>Ga0070762_10001324_pt1 | contig 11329 bp, 10 predicted proteins | sample HubBroMetageREF2_FD_66726 | JGI IMG/M metagenome (GOLD analysis project Ga0070762, IMG submission 66726) | Reference soil microbial communities from the Hubbard Brook experimental Forest, New Hampshire, USA - Hubbard Brook CCASE Soil... | ecosystem: Environmental > Terrestrial > Soil >... | reverse complement strand
CGGAACGTCGCCTAACAGCGACCCAATAAGTGAACGTCACGCGTTTGGCCGGCGGGGCGCATAAAGTGGAGACTCCGCCGGCATTTACCTAAGATGAGGTGTCCCCGGTGCCTGTTCCGCTAGAAGAACGATGCGCGAAGCCAACTGGTTGAAAATGAGCGCATGAAATGGAAATACAAGATACCAATAGAGAAATCCGAACAAGCCGCGTGGCTCGAAGAACGCCGTCTGCGTAAGGCGCGTCCGCCCGTCGCTCAACCGGTCAGCATCGAACTCTAGCCACGCTTTGCCGGGGAGCTTCATCTCGGCCCTCAGCCTCAGGTGGCGATCCGGTTCCAAAGCCTCCACGCGCCAAAAATCCACCGCATCGCCGAGGCGCAGATCGGTCGCGCTGCGCCGGCCGCGTCGCAAGCCGATGCCCCCAAACGCGCGATCCAAGAGGCCACGCAGCTGCCATAAAGCGTTGCCGTACAGCCAGCCTCGCTTTCCGCCCAGCTGCGTAAATTCGGACGCAACTTGCCGCGGTGTCGCTGCGGTGATCCGCTCCTTACGATCGATAAGCATTCCTTCACGCGCGCCGGTGAATGTTGCGGGTAGCGTGCGCACGTCGAAGGCATCAAACCACGTCGTGTCCGGGCCGCCGGCACCGTAGCGATCCAAAGCGCGCGACACGGCAGCGTCAAAGCCGATCGGCGAGATTTCTGGAAAATCACGCCTCGCGCTGCTATCGCGCACAATGACTTCGTTGCGAAGACCCAAAATGAGCGGTTGCGCGAGACGCGAAGAAATCGGGGTAACGAGATGGACCCAGTAGGATGAAAGGCGCGGCGTAAGAAGAGGTACCGTCACGACTCTACGCCGGAGATCACGCAGTCGCGCGTAGCGGAGCATCATGTCGCGATAGGTCACAATGTCCGCGCCGCCGATCTCGTAGGTACGAGAATCGCCATGAGGAAGATCGAGCGCAGACGCCAGGTACCGCAAAACGTCAGCGACGGATATCGGCTGGGAACGCGTGGTCACCCATCGCGGCGCAATCATCACGGGCAAACGTTCCGTGAGATACCGCATCATCTCAAACGAGATGCTTCCGCTGCCGATGATCATCGCCGCACGGAATTCGATGACCTCAACGCCACTTGACCGCAGGACGTCGCCTACTTCATGGCGGCTAGCGAGATGATGGGAGAGCGATGCGTCGTCCGCACCCAAACCACCTAAATAGATAATGCGGTGCAAGCCGACTTCGCGGGCACATTTCCCGAAGAGCGCAGCCGCCTGCCGATCGCGCTCGGCAAATCTGTGTGAGTCGCCCATCGAATGGACGAGATAATAAGCGGCATCGACACCTTCCACCGCTTCGCGCAGATGCTTTTCGTCGAAGATATCGCCCTCAATTATTTCGGCTCCGGAAAATCTTCCATTGAGGCGTCGAGCGTCGCGAGCAAGGCAACGAACGGAATGGCCGGCCTTGAGCAAGCGAGGCACAAGGCGTCCCCCGATATATCCCGTCGCGCCGGTCACCAAGACTCTCACATTCGAGACATCGCGCGCGGTTACGGTTGCTTCGGGCGTGGTAGCGGCGATGGATTAACACGCATGCAACGCAAAAGCTCTTCCCCATAAGGAATGCCGATCGCGAGGGTTATCAGTGCAAGGAGCCCGGCGACGTAAGCTCGGGGCGGGGGTTCTGCTTTAAAACGCAGGGCAAAGTCTGGCTTTTCATCGGTGAGGCCCAGGATCGCCAGTGCTTGGTCGGCACGCAGGCAAAGTAAGAATGAAAGCGTTGCAAACGGCAACACTTCCAAGAAGCTATGAAAATGCTGTTCGGTAACGCTTACGTGGCGGCGCGGCGCGGCGTACGCGACATCCCAGACCACGACTAACTCGTGGAACATCAAAGCACCGGCACCAACGACTAGCGTTAGCGCGTTGGTCTCGAATAACAATGCTTGAAGTGCAGGAACTGCGACCGAGGCCATCATGAGCGAGTGCGTAATCGACTCGTGCGTTCCACTGGTCGACTCGATCTTCGCGCGTCGATGACACAAGTAGTCGCCGAATCCCGGAATAGTCCAGAGCGGCGTAAGCACGTAGAGCAGATATGCTTGCATGGCTCGCGCGGTGAGGCGCTCTCGGTCCCTCCGCTGGCGATCGTCCAGCTTCTTGGAATGGCCTATGCGGATACGCAACGTCGCCGCACCCGCCGCGAGCCTTGTGAGAGCGCGTCTACAGCCGGCCCACTTCATTTTCTTGCAGCGCTAGCGCTTCTTTCGAACGGCCTTTTTCGCTCGGCCGCCGGTATTACGCGGCTTACTCGATGCTTTGCGACCCCGGCTTTCAACCTCAACAACGAGATCCTCGGCGGCCTCGCCCCCAGCCTCGACCAGATTCCCGATCGTGCTCACGATCTTGCCGAATTTCTGAGCTCCTCGGGCAACTTTCTTGGTGCGGTGAGAGACCGTTGACGCGGTTGCCGCGACCTTTTTTGCGGTTTTCTTCGCCCGGGTGACTGCGCGTTTTTCGCCAGATTTCGCCGTGGCCTTTTTGCGTGCGTTTTTCTTAACTGCCATAAGTGTTCGCGGTACCTCCAAAAGCCGCCGTAAAAACTCGGCGTCTCTTTGGCAAGCTTCCCTAACTCACCGCGAAGCAAACTTAGCCGCTCACATATTTTCATTTTGTACGCCGATCGCCGACCCAAGGAGGCGGTCACTTTACGCCCGAAGCCGAAACTTAGCTGATGCTCTTCTGGGAAGCTCTGACGGCCATAGCGACGGCGGTGACGGCAATAGTTATTGCCGCGACGGTCGCGGTCGGCTATCGGCAGATTCGGCTTACCGGCGACCAGCTCGAACATCTCCGGCGATCGACGCAGCTCGACGGAACGATGAAGGCGTTCGCAGACTTGGAAACCCGAGAGTTTCGGTCGGCACGCATGTTCGTTGAAAATGAGCTTGCCGCGCGAATGCAGGATCCGCACTTTCGCGATGATCTACTGCTTCCGTTTCAGGCGCTCGACGAGTCCGATCACAAAGAGATTCTCGTCGCGCAAACCTTCGAGAAAATTGGAACGTACGCACGCCACGGCCTGCTTGACACCACTTTGATGGCCGACTATTGCGGGCCGCTGATCCGCGAGATGTGGCAACAACTTGAGAGGTGCGGATACTTCGAGATGCGTCGAAGAAACAACCCCTATTCGCTTGAGAATTTCGAATTTCTCTATGACCGAGCGATGGATTGGTACGAGAACGACGATCCACCATTTAGAACAAGCCGCCGCGGAGCAGCGGCGCCGCGAGCAGGATTGGAATGAGAGTGTTTTCAGCGTCCGCTTACGGACTCTGACAGTTTGCTCGCGTAGCTACGATTATGGGCTCGGGCGACACATGGCAAGATCGTCGGCATCTCGGACGAAGCGGTAGCGTTCCTGGGCGAATTCTTTTAGTGCGCGCCCTTACTTTCCAAGTACGGCAAAAGCGAGTCCGTATAGCGTGTGGGTAAAGACGTTCCAACCAGGGTTCTTCCAGGTCGACGGGCACCCGGGGCCGTTACAGAACAGAGCCCAGCTCGCGCCGTGTTTTTGCACGTTGGCAAACTCCGTTAAGGCCCAAACCACCACCGAGTCGGAATCCTTGGCATTCGTGCGCATAACGACCCAGTATTGCTTGCCGCCGGTCAGAGGAATGCCGCGTTTATCTGAACCGCTGGCGACCGTGCAGCACACGGCATGGGGAAGGTTCGTCAGCTGCCAACTACGGAGCGACTTACCAGGCATGCCGCCGGCATCGTCGTAGAGGCTGATAACGACTGCGTTGGTTCCGTAGTCGAATTCCGCCGCTACCTCGACTTTTGTGGCGACGTGATTTGCCTTTGGCGTAAAGGCGGTGGCCAACCACTGTTCGGTGCCCTTACCGGCTCCCTGCCCCGGGCCCAGAACCGCGTAGCCCAACCAGCCCCAGTACGGGCTGTTCGGGTACTGAGTAAAGTTGTTAGCGATCTCGGTCAGACCGGTATCGTCAGCGGCGTTGCGTGCGACCATCGCACCGAGGTGCTCGGTGCGCAGCGAGACGAGCGGCGGTTCTCCGGGTCTGCTCGCGGCATGCGTAACCACGGGGGGGAGGCTGCCGTCGGCGAGCGCGTTCGAATTCGCGCCGATTAGAGCAACTATCGCCAGCGTTACGGTGAAGGTCTTGTGCATCATTTACTCCCCAGAACTGCAAACGCGGCCCCCGTCCCAAAGAGGCCCATTTGAAACGGATACCACCCCGGGACGCCGCTCGGGCACTTGCTGGCGTACGCGCAGTAGACGGCTTCGAGAAACGGATGCAATTGATCGACGGCATTCATGTCCCAACCGGCGCCATCACTTGATTGCGCGCTTTGACCACTGAGGACCAGCCAATATTGCTTGTCGCCGCTGAGCGGCAAGCCGCTCGGAATCTTCCCAATGACCATAGCACAGCACCAGCCCAGGCCATTGTTCGGCAGTCCGGGGAGTTGCGCCGTGATAAGCGCCTTGCCGGGGATGCCCTTATTGTCCTGGTTGACGCTGAGGCTAAAGCCGGTGCTTCCGTAGTCCCCAACCACAGGATTGACGATCGCGGCCTCGATCACCGTCGCGGTTTGATTGGCCGAAGGTGTGAACGCCCCAGCAATCTGATTGTCCGGAAACTGGCTGTTCCCACCGCCGCCGACGATCACGTATTCCGATTCACCCCAGTATATGCCGGATGGGCGCTTTGCTAAATTGTCAAAAATCTTCACATACTTCGCATCGGAAAAGTTTTGCGCTATTTGCAGCGACATCGCCTTGGTGGCGCTCTGGTTTGGCCCAGAAAACGCGTTCGTTGGAGTCTCGGTAAGCGGAGACGGTGCGGCGAGTTGACTGCCGCAGCCGCTGAGCACGATCGCACCGGCCAAAGGCAATGTCGCCCACACCTGTTTCCAACCTACATGCGACGAGAGCGACCGTTTAGTTAAGTCCATTGCATCACTCCTCGCGTTGCCCGTTTCGATGCTCTCGGTACCTTCCTGCCAAAATACGCGAAAGTTGGCAGAATGTACCCTGCTTGCGCATTTTTGCGGCTGGAACGCCATGAGTTTCTGCGGGCGGCGCAGTAGGAGACGTCAAATGGGGCGGCCACGGAACCTCGACAACCCGCTCGGTGCGTTGCGGCGCGCCCTACGCAGTCTGCACGATGGGGGGCGCCTCGCCGAAGATCCTCGCCATGCCGCGTTGCTTGGCAGCATCGAGATCGCGCTCTTCCGCGTGCCGACCCGACAGCGCGAGGTCGTGCGGCGCTACGATCTATCCGGAGAATCTGCGGTCGCAATCCAACGGGCGCTGGGCATCTCGGCCCGGCAGTTCTTTCGCGATCGGCGTGCCGCACTGACCGAACTGCGGAAGCACCTGCCCGATCTGATGCCGCCGCCGGCCCTACCGGCCGCCTCTACCGCCTCTGCGATGCCGTCCCGCCCGATGACTGACATATCCGACGCTGCGTTATCGCGCAGAGCCTTTGCACGCAGTCTTGCGCAGACGGGAAACGCGCAATGCCTTCACGTCCTGCATGAACTCGCTTGGAATACTACCGATCCAAGTGCGCGTACCGATCTCTTACTCGAGTTGGCTGAGCTTGCACTGGACTTCGATGACGACGGCACGGCGCGCAATGCCGTCGCATCCGTTGTGCGCCTGTGCAATGATATCGGCCGATTCGCGCCCGGTTTCTCCGAGTATCTCACGGCGCGTCTGGCCCGCACGGAGGCGCGGCTCACCGAGTCATATCCCGATGCAGCCGCGAAGTTTAGAGAGGCCCTCGCGTTGCTCCGCCGCAGCCTCGCCGCCTCCCCCAGCGCCATCGATGCGCGTGCCGCGCTTTCAGAGACGCTCGGCGACGTGGCGGTACTCGACTTCGAGGCCGGCAACTTTACATCCGCACGCGCGGCTTCGGCTGAAGCCGTGTCTATCATCGAGGCCTTCGCTCTTTGGACGCGCCCGCGCGCACTCGAAATCATCGCGATGGACGCAGACCTGGATGCGTGCCTCTCCGGGCATGTGGCTGCAGCGACCGCAACGGTCTCGTCACTGCTGCGGCGTGCAGTCGATTCGGCATGGTCGGCAACCGCGAGCCGGCTCGGCGCAGATCTCATCGGTCTCTACGGCGCTAGTGGTGACTGCGGTTCAGCCCTTCGTTGGTACGGCGAACTGTGGCCGTTCGCACTCGAAGGCGCGCGCCCACGTGACCGGTGGAGCTTGACGGTGGAAGCCGCGGGGACTTATGTGGCGGCTGGGCGACCTCGCGAGGCACTCGCGATCCTCAACCACGCGAAAGGCAAAGTGAGTTGCCCGTCGAGAGGCGTACCGGCCAGGCACGCCTTTGTCGCGTCGGCACTCCTGCTACTCGGCGAGAACGCGAAAGCTTTGGATGAGGCGCGTGCCGCCCTTCGCGGATACGCGGCGCGTCGCACGGGGCGTGGCATGGGCGATGCCCACCGGTTGATTGCGAAGTCGTCTGCAAGGTTAGGCGATCTGGCTGCGGGCCGCGAGCACATCGCTGAAGCGCGCCGCTTGAGCGAGCGTTACGGAATGCCAGAAGGTTTGCTGTGTACCTTAAACGCGCAGGCCGAGATTCTCCGAAGCCCCGCCCTGAAGGATGAGGCGCACGAGTTAGAGCAGCTTGTGCGCGGTCGCGCACGAACGTGAGATTATTAGGCCGCTAGGCTCTGGGTATTAGCGCGTTCCAGCATTGGCACAGCGCCATTGAAGCTACTTGGCCCTGCTTACCGTCGCGCCGACGGGTTCGCCGAGATCCACTATGGTCTTCGTTGGCGAACCGCCAGACGGATACTTGTAAAGCCCGACGTCGGCTAAACCAGCGTCCGGACCGATGACCCGCTTGCCCTGGATCCAAAATTGGACGACGTCTTTCGAACCGGTAAGGGGAGTCGAACCGACCTTCGTTCCGGTGCTTCCGCTTATAGCAAACTGATAGATCACAGCCGCGCTCTGATCCCCAATCGCCAGATGCTTGCCGTCCCACTGAACGCCGCCGGGGAAGCCGATGCTCTGGTCAAGGTTGAGTTCGGAGAGAGAACTGCTGCCGCTGGGAAGCTCGGCGTATTCGAGAGCGCTGCCCTTAGTGGTACCATCAATGTAGAGATTACCGTGATTGTCGTATCCGCAGAACTCGTAGTAGTAGAAATTCGGATCTGTGTAACTGGTAGGCGTGCCGCTCGCATGTGGGTAGATCGCAACGTCGCCGGTGGTGAAGCTCGTAGATAAGCGGTTCGTGACGGCAAGATTCCCAGTCGTCGGGTCGACGGAACATCCCAGGGGGTAGTAGCCTGGATCGGCTAGGGTATTAATTGGGATCGTGCCGCCATGCGCATACTCTAGGATCTGTGAGGCTCCGAAGTTCGCGATGAAAACGTCGCCCGCTTTATCGACGCACTGGCCCGACGGCTCGTTGAAGCCCGTCAGCTGGCCCTTTAACTTACCCTTGGGATACGAGTACACGTAAACGTCGTTGCTGCCATAAGGGAAGGAATCGGAGACGTAGAGGAGGTCGTGTTTTTTCGCTTCGGGATCCATCCACGAGCGGCTATGATCCAGGCGTGCCATCATCGTCGCCCCGCCGAGGGCGGCCGAGTTGTTAAGCGGCGCTCCAACCGGTGAACCGGAACCGGTCCCGCAGCCCGCAAAAAGTGAGACTGCTGCCAGAGTTCCGAAATGACGGGCGAACCTCGATATTCCCATGCGCGAATTCCTCCACAGAAGTGATCTGGTGCCCTCCATTATCGTTTAAGACGGGCTCCGATAGCTCGTGTTTCTGGCGTCACAAAGTTTACGTTAGATGGCACAAAGTATAGCCGGCTTCCTCAGGGTTGCATTAGCGTGGCACAAGAGACCCCCGTGCGATTGGCGAATCGTTGGCCCCACGAAATCGGTAGAGGGAGCAACCAATGCCCCGGGCTAATCCTGAGAGTTCCTTCGAAGTCGCGGCGCGGCATCTGTTCCGCCATCTCAACGATGTGAAATCGCTTCGCTACAATCCCCTCGTGCGTTCCATGCACGTTGGTGCTGAGAACGGGGGCGCGGACCGCGCGGTCCTGCTGGCGGTCCACGAGCGAATTCTGATGGAGGCCAGCGCCCTTTGTAAGGATCATGCGGCAGCAGGTTCAAAATTGCGCGCTCACCGGCAGTACGCAATTGTCGCCGCTCTCTGCGCCGGCGAGCCTGCCGCGGTTACCGCCACTCGGCTCCGCCTTTCTAGACGCCAATATTACCGGGAGCGCCGCATCGTCTGCGTTCGCGTGTCTCACGCACTGGCACAGGTCGGCTCCGGTGGAGCGGCGCGCTCCGAAGTGGGCGATCCATTGCGATTGCTGCTTGCGCGCGCCGAAGCGTTGCTCGATCAAGGCTTCGCGCGCCGTGCTGTGGATTTGCTCAGCGCAGCCCGAGCGGGCCTCCCAGAGGGGGGCGCCAGATCGGCCGTCCAATTGCGTCTTGCCGATGCGCTTATTTCGCTTGGGTCTGCGAGTCGCGCGGAACGGCTGTTGGCCGAATGTTCCGCGGACGCCGGCGCACACAAAAGAGGCGACCCCACAGACCAATGGCTGCACGATCGTCAACTCTTGGTCAGTGCGCGCCTCGCGATGGAGACCGGCCGGAACGCAGACGCCGGCTTCGCGCTAGAATCTCTCGCTCGGCGCCGGGGGGCAGCCGAGGACGCCGATGAGGAAGCTCTGGACGCACTTCTCGAGTGCGGAAATTGGTATTGTCAGAACGGAAGCTTTAGTCGGGCTAGGAGAATGCTCGACCGCGCACGCGACATAAGTCGACGATTGCCGCACGCTGCGGCACACCGCCAAATCGCTATGACGCTCCTTGCGGCGCATTGCGCGGAGGATTCGATCGACGAGTTTGGCCTCGAGCATCACTGGCTCAGCGAGGCACTGGCTTTGAGCATCTCCAATGGATCGGCGTGCGGAATGCTCGAGGCTATGAACGGGTTGATGGGTTACTTCGTGTCGACCGGGCGCGACGACGAGGTCTATGCCCTTGCCAAAGAGAGCCTCCGCATCGCCCAAGACGCCGAGGGAACTCGGGTACTAGCAGATGTCGGGATCGAGATCGCAACCATGATGCTTAGGACGCGCCACTGGCGTTCCATCGACCCATTGCTGTTCGAGGTCGAGAAGCTCGCGCAACCCGACACCCTCCGTTGGGCGATACTCAAGCACTTGCAGGGAAATTTCCTGATGCGCGGCGGCCGATACGACCGCGCTCGGGCTCCCCTTCTCGGAGCTTACGAGGCCGCGAGGAGAGTGAGCAACCCGCGACTCGAGAGCATCGTCCTGCGAGACCTTGCAGTCGTGCTGCATCGCGCCGGCTCCGTTACTGAGGGCATTGAGTTCATGAAGCATGCGGTCGAACTTGCCGAGGACTACTCCGGTATATGGTCCCTGTGGAATACATATGAAGCGGCAGCGCGTTTGCTAACGGACCGCCGAATCGTACGACTTGCCCGGCAGGCACGGGCGGCAATATCGGCGCGAGCGAGCGCATCTCATGGCGAAGGAGACCACACGTTAGGCAGCGCGCTCGCGAAGCGTGCGCGCCGCTCTCATCAATCCCCCGAAGCCCGTCCGCGACTGACAATCGGCAAGGGCTGATCTATTCCTCATGAGGGCGTCGATTAACGGCGTTCGGTCTGCGACACGTCCGGGCTCGTGGGCGACGCCGTAAACCGTCGTGAGCGATTTGGTGATCTGCTGTAGAATCGTACCGTTCATGTCGAATATGGCAAGGTTGTCGCTCTACACCCAGGGCAGTGAATAACGATCTGGTTTTCACCTGGCTGTAAATCGAAGATAACAACCTCACCAGCGCGCCCGGCGGGAATAGCATTTGGCTGACTTATTTTCAATGTTTGTGGTGATGCCCATAAGGCTATTCCAAAATGCAACCGAATAGGGGAGATTATCTCAAGTGCCAGCAGCCTTTTGGTGACAATGGCTTTTTTAAGTATCGGGAAATCTGCTCCAGGAAGAGATACTAGCGGCACATCGTACTTCGATACCGGATCGTCTGCATATCGAAATGCTCGAGTCGGTAACGTGTGCCCGGCCAAAAAGCTCATGCCAATTTCTGCATCGTGATAATCGATTGTTGCCGGGTAAACCGTCTGCCCATTAACAATCGACGATGGGATGGCGTTACCGCCAGGAACAAATGGGAATGCTACGGCTCGTGGGGCTGCTGAAAATGTTTTGGCGTCACTTGCAGCTTCTATCAGTGTCTCAGTCCTCATGCCATCAAGTTTTGCCTGATTGTATAACGCAGCTAGAATCTCAGAATCCCCAGGAGCCGTATCGTTGCCATTACTTTCTTGTTGCGACATCATCACAATCGGTTGCGTTTCGCCAGCCGCTGCATACGCATCAGCCAACTTGCGAATATACTGCTCTGCGCCAAGCGTTGAAAAGCCTGCGCGTTGCTGCAAATCATCTGGATCGGTTGAAAAGTAGTCTTCGTCGCCGCTCAAATAGGCGCGAGTCAAATCCCTTGCCGTCCACTCTAGTGCAAGTAACGAACATTGACCATTCGGCTGTGGACGTTTATATGAGGCCGGATCGGCGCAGTAACTTCCCCACGGCGCTCCGTAATCATACGTTCCATCGACACCGTGGCTATTCCAAGTAATTCCCCAAAACGCATGTTCGTTTAATGCTAGCAATCCAGGGATATTGCGCTCATGTCCCGCGCCTTCGACACTCACCGTTGGAACGTACCAAGAAAATCTACCCTTCAGGTAATGGATAAGCCGGGGCGTACTTGCACCCTCGATATCGTCAGCATTGTTTTGATGATATAGGCTATATAAATCACCGGCGCCACGAACAAAGTTTATCGCCACTGCCATCCACGACACGGATAGTTTATTTTGCCGAGCGACCGCCTCGATACTTTGCATTCCACCAGGCATGAAATGTGCTTGTTGTAAAGATGTCGCCACGAATCGTGCCTGCGTTTGGCCATGCGGAATGGCCCAAGTTGGCCGTGGAGGTGCGTCGATTGTAGAAAGACCATTTGGGCAACGTGCTTGTTTTACATCAATTGGCGAGAACTGCCCGGCAGGTAATTGATACCAAATAAGTCCGTCATAAGAAACGCTGCAGATCGATGAACTTTGATCGAACACCGTTGCTCCCGGTGTCGTTCTGAAGTTGCCCGGCTTTCGTGGATAGTTTGAGATTGGAAAGTCATGCGGCGGTTTCCCGCTCAAAGGCTGCCGGCGAACGATAGTCGAGCGCTGAATGC
>Ga0070762_10001321_pt1 | contig 11332 bp, 5 predicted proteins | sample HubBroMetageREF2_FD_66726 | JGI IMG/M metagenome (GOLD analysis project Ga0070762, IMG submission 66726) | Reference soil microbial communities from the Hubbard Brook experimental Forest, New Hampshire, USA - Hubbard Brook CCASE Soil... | ecosystem: Environmental > Terrestrial > Soil > Temperate... | reverse complement strand
CGCGGCAGTTATCCGGTCCTCACCTTCCGCCGATACCTCGACCCCCGCGCCAATTCTGCGCCCAACAAAAAAGTGGGCTTGCGGCCCACTTGGCGAGCGACCTATCTAGAAGCAATTAAGAGTATAAGCTCGGTGACTCGGAAAACGCAAGACGCGTCGATTTGGCTCGGCAAGCGCCCCGCGGGATAAGATAGACTGGGATTCCAGCGGTGAAGCCGCCCAGTGGCTGATTGCATCCAACAAGGTTCAGAACTACATTCAAGGTTCAGAACTACATTCAAACCTACACATTGAGAGGGTATCTCCCGATGACTGATACTGCGCAACAAACAGCTAAGGAAGGTCAGAAGCCAAAAACGTTCGCGGCGAAGGCGTTCGCTGCGCAAGATACTTCCGGCTCGATGGCGCCCCACATTTTGCAACGGCGCGAACCGCGTCCGCAGGACGTGCAGATCGAAATTCTGTATTGCGGTGTGTGCCATTCCGATCTGCATCAGGTGAAAAACGAATGGGTGGATTTTCAGGCGACCGTTTACCCGTGTGTTCCCGGCCACGAAATAGTCGGACGCGTGGTGAAAGCCGGAAGCGCGGTGAAGAAGTTCAAGGAAGGCGACTTTGCCGCGGTCGGATGCATGGTGGATTCTGATCGGGTCTGCGAGAACTGCCGCGCGGGCGAAGAACAGTATTGCGTAACCGGCGCCACCTTTACTTACAACTCGCCGGAACCGATTTTGGGCGGCGTCACCTACGGCGGTTATTCGCAGAGCATCGTGGTGGACGAAGCGTTTGTGCTGCGCGTCCCGAACTCTGCAGATCTTGCAGGTACTGCGCCACTATTGTGCGCCGGCATCACGACGTACTCGCCGATGCGCCACTGGAAAGTGAGCAAGGGGCAAAAAGTGGGAGTGATCGGGCTCGGCGGGCTGGGACACATGGGCGTCAAATTCGCCAAGGCCTTCGGCGCGCACACGGTTCTTTTCACCACGTCGGCGAACAAGGTGGCGGATGGGAAACGGTTGGGCGCGGACGAAGTGGTGCTCACGACAAATCCTGCTGAGATCGAGAAGCACGCCAAAAGTTTCAATTTCATTCTGGACACGGCGTCGGCCGAGCATGATATCGGCAGCTACCTGCCGCTCCTCAAAATGGACGGGACGTTCACGCTGGTGGGCGCTCCACCGAAACCATTCCCGATTGCGGCGTTTCAATTAATCCCTGGGCGTCACAGTCTTGCCGGCTCGGGCATCGGCGGAATCCGCGAGACGCAGGAGATGCTGGATTTCTGCGCGGACAAGGGAATCACGGCAGACATCGAGATGATCAAGATTCAACAGATCAATGAGGCGTACGAGCGGTTGATGAGGGGTGACGTGAAGTACCGCTTCGTGATTGACATGGCGTCGCTGAAGTAGGCGACGCGAACAGGACGAGCGCGGCGATAATCTCTGCGAGACATGCGCCGCGCCCGTCCGGCCAATTTCCTCTGGGCAATCTTGGTTAGGCCAATCTTGGCCGGAGCAATGTGAGTTGCACTAGTCCGGCTCGGGCCAATCCAGACCTCGCGATTCTTGCGTACTAAGGGTGAGATTCGAGAAGGAGAAATATGAGTCGAACTGTGATGATTTTTTTGGTTCTTTGCGCGGCTGCGTTGGTGCTGTTTATGACGTCGCGCCGCCAGGCGGCCACGGCCGTGGCTGCCGCCGCTGCGACGGCTGCCGCAATCCCTGATCCCGTCATTGATGAGAAGCTGGCCGCGAAGCCTGGACAAGAAACGCTCGTCCTCGCGGGTGGTTGCTTTTGGGGCGTGCAGACGGTGTTCAAGCACGTGAAAGGCGTCACGCGATCGACCGCCGGTTATTCTGGCGGAGCGTTGAAAAATCCGGACTACGAAACCGTCAGCAGCGGATCGACGGGACACGCCGAGTCAGTCGAAATTGTTTACGACCCTTCGGTGATCACTCTCGGACAACTGCTGAAAGTTTTTTTCTCCGTGGTACATGATCCAACGCAACTGAATCGCCAGGGGCCAGACACCGGAACTCAGTACCGCTCTGCGATTTTCTTCAGTAACCCGGAGCAGGAGCGGATCGTGAAAGCTTATATCGAACAACTGACGCAGGCGAAGATCTACTCGCGTCCGATCGTGACGCAAATCGTCGCGCTTGACGGTTTTTATCCGGCCGAGAGCTACCATCAAGATTACGCCGAACATCATCCGGAGAATCCCTACATCCAGATCTGCGATGTTCCGAAGATGAATAATCTGAGGGAGCAGTTCCCCAACCTGTACGTTGCCAAACCCTGAAGGCGCGGAAGGGGAGAGACAACGAGCCTGGGAAGTGGGATGTCAACAGAGCCATTTGAAATTTCAGATAGAAACATGAGAACCCAGCCCTTTGCTGAAGGCAGAGGGTTGGGGGCACCGCGCGGTCTAAGTCCTGATAAATGGGTGTGCGACCGCGCGAATCTGAATAGCCCGGGCAAGCCGAGGCTTATGAAAGCGGCGAGCCGCCCTTCGGTTTGCTCAGGACAAGCCGCACTCCAAAATGGGCCGTGCTGGAGCCTAAAGCTCTGGGAATGAAAAAGGCCTCCCGGATCGGGAGGCCTTTCGAAACTTCTCGGATGAAGCGAAGTGGAACTACTGCTTCGGTTGTCCTGGTGTTGCCGGTGCCGGCTTTGGAGCGGCTCTCGGAGGCGCGGATGACTTCGCTGCGCCCGCCTTCACCGGATAGTTCTGGTCGTAGAGGCGGATGATTTCCTGCGTGACGTCGATCTGGTTCGCTGCGTAAACCACGGGCGTGTTCTGCGCCGAGGTATCGAAAATTACGCCGTATCCGTTCTCTTTCGAATATTTATCGAGAACGTCGATCATTTTGCGGCCGATCCGATCGACGATTTCGCGCTGCGCTTCGTTGAAGTCGTCCTGCGAATCCTGTTGCTTGCGCTGGAACTGGCGGCTCAGTTGGTCGCCCTCGCGCGAAAGGCGAGCCTTTTCGTCGTCGCTCAGCGTGCTCGCGCCCGTGCGCAGCCGCGTCTGAATGTCCTCGACCTGCCGGCGGAGGGTGTCGAGTTCCGATTGCCGCGGAGCGAACTGCGATTGCAATTCCCCCGCTGCCTGCTTGCCTTCCCCCGTGCTGGTGATAGCCACCTGCACGTTGATCACTCCCACTTTCATTCCAGCCACGGAGGCAGCGCCTGCGCCGCCGGACTGAGCCCACACTGCGGGTCCCGCTAAGGACGCCGCCAAGGCTAGAACTGCCAATCGAATCCTCATTCTCACTCCTTATTCGTAAATTCCATGAAACGCAAACTCGCGATTATAGCCGTCCGCGGAGAAAGCGGTCAATCGGATTCAAGTCTACCCGGCCTTTTCGGATGCGGGGCGAGACTGACGGGTTGGCCCGCGCAAATCCGTCCATCATCGTCAATGCGGAAGAGGTATCAGCAAAACGCGACTATTGTTCGTATCTACAACAACTGCGAGATTCAACTTCGCATCGATCGCGACAGAAAACTGCTGGTTCTGCGAAAACTTTGCCGAGCTTGGAAGGCCAAAGATTTCGCGTGTTTGTGGAGATGAGCAGGTTACGGGGACGCCGACCGCAGGCGGACACATGTAGTCCAGGAACGACATTGTGTTGCTCGCCGAATTTACGGTGACGAGAGTGCTCGTCTGGAAGTTGTAGTCGAGCGACGTGGGATTGATGCCTACTCGTACCGTCGTGGGTATGCATGTAAGCGGATCAACGATCACAATATTATTTTGCAGGCTGTTGGCCGCAACGAAAACCTGGTTGACGGGATCAAAGACAACACCACTTGGCAACTGAACTCCACTTACGCGGCAAGTGACGGTGTTCGAGAACAAGTCGATGATGTCGATGCTGCCGGCCTGCGAGCCAGCGCCAACAGCGACAAAACGGTCGCCGTTTGGATCAGTCGCCACCGACACCGGACTTTGATTCACCTGGATGCTCGTTCCCGCACCTGACCCGGTAGTGGCGAGATGGAGGAAACTCACCTCGCATCCACTGGTGACCGTCGAGCAGGACGAATCCGGCCCTGAAGCGGCAACAATCGCGTTAGCCGTGTCTTGCTCTATCCCGACTCCGGTAGGACCGGTACACCCCGCGCAAAGGGGCACTGTCTGCGGTGGGTTGATCCCATTCTCATCAACAACCGACACGTCGCTGCTGAGGTTATTCGCAACCACAGCCAGACCGAGTCGCGGCAACACAGCAACGCCGATCGGACCTTGCCCAACCGACAAGGGGCTTTGCGGAAGAGTAGTTCCGGTGGTCAGGTCCACCAGCGAAACCGTTCCGTCACCATTATTGGTGACAACGGCGACATCGCGATCCGGATCGACTGCCACGCTCGATGGGAGATTCCCGACAACCACAGGTTGGACAACCGTCAGTTCAGTCGTGTTGGAGACACTCGGCCCCGGGTTTTGAACCGTCACGCTATATCGTCGCGCCGCTTGCAGCAAGCTCGCGGGAACCGTTGCAACTATTTGTCTGCCTCCGTTTGATACCGCAACATTTCCAGGCGGCAGCGCGGTGGTGTCGAGAAAGACCTGAGAGGTTCCAGGCACGAAACCGAAGCCGTTGATGGTGAGGGAGAGGTTCGCAGCAGCAGGAGCAAACGCCACGGCAGGATTCAACGCCGTGATTTGCAAATTCCTGAACGAACTACCAAGCGAGATGACCGAAACAGTGCCGCTTGTTTGATTCACCACGAGCGCTTCGTTTAGTGCTGAGTCTACAGCAACTGCCTCAGGCAAAGTTCCGAGTCCAGAAACTGTGGGCTGCAATACTACGCCGGATCCGAGATCGACTACTGCTGCGGTCGAGGTCTGCGAGTTCACGGCAATTCCGACATTTGTCAGCGGATTTACCGCGGCTGCAACGTAACCCAATTGGCTGACGGTAAAAGAAATCGAGTTCACGGAATTATCGAGCAGGCTGAACGTCCCGAGTGTGCCGCCGTTCGGAGTTGTCAAAAGCACCTGGTGGGTTTCTGTATTGATGCCCACGCCCTGAATGTCGGTTGAGATGGATAGGCTTCCGATGACCTGCGCAGGGCGCCCGCCGTCACCCGCAATAGGATCCCGGCCCAGATCGACGATATTGATGGTGCCTGCACCACCAGGAGTGATAACCGCCCAATTCAACAACGGGTCGATTCCTATTTCCGGGCTGACGCCGGTGCTGAACGGCGTGAGAGTGCCGCCAATTTGCGCTTTGAAGACAGGGACTCCAGTGGAAGTGCTCAGCACCGTAGCCAGGTTGGTTGACTGGTATGCGACAACCGCGCGGTGCGTGAGAGGGTTGACGCCGATTGCTATCGAAACTGGCCCGGCAACTGGCGGCGGAGGCGCACCGATCTGAACCGAAACAGGCGTTCCGACAACAGATTGAGTTGTTAGATCCACGGTGGAGACAGTGTTGTCGCCGCTGTTGACGACGAGCGCGATGTGATCGGGCAATTGATCATCGATGGCAATACCGGTAGGCGCATTGCCGACGTTAGGAATCGTCTTGACGACGGAGTTCGTCGCTAGATTGATCAAGGAAACGCTGCCGTCACCTGAGTTCGCAACCGCCGCAAGATTCAACACTGGATCGATGGCAATGGCGGCTGGACTCGCCCCCACCGTGATGGTGGCATTGGGAGCGGTAGGAATCGACGCGGGATTGGGAGTCACTGCCAAATTCACTGCGGAGGTGGATGGCAGGTTCGCGGTGATACCCGGATTTTGAATGACGATGGGGTAGAGACCTGACGTCGTGACACTACCAAGGGGAGTCGGGACCATCAGCTGGCGGCTATTGATCACAGTCGGCGTCACGCTTGCACCGTTGAATGTGGCCGTGGTGCCTCCCGAAGAAGTTTGGGGTGGGATGAAGAAACCACCGGAGAGGGTCACGTTTGCGCTTGAAGCCATGGACGAGACGCTAGCAGGCGTCGAGGAGATAACCGCTGGGCGCACTGGAGCGACTGTCAAAGTCGCGGGCGGTGACGTATCCCCATTACTTCTGAGCACCTGAATGTTTACCGCTTTTGCCTGTTGGAGCAGCACAGACGGAATCGTCACACGCAGCAGAGTGGAGTCGATAAATACCGGAGTAATCTGAACCCCATCGACAAGCACCACGGAAGTGGAAAAGAAATCCGTGCCGTTCACGGCACTGCCATTGATATAGATGTCCTGTTGAACGGAACCCTGGGCTGCGGTAGTGGGATCGATGCTGGAGATGGTCGGGCTTGGAGAGGCTGCCGCAACGTTGACGCTAGCGGAGGCTGATCGCGTTGGATCGGCCGAGGAAGTGGCGGTGACAGTAACTGACCCCGGTGATTGCGCCGGCGCCACGTACGTTCCCGCCGCGCATGGCGGGGAAACCAGAGTATTCGGGCAGACAAAACCATGAACCGAATCGCCACCAGCGACGCCGTTCACCGACCAGGTAACGCCATGATCGTTGGTGGGGCCACTGACGGTGGCGCTGAACGTGAATCTGTCCTGAGGCGCGATCGTCGCCGTCGTAGGTGTTATCTGCACTGTGATTCCTGAAGTGATTGTGACTGTAGCCGTTGCAAAAGCCGTGGTATCGACCGTGCTGGTCGCTACAACAAGGATTGGATTCGTAGACGGCACGGCCGGGGGCGCCGTGTAGAGCCCTCCGGCTTGAGTGGACGTCGCCTGTGTGATCGTTCCCACGCCGGTGGGGCCGGTTCCTGTTTGTCCAGGCAAAGGAGTGCAGTTGGTAGGCTGGTTTCCGGCGGTCGCAGGGGGGAGGCAAATCTGCCAGTTCACGGTGGTGGTGGTTGAGCCAGATCCAACCGCGCTAAATTGCTGCGTTCCCCGCTCGACCACTGTTGCCGTCGTCGGTGATATCGTGACGCCAACCTTGGCGGCGTTGCTCCCGCACCCCGCCACACCCGCAGCGAGCAAAACTGCGACGCTCAGTCTTCCCAATCTCATTGCCCTGCCTCCGAGCGTCTGTCGCTGATTGAAATTTCGATTTCCAGAATCATTCGCATCACAAGCTTTCCTCGATCGACATGAGTTTTAGAATGTCCGGCTAATGGTGAACCGGAAAGTCTGCTTCGGTTCGATCAAACCGGCGGGAATTCGCTGGACCTGACTATCCAGAATCGTGTCCAGCTGCGGGGCGATTTGAGTCTCAAATACTCCAGGAGGCAAGGCGGATTTCTGCGCATCCGACAGGAAAAATCCTCCTCGCGGTCCGGCAAGCGTTTGATTCAGGCGCAGATAGTTATACGCGTAATAGAACCGGAAAGGAGCATTGACAATGGGCAACTGAACGACGAATTCGACTCCGGCCGATGTGTGCGGCTTGAAGTTCGTGCCGGAAAGCACCTGGAGGCTTTTGGGAATTATCAGATTCGGAAAATCCGGATTTGGATATTGCTCCTGGAGAGTACTGAGCGCTCCAGGATTCAAAGCCAACTGCGATTTACGAATGATCCCGTCGAAACCGATGTCGTTGAACAGGCTCATGCTCACGGGGCCGGCGATTGGAATCCGGTACTCGAAATTTCCAACACCTTGGAAATCGCCCCCGGGGCGCGTCGGCAGAAAGGTGACGATGGGGACGTTGAGGGCTACCTGAGTGGGACTGCCGCCGGGACCAAGCCGCGTGGGATCGAAATAGGTCACCGTTGTGGTGGATGAACTGGGAATCACTACGAATGGAGAAATCGTGTAGAAATCGAATCCTCGAACGTCGTTTTCTCCGCCCAGATAAAAGCGGCTGTAGGGCGGGACGTCGGTTCCGTTATATCCCGTAATCATGCTAGTCAAGACGCGAACGCCGATTACGTTGCGTTTGTGGTGGTGCGGACGAAAATACGTCATGGTAAAAGTATTTGTGAAAGTGTTGGTGTTTCCGCCTAAGGGTCCGCCCTCCCAGCCAAGCCCGTAGTAAAAGCTCTTCCCACGCGTCGGGTTCTGCGGATTATCAACCGTGTTGTAGGAGATGGTCGGCGTGATTTTGCTCGACTGAATTCCGTTCAACGCTGAAGGCCCCGCCAGGCTGCGGAACTGAGTGAACTCGAACAGCAATTGTGCGGATTGGCTGAAGGCGGTGATGTTGGTGGTGGAGAAACCGTAGGTGACGCCGATCCGCGTGAACTGATATTTTCGCAAAGGGTAGCTGGCGAAAATCGTGAAACCATGAGAGTCGGTGGTGTAGTTCTGCTGGAGCGCAGGGTCGATGGCAACCTGCTGCCCGAGAAGCAGGCCTTCCTGTTTCGCCTGGTTGTAATTGAACTTGCTATAGAAGACCGTGAAGCCGGTCGAGATCGGCCGGTCGAATAAGTAGGGCTCCGTGAAGCCGAAGGTGGCGCCTTGCTGCAAGTTGCCGAGTTGTCCTGAAATCGTAAGCGTCTCGCCGAGACCGAGAAAATTGTTCGTCTGATAAGACAGGCTCACGAAAGTGCCGGCAATTCCGCTGACGCCCCCAGAAAAGCTGATGGATTGCTTTCCTTTCTCCTTTACCTTGAGCTTGATGTCCACCGTGCCGGCTTTTTCATTCTTCTTCAATTCTGCGTTTTCCGGCTTGATCGGGTCGAAATAATTCAGCTGATTCAGACGCAGCAGGCTCAATTCCCAGTAGCGGTTGTTAAATACCTGGCCCTCGTCGATCAGGAGCTGGCGGCGAATCACTTTGTCGCGCGTCGTCGTGTTTCCCGAGAATTCGATTCGGCGGACATAGAATGGCTTGCCCTGATCGAATTCCATTGTGATATTGACCAACTTTTTCGCGTCGTTCACTTCGGTGTTTGGGGTCGCCACGAAGTTGATGTAGCCGTATCCTCCGTAGAGCTTCTTGTAATCATCAAGGGCCTTGCGAACCTTATCAGTCGCGAAAATATCGCCTTCCTTGAGCGGGAACACCCTGCTAAGAGCTTCCGGCTTGAAAACGAGGCCCTGTTCGGGGTCACTGCTCCTGAACCTAACTACTCCCATCCGATACTGCTCACCCTCTTCGATGGGGATGGTGATGTTTGTCGATTTCCCGTGTTTCGAACCTACCACGGGCCACGGTCCAGGTATTCCGTTGCGATCCTCGTCAACGATTTTTAGAACCGGATCCTTCACCAATACCTTGAAGTAGCCGTTGTTTTGGTAAAGCCCGCGAACTCCGATTTCGAGATCCTCATCAAGCTTTTGGCGGTCGTACGTCTTGCTGAGCACTGGAATCTCGGTAAACCCCAAAGGAATTGCGTACGGGCGGTCGTGCCTCATTGCGCGTACCAGTTTTCGGTCTGAGAATGCCTTGTTACCGGTGAACTTGATCTCGCCCACTTTTACTTTCGGGCCTTCATCAATATTGAATACAAGCTTCACTGCGTTCGTCGCCGCGATTCTCTCGTAGGTCGGCTTCACGGTCGCAAATTGGCGGCCGTGCTCGGCAAGCAGCTCCTTCAGAACTACCTCGGCGCGTTTGATTTTTGTTGGATCAAATTGACTTTCCACGGAGAGGCCGACTTTACGCTCTTTGAAGCGGTCGAGGATGTCGGACTCGGTGACGGACTTGTTCCCTTTGTATTCGATCCGGCGGATGATCGGACGCTCCGTGACGTAATACACGAGAATTTTCGCATTCGGGTTGGTGGGGCTGTCTTCAACTTCGAGGCGAATGTCCTCGAAAAATTGCGTATTCCAGAGGGCCTGGAAATCTCGATGGACGCCTTCTTCGGTGTAAGGATCGCCAGGACGGGAAAAAATGCGAGCGAGGAGAGTGTCGCGCTGAATGCGGCGATTTCCGACGAATTCAATGCGCTCAATCGTGTATTGCGGCCCGGGGGACGACTGCAACCGCTGAGCCCAAATGGGATGCACGACCGCAAGCCAGAGGAGATACACAACGACGAAAAATTGGAATCGGCGCAGAAAAATTTTCCTGCCTGCGGCCATGGTTCTGGTCAAGGCCGCACTCCCCCGCCCAAGATATTTGGCTCCCCCGCTGGACCGTTCCGTCCAGCTTGCGCGTGTAGGATTCCTAGTGGGCCACTGGGGTTGCTTCCACGACAGGTCGGAACAACAAGCCGTCAGTTGAGAGATAAATCTCAAGCGTAGCCGGCCGCTGCAGTCCGCCCTGAATGAGAGCTTCCGACAGTGGGTCTTCGACGTATTTCTGCAACGCGCGCCGGAGCGGCCGCGCGCCATAATTTCGATCGCTGCAAGTTTTCTCGAGAATCCACTGGCGCGCTTCCGGTGTCAGAGCGATCTGCACCTGGCGATGCACCAGCGTCTCGTTAATCTGGCCGACGAGCAAATCGATAATCCGCAGCAGGTCGTCATCTGTGAGCGAATTGAACAGAATCACTTCGTCCAATCGGTTCAAGAACTCAGGATTGAAGACTCGCTTCACCTCGCCCATCACCATGTCGTCTTGGCTTTTCGCAGCAGCCACGTCGTCTGGAGACTGGAATCCGAGGCCGGCTTGTTTTTGCAGCTGCCGCGCTCCGATGTTCGAGGTCATAATAATGATTGTGTTGCGGAAGTCCACTGTATTTCCGAGCCCGTCGGTCAATTGCCCGTCTTCGAAGACCTGCAGCAAAATGTTGTAAACGTCCGGATGCGCCTTCTCGATCTCGTCGAGGAGCATCACCGAATACGGCGTGCGACGCACGCGTTCGGTCAGCTGGCCGCCCTCTTCGTATCCCACGTATCCCGGAGGCGCGCCGATCAACTTGGAAACGGAATGCTTCTCCATGTATTCGGACATGTCGAAACGGATGAGAGATTTTTCGCTGCCGAATAGAAATTCAGCGAGCCTACGCGCCACTTCTGTCTTGCCCACGCCCGTGGGGCCCAGGAATAAGAAGCAGCCGACCGGACGGCCGGGCGCTTTCAACCCAGCGCGGCTGCGGCGAATTGCCCGCGCCAAAGCCGTGATGGATTTGTCCTGACTGATGACCCGGCGGTGCAGCTCTTCTTCGATGCGCAGCAGCTTCTGTTGCTCGTCTTCTTTGATGGCGGAAACCTGGATGCCGGTCCATCGGGCGACTACGTCTTCGATATCTTCGCGCGTGACAATGCCTGTGGAAGAATCGTCAATCTTCAGCTTCTCGCGCAACATCCGCAGATGCTCTTTCTCTTTGCGTTCTTCTTCCGAATAGAAACGCGCCTTTTCAAACTCGTGATTCGCGATCGCCGTTTCCATCCGATGCGTGATAAATTTCACGCGTTTCTGAACTTCGGAGACTTCGTCCGGAAGCATTGCCTGGCGCAGCTTTACACGCGAGCCCGCTTCGTCGAGAAGGTCGATCGCCTTATCCGGCAGGAAGCGATCTG
>Ga0070762_10001318_pt1 | contig 11334 bp, 14 predicted proteins | sample HubBroMetageREF2_FD_66726 | JGI IMG/M metagenome (GOLD analysis project Ga0070762, IMG submission 66726) | Reference soil microbial communities from the Hubbard Brook experimental Forest, New Hampshire, USA - Hubbard Brook CCASE Soil... | ecosystem: Environmental > Terrestrial > Soil >... | reverse complement strand
CCTCCGCTCGCGGATTGCTCCGCAGAATCTCTACTTGGTCAGTATAGCATAGCCGGCAAAAGATGAAACTGAGTTGCAAAACGCTTTGTTTCTTGGTTACTTCCCTGCCCGTCCGTTTCGACAACGGCTAACGCATACCCTAGAATAGGATGCACCATGACCCATAAAGTTACGTTGTTACCTGGCGAAGGTATTGGTCCCGAAGTGTCTGCGGCGACCAGGCAGATTTTGGACGCGACTGGCGTGAAGATTGAGTGGGAAGAGCTTGGCGCGCGTGCGGAAAACACTGACAAGAGCACGGTGAAAGGCGCGGTGCTGAATACCGCCGCGATTGAATCAGTGCGCACAAATAAGGTCGCGCTGAAGGGACCAATGGCCACGGCGATTGCCGGTGGAGCGCCTAGCGTAAACGTGGCGTTGCGCAAGAGTCTGGAGTTGTATGCGAATCTGCGTCCGGTGAAGAATTTGCCAGGAGTGAAATCGCACTTCGATGGCGTGGATGTTGTGATTGTCCGGGAGAATACTGAAGATTTGTATTCGGGGCTGGAGCATGAAGTGGTGCCCGGGGTGGTGGAAAGCCTGAAAATCATCACGGAAAAGGCTTCAACCAAGATAGCCAAGTTTGCGTTTGAATATGCGCGGAAGAATGGCCGAAAAAAGATTCATGCGATTCACAAAGCGAACATCATGAAGCTAAGTGATGGGCTGTTTCTGCGTTCGGTGCGCGCGGTCGCAGAGAAATACAGCGATATTGAGTATAAAGAATTGATTGTTGATAACGCGTGCATGCAGATTGTAATTAATCCTGACCAGTTTGACGTGTTGTTGCTACCGAACCTGTATGGCGACGTGATGAGCGATCTGGCTGCGGGACTGGTCGGCGGGCTTGGCGTCGTGCCCAGCGGGAACATTGGTGATGACTGCGCGATCTTCGAAGCGGTGCACGGAACCGCGCCGGATATTGCGGGCAAAGGCCTGGCAAATCCTACGGCGCTGACGATGAGCTCGATTTTGATGCTGCAGCATCTTGGGGAACGTGCGGCGGCAGAGCGAATTGAAGCGGCGCTGATCAGCGTGTACCGTGAAGGCAAGCACGTGACGAAGGATGTTGGCGGGAAAGCGGGTACGCAAGAATTCATGGATGCGGTAATCGCGGCGCTGCCGAAGACGTAACGATCTTGTGACTTGCAGTTGGATGGGTTACGATTTTGGCGCATGAAGAAGAGCACAAAAAAGGCCAAAGTGCCAAAAACATCGAAAGCTATTAAGCCGAAAGTAGTGGAACCGGCCCCAGGCTCACTCGAGAGCATTTTCAAAGAACTGCAAAAGCTGCTGGTTCCGTATGCGCCGCCCTTTAAGCCAGGCGGAGGCAGTATCGATGGAAGAATGGACTACCATCTGGTGGTACCGCAGTCGGTGGTGATTCAAGGGTCGTACGGAAATAAACCCACGGAAATTGCCATGGCCAGCCTGATCCTGCAGAAAGATTTTGTGGGCTTTTATTTCATGCCGATTTATTTGAATCCGGAGTTGAAGAAGAATCTGGCGCCGACGTTATTGAAATTGTTGAAGGGCAAGACGTGTTTTCACGTGAAGAGCATTGATACGCAGTTGATTGAGGACGTGACGGCTGCGTTGGCGCTAGGGATGAAGAGTTTTAAGGATCGGGATTGGGTGTAGGTAGTTGGGCGCGGAGATAGCGCCATTGAGCGGGATTCGGGTTTGGCAATAATCGTCGTTGCAGCAAAAATTCCAAAAACGTGCCGCACCTACGGCGCTTTGCGTCGAGTGTGCTGTTTCGCAGTGCTTAGGCACTGGGCTAACTTATGTCGCGCCTCCGGCGCTGGTTGGTCAGCCCCTTACTAATCCCCGAGAGGTGTGGAGATCGAAGAGGGATTCCTCACGCCGTTCGGAATGACGGGTGGCTGATCGGATCGATTCAAGCGCGAGCACGTCAATGGGCGCATCAGCGGCACTTAAGACGAACGCGAATACATTGCGTTAGGACTTGGCGCGGGCGGCGATTGCGCGGATTTCCGGATTTTCTATTATGCGTTTGCGGAGGTTTTCGAGTGTGGCTTGGAGCATGGCGCGGCCTAGATCTTCGCCATGGACGTACAGCGACTTAAAGGGCTTCAAGAGGCGCAAGACTGGATAGATGAAACTAAAAATGCGCGGGAAACTGTGCGAAGGCGGAGTGTCGATGAAGGCGGGGCGCCAACAGTCGGCGCCGATTAGGTCCATTAGTTCGAGTTCGGTGCGGGCTTTTACTTGGGACCAGAACATGCGGCTGTCGGGGCGAGTTCCCTGCCCACTGATGTAGTGGAATGCGGCGTTGGGGCTGCGAGCAAGAAGGGTGCGCGCGGCGGCCAGCGTGAAGTCGTGAGTGATTTTCTGGTATTCGTCTTTGGAAACTTTGGTGATCGAGACGCCGAGACAAAAGAGGCAGGCGTCGACGTCTTCGAACTCCGTGGCGATCGCGGAATAGTCTCGATAATCGCTTTGCAGGATGTTGCGAAGTTTTGCTTGCGTGATGGTGAGTGGCTTGCGAGTGATGGCACGGACTTCAGCTACAACGGATGCTTTCAGGCAAGCGGTCAGGACTGCGCCGCCAGCCGCACCCGTCGCGCCGAATAGAAGTACCTTCATGGAAGATCAGATGCCCTGGAAATCATGGCTGGCACAGGATTGTACGTCGACTTGCCGGAGCGCCGAGTGGAATTAGTAGGCGTAGGCTTTGAGGAAGAGGAAGACGACTACGCCGGTGATGGAGACGTAGAGCCAGATGGGGAAGGTCCAGCGGGCGATTTTGCGGTGGATGGCAAAGCGTCCGGTGAGCGAGAAGAAGAATGTGGTGAGGACCATGGGCAGCGCGACGATGGAGAGGATGATGTGGCTGGCCAGGATGGACAGATACAAGGTGCGGACCGAACCGTGGCCGGGGAAAATCGTGTCGCCGTGCAGGGCGTGGTTGACGATGTAGCTGACGAGGAAAATGGAAGAGAAGACGAAGGCCAGCAGCATGCTGTTGCGATGCGCTTCCCGGTTGCCCTGCTTGATGAAATACAATCCGACGCAAAGCGCGATGGCACACAATCCGTTGAGGAGCGCGTTGAGAGCGGGCAGGAACATCCAGCGCCCGGCGAAGGCGGCGGAGGCATGGTGCGCGTAGAGCAGCCATAGGAGAAAAGTGACTGCGAGGCCGCTCACCACGACAATCGTCCCGATTACGGGACGCGGACTGAGTTGAGCCTGTTCCATCTGAATAATTAAAGCACGGATGGGTGATATCGGATATCAGGAAGCGTTAGCGCGGAAGCTTGTCGTACATCATCAGGCCCAAGAGGATCGGAATATGCATGACAGTGGCGTGCATGAGCCACTTGGCGCGCGTGTTGGTTTTGGAATTGGCGGCCCAGAGGCACACCTGAACGAGGCCGGTGCAGGTGACCAGCGCGCCAAAGAAATAAAGTACGCCAGCGAATCCCATAACGGCGGGCAACAGGCTGACGGCGACGAGCGAGGCGGCGTACAAAATAATTTGGCGGAAGGTGCGAGTGCCGTCTTTATCGACCACCGGTAGCATCAGGATTCCGGCGCGCGCGTAATCTTCGCGGTACATCCAGGCGATGGCGTGGAAGTGAGGAAACTGCCAGAAGAAAAGAATGGCGAAAAGTAGCCATGCGCCGGCATCGACTTTACCGGTGGCGGCGGCCCAGCCAATCATCGGCGGAATCGCGCCAGGAATGGCGCCAATGAAGGTGGCCCAGACGGTGCGCTTCTTGAGCGGCGTGTAGGCCAGCAGATAACTGAGACAGGTGATCAGTCCTAGGAAACAGGGCAACCAGCCTGCGGAGACATACAGATCGAGTGCGCCGGCGATGCTCAGCACGATGCCAAAGCGCAGCGCTTCTGCGGGAGTGAGTTGGCCGGTGGGCAGCGGACGCGAGGCGGTGCGTCGCATGTAGCGGTCGGATTCGCGTTCGATGTAGTGATTCAGAGCGGCGGTGCCGGCGGCAATCATCATGGTGCCGAAAACGACGTGCAGCATGTGCAGCCAGCCAACGGGGCCGCGTGCGCCCATGTAATAGCCCGCGCCGGTGGTCATCAGCACCAGGAATGACACGTCGGGCTTGGTGAGAGTGATGTAGGCGCTAAGCTTGCTCGGCTGCGTGAGCGTAGCAGTGCGGGCGTGAGACATTAAGCAGGCACCTCACCTTTGGTCGTGGCCAGCAGGACTTCCCTTCTGCGCGGCACGAGACGATAGCAAAGCAGAACAACGAAAATCGAAGTGGCGAAGAGCAGAGCGCCAACGACGGTGTGGATCACCGTGGAGAACACCATGAAGGCCATGGGTTGTGGCGCGTCGGCGGTGCTGATGCGTGAATAGAGAGCAAGCAGGCCGAGCAGAAGTTGCAGGCCGACTATGCCATGCAACAATTTGCGTGCACGGGAAATTTCTTTCACTTGGGGGAAGCGGCGGCGCAGTACGGCGGCGGTCCAAAGGACCATGCCGAGCACCACTACGGAGCCGACAATATGCGGCTTCAGGGAAATGTAGCCGTGACGAAAGCCGGCGCCTGCTAGAACTTGCAGGAAAACGACGGTGGCGTTGACGGTGACGATGGTGTGAAGCGGCGGAGTGCCTTGATCTTCATACTGCGGCAAGTTCTGCACCCACCAGCGGCTGGTGAAGGCGGCGATGCTGACCAGGATGGCGAACATGATTTGCGCTGTGCAGGCATGCATTACCGGTAGCCAGTAATGCAGGAGTTTCAGTACGGTCAAGCCGCCAAGCACGCCTTGAAATACGACGGTACCCACTGCGGCCAGGCCGAGATACTTCATCCAGGGGCGCTCTTCTTTGCGCCAAAGAGCGATGGCAAGAATGATGATGAAGAAGCCGAGGGCCGCGGCAATCAGTCGATGCGAATGTTCGTAGGCGATGCCGCCAACCATGGGCGGGTTGAGAGTGCCGTAGGAAAGTGGCCAGTCGGGAACGGCGAGCGCGGCGTCTTCCGAGGTGACTAAGGCTCCGGCGGTGAGGAGAAGGATAGTCCAAGCGACCAGAAAAAGGGCGAACTTATGGATGCGCGAATGATAGGTAGCTTTCATGAATTTCGGGCCCCATTCCCGAAATGCACATTATAGCGCAAGGGTGCAAACCCGGCTGCGCCAGGAGAACTCTGAACCGGAAGAGACTTTAGCAAGGAACGAAGAAAAGGAAAAGAGGATTTGCGGGGGCACATTTGCTTCATTTGCTATGGATTGGCCTTCATGAAGATGACGCAGTAGTCCTGCGTGGACCAATGGTCGATAACTTGGTTTACCTGCAAGCCTGCGGATGTCAGCTCGTCGACCATGACTTTCTTGGGGATGCCGTGGCCACCGCGATTCTTCGGAACTCCTTCCACGGGATCGAGATTGGCGAGTGGTGGGAAATCGATGATGGCCAAATAGGCTCCGGGCTTTAGCGAACGCACCAAATTTTTATTGAAGGCATGCGGCTGTGTCAGATGATGATAGACGTGGCGCAGAAAAATGGTGTCGCAGCAGTTTGGCGGAAGTTTTGGTTCATCCACTGTTCCTTCCACGATGGTTACGTTCTGAAGGTTGCGTTTCGCTACTTCCGCTCGGAGAGTCTTCAATTTTTCCTGGTCGATTTCGGTGGCATAGACCCGGCCCGACGGCCCCACCTTTTGCACGGCCGGAAAGCTGTACGTGCCGTCACCGGCGCCAACGTCGGCCACGATGGTTCCAGCCTTCCATTGGGTTAATTCTGCCAGGCGGGTGATCTCCTGGCGCTGGTCCGCGTCTGTTCCCAGGGCTGCAGATCCTAAAGAGCAGAGCAAGGTGAGGACCAGGCTCGCGATGATGCGCGACGACAGTCTGCGATTCATGATTGCTCCTTCCGTTACCCTAAAAGCTCAGACGGGCGCAATTCCCTTCTAACGATGCGGCTTGGACCCATCGAGATTAGACGCTGCGGAGCAGACTTGTGGTGTTATGTTTTGGCGAATGTCTGAGTCTGACAAAATTCCCTCGCAGGTCGGGAACGGACCGCTGGCGATGGGGGGAGATTGCCGCATTTCTCCGAGGGTTTGAGCTGACCAAGTAATAAAACAAGAATTGTTGCCAGTTCCCACTTTCCGGTAAGCGCTGCGGGCTCAAACGGTCGATGCAACACCATCAGGTACAAATCTGTTTTCAAAGATGGTGTTTATGAAACAAAGGAGACGGTTTGGGGTTTCGGCGGAGCAGAATGTCCTCACAAAAACACAGCCATTGCCGGTTGTGGCTCGTACCGGCCTGCTGACTTTTCCTAAGTGTTCAATCCCGACGCGATAGCCCGTATAATTCCGGTACGATCCTGTGGGGTAGTCGCGTCGCGAACGATTTCTTTAATGCCGCTTTTCTACGACGCAAGTGGGAAGCTCATTAGGAAAAACATCGTCTTCTCCCCAAAAAGTTTGCAGCTGAGAGGAACATGAAATGAAATTACAGAAATCCCTGCTCGTTTTTGGTGTGATTGGTACGCTGCTTGGTTTCCTGACGGAAAGGGCGCGGGCACAGAACGGGGCGGTTAGTACTCAACAGGGTGTGTCCAACAAACGAGATGGGCAACACGATTTTGACTTCCTCGTTGGCACTTGGAAATTCCACCTGAAACGATTGAAACGGCGGTTAGTCGGCTCCACGGAATGGGTGGAATTCGACGGGACCACGGTCTGTCGGAAGGTCTTAGACGGTCGTGCGGAGGTGGAAGAAATGAATGTCGAAAGCGCGGACAAGCACACACACATCCAAGGATTGGCGCTGCGTCTTTACAACCCGGAGGCCCATCAGTGGAGCATTTACTGGGTTAACGGAGCCGATGGAATTCTAGAACCAAATCCCATGGTTGGGGAGTTTAACAACGGACGAGGGGAATTCTATAACCAACAAGTCTATGAAGGTAGAGCGATCTATGCCCGATTCGTCTGGTCAGGCGTCAACACGAATTCGCCACACTTCGAGCAGTCGTTTTCTACAGACGGGGGAAAAACGTGGGAAACGAACTGGATAACCGACCAGACTAGAGAGAAGCCGTAGAGGGAACACCGATAACGCTCTGCCGGATTAGTCGCCTCATCGGACATTGAGGCACGTGTCCGATAACGGCACGGATTACCGGACATCTTGCTCACAGTACCTCAACCGAATTGGTCTGGCGGGCAGGGATGAAAATGATGAAAATCTCCCTTCTTGTGCCAGACCCCACACAAGCATAGAATCTCACGCAGAATTTCCATCCGCGCATGGTTAGGTAACGCAGTTTGGAGTAGACCCATGCGATTCCTTCCTCGTAGTATCCGGAATACATTCCTGAGCGCTGTTGTAGTGTTGGCGTGCCTTGCTTTGGCGTCTTGCGGCGGCGCTACCTGTGTCGCCGGTATTTTCGCCAATGGCAACGGCGTCATCTTCGTTAAGAACTCAACTCCGCCTCCCGCCTGCCCTCTTTCGACGGGCATGGGCATGATGAACGTCACCGCTGCCAAGTCACAGATTTGCGAATTTTGCACTGCCTCCAGCCGACCGGAACATATTTTCGTAACCCTCAAAAGCATTCAACTTCATTCCGTTTTTCCCGACTCTCCAGACAATCCCCAATGGCTCGCCCCGCAACTCCTTCGTGAATCGCGCCAAATCGACCTGCTCTCCGATTCGACCCCGGAAATTCTCGTTCAAAGCGCATCTGTTCCCGCAGGCACGTACCGTGAACTGCTCCTTCAATTCCTGCCTGAGGCTCCCGCCGACCTTGATGCGCTACCCGCCGAAAATTCCTGCGGCCACAACCGCCGAAATTGCATGCTCATGGCTGACGGCCGCGTCGAGGAGCTCCATTTCACGGGCAACGGCGACTCGCCTGAACTTCTTCTGCCCTTGCAATACAACGGAAGCAGCGCACTCGCTGTCGTGCCCGGCGCAAAAGTCGATCTACGGTTCACGCTGCAGCCGCAGCAGGTCTTCGCCGACTCCCCGTCGGAAGGTTGGCAGATCCACTATGTCCTTGTAGGCGGTGCTTTAGTATCGAGGTAGCAGTGGTCCCTCACGTAGCTCTCGATTTCAAATGTTCACTGAATAATGTTCGCGGGTTCTCGCGGATTGCCGTCTCATCGACCCGGTTAGTCAGCCCTCGCAGTCACGCGCCTAGGCGATGGCGGAGGAGTGGGTGGAGGGTTCGGCGGGGACTTCTACGGCGCGGAGGACTAGGTCTTTCAGCGCGCTGATGAAGAGCGGGGAGTCGCCGACGGCGGGCATCATGCGGAAGCGCTCGATGCCGGCTTTTTTGGCGTCGGCGCGGCCTTCGATGTTGATTTCGTGCAGGGTTTCGATGTGCTCGGTAACGAAGGAAATGGGGACGACCATCATTTCCTTGACGCCTTCGTGGCCGAGTTTTTCCAGCGTGCCGACGAACGAGGGCTCGAGCCACTTTGCGGGGCCGACTTTACTTTGGAAGCAGAGCAGATGCGTCTTGGGCCAATTGGCATATTTCTGCGCGCCGAGTTCGCAGACCAGACGAACCGTTTCTTCGATGTGGCGCGGATAAGGATCGCCCTTTTCGACCAGGCTCATGGGCAGGCCGTGGGCGCTGAAGACCAGATGGATGCGCGAGCTGTCGGGAAACTGGCGCAGGCACTTGCCGATGTTTTGCGTGAGGGCCTGAATGTATAGCGGATGGTTGAAAAAGTGTTCGATCGTGCGCTCGGGAAGCGCGTCGACCGGCTCTCCATAGACGCGGCGCCATTCTTTCAGGCTGCTGAGCGTGGTGGCGTAGGAATAGTGTGGGTAGAGCGGCAGAAGGACCAACTCGTCGAGGTTGGCAGTCTTGCGCAGCGAGTCTACCGCTTCTTCGGTGAGCGGCTTCCAATAGCGCATGGCGGTGACAGCGACGGGATCGATGTAGGGCTCAAGAGCGGCGACGAGCTTGCGGCGCTGGCGCTCGGTAAGAATGCCGATGGGCGAACGGCGGCCGATTTGGCCGTAGCGCTGAGCGACGGGGACGCAACGCTTCTTGGCGATATAGCGAGCGAGAGGCTTGCGAATGAAATTGAGTGGGCCGAGCGGGATGATGTCTGGATCGTAGAAAAGATTGCGCAGGAAGGGCTCGACGGTCTCGAGAGAGTCGGGTCCACCGAGTTGGAAGAGCACGATGCCGACACGTTTTTTTCTGTTACTGCTCAAGGTGTTTCCTTTTCTTTCAATCAGAAGAACGATTAACGCCGTCGGATACAGTGTAAACCAGTGAAAGAGAGATTCCTCACTCCGTGGACTCCGTTCGGAATGACGGACTTAAGAGAATCAGGAGAAACCCAAGACCCACACGCAATGGCGGCGTATGGGGCACCCGACGGCGAGCCCCAAGAGCAACCCAAGAGCACAGCCAGGAATGGCTGTGCTACGGGGAAGCTTGCGGGACTGGGGCACAACATGTTGTGCCCTTACTTGCGGGTTACGGAATTTTTCAGGCGCTCGATCTCGGTGCGAAGATCGGAGGTGCGCTTGGCGATGCTGACGTAGAACAGGAAGAATACGCCCCAGCCGATAATGTATGCGGCGAACACGCTGTTGAGATTTTTCATAGAGCCTCCGCTTCACGCTGCAGGACGTCGACTTCGGATTTCATTTTTTCCAGGCCGTAGCGTTCGACCAACAAGAACACGGTGAGCACGTGCATGGCGAACACCGAAAAGAAAAAGACTTTGTTCATCGTGGGATCGAGTCCGGAGCCAGGGCCGCCCATGATTACCGGCGCGGGATGCTGCGTGCGCCACCAGCGAATCGCGCCAAAGACTAGCGGCACATCGATGAACGCGAACACGCCGAAGAGCGAGCTTAGGAGGGCGCGGCGATCGGGTTCTTCGACCAGGGTGCGCAGCAGCAAGTAGGAAACGTACAGCAGCCAGAGAACGAAGGTTGAGGTCAGGCGCGCATCCCAAGTCCAATAAATTCCCCAGGCAGGTTTGGCCCAGATGGGGCCGGTGATGAGTACAACGGTGGTGAGCACCAGGCCGACTTCCGCGGCAGCCACACCCAGCCAATCGTATTTCTGTTCGCGCTTCCAGATATAGAGAAGATTACAGATGAAGCAAACCAGGAACGCGTCCATGCCGGCCCACGCGCTGCCCACGTGAAAATAAAAAATGCGCTGCACGACGCCCATGGTGCGTTCTTCAGGAGCGATGTAGAAAGAGGCGTAGGCCGCTGCAATCACCAGCAGGATAGCCAGGGCGCCCAGAAGCACTCGTTTACCCATCGCGATTCACTCCTCCAAAAGATATTCGCCGAACATCCATAGAGCTGTCAAAAAAACCAAGTCGAAAACGGCCAAAAAGCCAATTCCCTTCCATTGCATGACCGGATCCCGATCCAGAAGGCCGACGGTGACTTCCGCGCTGGCGACCAACACCGGGGTCAGAATTGGCAGGAGCAATAGTGGGAGCAGAAGTTCGCGCATGCGCGCTTGCGCCGAAATGGCGGAGAGCGCGGTGCCGGCTACGGAGATGCCGAGGCTGCCGAGGAACAGGACGAGTAGCAGCCAGTGGAAGGTGGGAAGAATCGGCACGTTGTAGAGCACGGCGAAAACCGGGAGCATCAGCAGTTCGGTGAGCATCAGGAACAGAGTATTGGCCACGAGCTTGGCGAGAAAAATGGCGAAGGGGTCGGAGATGGCCAGACGCAGAGAGCTGAGCGTGTCGTTATTTTGCTCACGAAGAAAACAGGGTTGCAGCATCAGGGATGCGGCGAAAAGAAACGCCAGCCAGAGCAGGCCGCCACCGAAGCGCCGCGATTCCGCGGTGGTGGGATCAAAGGTGAAGCTAAAGAGGACGACGACCATCAAGATGAACACGATCGTGGTGGTGAGAAGTTCACGGGAACGGAATTCAGTGCGAAGTTCTTTGCCGAGCAGGACCGAGGTGTTGGAGAGCAGGCTCATGGAGGTGGCTCAGGCGTTCCCAAAAATCAGAATGGAGTGAAGTGATGCGCCGGACTGAGTATCAGCGATGACTGCGCCGGCATCGAGACGAACGGCGCGGGTGGCCAGAGCGGAAATTTCCGATTCGCCGTGCAGACTCATGACTACGGTGCAGCCCGCTTGGTTGAGCTGCTGCAAGGAACTGGCCAGCCAGGTGATGCCGATGGGGTCGAGGCCGGTGGCAGGCTCGTCGAGAAGCAGCACGGATGGCTTGTGGATCAAGGCGCGGGCGATAGCGATGCGTTGCCGCATACCGCGCGAAAAGGTGCGCACTGGAGAGTCGCGGCGCGCATAGAGGCCTACATCGCGCAGCAAGT
>Ga0070762_10001316_pt1 | contig 11347 bp, 10 predicted proteins | sample HubBroMetageREF2_FD_66726 | JGI IMG/M metagenome (GOLD analysis project Ga0070762, IMG submission 66726) | Reference soil microbial communities from the Hubbard Brook experimental Forest, New Hampshire, USA - Hubbard Brook CCASE Soil... | ecosystem: Environmental > Terrestrial > Soil >... | reverse complement strand
TTTGGCAGGAACTCGAGCGCGTTTTCCAGCCAGGGCGGCGGGTCCTCGAACTGAACTGCGGAACCGGCATTGACGCCGTCCACCTTGCCGAATGGGGAGTCACGGTTCTGGCCTGTGACATTTCTCCTCGAATGATCGAAATTGCCTGGCAACGTTTAAGGTCAGCTGGTCTTGAGGGGTTAGTTGAATTTCGAGCCTTACCGACCGAAGACATCGCAGTGCTCGAAGGCGAAAGCTCTTTCGATGGGGCTTTCTCAAATTTTTCCGGATTGAACCATGTGCGCGACCTCTCCGTCGTCGCGCGAAATTTGGCGCGACTCCTGAAGCCCGGCGCTCGAGCTGTGTTATGCATGGCCGCGCGTTTTGTGCCCTCTGAAATGGCGTGGTATTTGGCTCAGGGGAATCTACACAAAGCTATGCGGCGACTAACCCGGCTCAGTGACGATGACAGGTTGAAGGTTTATTATCCTTCGGTCGGTGCGATGGGTCGCATTTTTGCGCCAGAGTTTCGTCTGCGAGAGTGGAAGGGCGTCGGAGTTATGGTTCCTTCCTGCATCGAGCATGCAGTTCGACGATATCCGAGAGTTCTTAACGGTCTCGCGAGAGCGGACCGTTGGCTCGGTTGCGTTCCGGGGTTGCGGGGAATGGCCGATTGCGTTTTGCTGCAATTCGAGCGGATAGATGGCTAAACGCTGTGTCCAGATCGCTGTCGCGGCGACCACAAAACAATGAGTCTGCTCAGCCAGATTCGCAAAGTTGTTAAAGGGTTATTTTTTGGCCCTGCGAGCATCCCCGAGTATTGCACGCTCGGGTTACGCGATCCTCAGTCGGAGGTCGGCGTGTGGTTCCATGGACTCGGCGCTGCGCGGGACGTCACTTACAGCAGCGTAGTTGCCTGCATCCGCCCTTTTACAATCGGCATAGGGTTTGAGGGAGACTGTGATCCGCCCGTGAGCAACCGTTCGCGGTATTTTCTCAGATTCCATGAGCGGGGCGGCGAGGCGCGGCTTCTAGGCGAGATTGGCCTCCGTCTAAAAGAAGCGATCCCTGCTGGGGACGGACGGTTGTATCTTTTTGAAACGCGAGATTACAACAATTACTGTCTTCCAAGAAACCTGCTTTGGAGGCGCTATCTGCATTATGCGTATCAGCGATGGAGGCGCTCCAAACCTTCCGGGTTTCGTGTGGTCGCACGTGAACTCCACGCCCTTTTTGTGTTCTATATCTGCCCCCGTCCAGTTGTGTTGGTCAGTGTGGTGGATGGACACCTCGGCAATATCTTTCCCATGGATCTCATTGGACCTGTCGGTGCTGAATGTTTCACTCTGGCGTTGCAGACCACAAGCGCCGCTGTGCCTCTCATGGAACGCTCACGTCGGATCGCGTTGGGCAGTGTCCCCGCGGAGCAGGTCGCAGTGGCCTACGAACTGGGCAAGAATCATAGGAAGCCGTGCGTCGACTGGGATCGCCTTCCCTTTGCTACAACCGCTTCGAGCGCGTTCGGGCTGCCCGTACCCCATTTTTCTTTGCGGGTCAGAGAAATGCAAATCGAGAACGTTCGAAACATGGGAAGCCACAAGTTATTCATTTGTAGAGCAATTGAAGATCAGCGCTGGGCAGATGGTTTGCAATTGTTTTTTATGCATGGGTTCTATCACGCTTGGAGAGAACGCCGCGCACCGCTGTGAGCCATAACGCGGCACTGAGTGGGGGCATTCGCAGCAATGGGAGTGGTGGACGCGATCCGAGGTCATCGGGTGCTAGGTCGGAAGAGGGCAAAGTCGTGACGAAGAAGCTTAAGGTAAGATCAATTGCCTATCCCCTCATACGAAAGTACCCGTGGCTCCCACCTCTGGCAGTCATTCTGAGTGGTCTTGGATTGCTGCTTACAGCGATGGGAAACCGGCATTCTTCCTGGGAGTCGGCAGCCATCATGTCCCTATTCTTCTCGTCGTACGTGTGGGGATACGCAACCCAAGCTCTCACCCACCGGCTTTATCCTCCCCTAACTGATCTTCGCCGTCGGCAGTATGCTCAGGCGTGGGATTTGCTGGCCTCTTCGAGGGAGGAAGCCTATGCCGCTGCCTCAGGCCAGCGCGATGAAGCTGGGCTTCGCCACTCTGCCGGCAACGCGGTACGGAATCTCGTGGATCTAGTCTCGGTCAACCAAAAAGATGATGTTTTGGAGATCGGCTGCGGAGTCGGTCGCATCGGGCGGGAACTGGCTCCTTTCTGTAGTACCTGGACTGGAGCAGATACTTCGTCCAATATGCTGGGGTATGCCTCGGATCGCCTGGGTAGCATCGGCAATGTGCGTCTTGTGCAGTTGCACGCCGTTGGGTTGCCCGAGTTTGAGGCCAGCTCGTTCGATGTTGTCTACATGACGAATATGCTGATGCACTTGGACGAAATGGACCGTTGGTACTACGTGCAAGAGGCATATCGAATACTTCGTGCCGGCGGCCGAATTTTCATCGACAACATCGGCCTTGAGTCGGACGCAGGCTGGTCCATGTTTGCCAACGACGCCCAGCGCTTCCGATGTTTGGAACGGCCACCTTATATGCCAAGATTCTCGACGGCCGCGGAACTCGCGGCTTATGCCACGAGAGCGGGATTTGAGCACGTTCAATGTCACCACCGCCCACCCCTCGTGATTTTAACCTCGGTAAAGCCCCGGCTCGGAAAGGAAAATGACTCCTCCCCCGCTTACGCATCCGACTCCCTGCCTCCGGAGCCTGCCCGTGGAGCCGCCTAGAGCCGGAGAGGCAATCGTGGCGCCCCTACACGTAGTGTCTCTGATTTACATCTACGAATCGGACGCTCCTACCCCCGATAACCTGCTCGATCGCTATTCCACGATCAGACCGTGGGCAAGAGCCCTGCGCGCCGAGGGCGTCGAGGTTACGATCGTGCAACGGTTTCATCGGGATCTTCGCTTTGAGGATCAAGGTGTTCGTTTTGATTTCCGTATGGATGCGTGTCCACCAAAATTGCGCAAGTGGCAGGTACCTCTTTCCTTCCACTCTGCAGTGCGAGGCGCATGCCAGGCTGATCGCCGTGGAGAGGCGTCGGCCACGGTGGTGCACGTAAACGGATTGATCTTTCCCCTACAGATGCGCATTCTAAGGAATTCCCTTCCTTCCAGTTGCGCCATCGTGGCTCAGCATCACGCGGAAAGACCCTGGCGTACAATCGCCCAGCCGATTCAGATGTGGGGTCTTCGAGCCGCGGATGGATTTCTGTTCGCTGCGCGTGACAGCGCGTCGTCTTGGCTAGACCGAGGACTCATCGCCAAGAACCAGCGAATTTTTCAAGTCATGGAAGGTTCCACCGATTTCCAGTGGGAAGACCGAGCCAGTGCTCGCGCCCACACGAGACTCTCGGGGAACCCGGTTGTTTTATGGGTCGGGCGGCTGGTGTTGTTAAAGGATCCCTTAACCGTTTTGGAAGGATTCGAACAAGTCCTTCAGCACATCCCCGAAGCGCGATTGTATATGGTCTACAGCAGCGACGATTTGCTGCGCTCTGTCCGAGATCGCATCGCGTCGAGTCCACGGCTGTCGGATGCAGTGACGTTGCTGGGTTCAGTGGACCACTCTAAGTTAGAGCGCCTCTATAACAGCGCCGACTACTTCGTGCTGGGCAGTCACTACGAAGGCAGCGGTTTCTCTCTTGCCGAAGCTCTGGCGTGTGGAGTCGTGCCAGTTGTAACTGACATTCCTTCGTTCCGGGCCATGACCGACGATGGCCGCATCGGTTGCTGTTGGTCTCCCGGCTGCGCGGTTGCATTCAGCCAGGCGTTTCTTCAGGTTGCGCGCCAGCCTCTTAGGGAGCTTTCCGACCATGCGGTTCGCTTCTTTCGCGCGCATCTCAGTTATCCGGCGATTGCACGTGACTCAATCCGGGCATATCGGGAGGTGGTGTCGGCCCGGGTGGGGAGTCGGCCATGAAAATCGGCCTCATCGTACCGGGAGGCGTCGATCGCAGCGCTCGTGTGCGCGTTATCCCTGTGCTTCTGGCTCTGATTGAGCGGCTAGCACGCCGCCACCAGGTCGTGGTGATCGCCTTGCACCAGGAACCCGAGGCTTGTGAATACCCGCTGCTCGGTGCCCACGTGATCAATTTGGGACTAATGCCGGCCCGCACGCGCTTTGGCCGCTACGCGAGTCAACTGCAGAGAGTAATCTCCGTCCTACGCAGCACTGACAGCCGGTTCGATGTATTGCATGCATTCTGGGCGCAAGGTCCGGGTACCGTTGCAGTCACTGTCGGTACTTTGTTGCGCATACCTGTCGTGGTCAGTATCGGGGGAGGCGAATTGGTGTGGTTACCCGAAATTCGTTATGGCGGACAGCGTGGCCGGCTTGCCCGCACGAACCTCTGGATGGCGCTGCGCATGGCGAATGCGGTCTCGGCTGGGAGCACATATGCCCTTCGCCCGCTGGCTGAAGTCAGACGAGATGCAGTCTGGTTGCCCCTCGGAGTGGACCCGCGCATCTTTCGCGGTTCCACCCGTCGTTCCTCCAAACCGCCTTGGCGGCTGGTACATGTTGGGAGTGTCAACGAGGTGAAGGACCACGCGACCTTACTACAGGCGATGCGGCTAATTTTGGAAGCGCGTGCCCAGGTTGAGTTGGACTGCTTCGGTGTCGAAATCCTCGGAGACCACGTCCAGACTATCGCGCGCGAGTTGGGGATTGGGAGACATGTGCGGTTTCATGGCTTCCGCCCAGTGGAGGATATCGTACCGTTCTATCGCCGCGCACATTTGTATGTGCAGTCCTCACTGCACGAGAGCATGGGCGCTGCAGTCCTTGAAGCCGCTGCGGCCGGCGTTCCCACTGTAGGCACCAACGTTGGTGTGGTGTCGGAAATGGCGCCGAACGCCGCGGTAGCGGTGCCGGTTCGTGATCCTTATGCCTTGGCTAAGACGATATTGGAGGTGTTAGATCACCCCGACCGCCGTGAATGTCTGGCTTCTTCTGCACAAAACTTCGCTCAAACTTACGATGCTGACTGGACAGCGTCACAGATAGAAGCCATGTATCGCGGAGTCATTCGGAATGGATGCTCGACGGAATCAAGCAACTGTTAGCTCAGAATTGGAAGATCGCGCCATCCCGATGGCTTGCTTATTTCCTTTCCCAAATCTCGTCTTGATCGGAGAAGACTTGCACGCGATGGTACCGATTATGAAGGTAGGCGCGGAGTGCCGCAAGATGGTAGGCCAACGGGTAGTCGGGATCGAAGATAGTTCGGGCTAAAAGAATTGTAGAAACCAAGGAGTAGGCATGCCCATAAATTGCTGGTACAGCAATTCTTTACCAACATTTGACAATTTCTTGACGAACTACATGTGGTGTTGAAGTAGGGTTCTCCCATCGTATTCCCACGCAGGCATGGGGAGTGAGTGCAACTGCGTGCTGTTTTCGAATCAGGTGACGTCTGGAATTTGAATGAGAAGTTACGGTGCAGGGAGCATGGTCGAGCGTACTGCCAAAGTGGCGCTGCCGCTTGCAGCTCGATTCATGGTTGCAGGTTCGACCTGGATGATTTCGAGCAACTCAGAAGAAATATTGACGGCTGCGCAAGAAACCTTTCAGCCAGCCGGAGATGGCTCGAGCACGACCGACTTGTGGGTGAGCATTTACGTTGACTTCGAGGTTCCTGATCAGCCACGGTGGCCCCAGCCGCGTTTTAGAGCCCTGGATCATTTGTATTATGCGATGTACGGTCCCGGCGATTCGATGCTGGTTGACCAACAACGCCGTCGCGCCGTCGGCTTATTTTCCCCGAGCACGGCGCGCGACCTCTCCTACTGGAAACGCGTGATCCTGCCAGTCCTGCTGGGGATTGCCAGCGCTTCCATCGGAGTAACACCGCTCCACTGCGCATGTCTGGTGAAGAACGGGCACGGACTGCTCATAGGCGGTGAATCGGAAGCGGGCAAGTCTACATTAGCCTTGTCGTTGTCCCTAAACGGATTCGCTTACCTATCGGACGACTGGACTTACTTCTCACAGTCCGGCAACGAGGTCTGCACATGGGGCTTGCCGACGCCCGTAAAGTTGCTCCCAGATGCCGTTAAATACTTTCCTCAACTTGCCGCCCTCGAACCTGCTATCTCCCAGAACGGCGAACTGGCGTTTGAGGTAGATCCAGTCGAAACTTTCGGCGTGAGTCGATCCCTATCTTGCGAACCTCGCTGGCTGGTCTTCGTCGAGCGAACGCAGGAACCATGTGCGGTTTTCAAGCCGATTGGATCTGCCGAGGCCGCTTCTCGCTTAGCCGCAGATCTGGAAATGCTTCCGTCGCGTATTTCCTACCAGAGGGAACATCAATTGGCGACCATCAAGGCTCTCGTGAACCGGGATTGCTGGGTCCTTCGGCACGGGATGAGTCCGTCGTCGGTGGCTCGCGAGCTGGCGGAGTTCTGCGCTCGTTGATGGTCGCTCGAAAATCTTCGTCCCTGTGAGGTGGTGGATGTCGGCGATGGCAACAGACTTCATCAAGAGGTTCACTCCCACACCTCTTGAAACTGTGGTCGAACTATCGGGTACACGTATTCGTCTGGAAACAAACTGCCAAGCTGCAGCCGACCAGTTGCGACGGGCATTTGCAACGCGCGCGGCACGCACTTTTAATGCTCCGGACTTTGTTCTGAGACTTGTGGCTGAATCCGAGGACGAGTTCGAGTTTGAAGCTGGCCCGGTTGTCCACCGTCTGAGCCACGATGGCTTGTCTTTTATCAGCCTGGGGCATAAGAGCTTCCTTGCTTGTGACCTCGTGGGTCGCCGCGGAATATCCTTCATCTCTGAAAACCTTGTGAGGGACGAAAAGATGTTCGAGCAATTCTTCGTGCCAGCGCTGCTGTCGCTGCTGAACGAATTCATCGATGCACCCTTGTGAACGGGCTCTATGGAAACTGGTCGGAAGCGTCGTTGCCGGGAGAGGCGAACGACAATGTAAGTGCCCCCCGGATGGGAGGCAAAGAGCAGAACATTTGCGAGGACCAAAAGCTGTCCTCGCTCCTCTTGAGGTCCGAGAGATCGGAGAGGAACATTTATGCCTTGCGCAAAAGTACTCTCCAGAAGGCTCGCGACGAATCTCTTTCTTGTTCTTTCCGGGGTAAGTTTTTGGCTTGCCGGGTGCAACGGAAGAAACGTTACAACTATTCAACACAGCGTTTTCATCGTTAAGGAGAATCACACCTTCGACAATTATTTCGGTATGTTCGCAGGAGCCAACGGGGTGACCAGCGGAATGACTTCAAGCGGACAAGTGGTTCCCCTACATCACATGCCGGACTCCTACCAAGGCAACCTTTGCAACAGCTGGGGCTGCGCTCTCGAAGCCATAGATGCGGGGAAGATGGATAAGTTCGATCTCATCAGCGGAGACACCCTGGACGCTTATATGCAGGTTAGCGAACAGGATGTTCCCAACTACTGGGCTTATGCGCGTCGCTTCGTGCTGGCTGATAATTATTTCACTTCGGTTCACGGTCCCAGCATCCCCAACCACCTCTTTTCGATTGCCGCCCAATCCGGCGGGGTGATCGACAATGGAGGGAACTCGGCTTCAGGGGTGTCGGGTCTGACTTGTGATGGCACTCCTTATGGCACCGTTACCGTCCTTAATGCAAACGGCAACATAACCCAGCAGCGGCCTTGCTTCGATTTCCAAACCTTGGCAGACCTCCTGGAGGCGGCTGGCATCGGATGGAAGTATTACTCGGACGATGGTGGCGCTTTGAGCCTAATCAATCACATCCGCAACAGCCCTTTGTGGAAAGAGCACATTGCGCCAGCCGCACAATTTGTCTCGGACGCGAAGGCCGGCCACCTACCGTCGGTAAGTTGGCTTATTCCACCTGGAGCGGCGAGCGAACATCCGCCCTATGGCATCTGCGAGGGTGAGAATTGGACCGTGAGCGTTTTGAATGCAGTTATGCAAGGACCCAGTTGGAACTCCACTGCCGTCTTCATAACCTGGGATGACTTCGGTGGCTTCTATGACCACGTCCCCCCTCCGCAAGTTGATCGCTTTGGTCTGGGCCCGCGCGTACCCCTGCTCATCATTTCTCCCTTCGCGAAGGCAGGGTATATCTCACACACCGTGTACGAACATTCGTCGGTCTTGAAATTTGTAGAGACCCGCTACGGCCTAAAATCCCTCACCTCTAGAGATGGCGCGGCGAGCGACATGCTGGACAGCTTCGACTTCAATCAGCAGCCGCAGGGTCCACTTCTTCTCACAGAGCGCCAGTGCCGGTAGCGTCCGTGTAGAACTAGATAGGCTTTCTCATGTAAAAGAGTTGTAACAACTGAGGTGTATGCATGCCCGTAAAGGCTGGTACAGCAAAACTTTACAACATTTGACAATTCCTTGACGAACGACATGCCGCATTGAAGTAAGGTTCTCCCATCGCATTCCTCGACGCAAGCTCCGGGCGTGAGTGCAACTGCTCGCTGCTTTCCGAACCTGGTGACGTCTGGAATTTGTGATGAAAAGTTGCGGTCTGGGGAGCATGATTGAGCGTCCTGCCGAAGTGGCGCTGCCACTTGCGGCTCGATCCATGGTGGCAGGTTCGACCTGGGTGATTTCTAGCAATTGCGAAGAAATATTGACCGCTGTGCAAGAAACCTTTCAGCCAGCGCAAGGTGGCGCGGGCACGACCGACCTCAAGAGGTTCGCTCCAACACCTTTTGAGACTACGGTAGAACTGCCTGGCGCGAGCGTGCTGACGGAATCCATCGAGGCATCGTCGTGAATCGAGCGCTAGCGGGGGCCATCCTAGGATGCTTAAGCTTTTCCGGAAGAACGTGCGAAGTAAATGTACTTAGAAAGTTCCGCTCGCGCGATTGGGAACATACGTTTAGCTGGCTCGATAGAGCTGATCTGACCCTCTATTTCTTGCAGCGACTAAAGAGCATAAGTGCTACCGAGGTACTTCCGCCCCCGGTGTTGACCCGTTTTGAGCAAAGTCTCGCCGATAACCGGCGGCGTGTCGATCACCTGGCCTCTGAGTTTGGTTCGCTTAACGAAAGATTTGACCGAGCGGGCGTGAATTATGCCGTGATCAAGGGTTTTTCTCTTGTGCGGGCGTTTTGCCCGGATGCAGCTCTCCGTGCGCCAAGCGATTTGGATTACTTGGTGGACAAACCGTCATTGCCGGTGGCGCAACGAGTACTTGAGGAGGCAGGCTACTGCCTGCAGCGGTTCTCTGATATCGAATTTAAGTTTGGCAGACCGTCCTCAAGAATCCCGACTGTTTCCGATGATCCATACTCGCCTGAGACCGAGCCCCTGGTCGAACTACATCTTGCATTCTGTAAGGGGAGTGAAAACCGTGTGCTGATGAACGAGCCTGAATTTCGGCTGGATCAGACGATCAGTCACACTTGGCAGGGCCTGCGCTTCCCCGTGTTGAGAGAGGAAGATGCGTTCGTATTCCAAATACTTCATGTTTTCCAGCACACATTGGAGTGCTGGGTGAAATTGTGCTGGCTCTTTGAAATCGGCTACTTCCTGAGAGCACGGTTGTCCGATACGCAATTTTGGGATCGAGTCGATGTTCGCATGCGGGAAGTTCCTTGCCTTGCCGAGTTCGCGGCGATCGTCTTGGGATTAGCAGATAGAGTATTCGGCGCTCCTATGCCGCCGATAGCGGCGAACTGGACGCAGTGCCTTCGTGCTCCTGCCAGAGTATGGCTCGAGAATTATGGGCGGAGCTGGGCAATTGAGGATCACCCGTTTGATACCTCAAGTTTGTTTTCAGCCGCAAAACTCTGCCTCTTTCTTCACCGGGAGTTCGTTCCTGACGCCCAAGCGCGAAAAGAGATCACCCAGCAGCGTCTGTTTCCGTGGAAGCTGCCCGAACAGATCGCCGTTCCAGCCGACAACACTGCTGCGAGCTTCTTAACGGCAGGTCGGCTGCAATGGCAATTTGTGCTGCAGAAGCTAATCTTTCATCTCAGCTCGAGTTCGCGATATTTGCTGGAAATGCCCCGTTGGCGGGAACTGAACAGACTGTCCGCTCGCTCACTGGCGAGCGGGTCGCACAAACCGCACCAGCCTAACGCTACTCTCACAGGAGACCTCTCGAACCAGGAAGTCACTCGCAACTAATCACGAGCACCTAACCTTGCTCACGACGGTTGTCTGGGTAGCCACGTGATTTTAGCCCAAGTGGCGAGCCTGTCTGCGAGCAAAGCTCCACGGATCAGGACTCGATCGCGATTCATGCGTACAGTTCCGGGCCCCCGTGGCCTCCCGCTGAGAAACTCGATCCCTATCTCGCGTTTGCCTCAGCATTGTAAGGAAATAGGGTAGAACCTAATAGTTTCGGAAGGTAGAAGGAATAAGGAATGAGCATAAAGATAATCTGAGAAATGATCGTGCCATAAATCACACCCGAGATCCCGATGTGATGTGTCAAATAGATTGACAGTGTTACATTGCTCACCGCCATTAGAGCACTGCAGATCGCCTGCATTCGGACAAAACCGACTCCGTTCAGGAACATCGCCAGAGTTCCACATAAACTGTTCAGCAGGGCCCAACTCCCAAGTCCAACAAGCAACAGTGCCGGCGCAACTACTTGCGGACCAACCCACAAGCGTAGGATCTGCGGACCCATGATGACGAGCACGAGGTTGGCCGGGAGACTCACGGCGAGAACGACCAGCATTGAACGGCCGAGCGTCTCTCTCACCCACTGAACATCGCCCCGAGCCAAGGCTTCGCTGTAAGCTGGCCACAAGGGCGCGATCAACAGCGACAAGATAGAAGGTCCAATTGCGAAGAGCTTCAAGGGAACCGCATATTCGGTTACCTTGGCGGCGCCGAGCACTTGCGCAATGATCAAGTTATCCGTCTGGTAACCCATGGCTGCCGACAACTGTATGACCATGAACAGAAACCCCAGATGGAGGATTTTGCCGGCGGCGCGACGCGAAATTCGATCGGAACGCGGTCGCAACCAAGGGCGCTGAAACGAAAAAACGGTTGCGTTGTTCAGTATTCCGGTCAGAACCGGGGCGCCGGCAACAACCAACACTAGATAAACCAGTCCCGCACGGAAATGGACTACCGCGAGTAAGCCGACGAATCCCAGGAGGTTGCCGGCAGCGTCCCAACTGTAATTGATGAATCCCGCTTGGTATCCGTGTTGCACTCGCTGCCCAACGCCAAGAGGGAGTTGCGCAAGAAAGCAAAAAATCAAAACCGCTGCCGCAGGTCCCGCTTCCCGTATAGCAAGAGGTGAGGTTAGATTAAGAATCCGTTGCCAAGGCACGAAGGGATACAAGGCAGAGAATACTCCGGCAGTGACGATCGCAAC
>Ga0070762_10001313_pt1 | contig 11351 bp, 9 predicted proteins | sample HubBroMetageREF2_FD_66726 | JGI IMG/M metagenome (GOLD analysis project Ga0070762, IMG submission 66726) | Reference soil microbial communities from the Hubbard Brook experimental Forest, New Hampshire, USA - Hubbard Brook CCASE Soil... | ecosystem: Environmental > Terrestrial > Soil > Temperate... | reverse complement strand
ATTCACATTAGCGCAGCAACAATCAGTCGTCGCGACGATGAACTTTCATATGGCGATGATCGGCCGCCGGTTCGAGCAGCCGCAGCACGTGCTCGCCGGCCGTAGCGTCGAAACGGTAAATCAGTACAGCGTCCGCAGCGCGATCGTCGGCAGCAAGCTCAAGCTCGGGATTGTCGATCACGATGTCCCCATTGTTCTTGATTCGAAGCTCGGATCCGACCTGCAGCGAAATTTTGGTTTCATTCGAACTAGAAGCCATGCGGATCTCCTTGCTTTTTGGGGGCCGCTGCGGTGAATTCGGTCGCAGCTATTCGATGTGAGAGAGGACAAGAAAGTGGCGAAAATTATTTGCGCTTCTTTTTGCTCTGCGCTGGCTCGTCGTGGCCTCCAGTCCACGCCGGCGGATCGCTTGCTGGAAAAGATTCCCGCGAAGCCTCGTCGACTTCCTCGTCGAGGCTCGGTGGCACGGTAGCGGGCGTTTGTTCCGGTGTCCGGAGTTTTTTGGGAGCCGCAGATTTTTGAGGGCGACGCGTTCGGGACACCATACATTTTTTCCCGTTGATTGTGGAACCTAGAATTTGAATACGACTCCGCCGTAAACCTTCGGGTTGAATTGATTGTCGCCGAAATACCGCGTCCCGATCATGTCCGCTCCGGCGCGCAGCCCCACCCTGCGAAAAGGAGTGGGAAAGTCTGCGCCGCCACCCAACTCATAGCCAAACGCTTCTTGATTTCCGAAGGAGGTCTGCGGAGTCAAGTGCGAATAGCCTACGAGGCCGTGCGCGAATACTTCGATTCCCTTCCGAGCTTGCCAGCGAAATCGAGGACCGCCACCGCCAAACAAGAACCACGAACTCTGGTTGTTGGGCGAATCGTGTGTCGCGAACAGCTCACCCTCAATTCCAAACCAAGAATTGAAGTACCGCACGATGCTCAGGTTGAAACCATTCTGATTGCGGCTGATGCCGCCTTTGGCGCTGAAGTGCGTATAGGTGTAGCCCACATACGCCTGCCAGTTGTAGTTTACAAAGACACCCTGCACATATTGCGGGTCAGGCGCCGGATTGGGCGTGGCCGCACTCGAAAAAGGATTGGTTGCAACTGAATCGCCAGGACTGGGTGAGACCGATGCCGGTGAGAGTGAGATGGTGGTCGAGGAGGACGACGCGGGAACTGCGGACACGTCTCCCGTGGAAGATATTGTAAATGGAGCAGCTAGCAGCAGAGGATTTGCCGCGCTGCTTTGTGCGTACGAAGCGCCGGTGACAAACAACACGAGTCCGAAGAGAAATAGAACATGTCGCATCGCCCAAACCCCCAGATAACACTGCCTCGTCCTACGTCCATAATTTGACATGAGAATAGCCCGGCGTGTCCACCGGAATTGTTTCTTTTCTCCTGAGCGGACCAGCGCAGGCGGCTGGGTTAGATACAAGCTTCTCGCACAGGACGATACAGGAATCATTGGAATCAAACCGGTTCCAACCCGGCTCAAACTCCATCTGTAGCGTTCTTACGAGGCAACCCGATCGCGAAGCGTGTATGGACAAACTCTCACAATATGAAGCGTTAAGGAGAGAGCGGGACGCTCTGCGGCACCAGTTCATCTCGGCGGAACTCAATCTGGCGCTCACATTTGTCAGCATTTCCAAATCGACGGACGACGAGGAACGCTCCAAACGCAACCTCAACCATGCCAGGAAAGCCGTTGAAGTGGCGAGGAAGTATCTAGGAGAGACGAATCTGACGGCGGCCATGAGGGAAGAACTCGTCGAAAAGTTGCAAAAACTAGAGCCTCTGATGGCATCCGACCATCGAGGCTCAAAGGCCAAATGAGGTGAGGCGTCGTCCATCGCAACGGAAGTATCAGGCGTTTTGCGTCTTGGCATTGAGCGAGCTATAGAACTCTTCTCCGCGCAGCACCGCGCGAATTCCGCGGATCAAATCCTGTGTTGCATTCGCCTTCACGACGAACCCATCGCAATCCGCCGCGCGAGCGATACGTTCCAATCCAGGAAAGGTGTGCGTGGTATAGACCAAAATCTTTGGCGTAAGGCCGGCATTGCGAATCCTATTCGCAGCGGAAAAGCCCCCGCCCCCGGGCATGTTGAGATCGAGAATCACTAAATCCGGGTTAAGCCTCTGAACCTTCTCAAAAGCCTCCAATCCATCCTGCGCTTCGCCGCAGATTTCCAAGTCGTCTTCGTCATTGAGCAGGAAGCGTATGCCTTTCCTAGCGACTTCGTGATCGTCCACTATGAGAATCCGCTTCGCGAGGCCGGTGGCAGCCTGTGCGGCTCCATCCTTCTGTTGACGCCGCGCACGGACGCTGTCCGGCCGGATGGCGGCACCATCGCGCAGTGGAACGGTCGCGATAACCTCCGTGCCGTGCGGCCCCGATTGCAAATCCAAGATCCCGCCCAGGGATCTGAGCCGTCCCCTCATTCCTTCGATGCCGACGCCTGATGGCCCTGAACCACTATGAGCCGTCTGGTCAAAGCCTCGCCCTGCATCACGAATAGACAGTTTCAAGTGATGCGGCTCGAGCTTAATCCGAACCCATGCTTGCTTGCTTTGAGAATGGCGGATCACATTGGAAAGGCTCTCCTGCATGATACGGAACAAGGCAGTCTCCGCCTGCAGCGTGAGGCGCGGTAAATTGTCCGGAACCGATAGTTCCACGGAGATGCCGGAACGTTTCGAAAAGCCCTCCATATACCAATTCAGCGCGGAAGCGAGACCCATGTCGTCCAAAAGGGGCGGGTGGAGGAGATAGGAAAATGTGCGAATCTCGGACTCCACCTTGCGCAGCCAATCGACCGCTTCGAGCAGATTCTGCCGAGCACTTAGATCGGGCTTGTCCCACGTGCGCGCAATCGTATCCAAGGTCATCAGAACGACAACGATCTCCTGGCCAACTGTGTCATGCAGGTCGCGCGCCAACCGCCTCCGTTCTTCGTCCTGCAATTCGAGGACTCGTGCGCTCAAAGAATTCATGGAATCTTTTGACAACTTTAAAGCGGTCTGCGCACTGGTGAGATCGGTAACGTCGGTGGCCGTGATTTTTATCGTCTCAGACGCTTCGAGAAATGGCGAAAAAGAAATGCGTATCGTCCGAAGGCCGTTATCAGAACTCGGAACCTTAATCTCACCATCTGTCGTCTCGAGTGCGCCTCGAAACATCGCCTCCTGAAGAGGACGCCAGGAAGCTGCCGCTACGAACGATTTGAGGTTTGATCCTGAAGAAACTTTGCGGGAGGGCTGACCGAACATTTCCAAGAAATAACTATTCGTGTATAGTAGATTACCGTTATGGGTTGCTATGGCTACTCCGAAGGCTAGTGAGTCCATCAGTGAGGAGAGAGGACTGCCCGAATGCCCGTTCCACTCGCCGGGGAGTCCCTTTTCGCCGCTGATTGTCTTTGAACGGGCCCGGTTCGCACGGGATCCGCGCATGGAGTTCTTTCGCACAGGAGGCTCGGGAAATAAGAGTATCCTACAGCTAGGCCAGCCCCAGGCAATACGCAATTCCCTTTAGCTCAGCGCTGTTTGTCGTCAGAATCGGCCTCTGGAGGGCATTGCGGCTGTTATCGCGTACCGTTACGTTAAAATCGCGCGTTCGCCCCCTGCCCACAAGGTCGCGCGAGAGGGGGTTGACAAATGGCAACCAAGCGGCCCAAGTCGAAATTGTCGAATAATCGAAAAAAAGATTCCATCGCGCCGTCGCCGCGCGCAGCAGACTTTTTGATTGCCGGCGTGGGCGCCTCTGCTGGCGGCGTTGAAGCGTTCACCGAACTACTGACGAATCTTCCCTCCGATACAGGAATGGCTTTCGTGCTGATTCAACACTTGGATCCGAAGCATGAAAGTCTTCTGAGCGCCGTGCTCGCTAAGAAGTCCACGATGCCTGTCGTGGAGGTGACGAAGGGCATGCGCCTCGAACCGAACCATGTATATGTGATCCCTCCCAACGCGACGATGACCGTCTCGGATCATTCATTGCAACTCGAGAAACGAATTGAGACGGGTGGAACGCCGATGCCCGTAGATCTCTTCATGCGATCGCTCGCCGAGCAGCAAGGGAATCGCGCGATCGGCATTATTCTCTCGGGCTTGGGCAGCGACGGTACCTTGGGAATGGCGGAAATTCAGGCCCAAGGTGGTGTGACGTTCGCCCAGGATGAAGGTTCGGCGAAGTACGACAGCATGCCGCGAAGCGTTATCGACGCAGGTTGCGCCGACTACGTTCTTCCACCACGAACTATCGCTCGCGAGTTGGTCCGCATCGCGCGCCACCCATATACGGCAAACTCAAGAACAGAGGCCACGGAGGTTCCCGCTCATCAGGGCAACGGTCTCGCAACGATATTTCAGATGCTGCGCCGTTCGACCGGGCTCGATTTCACGCATTATCGGCAAACCACGATTTTGCGGCGAATTCAAAGACGCATGGTTGTCCACAAAATCGATAATTTAGAACAGTACGTACGGTTTTTGCAGATGAATCCGCCAGAAATTAAAGCGCTTTATCAGGATATGCTGATCAATGTTACAAGTTTCTTCCGGAATCCCGGGTTGTTTGAGGCACTGCGGGCAGAGGTTTTTCCCGAGATTCTGAAAGGATCCAGTGCCGACCGCACAATTCGAATCTGGACCCCCGCTTGTTCGTCGGGCGAGGAAACTTATTCCGTTGCGATCACCCTGCTGGAATATTTGGGCGACAAGGCTTCCACGAATTCGATTCAGTTCTTCGGGACGGACGTAAGTGAAAGCAACGTAGGTCGCGCCCGAAGCGGCGTATATCAAGACAATATCCAAGCTGATGTCTCTCCCGAGCGGCTGCGCCGGTTCTTTAGCAAGATTGAAGGCGGTTACCGGATCAGCAAGGGCATCCGGGACTTGTGCATCTTTGCTCAGCATAACATCTTGAGCGACCCGCCATTCTCCCAGATGGATTTGATTTGTTGCCGGAATTTGTTGATTTATCTGGAACCGGTCTTGCAGGCTAAAGTGATTTCTCTGTTTCACTATGCCACGCGGCCCAGCGGCTTTTTGGTACTTGGCACTTCGGAGGGCATCGGCCCGGCCAGCAACCTTTTCACAGCCGTGGATCGTACCCAAAAGATTTTTTCAAGGAAGACAACGGCAGTACGCCAGGTGGTGAGTTTTTCGATCGAACACCCGTCCGGACGCAGCGGGCCTACCGCAATCCGTGCGTCTTTGAAGCCAACCGACTCGGCGTGGAACTTTCTGGAGGCGCAAAAGGAGTTCGATCGCCGAGTGTTGAGCGAGTATTCGCCCGCCGCGGTATTCGTAAATGACGATCTCGAGGTCATCTACACGCGGGGCAACGTGAACCATTTTCTTAAGCTGATGCCCGGCCGAGCAAGCCTCAGCATATTAAAAATGGCGCAAGAGGGACTCCTGCTCGACTTGCGGAATGCCATCGCCCGAGCGAAGAAAGAAAACGTCGTAGTCCGAAAGGAGAATGTTCAAATTAAAGAGGGAGACAGCGGCGAGGATGGTGGTCCCTACTCCGACCGGCTGTCCGCGCGAACGGCTGGATTTGAGGTCACGCCCATCAACGTGCCGAATCTGAAAGAACGGTATTACATGATTGTCTTTCACGACAAAACCAGCGAGAAGCAAACGCGGGCACTTGCCAGGAAGAGCCGTGGGGGCGCTGATTCCAAAGCGTCGGCCGCTCAAATTGCAAAGCTTCAACAGGAACTTGCAGCCGCGAAGGAATATTTGCAGTCGGTAATAGAAACACAGGAAGCTACGAACGAGGAATTGCAATCGGCGAATGAAGAGATCCTTTCGAGCAATGAGGAACTGCAGAGTACAAACGAAGAACTGGAAACGGCGAAGGAAGAACTGCAATCAGCGAATGAAGAATTGACGACGGTAAATGACGAGCTGCGCGGCCGAAACCTGGAGATCACGCAGGTAAATACCGACCTCACGAATCTCTTTGGCAGCATCGAGATTGCCGTGGTGATGATCGGCAGTGACTTAACGGTCCGCCGATTTACGCCCGAAGCTCAAAAATTCCTGGGACTCATCTCAACGGATGTTGGTCGCCCGCTTCTGAACATCCATCCGTCGGTGGAAATTCTGGATTTTGAGGCGCTTGTGAAGGACGTGTTGTCAACTCTCAAACCCATCAACAAAGAGCTGATGGACAGAAACAAGAATCGCTACCTGGTGCGAATTCTTCCTTGTCGCACCCTGGAAAATAAGATCGACGGAGCCGTGATGACGATCATTCCCGTCGCGGCTCGAACCGCTGCGGAGAGCGGCTAGAGAATTCGGCCCGCCGGTCTATCAACAGCCGTACAGCAAAAATGATCGAAGCATGGCCCAACAGCCGCCACGTCGTCCCCTGTGTAGCCCCCCCGAATGACGATGACGCTGAGATATCTTTCGACTTAAGCGCAACGAAATCGTGCTCTCTTCAGCGATAAATGATTTAAAATCTCTCTAGGATGCGCCCGTAGCTCAGTTGGATAGAGCATCTGCCTTCTAAGCAGAGGGTCGCCCGTTCGAATCGGGCCGGGCGCGCCACCTCTTTGACGTACCTTCGTCTCACAGTTCCTAGGCGGTCTGTCGGCTACTGGACGCGCACGATGACGGACCGACCCCGCCGGACCGGCTCTACTCGCCTGTGGCTGTCCGGCAGCGGCCTTTACGGAGGGGTCGGATCGGCTACAAAAGTGTATCTTCGCTGATTCCACAGGCGTTGAATCTGTCTCCGTTTAGAGACGCTCCGAGCAAGCAATCGCTAACCCTCAAACCTTCAACGTTCTTTAAATCCTTTTTCAACAAAAGTTTAGGCTCGTGCGCCAAAATTTGTCGCACTGGACGCTTATTTGCTATAAGGTCCGCGTGGCGTTTGGGGGGAAGAAAAGTCCGCCTGTAATGACGAAAAGCCGTAAGTACCAGCATCGAAATACATAACTAAAAACCACATTTTACCCGAAACGTCCCGTGACGTGGGGACACTAAAGACGTAGAATCAGGCAACATCCGGCAAGATTAGGGAAACCCGGCTCACAGCACGTGCAAACCATGACGCCGACACAGACAGGAAGTTCGCTCGACGGACTCGACCGGCGGCGGTGTGTGCGCCACCAGGTCAAGTCGCTAGCCTACCTGGATATTGGCGCCGATAACGGCGGAATCGTCTTGAACATCAGCGAGAGCGGCCTAGCCGTTCACGCGGTGAGCGTCCTGCCGCCCGACCCTACCGTTGACCTCCGGCTCCAGCTACACAAATCATGCAAGCGACTCGAAACCAGAGCCAAAGTTGCATGGATGAGCGATACGAAGAAGGAAGCTGGCGTTGAGTTTATTGACTTGCCTGAGGAAGTGCGGCTGGAAATCAAAGAATGGCTCGCGTTGGAAAACCTGGAACCGCTTTATGTCGCCCGGGAAAAACAGCGTCTTCAGACTCAACCGTCGGCTCCCGAACCGCCATCATCGCGAGCGAAGGCTCGCCCGGACAAATGGACGAACTTGGTCTCGGAATGGTCGTCAATTCCCGCAGGGATCGATCGCGCTGGAGAAGGCCCACGAACTGGTGCTCGTCCCGGAATGACTACGGAGTCCATGCCTGTCCAGGAACGGGTTGCACCTGTGGATTTGGCTGCAATCTTGGCGGGCGACGAACCGGCCACAGATGTACCGGCGCCAGATTTTGGGAACTCCGAGTCCCTACTTACCGAGTGCAAACAGCCTGCCTTGGAACCCAGTTCGATCGCCGCGCGTCCGATTGAGCGCCCTCTTTCTCCGAATTCTCCTGAAAACGCCGACCTGCAATATCGTAGACGCGATCCAGAGGTTGGTTTGCCGAGCGACAAACTGCTCAGTTCCATGCAGCGTTCGGACGTGGTCGTTCCGAGGGATAACAAGACCGACAACACGAACGGATCTCGAAACCGACTCGACCCTGGTTCAAGCGCTGCCCATGGCGAAGATTTCGCCAGAAAGACGCGCGAACTATTTGGTCCCAAGAGCGTGCCGGGAGCTGCGCCGCGTCCCAAAGACAGCGCCGCCTCGATTTTGAATTCCGTCCGGGCAGCATCAGCGGAGCTGCGCGCCAACGACAACGAGCATTCGTTAGCGGCTCCTATGTCCGGCTTGGCTGCCACTTCAGTGCTGCCGGCCGAAACATCCATTTCAAGTGTGGCCTGGCCTGGCACATCCTCCCGGCTGCCAAATGCTCGATTGGAAGGGCCCAAACAAGAGCTCAAGGCTTCCCCGTCGGAGCGCAGTTGGAATCTGCGAAGTTTTGTGGGCCTGTTGGCATTATGCCTATTGCTGTCCGCAGGGTGCCTTGGGTTAGGCATTGTTGTGGGTCGAAGCGTGGCGATGCATTCCCCGAATAATCCGAATTTCGGCGATAACGACGCCGCGCAAGCCGCACTCACTGATCATCCTGTCCCCACTACAGCGGCATCCCCCGGTCAGAAGCTTAGTCAAAGCCACAATGAGAGAAAGCCGTCCTCGCTCGGCGCAGCATCGCACCGAATCCCTGCTTCCAAACCACCTAGTGGCAATGATGTGATTTCGCCGGAAAGCGGCAGTGATGATCCACCGGATAACACAACGGCAGGTGGGTCCACTGTGGAAGCCAGTTCGCAGGCGCTCTCTCCTGCGAATACGAGCACGAATGGCGCATCAGTCACACCTCTTCCGGCGGCTCCGATAAGTGCCGCCGCGCCAGCCATCCACGCCACCGTTATTCCGAACTCGACTGCAGCGCCGAGAACGCAACCGCCTGCGGATCGTCTCGTAGCGGCGCATTTGATTTATCGCGTGGAGCCTTTCTATCCCAAAGAAGCGTTGCAGCAGCGGGTGGAAGGCACAGTAAAAATTCACGCTACCGTAGGGCAGGATGGGAGAGTAAAGAACCTCAGAGTCATTAGCGGCCCAGCGTCGCTCACGTCCGCCGCCCTTAGCGCCGCTCAATACTGGCGGTACGTGCCTGCCATCCGCAACGGAGAGCCCATCGAAACTGATGAAGACATCAGTATAGAATTCCATCTCCTGCACTAAGCTGCGCCCCAAAGATTTTCCGCGTATTCGAGCTCGCCTTCTTCGAATTCAGGTTAGGATAAATGCTGCAACACTCATGCCGGTAGGAGCCGCGATGAATCAGTACAGCACTGTGGAGACGAAGATTTCGAAGTCACTCGGCTTGACGAAACGTCCGGTCGCGGTGAAATTTCTGGAAGCTCCGCCAAAAGGTGTCACGAAATTTGAAGGGGCGCAGCCTTCCGGCTGCAGTTTTTGGCGAATTGCAGCCGCTGGAAAAACTTTCTACACCGTGCCTTCAGACCATTACAACTGCGCGGTCGGAAGCCATACGCACAGCATCCCCCTGCCGCCGGAACGCGCGAAGGAACTCGAACAAACTCTCTCTCTCATGGCGGATATCGGCTACATCAAGATGGAAGAAGTTCCCGGCATCCCGCAACTCGCCAAGATGCCCGGCACCGTGGTTTACTCGCCGCTCGGCGACGCGCCGGTGGATCCTGACGTTGTGATCTTCGCGGGACCGGCCGCGCAGATCATGTTGCTGCAAGAAGCAACTCACCGTGCCGGCCGCATAGCACAATTTCCGATGCTCGGGCGTCCCACTTGCATGGCGATTCCGGCGGCAATGGCGAAAGGAGCCATCACCAGTTCCGGTTGCATCGGCAATCGAGTCTATACAGACCTGGCTGAAGGCGAGCTCTACGCAATGGTGCCGGGAAAAGATCTGGAGTCCGTCGCGAATGAACTCGAGACAATCGCCTCCGCCAATGCGAAGCTTCATGAGTATCATCGCTCCCGCCGTCAGGAAATTTCGACCCAGTAGAAGCGGCGGTTTCAGAGCGAAGCCGTGCTATAGAATCACCGAAAGAGAGGAGTGCGATGGATCGCGAGCATTTTTATTCCATCATGAATGGCGAGGGGACGCTCGATTACGAAATCTACTTGAACACCAAGGCGCTCCTCTCCTGCCAGAAAGACTTCAAGGATTTTTGCAACGCGGACGAATTGCAGTTCCAGCTGGTCCACCAGGTGGAAGAGCTCTGGATGAAGCTGATCGGTTACACGCTTCTCGATATTGATGACTACTTGCAGCAGGAAAATACGAATCGAGTGGTCACGCTTTTCAAGCGCGTTCACATCGCAATGCGGCTATTGATCGAGCAGCTCGCCCTTCTCGAAACGATGTCGCCCAAGGAATACCAGGAAATCCGGCTGCAGCTCGGCAACGGCAGCGGCCAGGAATCCCCCGGTTTTCGCACCCTGCTGAAAATGCACCCTCACATCTGGCAATCGTTCAAAGAGCACTATCTCGACAAGCACAATCTCACAGTCGAACAGATCTACAACTCAAACTACACTCACTCCGATGCGTACGTGGTGGCTGAAGCGCTCGCGGAATTTGACGAACTCTTCCAGCGTTTTCGATTCGTTCACTTGCAATTGATCCAGCGAACCATCGGTATGGGCTCAAAGTCCTTGAAAGGGCGTTCCGTGGAGTTGCTGAACGAAGGACTGCGTGTGAGATTCTTCCCCGAACTTTGGGACATCCGGCATCAGATGACAGACTTGTGGGGCGCGCAGTACGGCAAAGTGCGCGATTCCATCGGCGGCCACTGAGCAACGCTCTAAGAATTGCCGCGCGCAAATCCCCAGGCTGTCCCCGATAGGCCGAGTATTACTAACGCCGATCCAATAACAGCAATGGCCTGCGGGCCTGTGCCTCGGTTCCAGGTTTCAAGCAGGACCCCAAGAGGAAAAATTACCGAGCCGGCAAGAAGCGCGGCCGCAAGATACGTGCGCATGCGCTCTCCAAATCCCACCCGGTCGAACGCAATTCCCAGAATCAGAAGCAGCAATCCCAAACCGATCCAGTGTCCGTGCGCATCCACCTGCCGGACATATACAAAACTTCGCGAGGCTGCGTCGCTTAGAGCCGCCCGCGATTCCGTCATTCGATTTTCCGCCGCGCGCATAAAACCCGTCGCAAGTGCTGAGCCCAGTCCATCGAGAGTTTGGTGCTCGACGAACACGGCGTACCAGATGCCGTAACCCATTCCCCAGACTGCTAGCGCGAGTCCACCAAAAATCAGGAGCCTACGCGAAAGCGTCACGCCACACCCGCCGACGAATCAAGCTTCCCGGTATAGCGCCAAATCCCGACGAGCATTCCAAAGAGCGCGATGATCACCAGTAAGCCGCCAACGTCTGCCAATCCGCCAGCCAGCAATCCCCATCGCAACTCGAGCAGAACAAACACCGGGAGCGCCAACGAACCAATTAGCAATATCACCGCCCAAATGCGCCGCCAC
>Ga0070762_10001308_pt1 | contig 11365 bp, 8 predicted proteins | sample HubBroMetageREF2_FD_66726 | JGI IMG/M metagenome (GOLD analysis project Ga0070762, IMG submission 66726) | Reference soil microbial communities from the Hubbard Brook experimental Forest, New Hampshire, USA - Hubbard Brook CCASE Soil... | ecosystem: Environmental > Terrestrial > Soil > Temperate... | reverse complement strand
AAAGGCGGACGCAACGTCGCTGCGAGGTGCAGGTGTTACGCGGAGAACCCGCACGCAACCGTCCGGTGACTGTTTACCGTCGGGCCTGGAGTCCCCACAGCTTCGCCTGCTCTGGAGGGCTCCGGTGAAGCGCGAGATCAAGGTGGGCGGTCGCCGTCTGACCTTCGAGGCCTGGGGCGCCGACGACGGGGTCCCGATTTTCCTGTTGCACGGCACCCCGGGAAGCCGTCGCGGTCCCCGGCCACGAGCGCCCGTTCTGTACCAAATGGGCGTAAAATTGATCAGCTACGACCGGCCGGGCTATGGCGAGTCGGATCCACGGCCCGGGCGGACGGTCGCCGATGCCGCCTGCGACGTGCAGGCGATTGCCGATGAGCTGAAGCTGAACGCGTTCGGAGTTGTGGGCCGGTCTGGCGGCGCGCCGCACGCGCTGGCGTGCGCAGCGCAACTGGCGGAGCGGGTGGTCGGAGTCGTTGTTCTGGTCGGCCTGGCTCCTTCGGATGCCGAGCACCTGGACTGGTACGAGGGCATGGCTCCGGTGAACGAGGCCGAGCACCGGTCCGCCGACGTCAGCCTGTCCGCTCTCGCCGAGAGGCAAGCGCCTGCCCAGATAAGCACGTCGGCCGTTGGCGTCGGCCTAGCCGAGCGGGCCGAGCAGATCCGCAGGGATCCGCAGAGCCTGCTGCAGGATTTGCGGGAGGGCCTGAGTACCGCGGATTTCCGGGTCGTCGACGATGTCTCGATTCGCCGCCAGTTGGCCGACACCTACGCCGAGGCGCTGCGCGATGGGCCCGAGGGCTGGATCGAGGACGCGGTGGCGTTGCGCCAGCCCTGGGGATTCGACCTGGCCAAGGTCGAGCAGCCGGTCTTGCTCTGGCACGGGACAGAGGACCGGTTTTCCCCGATCGGCCACGCGCGATGGCTGGCGGATCAGCTGCCGAAGGCCGAGTTCTGGCTGGAGGACGGTGCCGCCCACTTCAGCGCGATCGAGGCCCTGCCCAGCGCCCTGACGTGGGTCAAGAAGGCTGCCCGCCGCTCAGAAGGGCTGCGGGTCCAGGGTGTGCAGCAGCCGCCGGTCCGCACGTAGCAGCCCGATATGCGGGTGGTCCTCGCCCAGCAGGCCCCGTAGTTCCGTTATGACCTGGTTCCGTTCGGCCCGAGCTTCGCTGGTGCCCAGCTCGACGCGGGTGAGCAGCAGGTTCGCGCGGCAGCGCAGCGTGTCCGGATGATGCGGGCCAAGGGTCCGCGTCAGGCCGCTGACGACCTCGGTCTCGATGGCCTCTGCCTCAGCGAGCTTGCGCTGGTCGGCCAAGGCCACGCCGAGGACCGACAGTCCCGCCAGCGCGTAGGGGTGATCTGCCCCGAGCACCTCGCGCAACCCCTCGGCGGCCGGGCCGATCGCTTCCATGGCGGCATCCGCGCGATCCTCGGCGCGCAGCGCGCAGGCCCTGTCGAGCTGGCAGACCAAGCTATGCGGATGCGGGGCGCCGAGCCGACCGTCGTACACCTTCTGCACCTCTGCGATCTCCGTCAGCGCCTGGGCGGCGTGGCCCAGGGCTAGCAGGTTCAGGGCATGGCCAAGCCTGCTGGCCAGGGTGGCGGTGGTTTCGCCGCCGAGCCGGGCTTCCAGCCCGGAGAAAGCCGCCAGGAAGTGCTCCTCGGCCGCCGTGAACTGCCCGGCGTTGCGCAGCGCGATCCCGAGGAGGACCCGCGCGTTGAGCGCTTCGAGGGATTCGCCGCCGAAGGTCTCCGCGCACGACTGCCAGACCGTCTCGATCTGGCTGACCGCCTCGGTGTATCGTCCCGCTTCGAGCAGGTCCCGGACGAGGCTGGAAGCCGAGTAGAACGTCAGCGGGTGCAGCGGGCCGAGGATCGTGCGGCGCTGTTCCAGGGTCCTCTCATCGATCGCCTGCGCCGTCGCGATGCTGCCGGTGAGCCGGTAGGACTCCGCCAGGTTGTTGGCGGCCGCCAGCGTCCGGGGATGACTCTCGCCGAACCTTTCCATCCAGGTGGGATACGTGGCCTGGTCCCGCTCCAGGGCCTCGCGATAGCGGCCGAGCGCGCGCAGGTCGCCCGCGAGGCCGCCGGCCGTCATGAGCGTGTGCAGATGAGCCGGGCCGAGCAACTCGAGCTGCTCCTGGAGCACCTGCTGATCCAGCTCCTCGGCGTCCCGGAACCGGTCCTGGTAGCGCAGGATGTTGGCCCGGTTGAAGCGCAGGTGCAGGATCTGCCGACGCAGGGCCATGACGTAGGCCGCGCTTTCCGCCGACTGCGGGGTGGCGTCCGGCTGCGCCTGCCGGGCGGCCTCGTCCTGCTCCGCCTCATTCAGCTGTTTCACCCAGGCCGCCTCGTACCGCTCGGCCTCGTCCCGGCCCCGCTCTAGGTCACTGCGGAGCCACAGATACCTGACCCGGTCGGTCAGCAGCTGCCGCATACCGTCGTCCGCGGACTCGGCGGCATGGGACGGGCGGAGGTGCGGCCAGAGCATCCGGTAGCGGTCCCAGGTCTCCGGGATATCGACTCCGCGGCTGGGCCGGCACGCGGCAAGCACCCGGTGCACGTCGTGGCTGGCGGCGACGAGCCGCTCGTGGGACATTCCCTCGCGCACCACGGACTGAACCAGCGGGTGCACCACGACCTGCGCAGAGCCGCGGTCCAGCTTGATCAGCGCGAGCTTGTCGATCTCCCGGACGGCCGTGCCGATCATGTCCGGCTCGGCCATCACCGGATCGATTGGCTCCAGCACGCTGGCCATGGCCGAGCTGTACAGGACATCCTGCTTGATCTCGGATGCCATGACCGAGCACAGCTCGAAGAGGCGGTACGCCGCGGGCGACCGTTGCCGCAGCAACTGCAGCGACAGCTGCCAGGCCTTGGAGACCGGTCCGGGGTAGATCGCCGCTCCCTCGCGGGCGAGCGTCTCCTGTGCGCGCGCCAGCGTCTCTTGCGTCTGGCTCTCCAGCTGCGCCAGGTAGTCGGGCACGGGGTTGGGCGACTGGTCGAGATACGCACCGGCGGCCGCCACGCCGACCGGGAAGTAGCCGAGCGCCTTGGCCAGGTCACGGGCCTCGGATTCCTGGATGGAGGGGACGCGTCGGCGCAGGTGGGCGACGCTGTCTTCCGGCGTGAACGACTCGACCTGCAACTGCCGGAAGGAGTCAGGCCAATCACGGCTGCGCGACGTGATCAGCACCTGCCCGCCAGCTTTAGGCAGGTAGGACAGGATGGTCTCGCTGGCCTCGGCGGAGTCGAAGATCAGCAGCCATCGCGGAACGCGGCGGCCTTCGCTGAGAATGTCCAGGGCCACCCGGACCGCCTCCGCGACGCTGTCGGTTACCGGGGCACTGACCTTGAACCTGTCATTCATCTCGGCCAGGAGGTCGGCGAGCGTGGCGTCGATGAATTGCGGCTGGCTGCAGGCGATCCAGTAGACGAGGTCGTAGTCGGTCTTGTACCTGTTCACGTATTCGAGGACGATCTGGGTCTTGCCGACGCCGGCGAGGCCGGACAGAACCACCGGCTCGGAAGCCGTGCCATAGTTCCCCAGCAGTTCCCGCAGCTCGTGGAGCTCGCCCTGCCGCCCCGTGAACAGGGGATTGGGGGTCGGCGCCTGGTAGATCGCGGGAATGTTTCCGGGGTAGCGAATTCCGGGGGTGAGATCCAGATCTCTGATCGACTTGCCGGTCACTCCGACCAAGCGCAGCAGCCGCCCGATGGCATCCTGCTCGGTCATGCCGATGATGAAGGTCGCACGCCCGCCGGAGAATTCCGAGATCGCGCGGGTGGAGGTCACGTAAATCGGCAGTTGCGGAGCAGCCTTGGGCTCCGGACGAGCCCGGTACCAGTCCACAAACCGCGCGGAGACGACGGTGAGCGTCTGCGCCCGGCCGGCGGTCTCGTCGGCGGGGAGGTCACCGGAAGGCAGCGGGCGCACTTCCACTCCGACGCCGATGTCGACGCTGCGCAGGATGTCAGCGATCCACTCTCCCCAGACCTCGTCCTCGGGCAGGAATTCCACGATGACGCGATCGGACACCTGAGGTGGCTTGCGGATGAACTGCAGGCTGACCCGGCTGCGCACCTGCTCCTCCATGGGAGGCAGCTTGGTTATCGCGTCATTGGTGATATACGCGGTCAGCTGCTCGAACGCGGCCAGCAACGTACCCGAGCGGCCGGGCGCGTCGCCAAAGACCGCCAGGGTCTCCTCGTACGCGTAGAAGGGCTTGTACGGCACCTCGACCGTGGTCCAGTACTTCCGGCGATCGTCCTCGGTCATGCCACTGGGGAGGCCGGCGAAGCGCCGCTCGGCGTCCAGACGTCCGGCCTCCACCTTTTCCATCTCGTACGGCTCCACACGCATCGGCACCGGCAGGATCCGGATGCCGCGATGCGCGTGCCGCTGCTCGACGGACCTGGCCACCTCGGCGGCGCCCACTATGCCCTGCATGCTGAGCGTGAAGCAGTCGACCAGCACATCGGGTAGCTGCGCGGTGCAGATGGCGGCGATGTCGCTGAGCCCGGTCCGGCTGTCGATCAGCACGTAGTCATAGTGGGCCTTCATGTCGGCGCGTATGGCGTCGACGAACTCGCCGCCGTTGAGCCTTTCGTAAAAGCTGTTCCAGTCCATGGACGCCAGCGACGACGAGTAGTCGAAGTTCTGGCGGCCAGGTGACAGGAAGTCGAGGCTGCCTCCGTTCTGGAAGTCCCAGCCGAGCGATATGGCGTCCCTCTGGACGTGCGTGCTCTCGGAGATGAGCCTGCGCATTTCCTCCGGGCTGTCTATCCCGACAGCCAGGCTTTCGTAGGAGCGAACCATATCGATGATGCCCGAGGCGTTCCGGACGTCGGCCTCGTCCAGAAACGGACGGAAGAACCGGTGCAATCCGGGCGATTCCAGGTCCCAGTCGGCCACGAGCACGCGCCGTCCGTTCGCGGCCAGGATCCAGGCCACATTGGCCAGGGCCATTGTCCGGCCCGTGCCTCCCTTATAGGAGTAGAAGGTGATCACCTGGCCGTTGCGAGGCTCCAGCGCCTTTGCTGGGAAATCAGGCATTAGGTGTCTCCTTGCCGGGGCGGTGCATGATGCTGGTATTGGCCGACGGGGGGCCGCCAATGCGCGGAAGTCCCCCTGACCGCGGCCAGGCCCGCCGCACCGGGCCATGACGAAGATACTGCCGCTGTGCTTCGGCAACCAGCCGGGGCATGAGGGACATGAAGGCCTGAAGCGAAGATACGCCGGAAATGGCGTCACGCGTTGGTTCGGGCTTGTCTCGCGACAGCGGCTCGAGAATGTCCCTGACCTGATTGACGAGCCCGGGGATACGTTCCTCGGAACCCGCGCCGAGCACCAGGAACGGAATCACCCAGACCGGCAGCTTGGCAGCCATGGCGCGCAGTACGGCGAGCCGGTCCTGGGCGGCTGCGAACCAGGGGTCTATGAGAATGACCCCTGGCCTGGGGTAGCTATCCCGGAACGGGTCGGCGTCCGTCACCTTGACGGCAAAGTCGAGCAGTTGCTCGGCGACCTGGGTGGCGTAGTCGGCCAGTGGCAGCTGCTGTTCGTCAGGGAAGGGCCGCCAATACCGTCCGGAGTCGCCGTATGCGGACCGGTCCTGATGGGCCGGCAATTCCTGTGCCGTGGGAGCGAGGATCCTGACGGCGAAGTACGCTCCGGACTCCGCGGGGCTGAAAGCACTGGGCACGCTGTAGATGTCTGGCGCGACGGATGGTGGCAGCGGCGGGTTGCTTTGCACCGTGTTCACTATCGCCGCCGCGAGGTTGTCCACGACCTTCTCGTAAGACTCCCGGTAGGGCGCCAGTCGCAGCAGGGCCTGCAACCCATTCTCCGCGTACGCCGGTTCCGTCGCGCCAACGGCCATCGCCCTGCTCATCGCCGGCGGCGAATCCTGGTCGATGCGCAGCGGAACCCAGAGCACGGGCGCGAATCGCTGCACCGGGTCCTCGACCCCGGCCCCGATGAGACGGTCGCGGAAGCAGGCCCACTCACGGCCCGGCCAGGACCGCGCAAAATAGCTCGGTGAGTAGAGCGGGACAAATACTTCGGCGGTGCTGAGGGCGTGGTTGAGATTAGCCTTCCAGTCCGTGCCGAGCAGCAGCTCCTGGTCATAGAAGCCAGGAGCCAGGCCAGATTCTTTTTCGGCATGGCGCGCAACCGCCGCACTCAGGTCGTCGAAGAACCTGCGCACCCACTGATCGGGATCGGTCACCTGGCTTTCGGTCAGCGGTGGCGAATGCGCGTAGCTGAGATAGAAGTAGCTGCCACGCTTCTGCACGCTGACCGGAGAACGGGCCGTGGCGTTCATGGTCTCCCGCCTTCTTGCCTGGCGGAAACCTGGCGACGGAAGACATTGCGCAGGTCGGCCTGGCGAAAGGTCATCCGTTCTACCCAGTATGTCTCGCAGAACGTTGATACGGCCCTGGCGAGCTTCCAGACGAGCGTGTCGTAGGCAGGCGAGCCCAAGTGCATGAGGCCCCTGATTCCCTCTGCCTCATAGAGCACGCGATGGCTGGGATCGGGCAGGCCGGTCAGGCCAAAATGCTGCACCTTCATGACCGGCGCCGGAAACCGACGGCCGTCCGGCATCGGCGCCCAGTTAACCGGGATGATGGGCCTCCTGCTGACTTCCCTGTGATCAGAGCGCCGGATCACCTGGCGCTTGGCGAAGGCCGACCATTCCATACCGCACCACTTCCTGCTCCTGGCAACGTAGCGGGGTGAGAGCAGGGCGACGCACACCTGGCAGGTGCCCACGGCCTGGAGCAACTCGTCGGACCAGATCTCACCGGACTCCATCGAGCGATCCATGAAGCCTGCATCCGTGCCGGTCTCCAGGCCCACCAGCTCGGCCACGGTCTCTGATAGGTCGTCGAAGAACTCGTCCAACCACCGGGTGGCCTGCTTCGGAACGCCGATCTGCCGGCCAATCAGGGGGTGGGCATAGCTGAGAAAGAACGCCGGCGGGGGGAGCTCGGCGTGGTCGCCGGGGTCAGCCATCGCTCTGCGCCTGGGCGGCGGCGGCCATTTCGGCGACGAAGTACTCGCCATCACTGGTCAGGGCGGCTGATGCGGACAGGGCGGCCGCAGCATCGCAGACCCAGGACCGGTACTGCAGGTAGCGGGCGCGGGCCGGCGGGCCCTGTGCCCGGGCCAGGTGAGCGAGTGCCAGGTGGGCGTACGTTCCGTGCAGCACGCCCTCGATCGGCCTGGGGTCGCCGCGCCAGCCAACCGGCAGCAGTCGTGCCTCGGCCGCGTCGAACAGGTCACAGATGCCGGTCAGTGCATGCAGCTTGACGTGCTGGAACTCGTGCAAGAGCAGTGCGGCCATGTCGCCGCCGCGGGGCAGCGTCAGCGCCACAGCCCCAAATGCCTGCCGGGCGGTGCTGCTGCGGTTGGCCGCAGCCACGGCCCGCAGCGGCACAATGCTGCGCAGCCCCGAACCGAGCACGGCGGCGTAGCCGGGCACATCCGCCGCCAGCCGTGATCCGGCGGCCAGGACGGCGCGATGCCAGGTGCTGTATTCGTCGGAGGCCAGCCGGGCAGCGGCCGGCCAGTCCTGGCAGTCCCGGAACGGGTCCAGGTCTTCCAGAGTGGTACGGATAACCGGGCTGGCCACCCGGCGGGCGCTCTGCCACACGGCACCCGAGGCCCTGGCCTCACCCGCCGCGACCGACACTGTCGCGGTGACCGCCGCGCGCGCCATGACCCGGAACGCGCCCAGCGTCGGCAGGTGCAGCGCACCGTCGCGGACTGGCACCAGGACCTCGGCCGAGGTTCCGGCGCGCAGCGCCGCCGCGGCGGCTAGCCCGCCGAGGTGCGCGCGGTCCAGGCCGCCGTTCGCGCCCCGGGGCGGGCGCAGGCATCGATGCGCCCACGCGGACGTAAAAGGGTGAGCGAAAATCTCCTGCACCGCGCCGGGATGCGTTCGGTCCAGCCGGCACAAGAGGGCCCAGCCCTCGGCCGCCGCCCTGCTCAGTTCCGCGTCGGTGTCCGTGGCGCCAATCCGTGATACGTGCGCGACCAGCGATCGGGTATACGAGAGCCGGGTGTTTGCCAGGGTCTGCAGTCCGCCGGGGTCTCCTGGGCCGGCGGCCAGCGCGGTAAGGGCGCGCGCGCTCAGTTCGTGCCGCGGCCCGGCCGGGCTTAGCGCCCGGGGCTGGCGGGGTGTCACGTGCCCAGTGAGTGCCTTGATCTCGGCGCAGCGGGCCGACGGAGACCTATTGTGGTTTTTTGGGACATATTGTGTTATCGGCTCCGTCATCGCCGCCCGTCAGATGGCCGAGTTGAACGTCGTGACTGTTGCCCGAGCCGATCCTTCCATGCTGCCCAGCGCCTTGATCACCAGCTGGAGCGCGTCAACGTTCTGCGGCATCTCATCGAGTGGCACGTTGCGGAGGTCGGCTAGCGAACCCGAATGCGGTTGGTCGGACGGGATGGGTGAGAGCGCACTTTCCACGGCCATTCCTTCCAGCAAGGCCGCGCGCGGGAGCGGCACGGCCTTGGTAACAGATTAGGTGATTGCCATGCTCTTGTCAGCAGCAGTTATCTGGTGCGGATATGTCGGTGGCACAGTGAGATCGTCAGTTGCGTATTGACTGCCGTAATGGCGGCCAATACCGACCGTTCACCGCGCCGGCCGGGTTGGCGGTACGGCCCGGAACTGACCGTCCGGGCGCGGGTCCTGGCACCCTCACCCTGCAGCCGTAGCCTTGCGGCATGGACTACACGCATCTCGGGCGCAGCGGCGTCTCAGTCAGCCGGATCTGCCTGGGCACGATGAACTTTGGCTCGTTTACCGACGTCGCCGACGCGTACCAGATCATGGACCGCGCGCTTGAGCAGGGGGTCAATTTCTTCGACACCGCGAACACGTACGGGCGGCCGCGCGCCGAGGGCGTCACCGAGCAGATCATCGGGGAATGGCTCGCCGCCGGCGGCGGGCGGCGGGACAAGATCGTCCTGGCCACGAAGCTGTACGGCGGCAAGGGGGAGTGGCCGAACGACAGCCTGCTGTCCGCCGTGAACATCCGGCGGTCCTGCGAGGACTCGCTGCGGCGGCTGAGAACCGATCACATCGACCTGTACCAGATGCACCACGTGGACCGGGCCACGCCGTGGGAGGAGATCTGGGAGGCGATGACGGTCCTGCGGGACCAGGGAAAGATCATCTACGTCGGGTCGTCCAACTTCGCCGGCTGGCACCTCGCACAGGCGCAGGAGGCGGCACGCCGCCACGGGTCCTTCGGGCTGGTCAGTGAGCAGTCGCTGTACAACCTGGCGGTGCGCACCGTCGAGCTCGAGGTGCTGCCGGCCTGCCAGGGCTACGGCCTCGGCGTGCTGCCCTGGAGCCCGCTGCACGGCGGCCTGCTGGCCGGGATACTGCGCAAGCAGGGCGGCTCGGGGCGCAGCGGCGGCGGCCGCGCGGCCGAGACCCTGGTCGGCCTGCGCCCACAGGTCGAGGCGTACGAGGCGTTCTGCGACGAGATCGGCGAGGACCCGGCTCACGTCGGGCTGGCCTGGCTGCTGCACCAGCCCGCGGTCACCGCGCCAATCGTGGGGCCGAGCAGCCTCAGCCAGCTCGACGGGGCCCTGCACGCGCTGGAGATCAAGCTTGACGCCGCCGCCCTGGAGCGCCTCGACAAGATCTTCCCGGGCCCCGGCGGCGCCGCGCCGGAGGCGTACGCGTGGTGACCGCCCGCCACGCGTGGTGAAGGCGGTCCCCGCCGGAGGGGTGCGCACGGTGAGCACGCGCCGCGCCGGTTAGTGCTCACCCGCCGGTGGCTCAGCGATCATCCTGGCCCTGCCGACGCCGACCACGAGGATCAAACCCTATTAGCCGTCGTCGCGGCCTTCGCGGCTGCGCAGCAGGCGCCGCAGCGAGTCGAGCCGCGCGGCCAGCGCGCCGCTGCTGTCGTGCTCGCTGACCCACGCGTCTAGGCCGCAGTCATCGCCCGTGTGGGCGCACCCCGGCCGGCAGTGCGCGATTGCCTCGGCGAGGTCGGGGAACGCCGCCGCGACCCGGTCCGCCGAGATGTGGCCGAGGCCGAAGCTGCGCAGCCCTGGGGTGTCGATGATCCAGCCGCCGCCCCGCAGCCGCAGCGCGACCACCGACGACGAGGTGTGGCGGCCGCGGCCGGTTACCGGGCTCACCGTGCCCACCGCGCGTCCGGCGTCCGGAACCAGGGCGTTGACCAGGGTCGACTTGCCCACCCCGGAATGGCCGACGAGAACGCTGATCCGGTCGGCCAGCAGTGCCCGCAGCTCGCCGGTGACGGCTTCGGTCAGCGGCCGGCCGCTGACGAGGTAGCGGATGCCGAGCGGCGTGTACGCCGCGAGCAGGTCGTCGGGCTCCGCCAGGTCCGCCTTGGTCAGGATCAGCAGCGGCTCGAGTCCGGCGTCGTACGCGGCGACCAGGAAACGGTCGATGAGCCGGGGCCGGGGCGGCGGGTCCGCCAGCGCGGTGACGATCCCGAGCTGCTGGGCGTTGGCCACGATGACGCGTTCCACCGGGTCGGTGTCGTCGGCCGAGCGCCGCAGCACCGACGTGCGGGGCGCAACCCGGACAATGCGGGCCAGCGTTCCCGGATCGGCGGAGACGTCGCCGGCCAGGCTCACCCGGTCGCCGACCACGACGCTGCCGCGGACGAGCTCACGGGCCTTCATGGCGGTGACCTGCAGATCGGCGTGGTCACCGCCGGTGAGAACGCAGGTGTACCTGCCCCGGTCGACCGCGATCACGAACGCGTCGGCCGCGCCCTCGTGAGCTGGCCTGCGTCGGGTGCGCGGCCGCGAGCCCCGGCCTGGGCGCACCCGCACGTCGTCCTCGTCGAGGTCGGCGCGCCTGGCCGGCCTGCTCAGGGCGAACGCTCCGCCATGACGGACCACGTCCTGGTGAAGGCCGGGAACGTCTTGCCGACGGTTGCGGCGTTGCCGACCGGCAGACCGCCCGGCAGGGCCAGGCCCAGCACGGCGGCGGCCATGACCAGGCGGTGGTCGTCGTGGCTGGCAAAGACCGCACCGTCCGCGTGCAGCGGCCGGGGCCTGATCTCCAGTCCGTCGTCGTGGGTCCTGACATCGCCGCCGAGCGCGCCGATCTCGGTGGCCAGCGCGGCCAGCCGGTCGCTCTCGTGCGTGCGCATGTGCCCGATGCCGGTGAACACCGACGGCGAATCGGCCAGCGCCGCCAGCGCGGTGAGCACCGGAACGATCTCGCTGACTTCACCCAGGTCCGCCGAGATGCCGCGGATCGCTCCCGCCCCGGTGACCCGCATCCCGTCGGCGGTCATCGAGCAGTCGGCGCCCATCCGGGTGAGGAAGTCCAGGATCTGGTCGGCGGCCTGCAGGCTG
>Ga0070762_10001305_pt1 | contig 11375 bp, 9 predicted proteins | sample HubBroMetageREF2_FD_66726 | JGI IMG/M metagenome (GOLD analysis project Ga0070762, IMG submission 66726) | Reference soil microbial communities from the Hubbard Brook experimental Forest, New Hampshire, USA - Hubbard Brook CCASE Soil... | ecosystem: Environmental > Terrestrial > Soil > Temperate... | reverse complement strand
GGTACGGCGTTGCTCGGCGGCCGGCGCGCGTTCGTCAGGTAATGTCCGACGCGTGGCACGCGGCGCGAGCGTGGCTGCGGGGCAGGCGTGACGGAGGACAAAGATGGCCAGCGCGATGCGCAAGATGGCGGTCTATCTCGGCCTGGTAGAGGACGACAGCCGCTACGACGAGCAGTACCAGGACGAGTATGGTGCCGACGAGTATGAGGAGTACGGCGCCGAGTTCATCGACCAGAGCGACTCTCACGAGGTGATCAGGCACGCCGAGGCCGGCAGGCTGCCGGAGCGCGAGCCTCCTGCCGTGACCATGCAGACCACCGATCTGGCCAGGATCACCACATTGCACCCGCGCACATACAATGAGGCTCGTACGATCGGAGAGCACTTTCGCGAGGGCACTCCGGTGATCATCAACCTGACCGAGATGGTCGACAGCGACGCCAGGCGTCTCGTGGACTTCTCGGCGGGCCTGATCTTCGGGCTCCGTGGGAGCATCGATCGGGTTACCAACAAGGTGTTCCTGCTGTCGCCGGCGAACATCGAGGTAGCCGCCGAAGATAAGGCCCGGATAGCGGAACGAGGATTCTTCAATCAGAGCTGACGTGCCAGCCGGGCGCTGGCGTGAGGGCAGGGCTGGGTAGTGAACATCCTGAAGATAGTTCTCACCTACGTGCTGTGGCTCTACCTGCTGCTCCTCATCGGACGTCTGATCATCAGCTGGATACAGGCTTTCTCCCGAGACTGGCACCCGACCGGGGTCATCCTGGTGATCGCCGAGGCCGTGTATACCGCCACTGATCCGCCACTGAGATTGCTAAGGCGCTACATTCCAACGGTCAGGCTCGGTACTGTGGCCTTGGACCTCAGCTTCATGGTGCTGTTCCTGGTGATACTCATCCTGCTAGACGCCGTGGTGCCGAGGATCTGATCGGGTAGCGTCCACAGGGGACCTAGCTCGACGCGCCAAGGAGACGACGAAATGCCACTGACGCCCGCGGATGTGCGGAACAAGCAGTTCAGCACGACCAGGCTCAGGCCCGGCTACGACGAAGAGGAAGTGGATGCCTTCCTCGACGAGGTCGAAGCGGAACTCGACAGGCTGATCCAGGAGAACGAAGAGCTCCGGGCCAAGCTTGCCGAGGTGCTGCGCGGGGGAAAGGTGCCCGCCCTCAACGCTCCGCATGCCGAGGCCCCGGCCGATCTCATGCCGGTAGAGCCGCCTCGTCACGAGCCGGAGCCGGTGCGCCCGCCCGAGCCGGTGATGATGCCCACCAGGCCCGCCGAGGACAACATGGACACGGCGGCGCGCGTGCTGGCGCTCGCTCAGCAGACGGCCGACCAGGCGATCGCCGACGCGCGGCGCGAGGCCGACGAGACGCTCGGGCGCGCCAGGCGTGAGGCCGACGACATCCTCACCAAGGCCCGCCGCCAGTCCGAGCAGATCACTAGCGACGCCCGGGCCCGCGCCGAGAGCCTGGAACGCGACGCCCAGGAGCGGCACCGCCAGGCCATGGGCTCTCTCGTGCAGTCGCGCGAAGAGCTCGAGAGGCGGGTCGACGACCTGCGCGCGTTCGAGCGCGAATACCGCAGCAGGCTCAAGGCTTACCTCGAGGGCCAGCTGCGCGACCTCGAGGCAGGCGCTGCCGACAGCGGCGTCTTCCCCGCGGTGGCCACCGGCCCGCAGACGGCCGTGACCGCGGGCATGGGCCGCATGGATGTCCGTAACGGCGGCCAGCCGGCCGTGACCGGGTCGTACCCCACGCCCGAGCCGGTTAGCCACGGCGGCTTCCACCCGGCGGACTCCGCGCAGCACGACCGCCGCTAGGCCGCTAGAAGCAAGTCCCAGCCCGGGCCACTGTCAGTGGCCCGGGCTGGCACAGTCCGGTTACTGCCCGTGGAGCTTTGCCCGTGATCCGGTTCGGTGCCGTCCTCACGGTCGTGATTGTGGCCATGGGGCTGCTCGCCGGGGGGGTTCTGACCAACAGCCTGCTGCTGGTCTATCTGGCCATTGGGGTGGCCGCGCTGTCCGCGGTGATGCTTGGCGTCGGCCTGATGATCTGGCGGGGGGACATCTTCGGCGAGGCGTCGGCCAAGCGGGCAGCCGTGCCGGCGGGCCTCGCGGCCGGGGCCCCTGGAACGGCTGGGGCCTCCGGTACGGTCGGCCCGGCCTCGGCACCGGCTCCGGCGGGCCGGATGCCGGTCGGCCAGACGGCGTCGTCCGCGGCACTCGGCCAGTCCGCACTCCTCGTCGGGGGCGGGAACTCGACGGTTGGCCGCGATGATCCGGTTACTCCGGCACCGCCTGTGCCCCCGTGGCGAAACCTGCCCGAGCCGGAGGACCTGCTGCGCGAGCCTGAGCGCTGGCGGGAGCCGCAGCGTCGGCCCGAGTCTGGGCGCCGGCCCGAGCCGGAGCGCCGACGCGAGCCAGACGGCCTGTCCGGGCCGCATCATTTGCCTGAACCGGACTTTCTGTCCGGGCCGCAGCGCCTGCCTGAACCAGACTTTCCGTCCGGGCCGCAGCGCCTGCCTGAGCCACGTCCGCTTCCTGAGCCTGAGCGCTGGCGCGAGCCTGATCGTCGGCCCGAGTCGGGGCCTTGGCCACAGCCCGAGCGCCGGCCCGAGCCAGACGACCTGTCTGAGCCGCCGCACCGTCGGCCTGAGCCGCGTCGGCTGCCCGAGCCCGAGCACCGGCCTGAGTCTGAGCGCCCGCGTGAGCCAGATGATCTGTCTGAGCCGCCGCAGCGCCTGCCTGAGCCGCGTCGGCTGTCCGAGCCAGAGCGGTTGCGTGAGCCGGAACGCCGGTCTGAGGTCGAGCAGCCGCCCGAGCCGGAGCGCCGGCCCGAGGCGGAGGATCTACGCCGGGAGCGGCGGCCCCGGCCGGAACACCCCGCCGAACAGCCCGTGCCCGAGCAGTCCCTGGCCGAACCGGCCGTCGAGCCGGAAGCCCAGGCCAGGTCGGCAGCAGGCATCGAGCCGCACGCCGAGGCTCAGGCCGGGCCGAAAGCAGACGTTGCGCCGCGGGCCAAGGCTGCAGCGTCGGTACCGGAAGCCGAAGTGGCGCCGCATGCCGAGGCCGCCCCGGAAGCCGGGGCCGGGTCGCACGCCGAAGCTGCGCCGGAAGCCGGGGCCGGGTCGCACGCCGAAGCTGCGCCGGAAGCCGGGGCCGGGTCGCACGCCGAAGCTGCCCCGGAAGCCGGGGCCGGGTCGCACGCCGAAGCTGCGCCGGAAGCGGGGGCCGGGTCGCACGCCGAAGCCGGGCCCGCCGCCGACGATGGGCAGGGCGCTGGCGGTGGAAAGGACGGGCTTGGTCCGGCCGCCGAGGTCACCATCGTGCCCGGCATCGCCAGGTATCACCGCAGCGACTGCATCCTGATCCGGTTCCTCGGCCCCGAGGACCTGGAGACCATGACCAGGCAAGCGGCTGAGGACGCCGGCTGCGTGCCGTGCAAGGCCTGCCGCCCCGAGCAGCAACTCACCGACGCCTGATCACTCCGCCGCCGGAACGGCTGAGCGGGAGCCTCGCCTTAAGTACGCGGCATCCGGGCTAGAGGCCGCCCTCCGGTACATCTATGCGGCGAAGCCAGAAGACCAGGCCCAGGTCGGCCTCGACGTGCTCACGCGCATCCGGGTGGGCGCCACCGTCCGGCCGCGGGCCGTAGTCGACGGCCAGGACCTCGGCGCTGATCATCCCCCCGTGCTCGGTCAGCGCGGCGGCCAGCTCGGGATCGGCGGTGCTCCAGCGCAGTGAGATGCGGTCGCTGACGTCCAGGCCGTCGCCCTTGCGCGCGTCCTGCACCAGCCGGACGACCTCGCGGGCGAGGCCCTCCCGGCGCAGTTCCGGCGTGATGGCGATCTCGAGCGCGACGGTCTCGCCGCCCCCGGACGCCACCGCCCAGCCAGAGCGGGGGACCTGAGTGACGATGACGTCATCGGGACCGAGGCCCACCCGCGACCCGTCGACCTCGACCGAGGCCTTGCCCGCGGACCGCAGCTCGGCGGCCAGCGCGGCCGCGTCAGCCGCCTCGATCGCCTTGGCCACGGCCGGGGTTCCCTTGCCGAAGCGTCCGCCGAGCGCGCGGTAGTTCGGCTTCACCGTGTAGTCCACCAGGCCTTCGGGCACCGCCGCGAGCGTGTCGAGCTCATGAACGTTGAGCTCGTCGGCGACCTGGGCGGCCAGGTCGGGCGGCAGCTCCTCAAAACCCGCCGCCCCGATGAGCGCGCGGGCCAGCGGCTGGCGGACCCGCACCACGGCAGCGGCGCGCGCCGAGCGGCCGAGCTCGACCAGGCGCCTGGCCAGCGCCATCTGTGCGGACAGGCGCTCGTCGACCAGGCTGGGGTCCGCCGTGGGCCACGACGCCAGGTGCACCGAAGCGGGCGAGCCCTCGGCGCGCAGCACGCCCCAGACGTACTCGGTCAGGAACGGGGTGATCGGGGCCATCAGCCTGGTCAGCGTCTCCAGGCATTCGTGCAGCGTGGCGAAGGCCGCGGCCCCGTCTGGCGTGCCGGGCCCCTCCCAGAACCGGCGCCGTGACCGGCGGACGTACCAGTTGGACATGTCGTCGATGAACCCGGCGATCCGGCGGCCCGCCGTGGCCGAGTCGAAACCCTCGAAGGCCGTCGTGACGTCCCGCACCAGCGTGTGCAGCTCGCTGAGCAGCCACCGGTCGAGAACCGGCCGTCCGGCGGCCGGTGGCGCCTCGGCTGCGCGCTCGGCGGTCCAGGTCACGCCCTGCGCCGCCGCGGCGTTGGCGTACAGGACCAGGAACGACATGGTGTTCCAGTAGGTCAGCAGGACCTTCCGGACGATCTCCTCGAGCGTGGCGGGCCCCACCCGGCGGGTGGCCCACGGCGAGCCTGACGCCGCGAAGAACCACCGCAGCGCGTCAGCGCCGTGATCGTTCATCAGCGGGATCGGCTGCAGCACGTTGCCCAGGTGCTTGCTCATCTTGCGGCCCTGCTCGTCGATGACCAGGCCGAGGCAGACGACGTTCTCGTAGGAGGACCGGCCGAAGACCAGCGTGCTGACCGCCATCAGCGAGTAGAACCAGCCGCGGGTCTGGTCGATCGCCTCGCAGATGAACTGGGCGGGGAAGGAGCGCTCGAACTTGTCCTCGTTGCGCAGCGGCGCTCCGTGCCGCGCGAACGGCATCGACCCCGAGTCGTACCAGGCGTCGATGACCTCGGGCACCCGGCGCGCTTCGCCGCCACACTCGCGGCAGGTGATCACGACCTCGTCCACGTACGGGCGGTGCGGATCGAGCGTGGTCAGGTCGCGGCCGGCCAGCTCGGACAGCTCGGCGAGCGAGCCGACGCAGGTCAGGTGGTCTTGCCCGCATAGCCATAGCGGCAGCGGGGTGCCCCAGTACCTGGTCCGGGACAGCGCCCAGTCCACGTTGTTGCGCAGCCACTCGCCGTACCGGCCGTGCTTGATCGTCGGCGGCTGCCAGTTGGTCTTCTCGTTCTCCGCCAGCATCCTGTCCTTGATCGCCGTGGTGCGGATGAACCAGGACGGCAGCGCGTAGTACATCAGCGGCGTGTGGCAGCGCCAGCAGTGCGGGTAGCTGTGCTCGTGCAGCTGAGACCGGAACAGCAGGCCCCGGTCGTCGAGGTCGCTGATCAGCGTCGGGTCGGCGTCCTTGAAGAACATCCCGCCGACCAGTGGCACGGTGTCCTCGAAGTGACCGTCGGTGCGGATCGGGTTGACCACCGGCAGCCCGTGGGCACGCCCGGCCTCCATGTCGTCCGCGCCGAACGCGGGAGCCAGGTGCACGAGCCCCGTGCCGTCCTCTGCGGTCACGAACGAGCCGGTGACGACCACGTGCGCGTTGGGCACGTGGACCAGGTCGAACGGTGGCTTGTAGGTGGCCCCGGCGAGCTCGGACCCGCGGACCCTGGCCAGGACGTGCCAGCCCTCGCCGAGCACCCGGCCGAACAGGGAGTCGGCGACGACCACACGGTCGCCGTCGCCGGACTTGCGGGCGATGGCGTAGGTCTCGTCGGGGTGAACGGCGACCGCGGTGTTGGACACCAGCGTCCACGGTGTCGTCGTCCAGACGAGCAGGTCTGCGCCGTTGAGCTGCGGGTTCGCCCCCTCGGGGACCGTCAGCAGCGGGAACCGGACGGTGACCGACGGGTCGGACACGGTCCGGTAGACGTCCGGCTGACCCATCTCGTGGTCGGACAGCGGGGTCTCGCAGCGGGGGCAGTACGGGGTGATCCGGTAGTCCCGGATCAGCAGCCCCTCGTCGAACACGACCTTGAGCGACCACCACACCGACTCGATGTAGTCCGGGTCCATGGTGCGGTAGGCGTGCTGCAGGTCGACCCAGTAGCCCATCCGCTCGGTGAGCTCCTCGAACGCGTCCACGTGCCGCAGCACCGACTCCCGGCACCTCGCGTTGAACTCCGCGATGCCGTAAGCCTCGATCTCCTTCTTCCCTGACACGCCGAGTTCCTGCTCGACGGCCACCTCTACCGGCAGGCCGTGGCAGTCCCAGCCACCCTGCCGTGGCACGTGGAAGCCCTGCATGGTCTTGAACCGGGGAAACAGGTCCTTGAATACCCGCGCCTCGACGTGGTGCACGCCGGGCATGCCGTTCGCGGTCGGCGGGCCCTCATAGAACGTCCATGGCTTCCCGGCCGACGTCTGGTCCAGAGACCGCTCGAACACCCGGCCGTCGCGCCAGCGGGCGAGGACCTCGCGCTCGATCGCGGGCAGGTCGACGACCGCCGGCAGCTCGGGGAACGGCAACGCCGCCGACGGCAGGTCTTCGGGCGTAGCTGAAGCTGAAGGAGCGGTGGGCTGGCTGACGCCTGCCTCGGTCTCGTCTGGGCGCGGCATGGTGGGCGGCCTCTCCCGGGTTGTCGTCCGCCAGGTCCCCGGTCACGGGCCCTGCCGGTACGGCTTCGCCGGAGGGACGAGGCTCGCCGGCGGCTGCCCCGCGGTACCACCCTCCTTGGCCGCGATCGGTGCCTGCTGGCCCGTTGCGCGACCCTCTCGGTTCGGTTCTGCTGCCGGTTCTACTAAGCGCGGGCCGGCCGAGCGGCGGATGCCGCTGCCGGCAGGTGTCCCGCGACCCCAGTACAGGTGGATGAAGCGAGGCGCCGTTCTTCCGGCGGCTCCGGGGTGATCTGGTCCGCTGCGCGTATCCCCGGGCTCGCACCATCCCCGGTCGCTCCTGGCCGCCGCAGCCGCAGCTGTCCCCATCAATGCCGTGCAGGATGCAAGGATAGCCGATGCCCGCCCGGTTACCGTATCCGTTAACGGCCCGTCGCCCATCCGGCGCGGGCCGGGCTTGCGCCAAGCCGCCGGCGGGCTTGTTTGCGATTGCCCCCGGTAAGCACTTATTCTCGCGTGACTGCTCGCTACGAAGATCATTACCTAGTTGCACCGAGGGAGGCCGGAAAATGACCGCTGCCGCGCGTTCGGGCGCCGCCGCGCTTCCGGTGCGGCCGGGGGAGAAGCGCTGGACCGAGGCCGAGCTGGCCAAGGTGCGCGACACGCTGGCCGCCGAGGCCGCGGAATTGCGTACCGACATCGAGCGATCCGAATCGGACATCGCCTCCCGGCTTGGTGACGCGGTCGGCGACGCCGGGGATGATCAGGCCGACCTGGGGGCGAAGACGTTCGAGCGCGAGCACGAGCTGGCGCTCACCCACAACGCGCGTGAACTCCTGGTGCAGACCGAGCAGGCCATCGCCAGGATTGACGACGGGACGTACGGCACCTGCGATTCCTGCGGGGAGCCGATCGGAAAGGCGCGGCTGCAGGCATTCCCGCGCGCTGTGCTGTGCGTATCCTGCAAGCAGCGCGAGGAGCGCCGCTGACCGGCTCTGCGGACGGCGGGCCTGACCGGCCCGAGGAACCCCCGCAGACGGACGGGCCACCGATGGATGGACAGCCGATGGACGCACCACTGCTGGATGCGCCAGACCCGGACGCTCCGCAGCGGGAGGCGCTGCGGCCGGGTACCCCGCGACGCCGGAGCTCCCGGCTCGGCGTCGTGCTCGGCGTGGCGGTCTTCGTGCTCGCTGCGGACATCGTCTCGAAGGTGATCGTGGTCGCGACCCTGTCCGACCGGCGATGCCTGGTCGGCAGCTTCGTTCCGTCCCCGCCACCGGTCCGGCTGCTCGGCGGGGTGCTGACGCTCTGTGAGTCGCGCAATCCAGGGGCGGCGTTCGGCATCGGCGGGACGTCGTCGACGATCGTGTTCACGGCGATCGCCGTCGGGGTGATCATTTTTATCGTCCGCACGGCTCGGCAGATAAACAGCCTGCCCTGGGCGATAGCCCTGGGCCTGCTGCTCGGCGGGGCGACGGGCAACCTGACCGACCGGATCTTCCGCTCTCCCGGGCCGCTGCGCGGATGGGTGGTGGACTGGATCCAGCTGCCGCACTGGCCGGTGTTCAACCTCGCCGACTCGTCGATCACCTGCGGCGCCGTGCTCATGGTGCTGCTCGCGGCGCAGGGACGCCGGCTGGACGGGACCCGGCATCGCCCGGGTGGCGGCGCCGGATGACCACGTCCGGCCAGCGCCGGGTGCCTGTTCCTGAAGGGCTGGACGGTGAGCGCCTGGACACCGCGCTGGCCCGGCTGTTCGGCCTGTCCCGGGCCAGGGCGGCCGAGCTGATCAGCGACGGGTCGGTGCTCGTCAACGGCCGGCCCGCGGCCAAATCCGACCGGGTCCCCGCCGGGGAGTGGCTGGACGTGACGCTCCCGCCGCCGCCGATATCGGCGCCGCCGCGTCCCGAGCCCGTGCCCGGCCTGGTCGTCGTGTACGAGGACGACGACATCGTGGTTGTGGACAAGCCGCCGGGCGTCGCAGCCCACCCCACGCCGGGCTGGAACGGCCCGACCGTGCTGCAGGGGCTGCTCGCCGCCGGTCACACGATCGCCACCAGCGGCGCGGCCGAGCGCCAGGGCATCGTGCACCGGCTCGACGCCTTCACGTCCGGCCTGATGGTCGTGGCCAAGAGCGAGCGGGCGTACAGCGCGCTGAAGCGGGCGTTCCGGGACCGTGAGGTGGACAAGATCTACCACGCCCTGGTGCAGGGCCACCCGGATCCGCTGCGCGGCACGGTGGACGCGCCGATCGCCAGGCACCCGTCCGGCGACGGCAGGTTCGCCGTCGTCACCGGGGGACGCCCGTCCGTCACGCACTACGACACGGTCGAGGCGTTCCGGGCCGCCAGCCTCGTCGAGGTCATTCTGGAAACCGGGCGCACCCACCAGATCCGGGTGCACATGGCCGCGATCCGGCACATTTGCGTCGGCGACCGGCTGTACGGCGCCGACCCGGTGCTGGCCGCCCGGCTCGGCCTGACCAGGCAGTGGCTGCACGCGGTCCGCCTGGGATTCGCCCACCCCGCGGACGGCCACCGGGTGGAATTTACCAGCGAGTACTCGCCGGACCTGTCCCGCGCGCTCGACCTGCTTCGCGACGAGTCGTGACCCCAGGCATCCCCGGCAGCCCGGACGCCGCCGGGCGCTTACCCGGCGCCGGTGCGCGCCTCCACGCCCGCCTGGCGCAGCTGGCCGAGGGTCCAGCCCCGGCCAGCCGGGTCGAGCGGGCGGGTGGCTGCGCCGAAGATCTCTGCCGCCCGCCGGTACGACATCCGGGCCCGGCCGGTGAACGGGCAGACGTCCGCCCGCGCGACCCGGGCCGGCGCCTTCCGGTCGGTCAGGAACACCGGGCCGTCGCTCCGGCCGGCGAGCAGCAGCCGGAGCAGCTCGCCGGTGTTGGCCCGCCAGCGAATCCAGACATCGCCACGGTGCGGCGGCCGGCCGGCCGCCGCGGCGCCGTGTGCCAGGTCCAGGCGCCAGGCGTCCAGGCCGAGCACCTCATCCACGTGCGCGCCGGAGTCGTAGAGCAGCCGCCAGAACGCGTGCTCGCGCAGCGTGGCCTGCACCCGGAACAGGTCGGCGATCTGGCCGCCGGTGAGCGCGGGCACCGGTGCCGCCTGGCCGGGCAGGTGCCGCAGCCCGGTGGTCGGATCCCCGCTGATCCACCCCTGGTCCTGCCACCAGCCGACCGCGCTGCGCAGCGCCGACAGTTCCCTGTTGACGGTGCGCGGGTCGGCCTGCGCCCCGCGGTCGGCGAGCGCCGCGGCCAGTCTGTGCCCGGCCTCCGCGCCGTCCAGCAGCGCGAGCGGCACGACCGGCGGCGCGGCCCCTCGCCGCCCGGTGCCGCGCGGCGCCCGCTGCCCGACGAGCGCCCAGGCCCAGCCGGTGAGCGAGATCCGGTAGACCCGGCGGGACGCTTCGCCGAGCGTGGCGTCGGCGAGATAGCGGTCCACCGCCACCGCGTACTCCACCGGCGCGGCCGCCGGCCGGGGTCCCGGCGGCGTCCCTGGCCGCTGCGCGATCGCCGTCTCACGACGTGGGCGCATGGCAGGCCTCCGTTCCGGCTCCGCAGCGCGTTGGCGCGGCGCATCGACGCCTTCAGGATAACGTCAGCCGGCGCGGGCATTTACTGCGGTAAATAACCGCAGTAAATAAATGGGCCAAGGGCAGCCAGGTTAATTCGGATTTGCATTACAGGAATTCATTCTGGCATTGTGGAATGCATGCCGGAATCGCCAAAGTCGTCAACCATTAATCGCAGTAAATCTGCCGTGGCGCGCCCGGGGGACGTCGTCGAGCGCCACCACGGCGAGGCCGTGCCCGATCCGTACCGGTGGCTGGAAAAGGCCGCCGACCCCGACACCACGGCCTGGGTCACCGCGCAGAACGAGTGCACGCAGGCGTGGCTCGCCGCCGTGCCCGCCAGAGCGCAGATCCGCTCCCAGCTCGGCGAACAATGGAATTACGCCAGGTTCGGGGTGCCGCTGCAGCGGGGCGGGCGCTGGTTCCAGACCCGGAACTCGGGCCTGCAGGCCCAGCCGGTCCTCTACGTAATGGATGCGCCGCGCCGCGAGGGCCGCGTGCTTATCGACCCGAACGTGCTCAGCGGCGACGGCACGGTCGCACTGGGCGCGATCAGCGTCAGCCCGGACGGCTCAAAGGTGGCCTACGCCACGGCCGCGTCGGGATCAGACTGGCTGACCTGGCACGTGCGTGATGTTGCCTCGGGGGCCGACGAGGCCGACGTCCTGGAATGGTCCAAGTCGCAGGACGCCGAGTGGGCGAAGGACGGCTCGGGCTTCTACTACGCCGCGATGGAGCCGCCGCGGCCGGGCGGTGAGTACCAGGACGCGAGCGCCGGGAAGCGGATCTTCTTCCACCGCACCGGCACCGCGCAGCGCGACGACGAGCCGGTGCTCACCCCGGCCGACACGGCCGTCTTCCCGGGGGTCGCGGTGACCCCGGATGGCCGCCACCTGGTCGTGTCGCTCAGCCGCGGCATCGGCCCCGGGGCCGAACTGCAGGTCCTCGA
>Ga0070762_10001302_pt1 | contig 11387 bp, 22 predicted proteins | sample HubBroMetageREF2_FD_66726 | JGI IMG/M metagenome (GOLD analysis project Ga0070762, IMG submission 66726) | Reference soil microbial communities from the Hubbard Brook experimental Forest, New Hampshire, USA - Hubbard Brook CCASE Soil... | ecosystem: Environmental > Terrestrial > Soil >... | reverse complement strand
AGCCACGAATCCGGTCGCACGTAGTCGGCCGCGTCCCGCGCCCAGGGCTTCCCGCTGAACTGCGCGATGGCGCCCGGCACGACGATCACCGACTGCGCGAAAATGATCGGCATCACACCGGCCGAGTTGATCTTGAGCGGGATGAAGCTCTTGGCGCCGTCTCGCATCCGCCCGCGCGCCATCGTCCGCTGCGGGATCTGGATCGGCACCTTCCGCGACGCGACCGTGATCGCAATGACGCCGGCCACCACGCCCACCATGAGCACGCCGAGCACGATCAGCTTCACGACGTTCGTCGCACCCGTCTGGATGTACCGGACGGTGTCGAAGATCCCCGGCCAGAAGCGCTCGATGATCGAGAAGAAGATGATGAGGCTCGCCCCGTTGCCGACGCCGCGCTCCGTGATCTGCTCACCCAGCCACATCACGAACACCGCGCCCGTCGTCAGGAACAGCACCATCTCCACTTTGAACAGCAGCCCGGGGTTCGCGACGGCGTTCGGGAGCGACTCGGTGAACAGCGCGAAGCCCCACCCCTGCACGACCGCCAGGGCGACCGTGATGTAGCGGGTCCACTGATTCACCTTCTGCCGGCCTTCCTCCTCCTTCTGCATCTTGTCGATCTGCGGCAGCACCGCGCCCGCGATCTGCATGAAGATGCTGGCGGAGATGTACGGCATGATGCCGAGCGCGAACACCGTCGCGCGCGACAGTCCGCCACCCACGAACAGATCGTAGAGGCCGAGGAGTCCGCCCTTCCCCTGATTGGCGAAGAAATCGGTCAGCGCGATCACGTTCACGCCCGGAACCGTGATGTGCGAGCCGACACGGTAAATCAGCAAACACAGCAGCGTGAAGACGATCTTGTCCTTCAGCTCCGTCGTCTTCCAGATGTTCGCGACCGCTGCCGCGGGATTGGATTGCGCCACAATGGCCCCTGCGTAAAGACGGCGGGCCGCCAGCCGGCGGCCCGCGCTTGTGTATCCCTACTCTTCGACTCGGCCGCCCGCGGCCAGGATCTTCTCCCGTGCCCCGGCGCTGACCTTCACTCCGCGCACCGTCACCGCTCGCGCCACCGTGCCGTTGGCCAACAGCTTCGCCGGTCCCTTCACAGGCCGGATCAGCCCAGCCTCCGCCAGGGTCTCGCGCGTCACCTCGGCGTCCGCCGGGAGCTGGTCCAGTGCATCGAGACGCACCAGCTGCGCTTCGACGCGGAACGGATTGGTGAAGCCGCGCTTCGGCACCCGCCGCGTCAGCGGCATCTGGCCACCTTCGAAATGTGGCTTGCCACCGCCCGGTCCGTGATGCCCCGCGCGTGCCTTGATACCCTTCACGCCCTTACCCGACGTCTTACCCGTACCCGACCCCGGTCCGCGGCCGAGCCGCTTCCGGTTCCGATGCGACCCGAGCGCGGGTGGCAGACTGTCGAGCCCGATGTGATCCGACCGATCGTTTGCCATCTTACTTCCCCACTGGCGTGACGCGAACCAGATGGCGCACGCGTTTGATCTGGCCGGCAACCGCCGGCGTGTTCTCCCGGATCACCACCGCCTGGTGATGCCGCAATCCCAGGGCCTGCAACGTCGCGCGCATGCGCGACGAATGGCCGATCCCGCTCCGGACCTGGCGGATCTCCACCTGTCCGGTCGTCTCGACCGCCTTGGGGGTGTACTCCGGACCGCGGCCCGGATGCCATACGAATCGCCTAGGCATGCGCCGTCTCCTTGGACCGGGCCCGCGAGCGGTATCCAATGCTCGCCGCCTCGACCCCGCGCTCGCGCGCGATGTCCTCGACCGTCGTCAGCTGATGCAGTCCGTCCAGTGCCGCCAGCACCATGTTGTGCGGGTTCGTCGACCCCAGACTCTTGGTCAGGATGTCGGAGATCCCCGCGCACTCCATGATCGCGCGCACCGCGCCGCCAGCGATGACACCGGCACCTGGGGCCGCCGGCTTCATCAGCACGCGGCCGGCGCCATGCTCGCCGATCACCTCGTGCGGAATCGTGCTGCCCGTCAGCGGAACGGCGGCCATGCGCCGCCGCGCGGCGTCGACGGCCTTGCGGACCGCTTCCGACACCTCGTTCGCCTTGCCCGTCGCGAATCCCACTTTGCCCTGGCCATCGCCCACCGCCACCAACGCGTTGAACGAGAACCGGCGGCCACCCTTCACGACTTTCGCGACACGGTTGATCGCGATGACGTTCTCCAGGAGCTCGCCACCCTCACGGCCCCCGTCGCCACGCCCATCGCCACCGCGCGACCGCCGGTCACCATCCCGGCCGCCACCACCAGGGCCGCCACGACCACCGCCGCCGCCACCAGGCCCGCCGCGTCCGCCACCGCCGCCCGGCCCGCCACGCCCGCCGCCACCAGGGCCGCCACGGCCACCGCGCCCGCCGCCAGGCCCGCCGCGGCCACCGCCAGACCGCGCACCGCCCGAACGGGCCGAGCGCGGCGTCGCCGGTGTGCCGGCTGCGGGAGTTTCATTCTCTGCCATAGGACTCGTTACTCCGTTAGAACTCGAGGCCGCCCTCACGGGCGCCATCCGCCACCGCCTTCACCCGGCCGTGGTACTTGTACCCTGCGCGATCGAACACGACCCGGGAAATCCCCGCGTCTTTCGCGCGCGCCGCGATCGTCCGTCCGACCACCGCCGACTTCTCCGTCTTCTTCCCCTCGGCTACCACCTGGCTCGTCACGGTCATCAGCGTCCGCTGCGCCACGTCATCCACTAGCTGCGCGGTGATGTGTTTCGCCGAGCGATACACGACGAGCCGCGGACGCTCCGGAGTGCCCGTCACCTTCTTGCGGACCCGAAGGTGGCGGCGCACGCGCTTCGCGTCCCGCGACTTCGGAATACCGATGCGGCCCATTACTTCGCTCCCGTCTTGCCCGCCTTCCGGCGGATCTGCTCGTTGAGATACTTGATGCCCTTGCCCTTGTACGGCTCGGGTGGCCGTAAGCTGCGGAGTTCCGCCGCCACCTGGCCGACCACTTCCTTGTTCGCTCCCTCGATCACGATCGACGTGGGCTGCGGCGCCGTCAGCTTGATGCCGGCCGGTGCGCGATAGTCCACCGGGTGTGAGAACCCAAGCGCGAGCTGGAGGCCAAACGGCCGCCCCTCCGCCTTGTACCCCACGCCCACGATCTCGAGCTGCTTCTTGAAGCCCGCGGTGACGCCCTCGACCATGTTGGCGATCAGCGTCCGCGTCAGGCCGTGCAGCGCCTTGTGATTCGGCTCGTCCGATGGCCGGGCCACGATCACCGTGGTGCCTTCGAGTGAGACCTTCATGTCGCGGTGTACCACGCGCGAGAGCTCGCCGCGCGGTCCCTTGACCTTGACGGTCAGCCCCTCGACGGACACCGTGACGCCCTTCGGCACCGGCACGGGCTTCTTGCCAATACGTGACATGGCCGGCCCCTTACCAGATCAGCGCGAGTAACTCGCCGCCATGGCGCGCCTGGCGCGCCTCGCGGTCCGTCATCACGCCCTTGGATGTGCTCACGATCGCCATCCCCAGTCCATTCCGCACCCGCGGCAGATCCGCGACCGCGACGTACTTCCGGAGTCCCGGCGACGAGACGCGATGCAGCTCGCGAATCACCGGCTGCCCGCCCTGGGCGTACTTCAGGACGAGGCGGAGGATCCGCTCTTCGGCCAGAACCTTGTAGTCCTGGATGTAGCTGTTCTCCTTCAGCACCCGCGCGATCTCCAGCTTGAGCCGCGAGAGTGGCACGTCGACACGCCGATGCTTCGATCCGCACGCGTTGCGGATACGGGTCAGCATGTCGGCCACGGGATCGGTCATCGTCATGGTTGCGGTCCTCTCACCAACTGGCCTTGCGAACGCCCGGGATGAACCCGTTCAGCGCCTGGTCGCGGAAACAAATCCGGCAATAGCCGAACTTCCGGAGATATGCGCGGGCCCGGCCACAGCGCTGGCACCGGTTGTGTTGCCGCACAGGAAACTTCGGCTTCCGCTTGCTCTTCTCAATCATCGCCTTACGGGCCATCGGCTTCTCGTCGAAAAATGTGTCAGTGCGCGGCGGCAGCTGCGCCGCTGCGCCGGGCTGCCTGCGTCTTGTCCTGCTCGGTCCGGAATGGCATGCCGAGTCCTTTCAACAGCGCCAGCGCCTGATCGTCCCGCTGCGCTGTCGTCACGAACGTCACGTCCATGCCGTGCACCTGCTCCACCATGTCGAAGTTGATCTCGGGAAAGATCAGCTGCTCCTTGAGACCCAGCGAATAGTTGCCGCGGCCGTCGAACGAGCGCGTCGGCAGCCCGCGGAAATCGCGGATCCGCGGAATCGCCACGCTCACCAGCCGGTCCAGGAACTCCCACATGCGCGCGCCCCGGAGCGTCACCGCCGCGCCGATCTCCTGCCCCTCGCGGAGCCCGAAGTTGGCGATCGACTTCTTCGCCCGCCGGCGCACCGGCCGCTGTCCCGTGATGATCGCCAGCTCCTCGACCACCTTGTCGAGCACCTTGGGCTGCTTGATCGCCTCACCGACTCCACAGTTGATCACGATCTTCGTCAGCGTCGGCGCCTGATGCGTGTTCGAGAACCCGAACTGCTCCATGAGCTTCGGCTTGACCGTCTGCCGGTACTGCTCGCGAAGCCGCGGCGGCGGGACCGGACGTCCAATGCCGGTGTGCGGCGGACGCGGCGCCGCCTCGGCGGTCTGCCGGCGCTGCGCGCGCGACGCCTTGCCGCCGCCCTCGCCGGCCCCACCCGCGCCGCCCTTGCCCGCGCCACTCTTCGTCGCGCCGCTTTTCGTCGCGCCGCTCTTGCGATCCGGCTTCTTGTCTCCGTCTTTCGTCGCCATACCGTTTCTCCTAGCGCGCCTTCACGCGTGGGAGCGCTTCGCCGCTCTTCGCGGACAGCCGCTCCTTCGTGCCATCATCGTTGACCCGCATCCGCACCCGCGTCGGATCGCCGGACTTGGGATCGAGCAGCATCACGTTCGAGGCATGAATCGGCGCCGCTTGCTCGATGATCCCGCTCTGCTCGTCGGGCCGGCGCGCCTTCCGGTGCTTCTTGACGATGTTCACCCCTTCGACCGTGACGCGCCCCGTCTTCCGGAACACGCGCAACACCTTCCCTTCCTTGCCCTTGTCCTCGCCGCGCATCACCCGCACCTGATCGCCCGCCGTGACGTGCACGTGCTCGCGCTCCGCCGCGATGGCGTGGCGCTTCCGATCCCGGATGCCGGCCGTCTTCCGATGTGTGAGAATCCGCACAGCTAGATGACCTCGGGAGCCAGGGACACGATCTTCATGTACTTCTTCTCGCGCAGCTCGCGCGCGACAGGTCCGAAGATACGGGTCGCCCGCGGCTCGCCCTGCTCGTTAATGATGACCACCGCATTCTCATCGAAGCGGATGTACGTGCCGTCCTTGCGGCGCGTCTCCTTCGCGGTGCGCACGACCACCGCGCGCGCCACGTCGGACTTCTTCACGGTGCCGTTGGGGAGCGCGTTCTTGACGGCCACGATCACCGTGTCGCCCAGCCCGGCGTATCGCCGGCGCGTCCCACCCAATACGCGGATCACGAGGGCCGTCTTCGCCCCCGAGTTGTCCGCCACTTTAACCATCGATTCCTGCTGAATCATTTGCGGATGCCTCGTCCGTGGCGGTCAGCGCGCGCGGTCGACGATCTCGATCACACGCCACCGCTTGTCCTTTGACAGCGGGCGGGTCTCCATGATACGCACCGTATCCCCGGTCTTGGCCGCGTTCTCCTCGTCATGCACCTTCAGCCGGGTCGTCCGGGTCATCATCTTGCCGTACACCGGATGCGGGACGCGACGCTCGATCGCGACCACCACCGTCTTCTGCATCTTGTCGCTCACGACTATGCCGACACGCGTCTTCCGCGCCCGGCGATCGCGCCGTGCAGCCGGCGACTCATGCGCCGTTCCGCCCGGCACCGAGCGGTGCAGCGGGTTGTGCATCTCCGTCATGTGCCCTCACCGCGGGCCGCCTGCGCGCCCCGCTCACGTTCCCGCAACACGGTCTTGAGCCGCGCGATGTCGCGGCGTAACCAGCGCAACCGTAACGCATCCTCCAGCGTCTCCGTCGCCGCCCGAAAGCGCAGACGAAACCGCTCCTCCTCCAGCTCCGCGACCCGGGCCTGAATGTCGCCCTCGGCCATCTCGCGGATCTCGCTCGCCACCAGTCCCTTAGGCATCCGTGTGCGCCTCCTCACGAACCACGAACTTGCTCCGCACGCCCAGCTTGGCCGACGCCAGCGCCATCGCCTTCTGCGCGATCTCCAGCGTCACGCCCTCGAGCTCGAACATCACGCGCCCAGGCTTCACCACCGCCACCCACCCCTCCGGCGACCCCTTGCCCTTCCCCATGCGCGTCTCGGCTGGCTTCTTCGTGATCGGCTTGTCCGGAAAAATCCGGATCCACACTTTCCCGCCCCGCTTGATGTGCCGCGTCAACGCGACACGCGCCGCCTCGATCTGCCGGTTGGTCACCCACCCGGGCTCCAACGCCTGCAGCCCGTAGTGACCGTTGACGACGGTGTTTCCCCGCGTCGCCAGCCCCCGCGTGCGCCCCTTGAACATCTTGCGGAACTTGACCCGCTTTGGACTCAGCATGATTAGGTGTTCGCAGTGTCAGTGATCTGTACGTCCCGTTCTACTGTCTACGCTCTACTTTCTACTCTCTCCGGCTCGGACTTACGAGCCGGTCGAGTACGTCTTGCCACGACGATCTTCCACGATCTCACCCTTGAAGATCCAGACCTTCACGCCGATCGTGCCGAACGTGGTCTTCGCCGTCGACGTCGCATAGTCGATGTCGGCCCGCAACGTGTGGAGTGGCACCCGTCCCTCGTGGTAGCCCTCGACACGCGCGATCTCCGCTCCACCGAGCCGCCCGCCGCACTTGATCTTGATCCCCTGGGCACCCATCCGCATCGCGCTCTGCACCGCACGCTTCATCGCCCGGCGAAACGAGATACGCTGCGCCAGCTGATTGGCGACGTTGTCACCCACCAGTTGCGCGTCCAGCTCCGGACGCTTGATCTCCTCGACGTTGATGCCGACTTCCTTGCCCACCAGCTGCGTCAGCTCATCACGCAGCTTGTCGACTTCGGCACCCTTCTTCCCGATCACGACGCCCGGCCGCCCGGTGTGAATCGTCACCACCACCTTGCCCGGCTTCCGCTCGATATGGATATCGGAGATCGCCGCATGCCCCACGCGCGCCTTGAGATACTTCCGCAGCAGCTCGTCTTCCTTCAGGAGCTGCGGGAAATCCCGGTTCGCGTACCACCGCGAACGCCACTGCTTGGAGATGCCCAGCCGAAAGCCGATCGGATTGGTCTTCTGTCCCATACTGCTATGCCCCCTTCGTGCGAGTGGCCGGCCGCGATGCGGCTGCCTTGTCCGCGCCCTTCGTTGCCGCCTTGGCCGCGCCTTTGCTCGGGCCTTTGCCAAGGCCTTTGCCCGCCGGCTTCGCTGCCGCCGAACGCGCGCCCGTCCCCGCGGCCTTCGCCCGCGGCTTCACCGCCGGCGCCCGCGGACCCAGCACGATCTCGACGTGGCTCGTCCGCTTCTGAATCGGCGTCGCCCGCCCCATCGCCGCCGGCATGAACCGCTTGAGCTTCGGCCCTTCGTTGATGATCGCGTGCTTCACGTACAGCGTGTCCACATCCACCGGCTCGTTCGCGGCCCGCCCCTTGTACTCGGCATTGGCCACCGCCGAATTGAGCACCTTCTCGATCTGCTTGGCGGCGTGCTTCTTCGAGAACCGAAGGAGCGCCAGCGCCTCGTTCACGTCCTTGCCGCGGATCTGGTCGATCACCAGCCGCATCTTGTAGGGCGACTGCCGCGTCGTCCGCTGAAATGCCCGCACGTCGGTCATGACTTACCGGCCTCCCCCGCCGCCCGCCGGCTTCGCCCCGGGCCCCGAGGCCACCGGAACGCCGGCCGCCTTCTTGTCCACCGCCTTGCCCGAATGCCCGCGGAACAACCGCGTGGGCGAGAACTCGCCGAGCTTGTGGCCGACCATGTTCTCGGTCACGTAGACCGGAATGAACTTGTTCCCGTTGTGCACGGCGAACGTGTGCCCCACGAAATCAGGGATCACGGTGCTGGCACGGGACCAGGTCTTCACCACCCGCTTCTCGTTCCGCGTGTTGAGCGCGCCGACTTTCTTCAGCAGGCTCTCATGCACGTACGGGCCCTTCTTGAGACTTCTCGCCATGGTGTGCTCGGTTTCCTATTGCGTCGCCCGGCCGCGCTTCCGGCCGCGGACGATCAGTCGCTGCGACGCTTTCTTGGTGTTACGCGTCTTGACCCCTTCCTTCTTGCCCCACGGACTCACGACGTTGCGCCCGCCGCGCGTCCGGCCGCCGTGCGGGTGATCGACAGGGTTCATCACCTCGCCGCGCACCTTCGGCCGCCGTCCCATCCACCGCGTCTTCCCCGCCTTCCCCCACGACAACAGCTCATGCTCGGCGTTCCCCACCGTGCCGATCGTCGCCAGGCAGTTGCCATGCACGAGCCGCATCTCCGTCGAGCGCAGACGCACGGTCACGTACTCGCCCTCTTTCGCCACCACTTCGGCTGACGATCCCGCCGATCGCGAGATCTGGCCACCCTTCCCGACTTTGAGCTCGATGTTGTGCACGTCGGTGCCCAGCGGCACCTCCCGCAACGGCATCGCGTTCCCCGTCCGCACGTCCGACCCCGGGCCCGACACCACCGTGTCGCCCACGGAGAGCCCACGCGGATGCAGGATGTAGCGCTTCTCGCCGTCCGCGTACTCGATCAGCGCGATGCGCGCCGAGCGGTTCGGGTCGTACTCGATCTCGCGCACGGTCCCCTGCACGCCGAACTTGTTTCGGCGGAAATCGATCACGCGGTACATCCGCTTATGGCCACCGCCGCGGCGGCGCATCGCGATGTGCCCATGATTGTCGCGGCCTCCCGACTTCTTGAGGGGCTCGAGCAACGACTTCTCGGGCGTCGTCCGGGTGATCTCCGCGAAATCCGGCACTGACCGGAAGCGCGAGCTCTTGGTGACCGGCTTGAACTGGCGAACGGGCATCGGAATGTCCTCTTAACCTTCGAATACGTCGATCGTGTCGCCCGACTTCAGCTTCACGATGGCTTTCTTCCAGTTGGGCCGGCGCCCGGATGTCTTCCCGACCTTGCGCAGCTTGCCACGCACGTTCGCGGTCCAGACACCCGTGACCTTCACCCCGAACAACCGCTCGATCGCATCCCGGATCGCCGCCTTGTTGGCGTCGGGCGCGACTTCGAACGTGTACTCGCCGCGCGCCTGATAACCCGCCGAGGTCTTCTCGGTCATGATCGGGCGAACGATGGTGCGGTGTAGCGTCGACATCGCCTAGCTCCTCTTCTTCTTGGGCGCGGCCTTCTTCGCCGCAGACCGCTTCTTCGCCCCGGCCGCCGGCGCGCGCTTTCCTGCCGCCTGGTGTCCCGCCTTGGCCTTGGCCGGAGCTGGCTTCGCCTTCTTGGCCGCTTTCTTGGCCGCGTGCTTGGCCGCGTGCTTGGCGGCCGTCTTGGCTGCGGACGGGCCGCTCTTCCCGGCTGCCTTCTTCGCCTGCGCGGGCGCCTTCGCCTTGCGCGCCGGCACCGCCCGCCCCGTCTCCGCCACCGGCTCCAGCGCATGACCGATCGCCGACGACTCGATCAGCACCACGTCGGACCACAGGATGTGGTACGTCGACACGTCGGAGTACGGCAGCACCTGCACCAGCGGAATGTTCCGGCCACTCAGATACACGTTCGGCTGCGCGCCGTCGGTGAGGATCAGGACTTTCTTGTCCGACACACCGAGCGCGGCGAGCAACGCCACGACGCGGCGTGTATGCGGCGCGTCGTAGTGGAACGCGTCGATCACCTTGACCGCGCCCTCCCGGGCCCGCGCGTTGAGCGCGCTCTTCCGCGCCAGCGCACGCACCTGCCGCGGCACGTACTGCGCGTAGCTCCGCGGCGTCGGACCGAACACCGTACCACCACCCACCCAGTGCGGGGCACGCGTCGATCCCTGCCGCGCCCGCCCCGTCCCCTTCTGCTTCCACGGCTTCTGATTGCCACCCGTCACATACTTCCGGATCTTCGTCGCCGCGTTCCCCTGCCGCTGATTGGCGCGGAACGCCTTGACCGCCTGGTGCATCACCGGAAGGTTGATCGTGCCGTCGAACAGCTCGCCCGGAAGCGGCACCGCCGTACGCGGCGTGCCCAGCGCCGTAAACGTCTCCGCTTCGAACGCCATGGGGGTCGGACGGGGACCCGTCGTTTGAGTATCAGCCACGCGATCCTCTACTGCTGTTTGCGCACGACGACCAGCCCGTTCTTCGGGCCGGCGACCGAGCCGCGGAGGTAGAGCAGATGCCGCTCGACATCGATGCGCTCGACACGGAGATGCGTCTGCGTGTGCTGCTCGGCACCATAGTGCCCAGGCATCTTCTTGCCCTTGATCACGCGCGAGGGATCCGTGCCCGGTCCGATCGACCCGGGACGCCGGTGCTTGGTGTTGCCGTGCGTGTTCGGGCCACCGCCGAAGCTGTGGCGCTTCACCACGCCCTGGAACCCGCGACCCTTGCTCGTCCCGGTCACCTTCACGGCATCACCCACCGCGAAGATTCCGACACTGACGGTCTCGCCGACCTTGAGCGCGGGAATCTCCGGATTCTTGCCCGGGCCATCATCCAGCCGGATGCTGCGAAGCGCGTACGGCGGCGCCGCGAGCCCCGCCTTCTTGGCGTGCCCGATGGCCGCGCGCGACGCGCGGCGGCCCTTGGGGTCACGCTCGCCCTTGCCGCTCTCGCGCCGCATACGCTGCACGCCATAGCCGAGCTGGACCTGCGCCATGCCCGCCGTCGCCGGATCCGTGACCTGCAGGATCGGGTTCGGCGGCGCCTCGACGACGGTGCACGGGATCTGTTGGCCCTCGTCATTGAAGATCTGGGTCATCCCGACTTTTTTCCCAATGATTCCGATCATGGCTACTCGACCTTGATCTCCACGTCGACACCGGCTGGCAGATCCAGCTTGGTCAACGCGTCAACCGTCTGTGCGCGTGAATCGAGAATGTCGATCACCCGCTTGTGGGTCTTCAGCTCGAACTGCTCGCGCGACTTCTTGTCCACGTGCGGCGAGCGCAAGACTGTCCACCGCTGCGTCTTGGTCGGCAGCGGAATGGGCCCCGACACCTGCGCGCCAGTCTTCTCGGCGGTGCGCACGATGTCGGCCGACGCCTGATCGATCACGGCGTGGTCGAAGGCCTTGAGACGAATGCGAATGCGGCCGGCCATAGGATTGCGTGGAGAAAGAAGAAAAGAAATAGAAGAAGAAAAATCGTGATTTCGGTCGCGGCTTACTTGAGGATCTTGGTGAC
>Ga0070762_10001297_pt1 | contig 11393 bp, 7 predicted proteins | sample HubBroMetageREF2_FD_66726 | JGI IMG/M metagenome (GOLD analysis project Ga0070762, IMG submission 66726) | Reference soil microbial communities from the Hubbard Brook experimental Forest, New Hampshire, USA - Hubbard Brook CCASE Soil... | ecosystem: Environmental > Terrestrial > Soil > Temperate... | reverse complement strand
CTGAATACACCTGCGGGGCTTGCCCAAACGTCACGCGTCTTCCGGGTAAACAAACTAGCCACGGATTTCACCGATTAAAAACGATTTTCCTGTAGAGCCGTGGCCGTCTGTCATCTTCTGACTTTTACCGGTTCTTTCTCTCCCACGCGGCGGCTGACTTCAAACTTCATCTTTCCAGCCTTCTTGTCGGCATCCACGATTACGTGATCGCCGTGCAGCACTTCGCCGTCGAGAATCTTCATCGCTAGCGGATCCTGCACCATCTTCTGAATTGCCCGCTTCAACGGGCGTGCTCCAAAGTTCGGATCGAAGCCTTCGCTGAACAGCAAGTCTTTTGCCGCGTCGGTCATTTCAAGAGAAATCTTGCGTTCGGCCAGCAGATGCCGAACATCCTCTAGCCGCAGCTCAATGATCTTGACCAACTGCTCTTTGCCCAGCGGTCTGAAGATAATGATGTCGTCGACGCGATTCAGGAACTCGGGCTTGAAGTGCGCGTGCAGCGCATTCATGACGTGCTTCGAAGCTTCATCGAAATCCTTTTCCGAGTGCAGGCTCTCGGCTTGCAAAAACGACGAGCCTAGGTTCGAAGTCATGATGATCACGGTATTGCGGAAATCGACGGTGCGACCTTTCCCGTCCGTGAGCCGGCCATCGTCCATCATTTGCAGAAGTACGTTGAATACGTCGGGATGCGCCTTTTCGATCTCATCGAAAAGGATGACCGCGTAGGGATGCCTCCGCACCTGCTCGGTGAGCTGTCCACCCTCCTCATAGCCGACGTATCCCGGAGGCGCGCCGATGAGCCGCGACACTGCGTGCTTCTCCATATATTCCGACATGTCTATCCGGACCATGGCGTGCTCGTCGTCGAAGAGGAATTCCGCCAGTGCGCGGGCGAGCTCGGTCTTGCCCACGCCTGTGGGACCAAGAAAAATGAACGAGCCGATCGGACGCTTGGGATCGCTTAAACCCGCGCGGGAGCGGCGGATTGCATTGGAAACGCGCTCCAGCGCTTCGTCCTGGCCGACCACGCGCTGCCGCAGCCGATCCTCCATGCTGACCAGTTTTTTGACTTCGCCCTCGAGCATCTTCGACACCGGAATGCCGGTCCATTTGGAAACAATGCGGGCGACGTCCTCTTCGTCGACTTCTTCTTTCAGCATCCGCGACTTGCCCTTGCCGTCCATCTGGGCGGTCAGCTTGTTGAGTTCGTCTTCGGTCTGACGCAACAGGCCGTAGCGAATTTCAGCCACGCGCTGCAAGTTTCCCTTGCGTTCTTCCGCCTGTTCTTCGGTTTTTAGCTGCTCGATCTTTTCTTTGAGAGCACGGCTGCGGGCGATCAGGTCCTTTTCCCGCTTCCAGTTGGCTTTCAGCGTGTTGGCTCTCTCGCGAATCTCGGCCAGCTCTTTGTCAATCAGCAACAGCCGGTCTTTGGAGTTCGCATCGCTTTCTTTTTTCAATGCTTGTCGCTCGATTTCCAGTTGCGTGGCCCTGCGTTCGAGCTGGTCGATATCGGTGGGCATAGAGTCAATCTGAATGCGCAGTGAAGCTGCCGCTTCATCGATCAGATCGATTGCCTTGTCGGGAAGAAAACGGTCGGAAATGTAGCGATGCGACAGAGTGGCGGCCGCAACAATGGCGGAGTCTTTGATTCTTACGCCGTGATGAACTTCGTACCGCTCTTTCAGGCCGCGCAGGATGGCGATGGTATCTTCGACATTAGGCTCGCCGACAAACACGATCTGGAAGCGGCGTTCGAGTGCTGGGTCTTTTTCAATGTGCTTGCGATACTCGTTGAGCGTGGTCGCACCAATGGCTCGCAACTCGCCACGAGCCAGTGCCGGTTTGAGCATGTTGGAGGCATCCATTGCGCCCTCGGCCGCGCCCGCGCCGATCAGAGTGTGGAGCTCGTCGATGAAGAGAATGATCTGCCCCGCCGATTCCTCGATTTCTTTCAGGACGGCTTTCAGGCGATCCTCAAATTCGCCGCGGTATTTCGCGCCCGCCAGCATGGCGCCAAGATCAAGCGCGACCACGCGCTTGTTCTTCAAACCTTCCGGCACATCGCCCGAAATGATGCGCTGGGCCAGGCCCTCCACGATAGCGGTCTTGCCTACGCCCGGCTCACCGATCAGGACTGGATTGTTCTTGGTACGCCGAGAGAGCACTTGCACCACGCGGCGGATTTCCTCGTCGCGGCCAATGACGGGATCGAGCTTGCCGCGACGCGCCTGCTCGGTGAGGTCGCGAGCGTAGCGCTGCAGCGCTTGATATTTGTCTTCAGGATTTTGGTCGGTAACCTTTTGCGTCCCTCGGACCGAAGTCAGCGCCTTGAGAATGGCGTCGTGAGTCGCTCCGTGACGCGTCAGGATTTCTCGCGCGGGATCGCGCTTGAGTTCCGTTTCCGCCAGGAGCAGATGCTCGGTAGAAACGTATTCGTCCTTAAAATTGCTGGCTTCTTTGAAGGCCAGCTCCAAGAGCTGATTCACCGCGTTCGAAATTGTGGCTTGCGCCGCGCTCCCGGAGACTTTGGGTAAGCCCTCGATGACGGCGTAAGCGTCGTGCAATACGGCCTGCGGACCGATTCCGATCTTTTCCAGCACCGGAGGCACGATTCCTTCTTTGTCCTCGACCAACGCGGCCAGAAGATGCACCGGCATGAGCTCGGGATTACCATGGTCCGACGCCAGACTGTTGGCGCGCTGAACTGCTTCCTGTGCTTTGACGGTGAATTTATCCCAACGAATTGCCATAGCTTTTTCCTCTTGTCTATTTCCTAAATATCTATTGTCACCCTGAGCGAAGCGAAGGGTCTATGTATTTGTTCGGGTTGAAAGACATAGATTCTTCGCTTCGCTCAGAATGACAATTGCTTAAATGAAACGGGAGACGGTCATCTGGCCGTCTCCCGTCCGAACAGTCGAGCCCACATCTTCCTTGCCGCTTTTACGCGGCTTTGCTTGGGCCTTTGCTTTCGAGGGTCTTCTCGCTGCCGACGTTGACCTTGATCTGCTTGGGCTTGGCTTCCGCCTTCTTCGCCAAAGTGATCTTCAAGACCCCCTTGTCATAGTTGGCCGAAACCTTTTCCGCATCCACGGTCGTGGGCAGAGTGAAGGAGCGAGTGAAGCTGCCATACTGCCGCTCGACGCGACGGTAGTTCTCTTCTTTCTCATCCTTTTCGAACTTGCGTTCGCCGTGCACGGTCAGGGTGTTGTTCTCGATGCGGACATCGATATCCTTCTCGTCAATGCCCGGGACTTCGATCTTCAACGTAATGTTGTGCTCGTCTTCGTAGACATCGACGGCTGGCGCGAACGCGCTGGTGGTCAAGGATTGATCCTGGCCTTCGGCGTTATAAGAATCGCGGAAAAGACGGTTCATGCGGTCCTGCAAAGTACTGAACTCACGGAACGGCTCAAAACGGGTTAGAACGGTCATACTGAATTCCTCCTTAAAGTCATTGGTGATTTGGTTTTATAGCTTCCGGCACTTCTTTTGATGCTAGATTAGCGCAAAGGAAGCATAAAACATGAGTGCGTTGTTGTCAATGTTAAAATATGGCTTTGTTTCATCAGCTTACAGCCAATATCAAGCACTTCAAGTAGGCGGTTTCCGGCACCGTCAGCAGGATGGGATGGTCCTTGGCCTGGGTCCGGTTCTCCAGAATACGAAGATTTCTGTGCATATCACGGGAGGCCTCGGCGACCACTTCCATGAAATCGGCCGGACTGACATGGTAGGAACAGGAACATGTAACGAGTATCCCGCCGGGGCGAAGCATTTTCATAGCCCGCAAATTCAACTCTTTGTAGCCCCGGAGGGCGGTCTGTAGATTGCTCTTGCTCTTCGCGAAAGCAGGAGGATCGAGGACGACGGTGTCGTACTGCTGTCCGGCGCTGGCATAGTCTCGCAGCAGATCGAAGGCGTTGGCCTCGATCCATTCGACCTCCTGCCCGTTCAAGGCAGCATTACGATCCGCGACCTCAAGGGCGGGGCGCGAGCTATCCACTCCCGAGACCTTGGAACAATGCTGAGCCAGATGCAGAGCGAAGCCGCCGTGATAGCTAAAGACGTCCAAGGCCTCGCCGTGGGCATACTGAGCCGCAGCCGCATAGTTTTCCCGCTGATCGAGGAACGCGCCCGTCTTCTGACCTTCAAAGGCCTCGTAGTGAAAGCGGACACCGTTCATGGTGAATATCGAGGTGGCCTTGTCGCCGTGCAAAAGGCTGGAGGCGCGGGCTGGAAGTTGCTCCAACTCACGCACTCGGGGATCGACGCGCTCGACAATCGCCGCCGGCTGCAGGCGTTCCGTCAGCTCGGAAACGATCGTTTGACGAACCCCTTCCGTATCCATCGCCTGAGTGAGTATCTGCAATGAAAGCACGTCGTTGTAGCGATCCACGATCAGGCCGGGCAAGAAATCGGCCTCACTGAAGATAATTCGGTAGGCGTCCGTATTCTGTACGACTTGTTTGCGATAGGCGATGGCTTCTTGAATGCGCTTTCGCAAAAGACCGCTGAGGTCTTTGACCGCATCCTTCGAAATCATGCGGATGGCGATTTGCGAGGCGCCGCTGTAAAGCGCGGTACCCAGAAACTTCTCTCGATCGTCTGCGACCGCAACCAGGACGCCCGGAGCCACGCCGTCGGCTGAAACGATGTCAGAGCGATAGACCCAGACGTGGCCTTCCTTAAGGCGATTGGCTCCGCGACGGGAGACTTTGACCACGGGAAGTCCGTGGTCGTCTGATTTTTTGAGCATGAAGGAATCTTACTTCAAGGCTCACGTGGGACCGAAGGTACTGGATAGGGCACACGGATTTGGAAGGCGCGATACCTTAGCTGACGCTGCCCGGGAGGCGAAGACTGCGGAGCGTAAACGAGATGTCGCCTGAACGACTTCTAGTCCCCAAAATGGCCCGCCGCGTTAAAAACAAAGATTAGGAAAAGCACGAGGCAAAAGCTGAGAAGCGCTACGCGCTGACCTCCGATACTGAATAAACCAGCAAAAAAAGTGACGAGAAATGAGGCGGTCACGATAATGCCCGCAACAAGTAGGAGCCCTGATGCTGTGGGACCCAGGTGTGTATGAGGAGCGCCTACCAACAATCCGAGAGTCATAGCGCTTATTGCAACGATAGCGGCGCTGAAGCCAACAAATGCGGCGAGGTGCCGACGGTCAGCGTCACGCTGCCTCCGGCTGGACGTAAACCCCCACCACACGAATCCAGCTGTGACGAGGGCAACTACGAGCAAGACGGTCATGCTGTCAATCCGCAGTGACTGTAACAGCAGGCGAAAACTCTCGCAATTCGCAGGCGATTAGCTGGCGGCGGGATGTTCCGAAGCAACAGCCTCAGTCCTCGCGTGGCCGCGCTTGCGCGATTCAGCCCGCGCCAGATCGAGGTCGCGATGGAGAGCGTCGAGCGTTGCCGTGGGAAGTTCGTTTCCCCACTCTTCGAGCTCGGACTCTGCCCAATGTCCATTTAGGCGGATGACGTCGTCGGAGAAATCCTCGGGAAACCCGAGCCGGTACTCGCCTTCGCGGACCAGAACATCACCAATGCCGCGTCCGGAAGAGCCGTCGTAGACGTGGCGGCTCGACATTCCCTTGCTGTTGATATAAACCAGAAAAACTTCGCCGTGATCTTCGAAGTTAGGCCGGTAATACCACGCCTGACCGGAATCAAATTTGGGGTGGGCTCGACGGCGACGGGCGACTACAGCGGGGTCTGCGGCTTCGTCATTTACTGGGTCGTAGTAGAGAATCCGCTGGCAGGATTCGCAAATGACGACTTGCGTCCCAGCGCGGACTTCATTGTAGGTCTGCGGACGCAGCATGACCTGGCAGGCCAGGCATTTGTGATCGCGAGCTTCGGAAAGCCCAGTCCTGCGATGCTTCGCAACCCGATCATATTGGCGGAGCAGATCGGCATCCACGCCGGCTCGGGCCGTGTCGCGTTTTGCATTCCACTCTGCCAATTGCTGTTCGTCTTCCGCCGTCCGCTTGCGGGCTTCGATCTTTTCTTTTTCGATCTCCGCAGTCTCTGCTTTCAGCACCGCCTCTGCCGCTTTCACGTCTTTCTCGCGGAGTTCGGCATTGACCATTAATTCCAGAATCTTGTCTTCATTGCCGCGAATGTCCTGCTCCGCGAACTGAATCTCGTGCAGCAGCGCTTTATATTGTTCGTTGGTTTTGACCGCAAGGGATTGGTCGCGGTACTTCGAGATCTTCTGCTGCTGGTCCGAAATCGCGCTCTCGTATTTGCGACGGGCGGCTTCGTCAGCTTTTACGGCGGTCTTGGCTTTTTCGAGTAAGGCCCGAGTTCCAGCCAGTCTCTCTTCGATGGCCGCTACGCGTTTGGGCAGGGCGGCAACTTCGTCCCTCAAACGCAGGATTTCCCGATCGGCCGCTTGCAGTGCGATCAGGTTTTGCACGTCTGGAAGCATCTTTGAGAGTGGCACTGCCCGTGATTTTACCATGTTCATCCCAAACTCCATGCACGAACCCGCTCTCCCGGTGTACACTTTTCAGCCCTGTCATTACACGGACGAACTTACGCTTTGGAGACGCCTCGTGAAGCAACTCGTTTGTCGGATCATGCTCTGCTGGTTCCTGGTTCCGCTTGCGGCCGCCCAGAAGCCCGCCCATAGCTCGGCCAAGAAGCCCCTAACCATTGAAGCTATCTTCGCCGAAGGTGGCATCACCGGACGCCCGCCCGAAGCGATCCAGTGGACCTCGGATTACAAGCAATTTTCATTTATCCAGCGTGACGATGCCGGCGAGCACGGACAATTGTGGTCTGTGGATGCGGCCACGGGCGGAAAAAAGCTCGTTGTTGGCGACTCCAAATTGGCTTCGCTTGCTCCGTCGCTCACTAAGATCAAGGACGAGCGTGAAGTAGAACGGATCACTCGCTATCACGTTGACCCCTACCTTTGGGCTCCGGATTCCACGCATTTGCTCTTTGTGCCTCATGGACAATTGTGGCTCTACTCCCTCGACAACGGCACCGCCGTTCAAATCAGCTCGGCGCCCGATCCCAGCGGCGATCCGAAGTTTTCGCCTGACGGCGCGCACTTAGCCTTCGTGCGTAAACACAACCTCTTCGTGCGCCAGCTTTCTGGCGATACCGAAAGGCAAATCACCAAGGAAAAGGACGAGAATAAAGACAAAGCGAAAGAACAGGAAGCCGATCTCCTCAACGGCGAAGTCGATTGGGTCTACGCCGAAGAACTAGGAGTGCGGAGCAACTATTTCTGGTCGCCGGACAGCAAGAATATCGTCTTCCTTCACATGGACGAAACCCGGGTGCCGGTGTATCCCATCACCGACTGGATGCCGACCCATCCTACGGTGGATGCGGAAAAGTATCCCAAAGCCGGCGATCCCAACCCCGTCGTGCGATTAGGAATCGTAAGCGCGTCCGGCGGCGATCCAAAATGGATTTCGCTCAGCAAGGAGCAGGACGTTTACATTCCACGCTTCGGGTGGGCAAGTGATGACATTGTGTGGGCCGAGGTGTTGAATCGCGGCCAAAACGATCTTGATCTCTATTTCATTGATGTCCACTCGGGACGTTCGCACAAGGTCTTGAGCGAGATCCTACCTGACGCCTGGGTGAACGTGAACGACGACATGAAAATCCTGAAACCGGGAAACCGTTTTCTCTGGTCCAGTTGGCGCGACGGGAGCACACAACTTTATCTTTACAGCTTCGATAAGGAGAATCCGCTGGCGTCGGACGCCCATATGGAACGCCAGCTCACCAAGGGTGACTTCGAAATGCTCGGCGTCGAGGCGGTGGACGAGAGCGCCGGCGTAGTTTACTTCAGCTGCAATAAGGACGATCCGCGCCAGCGCCAGATTTACGCTGTAAATTTGGACGGCTCTGGTTTGCGAAGGGTCTCCGATGAAGACGGCACGCACCATCCTAAATTCACGGACGATGGCAAGCACTACGTAGATGAATTCTCCGACCTCACGACGCCCCCGCGCACGTCCATTTGCAACCCTGACGGAAGCTGCAAGACGGTGTGGAATTCACGCAGCGTGGACGATTACGGTTTGACTGAGCCAGACTTTCTCGAATTCAAGGCGGACGACGGGACCGTTCTCTACGGAAAGCTCGTGCTTCCACCAGACAGCTCGTCGACCGCCAAGATCCCGCTGATCGTAAATATCTACGGGGGCCCGGCGGCGCAATTAGTGACTGACAGCTGGAGCGAGGATTGGGTTGGAGCGTCCGCGCTCTTCCAGCAATTTCAGGCGCAGCGAGGATTCGCAGTCTTCACCCTCGACAATCGCGGTACGCCGGCGCGTGATCGCAAGTTCATGACCGCGGTACGCCACCAGTTCGGGGCGATTGAGTTGAAAGATCAGCTCGCCGCGCTCGACCAACTATTCGCTAAATATCAGCAACTGGATCGCAGCCGCGTAGGCATATGGGGATGGAGCAATGGCGGATCAATGACCTTATACGCGATGATCCATTCCAACTTGTTCAAAGCGGGCGCTGCCGTCGCTCCGGTCACCAACTGGCGCAACTACGATTCTATCTACACCGAACGCAACAACGGCTTGCCCGGCGACAAAAACACCACCAGCTACACTGATCTGGATCTGCCAAAAGTAGCTGACAAATTGCGAGGCTCGCTCCTGCTGGCTCACGGAACGGGCGATGACAATGTGCATTTCCAGAACAGCATTCAGATGGTCGAAGCTCTCATCAAGGCCGGCAAGCAGTTCCGTTTCATGGTTTATCCCAACAAGACGCACAGCATCCGCGGCGCGGACGATCGCGATCACCTCTTCCAATTGATCGAAAGCCATTTCGAGGAAGACCTCAAGTAATCACCAGCACGTAACCACTCTGTAAATCGACATGAATCCCTTGCGGCCGAGGGAATTCTTGCCCCAAGCTCCGCTTGGATATGTACGAAAATCCCGGCATGTTGGATTCCCCCGCGATTTCCACTGACCACGCAATCCGATTTACTTCAACGCTCGTACTCAGAGTGAAGCACTCCCAGGAGTGCATGGAGGAAGCATGAACACCCTAATCTCTCGCTTGAAATTGCTGTCGGCTGTCGCGCTCATCACGGGAACTGCGTTCGCGCAGCAACCATCCTCGCTAAAGGCTAATGAAACCCAGGGCTTTGGCGATGGGAAACTGCTGGTGTTTGCGTACGAGCAGAATTTTGACTGCATCGACCAGCCGCAGGACGACTTGAATTACAACAAGATAAAAGCAGAATCCGATCCCGCAGAATTGCAGACTCCGATCTGCGTGGTGGGCACACACCCTTCGATCAATCCTCCCGGACAAACGGGGAACCCGGCCAAGACGACTGCGCCTATCTATGTCTTGGTGCCGATGTTCTCAGTCAATAACGACCAGAATCCCGACGACGCCATTTCCTGCACCGATGTCGTTCAAGGCACGCTGTGCGGCCCTGCATTGGGGAAAACTCTGATAAAACTGTTCGGCGCCGTTCCCGAAGCGTTCAAGGCGAAACCCATGGTGTTCACACAGTGCCCGGATGCCAAACTGAGGCCAGGAACGTGCACCATGCATGCCTCGCGTCTTGATCTCGGCCCAGTGTTGGCGGCCCTCGGCATCATCCCGCCGCCGACCGCCAACGTTTTCTTGCCGACCCCCAATCACAGCCACGTAGTCGCCAATAAAGACATCACTACTCCCGCAATCTGGTGGCAGGTTATACCCGTGCTCGTCCTGAACCAAAGTGATTGGCCGGCGCAGGATGGCAGCAGCGGGATCACCTCGGTCGCGGCCATCGAGGCGGCAGAAAAAGCCAAAGCGGCGGTGCAAGCTCCGTCCAACTTCTTCTTGTTCTTTAGCTCGCAAACCATGGCCGATATGCACATGAATTAATCGATCAGCAAAACTCGGCACAGAAAAGGCCCGATCATGTCGGGCCTGTTTCATTTTGGCGATACTATGGAAGAGTGAGGTGTGAACAGTAGCTCCGAGGTCACTCATGCACCGCTTGACGCTTGGCGATTTCGAACTGACGGCCGTCTCCGATGGCATTTATCGCCTTGATGGCGGCGCCTTCTTTGGCGTCGTCCCCAAGATTATGTGGGAGAAAAAAGTGAAAGCCGACACCCAGAACTATGTTCCGGCCGGCTTAAATTCAGTGGTGGTGCGAACCGGCCGGGAGACAATTCTGATCGAGACCGGCATCGGCAATAAAATGGCGGAGCGATTGGTCAGAATCTTCGGCCAGCCCGCGAAGCTGCTCGATAATCTAGGGGCTGCCGGCATTTCGCCCGACGACATCGACATCGTGATCAATACTCACCTGCACTTCGATCATTGCGGCTGGAACACAGTGGTGCAAGATGGCCAACTCGTGCCAACATTTCCGAAAGCGAAATACTATGCGCCAGAAGGCGAGTGGCAGCACGGACGGCTCCAACTCGAACGCGATGCGATCAGCTACATCTCGGAAAACTATGATCCGCTCATCAAGACTGGGCAGATGGAGTTGCTGCACGGAGATCGCGAGATCGTTCCGGGAGTGTCGGTCCAAGTCTTCCCCGGCCACACCCAACATATGCAGGCCGTCGTTATCAGGAGTGGCGGCAGGACGGCCTGCTATATCTCCGATCTAATCCCGACTAGCGCGCACATCGATTTGACCTGGGGGATGGCTTTCGATGTGCTCCCGTTGCAAACCATCGAAAGCCGCAAGCGGTACTATGCCCAGTCGATTCCAGAGAAATGGCTGACGATGTTTACTCACGATCCGAACATGCCGTGGGCATATGTGGAAAAAGATGAAAAGAGAAAAATGGTGGCAAGAGAAGTAGGCTAGCCAGCGACCAGCGATGCAGGCTGCAATCGTTGTTCGAAGAAATCCTGAACCCGAACCAGAATCTCGGGCGCACTCTTTGATTCGTAAATCGCCTTGCGTAATCCCGCCCCGCCCGGAACACCGTGAGTAAACCACGAGGCGAACTGCTTCATCTTGCCAACCGCGTCCGGCAATTCCTCTTCGATCAACATTTCAAAGTAGGTGCGAATCATTTGATAGCGATCAGTCTCGGCGGGTTCGTCATAGCGACCGGACTCGATGTATTGTGCGATCTGGCGGAAGATCCAGGGATTCGCCGGCGCGGTGCGCCCGATCATCACGGCGTCGCAACCGGTCTGCGCCACAATCGCGCACGCATCTTGAGGCGTGCGGACGTCCCCATTTCCGATGACAGGAATTTTAACCGCCTGCTTAACCGCGGCAATCCATTCCCACCGTGCCTGGCCGCTGTAACCTTGCTCACGGGTGCGGGCATGTAGCGCCACGGCGCATAGACCGCACTCTTCAGCCATCTTCGCGAGTTCCACGCAGACAATGTTTTCGTCGTCCCA
>Ga0070762_10001295_pt1 | contig 11407 bp, 8 predicted proteins | sample HubBroMetageREF2_FD_66726 | JGI IMG/M metagenome (GOLD analysis project Ga0070762, IMG submission 66726) | Reference soil microbial communities from the Hubbard Brook experimental Forest, New Hampshire, USA - Hubbard Brook CCASE Soil... | ecosystem: Environmental > Terrestrial > Soil > Temperate... | reverse complement strand
AGCGTCGGGTAACCCGGTGGTGTTCTCCGTGGATGCCAGCAGCGGTGCGGGTGTGTGCTCGGTGTCGGGCAGCAACGGGTCGACGGTCAACTACCTGGCCGCCGGGACCTGCGTGATCGATGCCAACCAGGCCGCGGGCAGCGGCTACGCGGCCGCGCCCGAAGTGCAGCAGAGCATCACGGTCACCGCGGCGCCAGCAACTCAGCTCTCCTTCACCACCCAGCCGGGCGGCGGGGCCAGCGGCGCCGCCTGGTCCGCGCAGCCCACGGTGTCCGTCGAGAATTCCAGCGGGAACGTGGTGGCCGGGAACTCCAGCCCGGTGACGCTGGCGATCGCGTCTCAGCCGGGCAGCGGGGCGTCGCTGAGCTGCAGTGCGAACCCGGTCACGGCGGTGAATGGCGTGGCGTCGTTCGCCGGGTGCAAGATCACCGGCAAGGCCGGCAGCTACACGCTGAAGGCCACCGACGGGAGTCTCACGTCGGCGACCAGCAGCAGCCTCAGCATCACGGCGGGCGCGGCTGCGCAGCTGGCGTTCACCACCCAGCCGGGTGGCGGGGCGAACGGTGCGGCCTGGTCCGCCCAGCCCAAGGTGTCGGTCGAGGACGCCAGCGGGAACGTGGCGGCGACGAATACCAGCGCAGTGACGCTGGCGATCGCGTCTCAGCCGGGCAGCGGGGCCACGCTCAGCTGCACCACCAACCCCGTCACCGCGTCGGCCGGGGTTGCGTCGTTCGCGGGTTGCAAGATCACCGGCAAGGCCGGCAGCTACACGCTCAAGGCCACCGACGGGAGTCTCACGTCGGCGACCAGCGCGTCGTTCTCGGTCACGGCGGGTACGGCTGCGCAGCTCGTCTTCACCACCCAGCCGGGTGGCGGGGCGAACGGTGCGGCCTGGTCCGCCCAGCCCAAGGTGTCGGTCGAGGACGCCAGCGGGAACGTGGTGACGACGAATACCAGCGCAGTGACGCTGGCGATCGCGTCGCAGCCGGGCAGCGGGGCGTCACTGAGCTGCACCACTAACCCGGTGACCGCGTCGGCCGGGGTTGCGTCGTTCGCTGGATGCAAGATCACTGGCAAGGCGGGCAGCTACACACTCAAGGCCACCGACGGGAGTCTCACGTCGGCGACCAGCCCGTCGTTCTCGGTCACGGCGGGCGCGGCTGCGCAGCTCGTCTTCACCACCCAGCCCGGCGGCGGCTACAGCGGTCTGGCGTGGTTCACCCAGCCCAAGGTGTCGGTCGAGGACTCCGGCGGCAACGTGGTGACGACGAATACCAGCGCGGTGACACTGGCGATCGCGTCGCAGCCGGGCAGCGGGGCGGCGCTCACCTGCAACGCCAATCCGGTGACCGCGTCGGCCGGGGTGGCGTCGTTCGCGGGTTGCAAGATCACCGGCAAGGCCGGCAGCTACACGCTCAAGGCCACCGACGGGAGTCTCTCGTCGGCGACCAGCAGCGGCCTCAGCCTGATGAACTTCGCCGCCAAGGCCGCCGGCCTGGTGGGGATGTCCGACGCAGCTCCGGAGGTGCCCAGCCCGTAGCCGGAGGCGGCCGCCTGGCCTCAGATGACCATAATGACTATTACGGTCATCTGAGGAGGTGGTCGCGATGCCCGACACAGGAGATGTCCGCGCATGGAGCGTGGTGGACGTTCGGGTCGGCAGCCAGACCGAACCCGATCGTGACCGTTCCGGGAGGACGTCGTGAACACCTATCCGCGGCTCAGGATCAGCGGCGACGCCCGGGAGCGTGGCCGGGCGTACGGTGAGCAGGCGCGGGAGCGCATCCACCTCAGCCGGGCCGGCTACGCGGAAATCTTCGCGAACACCGCGGGCTGGAGCTGGGAACAGGCCGTCGCGTCCGCCGCCCGGTACGAGAAGCCGGTCCGGGATCTGGCTCCGGACGTGATGCAGGAAATCGAGGGCATCGCCGAGGGCTCCGGGCTGCCGGTGGGCGACGTGCTGGCGATCAACGCGCGTACCGAGATCATCTTTGCGGCCAGCGCCAGGGAAGCGGCTGCGCAGCGCGCCGCCCGGGCCAAGGAGTGCACGGCCCTTGCCCTGCTGTCCCGCAGGACACGAGCCGGGCGTCCGCTGCTGGCACAGAACTGGGACTGGCAGCCGCACGCGTTCGAGACCGTCGTCGTGCTCGAAGTCGAGCAGCCCGACGACCGGCCCAACTATGTGACCCTCGTCGAGGCGGGCCTGCTCGCCAAGGCCAGCATGAACTCGGCCGGGCTCGGCGTGGTCACGAACGCCCTGGTGAGCTCAGCGGACCGGGGGGAGCCGGGCATCCCGTACCACGTCATGCTGCGCCTGATGGCCGGCTGCGAGACCGTGACCGATGCCGCGGCGGTAGCCCAGGCCGCACCGCGATCGTCGTCGGCCAACTACCTCATCGCGCACGCCGACGACATCGCGGTCAACGTGGAGGCCGCGCCGGGCGACTTCCGGGCGCTGAGCTGGCAGATCCCGCAGGACGGCAGCCTCGTGCACACCAACCACTTCCTCAGCCTGCCGCCCGGCGTGGATGAGGTTTCGCTGTACGCGATGCCCGACAGCCTGATTCGGCTGCAGCGTGCGGCAGGCGAGCTCAGTAGCAGCGCCACCTGGGACGTCAAGGCGATCGGCGAGCTCCTGTCCGACCACGCTGGCTGGCCCGCGAGCATCTGCGGTCACCCCGACCCGCGCGCGCAGCCGATTGATCAGGATGCCACCGTGCTGTCGGTCGTGATGGACCTGGCCGAGCGGCAGATGTGGCTGGCCAGCGGCAACCCGTGCACGCACCCGTTCGAGCACCTCAGCTTCGGCGGGCTGCTCGACAAGCCCAGCTCGCTGTCGGCCGCGCGGGACGCTGCGCTGCCGCGGGCCGCGGGCCATGACTGACGTCACAACGTCCGTGCCGGAACTGGCGATCGCTGTCATACCGGCTGACGGTATTGGCGGCGAAGTTCTTGCCGTGGGGAAAGCCGTGGTGGAGGCGGCGGCCACCCGTTCCGGCGCATTCCGCGTCCGGTGGAGCGAGTTCCCCTGGGGCTGTGACTACTACACGCAGCACGGCCGGATGATGGCCGCCGACGGCCTCGATCAGCTCCGCCGGTTCGACGCGATCTACTTCGGCGCGGTCGGCTGGCCCACCGTGCCCGACCACATCAGCCTGTGGGGGCTCCGGCTCGCGATCTGCCAGGGCCTCGATCTGTGGGCCAACGTCCGGCCGGTCACGTTCCTGCCCGGGATCCGCGGGCCGCTCCGCAACACCGCGCTGGCCGGCAAGAGCTGGGTGGTGGTGCGGGAGAACAGCGAGGGCGAGTACGCCGGCATGGGCGGGCGGAACCTGGGCGCACGGGGCGAGGGCGGTGAGGTCGCCCTGGAGACCGCCCTGTTCACCGACGTGGGCTGCGAGCGGATCATGCGCTACGCCTTCGACCTGGCGCTGGCTCGGCCCGTGCGGCACGTCACCAGCGTCACCAAGAGCAATGCTCAGCGTTTCGGCATGGTGCTCTGGGATGAGGTCCTGGAACGTGTAGCTCGTGACTACCCTGGCGTAACCACCGACCGATGCCTGGTCGACGCGATGGCCGCGCGGATGGTCCTCGAGCCGGAAAGCCTGTCCGTGGTCGTCGCCTCGAACCTGCACGCCGACATCCTGTCTGACCTGGGCAGCGCGCTGTCCGGCAGCCTCGGCCTCGGGTGCAGCGCGAATCTGAACCCGCAGCGCCGCGCACCCAGCATGTTCGAGCCCGTGCACGGCTCGGCGCCGAACATCGCGGGGAAGGGGATCGCGAACCCCATTGGAGCGGTGGCGAGCGCCGCGATGCTGCTCGATCATCTCGGGTACGCCGCCGAGGCCGAATGGATTCAGGACGCGATCCGCTGCACGGTGGCCGACGGCGTCATAACGCCCGACCTCGGCGGATCCAGCACGAGCGCAGAGTTCCGCGATCAGCTCGTCGGCCGGGTCGGGCACACCCAGAAACTCTAGGGTCATCCCCATGGCCGCAGCGTGCTCTGCACTGCGCAGCAAGGCGTCTAGCAGGGTGCAAGCCGCAAACAGCCCAGGATGGGGCCTAAGCACATCCCGGGTGCGGGCAGTCGTCCGAGTATTGGGGGGACGAGTTCATGGCAGTGGAACCCGGCAAGCGTGCCTGGCCGATGCGCCATCCAGCCTGGTCAGGGCCGATAGCGATAGTCGCGCTGTTAGCCGCGATCGTCGGCTGCGGCAACGGCAGCAACTCAAAGAACACCGGTTCGGCCACGGCGGACCCAACCCCGCGGCCAACCGCCACGTCGGCGGTCCGCGCAACGTCGAGCCTCGTGTGTCGTGCCAATGCCGTCGTCTGGCGGCCTGCTGACCACACGATCGCGAAAATACGAGTCCGCACCGTCGCGGGTGCGCAAGTGACCGCGAGCGGGCCGCTCGCATGGCTGCACGGCGGGGGCGCAGCCATCCGGGCCAAAGGCAACGGCACCCGGACGCTGCGATTCCGGGTCGGCAATTCCGCGCCAGGTGCCTTGGTCGTGATCACCGTGAGCGTGTCCAGCAGCGGAAGCACCGGTAGCTGCCGGGCACGGCTGCGTCCCCGGGCGGGGGTGGTCACCGCCGCGGCGCCGGCCCAGCCGGCCACGCCGCCGCCGACTACGCCGCCAGCCGCTCCCCAGCCCGCGGCTTCGTGCTACCCGATCAGTGATGAAGGCACGTGCTACGAGCCTGGCGAGTTCTGCCGGGACGATGATCACGGCATGACCGGCCTGGCCGGCGACGGCGAAACGATCATCTGCGAGGACAACGACGGATGGCGGTGGGAACCGGCCTAGCGCTGCTGATCGGACGGATCCCGGGTGGCTCCGGCGAGCGATGTCGCTGGCCGGAGCCACCGCAGGAGTCCGCTAACGCCCGCTGATGTTCGCGCACAGCGGCAGCGAAATATCGCGAAAGAGCCTGTTTCGGCTAACGATCTTCAATCTCTGGACTGGGCTCGGACCCGAACTGCTTGCTCAGCCATCCGATGCCGAAGCGCCTGGCTGGACGCCCAGCCCGCGCAGATCCCTGACCAGGTCGGACCGCGTCACCGGGTGAGTGTCCTGCATAACCTCGGCTGCGGGCATGACCGGGAACATAGCATCCTGACGCCCGGGCCAGCCAAGCATTATCGCGCCGTGCGGACGGGCCCGGCGGCGCGGGCGGACCACCGTGAAGGATTGTTAGACGATCGGCGTCTGGTGGCCCTTCCAGTACTCGTCCCTGAGCAGGCGCTTGTACAGCTTGCCGGTCGCGGACCGGGGCAGTTCGCCGACGAAGTCAACGGTCCGCGGGCATTTGAAGTGGGTCAGCCGGTCCCGGCAGTAGGTGATCAGCTCCTGCTCGAGATCCGGCCCGGCAGCGGCGGGGTCGACGAGCTGCACCACCGCCTTGACCTCTTCGCCCAGATCGTCGTTGGGGACGCCGATGACGGCCACGTCCAGCACGGCCGGATGGCCGGACAGGAGGTTCTCGGTCTCCTGGGGATAGATGTTGACCCCACCGGAGATGATCATGTAGCTCTTGCGGTCGGTGAGGTACAGGTACCCCTCGGCGTCCAGGTGGCCGACGTCGCCGACCGTGCTCGTGGTCCCGTCGCTGGTCCGGCCCTGCTCCGTCTTGCCCGGGTCCTGGAAGTACGTAAAGGCGGTGGCTCCGCGGAACCAGATGGTCCCGTCCGCGCCCGCGGGGCGCTGCCTGCCCTCATCGTCGAGGATCAGCAGCTCACCCAGGATGGCGCGGCCGACGGTGCCGGGATGCGCGAGCCACTGCGCGGAGTCGCAGAACGTGAAGCCGTTGGCCTCGGTGGCGCCGTAGTACTCGGTGATGATCGGGCCGAGCCAGTCGATCATCGCCTTCTTGACGTGAACGGGGCAGGGCGCGGCGGCATGCACGATGCACTCCAGCGACGAGGTGTCGTGGCGTGCCCGGGTGTCTTCGTTCAGCCGGAGCAGCCGGCTGAACATCACCGGCACCATCTGGCAGTTGGTGACCTGGTACCGCTCGACCAGGGCCAGCCACTGCTCGGGCTCGAAGTGCTCCATGACCACCGTGGTGCAGCCCATCCGCAGCGACGCGGACACGCTTGCCTGGGGAGCCGAGTGGTACAGCGGGGCCGGGTTCAGGTAGGTCATGCCGTCGCGGAACCCGAACATGGCCCGGACGAACAGCATCACCGGCAGCGGCTCGCCCGGCTCGGCGTCAGGCAGATTGCGGAGGACGCCCTTGGGCTGGCCCGTCGTGCCCGACGAGTAGAGCATGGCCGCCCCGAGGGACTCGTCGGGGACCGGGTCGCCCGGGAAGCCCGCGACGGCGTCGTCAAAGGATTCCCAGCCGTCCGGCGGTACGTCTGGCCCGGTCATCAGCATGCGCTCGAGCTGCGGGCACTTCGCCGCGGCCTGCTCGGCCACCTCGCGCTTGGCGGCCGAGCTGAACAGCAGCCGGGAGGATGAGTTCGTGATGATGTACGCGACCTCGTCGGGCGCCAGGTAGCTGTTGATCAGCGTGTAGTAGAGCCCGGTCCGCTCGGCGGCCCCCTCGATTTCCAGCATCGGGATGCTGTTCTCCATGAAGACCGCGATGTGGTCGCCCCGCTGCAACCCCGCTGACCTCAGTAGATGCGCGATCTGATTGCAGCGAGCCTCATACTCGGCAAAGGTGACGCTCTCGCCGGACGTCCCCATGATGATGGCCGGCTGGCCGGGGTGCTCCAGGGCATGCTGCCGTGCGTACATGCGCTCCCCCTCGGGACTCGTTACGGTAAAAGATATGTCTTCTGGCGCTTGCGACCAGCCCTGTCGCTTCGTGGTGCTGCGTTGATCGACTTGATCGATGTCGGCGCGCTGGCGAGCTGGCTTGATGCGCAGGGCTTCCCGCCCGGGCCGGTCGAGGACCTGGTCGAGCTCGAGGGAGGCACGCAGAACCTGCTGGTCCGGTTCTGCCGGGCCGGCACGGGCTACGTGCTGCGCCGTCCGTCGCGGCACCCGCGGCCGCGGGCTGGAGAGATAATCCTGCGCGAAGCGCGGGTACTCGAGGCGCTGGCCTGCACCGACGTGCCGCACCCGCGCTGGGCCGCGACGTGCGCGGACGAGTCCGTGCTCGGCATCCCGTTCGTGATCATGCGCGCGGTGGATGGGGTCAACCCGATGGTGCGGCTGCCGTCCTACGCGGCGGCCGCCGCCGGAAGGCGCCAGCTCGGCCGGGCCGCCGCCACCGAGCTGGCGCGGATCGGCTGCGTCGACTACGTGGCCGCGGGGCTGGCGGACTTCGGGCGCCCGGACGGTTTCCTGAGCCGGCAGGTGCCCCGCTGGCAGGCGGAATGGGAGGGTTACCGGCGCCTGCCCGGATACCCGGGCGAGCCGCTGCCTGGCATGGATGAACTGGCGACGTTCCTGACCGGCAACCAGCCGGCAGACCAGGCTCCCGGTCTGATGCACGGCGACTTTCACTTCGGCAACCTGCTGGTGGACGTGGGCCAGCCCCGGGTCGCCGCGGTGCTCGACTGGGAGATGGCCACGATCGGTGACCCGCTGGTCGACCTCGGCCGGTTCGTGGCCAGCCTGCACGGCCAGAACGAGACCATGGAGTCGGGCGGCGCGCTGTGGGAAGCGGGCGACGTTGGCCCGGTCAGCGAGATCGTCGCGGCGTACGCTGCCGTCAGCGACCGCAGCCTGGACGCGCTCGACTGGTACGTCGTACTGGCCTGCTTCAAGCTCGGGATAATTCTGGAGAGTTCCAACGCGCGGGCCTGCGCTGGGCTCACGGACGCTGCGATCGGGGACCGGCTGCACGCCATGGCCATGGCGCTGTTCGCGAGAGGCCGCCGCATCGCGCGGGCGAGCGGCTGAACCCGGGTTACCAGCGGCCGCGGTGCTCGGGTACCAGCAGCATCAGCGGCAGCGAGCAGACCGTAATCGCCGCGAAGACGACGAAGACGTGCGCCTGGGTGATGCCGGGGTTGGTGCTGCGGGCGACGATGGCCGCCGTGATCGAGACCGCGGTGATGGCTCCGGCCTGCCGGAACATGCCGCGTAGCCCGGCCACCGCAGCGGCGTGCTCGGGCGCGAGCTGCAGGGTTGCGTTGTTGGACGCGGGGGTTGAGATGCCCATGCCGACGCCGCAGATGCCGGTACCCAGCACCAGCCACGCGTAGGGGGAGAGCCCGTGCGGGCTGAGGGCCGTGCCCAGCACGCCGAAGGCGGTCAGCGTGAAGCCCACGGCCATCGGCCACCGGTACCCCGTCCGGCGCAGCAGGTAGACGGCCAGCCCGGCAGTCGCGATCATCCCCACCGCCCGGGCGGTCAGCAGCGTGCCAGCCGCCAGCGGCCGGAGGCCGTACCGGTTCTGCGCATACAGCGGCACCAGCGGCGCAAAGCCGAGCACGGCGCTGCCGTACAGGAAGTTCAGCAGGTTCATGACGCCGAAACCCCGGCCGGTGATGAACCGCAGCGAGATGAAGGGCGACACCGCCTTCGCCGTGTGCCGCAGGAAGAGGACGCACGCGACGACCGCCGCGCACTCCGGGATCAGGAACTCCGGGCTGGCGACGTAGCTGTTGCTGCCGCCGAGATACGCGATGCCGAGCATGGCGGGCAGCAGCGTGCCGCCCAGCAGCGCCACGCCCCGGATGTCGAGGTGACGGTCGGGCCGCCGGGGGATGGCCGGGATGATCAGCGTGCCCAGGGCCAGCAGCACGATCCCGATCGGGACGTTCACCAGGAAGATGCCGCGCCAGGACCAGTACGTGACGAACACGCCGCCCAGCACCGGCCCGATGATGCCGCCGATCGGGAAGATGCTCGAGAAGAGGCCGACCGCGCGATCGCGCTCGGCACCGAAGATTTCCGAGATGATCCCGGTGGCCGACGGCATGAGGGCTCCACCGCCGATCGCCTGGACCGCGCGCAGCACAATGAGCAGGTAGATGTCGTTGGCGAAGCCGCAGCACAGGGAGGCGGCGGTGAACAGGACGACGGCGCCAAGGAAGATTTCCTTGCGGCCATACTGGTCACCCAGCTTGCCCGCCAGCGGCATGACGAGGACCTGGCCGAGGGAGTAGATGGTGATCGTCCAGCTGCTCCAGTTCACCTGGGCATGCAGGTCGTGCTGAATCGCGCTCAGCGCGGTCGCCACAATGGTCTGGTCGACAGAGGACATCATGAGCGCCAGCGACACCACGGCAAAAACCAGGTACCGGTGGCGCGCCGGCCCGGCCGCGGCACCGGTGAGGCCGTGGTCGGCGTGCGTAACCTGCTCAGCCACTACCCTATGACCCTACACTGCTTGCCGAAAGGCAACTATCTTTTCCGGGAAGACGGAAGGCCAGGCCATGGACGATGACGGGGCGATCCGCCTCCGGCGGGTCGTCGGCAAGCTCGCCCGGCAGCTCAACGCATCCTCGACCGGGGCCGGCCTGACCCCGTCGCAGGCTTCGGTGCTCGGGCTGATCGTCGCGCGCGGGCCGCTGACCCTGTCCGAGCTCAGCGACATCGAGCGGCTGAATCCGACCATGCTGTCCCGCGTGGTCAGCAAGCTGCACGGGATGGATCTCATCGACCGGATTCCCGATCCCACCGACCTGCGCAGCGCCTCGGTGGTCAGCACCGCGGAGGGGAAGCGGATCGACCGGCAGATCAAGGCCCGTCGCGCGGCCGCGGTATCGGAGTGCCTCACCCAGCTCACCGCGGATCAGGTGGCCTCGCTGACCGAAGCGCTCCCGGCGCTCGAGGCGCTTGCAGCCGTCATGCAGGGGCTCGCCGCCCCGCAGCAGGACCGGCCATCTCGAGATCCAGCTTGAGCTGCCGCACCACGTCGAGCAGCCCGGCTGGGCGGGCACGGCCCAGCAGCTGCGCCCGCACGGCGATGCGGCGGGCATCGGAACGGGAGAGCTGGTGGACGGTCACCAGACGAGGCTAAACGACGGCTCCGACGAAAAGCGCTGGAGATCTCGGCCGAGGCCTGCCGCCCGCAGCCGCGGGAAGCCGGATAACAGCCGAAGGCCGCCCGCTGAATGCAGCGGGCGGCCTATTGGAGCGGCATGTCACTATCGCCGCAGGGCGAAAATGATCAGCACGATGATGACGATGACTACGACGGTTCCAATTCCGATATAAATGGCTCTGCCCTCCTTTTGAGCCGACGACCCGTCCTAGCTGTCCGGTATGGCCGGCTCTAAACATCCGCGGCAGCCCACGTCGGCCGCCGGGAGGGTGAAACGGTCCGCGAGGCGCGCAGCCGTGCCTTTGCCTCGCGCTGCCGCAGCAGCCGGCGTTCGTCCTCGGTCAGGCCGCCCCAGACTCCCTGCAGGGGACCGGCGGCCAGGGCGTAGCGAAGGCAGTCGCAGCGCACCGGGCAGGCGGTGCAGACCGCCTTCGCGCGAGCTACCTGCCCGAGGGCTGGGCCCGCTCCGGAGATCGGGAAGAACAGGTCGGGGTCGGCGGACTGGCAGGCGGCGAGCGACCACCACTCCGCCAGGGTGTCGGCGGTAATTGTCATAGCGGCCTCAGATCTGCTCCGTTGTTGGCGTCAACTTGCGTAGCCGATCTGACTTCCCACTTCGCGCCGGGATAATCCTCCAGCTTCATGGGTGAACGGGGCGCCGCTGCGAACCGCTGGCGTGGCCGGTTCAGGGCCGGGCGCGCCTCCACTCGGGCTTGCGCTTCTCCAGGAACGCATGCATCCCCTCGCGCGCGTCCGGGAGCTGGCTGGTCGCGGCCATCACCTCGATGGCGTACGCGTACGCCTTCTGCTGGTCCAGGTCGATCTGCGCGTACAAGGCCTGCTTGCCGATGCCCTTGCTCTCGGCCGAGCCGAGCGTCACCCGTTCGAGCAGGTCGGCGGTGGTGGAGTCGAGCTGGTCCGCGGGCACGACCCGGTTGACAAGGCCCCAGTCCAGCGCGGTCCTGGCGTCGATCACGTCGCCGGACATGGCCATCTCCACGGCCCGCTTCCTGCCGACGTTCCTGGCGATCGCCACCATCGGCGTGTGGCAGAACCAGCCGCCCTTGCCGCCCGGGGTGGCGAAGCCCGCGTTCTCGCTGGCCACGGCCAGGTCGCAGGTGGCAACGAGCTGGCAGCCGGCTGCCGTGGCAAGCCCGTGCACCCGCGCCACAACCGGCTGCGGCACGTGCTGGATGAGGTCCATCAGCTCGGTGCAGGTCTGCAGCAGAGAGCGGACCGCGGCCAGATCGCCGTCGACGACGTCCGAGAAGTCGTGCCCGGCGCTGAACACCGGGCCGTTTCCGGCCAGCACGATGCCGATCGCGTCGCTGTCCCCGATCTCGCCGAACGCCGCGATCAGTTCGCGCATGTGCTGCAGCGACAGCGCGTTGCGCCGCTGCGGCCGGTTCATCGTCACGGTGGCGAACTCGCCGGACCGCTCGACCAGGATG
>Ga0070762_10001291_pt1 | contig 11429 bp, 10 predicted proteins | sample HubBroMetageREF2_FD_66726 | JGI IMG/M metagenome (GOLD analysis project Ga0070762, IMG submission 66726) | Reference soil microbial communities from the Hubbard Brook experimental Forest, New Hampshire, USA - Hubbard Brook CCASE Soil... | ecosystem: Environmental > Terrestrial > Soil >... | reverse complement strand
TCTGGGGAAGAGGACGGCGTTTGAGTCCTCTTCCCCAGATAGCTCAGTAGAAATCCTCTTCTCGTTCTCACTGTTCTCATCGTTCACAACCAACTCCACGATTGCCCCCGGAGAGTTTGCCGAATTTTCAGCGCTTTCTCGTTCAAATTCCTCGGGGGATCGGTAGCCCAGGGCCGAATGCAATCGCTGCCGATTGTAATACTCCTCGACGAACTCCTCGATGTTTGTGCGCAACTGCTCTAAGTTATCGTACCGGTTCGCGTAAATCTCCTCTCGTTTCAGCGTCTTCATGAAGCTTTCGCAGCTGGCGTTGTCGTACGGGTTCGCGGGTCGGCTCATGCTCGGCACGATCCCGTGCTTCTCCAGCACGTCCACATATTCGCCGCGAGCGTATTGCAATCCTCGGTCCGAGTGGTGAACCAAACCAGGTCGCGGCCGTCGTTGCGCAATTGCCTGCTCCAGCGCCGCAATCGTCAACCGACTCGCCATCGTCCGCTCCAGCGCCCAGCCCACAACTTTGCGAGAAAAGGCATCGAGAATCACTGCCAGATACACGAACTCGGCCTTCAATCGAATGTAGGTGATGTCCGCCACCCAAAGCTGATCCTGCCCACTCAGCTTCATACGACGGGCCAGATTTAGGTACACCTCGAACTTGTGCTGCGAATTGGTCGTCACCACGAAGCGTCGCCGTCGCAGCGCCAGCAGGTTGTCTTTTTGCATCATCCGCAGAACTCGCTTATGGTTCACCTGCATCCCTCGCCGGCGCAACTCTGCACAGATTCGTCGGTACCCGTAACGGCGCCGATGCTCCAAAGCGATCCGCTGCACCGTCGAACGGACTTCCATCTCTTCCTCGGCCGGAACTCGCTCCTTAAGGGATCGATAGAAGCTCGCCCGACTTACTCGCGACAGCTCGCACATACGCTCGATCGTTAAGCCGCCTTGCAAGGGCATCAGTTCTCGGATTTGCTCGTAGATGCCGTCTCGCCAGAAGCGTCGCTCTTCTGGCGTCGAGCCTCGATTTTTTGCAAGGCACCTTTGAAAAAATCCAGTTCCAGCGTTTTCTCCGCCAGAAGTCGCTTCAGCCGGTCAGCCTGCTTGCGGTAGGACCCTTCATGCGTGCTCGCTCGCACCGACTCCTCACCAGATTCGAGCAAATCGAGTTTGGATCGCCATTTGTAGAGACATCGTCGAGTCACGCCGAGCTCCTTGGCCAACTCACCGACGTCCTCACAACTCTCCATGCGTTTTACCGCCATCCGCTGAAACTTTCGTGGATATCGCTTCCGCTTCACTTTGCACTCCTTTCTCTGCAAAGTGTGCCCATCTGTACCGTCTCATTTCAAGGGTTCACTCCATCTTTGCGATCAGGCAGACGGTAGGCAGGCGCAGCCTATATTCGGCGTCCTCAAGACGGACAATCGCCAACTGTGCCGTCCCGGCGCTCCTAGCGAGCTCGGGCGCGAGTACCTGAGAATCATCTACGGCCCCGAATATTTGCTGCCCGAAAACTTGGAGCGTCTCCGCAGTTGCGGCGTGTCGCGTTCACGAATGCGTCTTTGGCGTGCTCGCCCTTGAAAGCGACCCGGTGGACCCCGTTTGTAGCAGACAGAGCTGGTCGGGCTCAGATACCTTGTGAGGCTCAGATACGTTTTCAAATCGGACATTCCTCGAATAAAATCGAGCCTTGATTTCGATGCCGATCAATGGTCACACGCCGGGTCAAGAAAACCTGCAAGATCGATTAAGGTCTGCTGAAGAAGAGTGCGGACGGCTTCGAGAAGAAAACGCACGTCTCCGCGCGACGCTTGGCATCCCTGAGGTAGTCGGGGACAGAACCGATTTGCACTCTCGCCCGAGTGCCGAGAATTCGGCCAAAGCTAGCAATCTTTCAACTCCGGAAGAGAAGATCACATTGTTTCGGAGCCTCTTTCGTGGGCGCGAAGACATTTATGCCGTCCGATGGGAAGGGAGGGGAGGAAAGTCGGGCTATTCGCCAGCCGGGGTCATGGACTGGCGTGCCATTCACTCAGTAAGACCAGAAGAGCGCAAACGGATTGCACGCAAGACGCGTATGCTCCTGCCCCTAACGAATGACACAATTCGAAAGCATCTCACCGGAAAACAGACGATAGGAATTTATCCACTTCTGCCAGACGAGATGTGCTGGCTTCTCGCAGTCGATTTCGATAAGAAATCATGGATAGCCGATGCGGCTGGGTTTCTTGAGACATGCCGACGTTTCCATGTGCCAGCAGTTGTCGAGAGATCTCGATCAGGAAACGGGGCGCACATCTGGGTGTTTTTTGATCGCCCTGTACTCGCTGCCGATGCCAGAAGGCTCGGATGTTCCCTGCTGACACGGACCATGGAAAAGAGACATGAAATTGGCCTCGATTCATACGACCGCCTGTTTCCAAGTCAGGACACGATGCCCAAGGGCGGCTTCGGGAATTTAATTGCCTTGCCATTGCAGAAAGGTCCCAGAGAACAAGGCAACAGCGTGTTCTTGAATGAGCTCTTCGAACCGCATGCCAATCAGTGGAAATTCTTGGAGTCAGTTCAGAAAGTTAACACTGACGAGCTCGCAGGGTTGATCCATGAAGTCACACCTGAGGGCAACACGCTCGGGGTACACCTTAGCTTGCCTGAAGGAGATGGCGGCGAGTCGCCGTGGCTGTGGAGCCCCTCGCGGAGCAGGAAAGAAAAAAGAATCACGGACCCGTTGCCGCCGACCGTTCGTTTGATCACAAGCAATCTAGTTTATGTCGAAAAGAAGGGTCTCCCGTCCTCGATGCAAGATCGTCTGATTCGTATCGCTGCTTTTCAGAATCCTGAATTCTACAAGGCTCAGAGGATGCGGCTGTCGACTTATGGCAAACCACGTGTCATATCCTGTAGCGAGAGCTTCCCTGAACACATCGGTCTTCCGAGAGGATGCCTAGAAGAGGTGGTCAGCTTGTTCAAGGGGCACGGAGTCAGGGTCGAGATTCAAGATGAACGAACCACAGGACAAAACATTAATGTTTCTTTTCGTGCTGAACTGCGAGCTGAACAACACGAAGCGGTCAGACAATTGCTTGCTTACGACGAAGGCATACTTTGCGCTCCAACCGCCTTCGGAAAAACGGTAGTTGGAGCATGCCTTATTGCACGTAGAGGCGTCAGCACGTTGATCCTTGTCCACCGGCGTCAATTGATGGATCAATGGCGCGAGCGACTGGCGGCCTTTTTAGCATTGCCAATCGGCGACATCGGGCAGTTTGGGGGAGGGAAAAGCAAGAGGACGGGCATGATCGATGTCGCTGTAATCCAAAGCTTACAGCGCCATCGTGTAGTTCATGATTTTGTGGCCGAGTATGGACATGTCGTTGTCGACGAGTGCCACCATCTCTCGGCTTTCACTTTCGAGCGTGTGCTTCGCCAAGTCAAAGCTAAGTACGTCTTGGGCTTGACGGCTACACCGAACCGGAAGGACGGGCACCATCCCATCATTTACATGCAGTGCGGTTCCATACGCTTTTATCTCAGCCCCAAGAAAGCTGCCCAGTCTTCGCCGCTCCGACACACGGTAATACCGCGGTTTACCGACTTTGCTTGGGAACGTTCAGAGCATGAGACCATGATCCACGATATTTACAGCGCGCTTGTCATCGACCAGCAGAGAAACGATCTGATCGTCAAGGACATGCAGCAAGTTTTGTCTGATGGGCGATCGCCGCTTGTTTTGACGAGCCGGAAAGAGCATCTGGATTACCTTGCTGGACGCCTCCACGGGATATGCCAGCACATCTTTGTCCTGAAGGGCGGTATGGGGGCAAGGCAAATGAAGCAAGTCGCCGAGTCTCTCGCACTCGTCTCCCCAGATGAACCACGAATAATTCTGGCGACAGGGAGCTATCTCGGCGAAGGTTTCGACGATGCCCGTCTTGACACGTTGTTTCTTGCGATGCCGATCTCATGGAAAGGAACACTCCAGCAGTACCTAGGCCGACTGCATCGTCTTCACGAGAATAAGAAGGAAGTGCTCGTATACGACTACTCTGATTTGCTGGTGTCGATGCTCGCTCGGATGTACAAGAAGAGGTTAGCTGGCTACACAGCACTTGGGTACACTGTCGCGGAAGGTCCGAGGACTTGATTCCGACCGGGATATCAGGACCCGTAATGCGCTCATTTGTCTAATAAATACCTTCCACTAGCTAACAAAACGAAAAGGCTATATAGTTTCGTTAGAGGATTTCTAACGAAATGATGGTTTTGTGATGGCGACGCCAACCAAACCCAACAGCCGCCTCGGGACCTACATCCTCAAGACCTTCAAGGACGAGTCCTTCCGGGCCTATGTGCCGCCTCCGTTGCCGCCGGTCCCGCCGCTGGCCCTCCAGCGGCTTTTGCCCCTGCTTGAGCAGGCAAATCAGGCGCTCGGACGCTTGGACGGGCTTGCGTCCATCCTGCCCGACCCCTCGCTCTTCATTTACCTTTACGTTCGGAAGGAAGCCGTACTCTCTTCACAGATCGAGGGCACTCAGTCGTCGTTTTCTGACCTGATGCTATTCGAAAGTGCCGAAGCTCCCAGCGTCCCGCTGGAGGATGTTCAGGAAGTCTCAAATTACGTGGCAGCGATGAATCATGGTCTTCGCCGACTGCGAGAAGATTTCCCGCTGTCTCTCCGTCTGATAAGGGAAATTCATAAGATTCTGTTGTCCAAAGGGCGCGGCAGCCAGAAACGTCCTGGCGAATTCCGTGAGACCCAAAACTGGATCGGTGGCACGCGGCCCGGCAACGCCGCATTTGTCCCGCCCTCACCTGAGAAGGTCATAGAGTGCATGGGTGCGCTAGAAAAGTTCCTTCATCGCGAGCACGAAGATCTGCCGATTCTGGTAAAGACGGCCTTGGTGCACGTTCAATTCGAGACCGTTCACCCATTTTTGGATGGGAATGGAAGACTGGGCCGATTGCTGATTACCTTCTTGCTGTGCGTAGCTGGAGCTATCCATGAGCCCATTCTTTACCTCAGTCTTTATTTTAAAATGAACCGGCAGAAATATTATGAATTGCTTGACCGCGTTCGCACACACGGAGATTGGGAGACTTGGCTTGAATTCTTTTTAACTGGGGTGAAGGAGACCGCTCAACAAGCAGCCGATACATCTAGGGAGATCCTGACGCTCATCGAAAAAGACCGCCGGGCAATTGAGGAGCTTGGCCGCCCTGCTGGGTCGGTTCTGCGTGTTCACCTACACCTTCAACGCAAGCCGATCATCACAATTCCCGCAACAGCCGAACAACTCTCCCTCTCTGCGCCTACTGTGGCGAAGGCTTTGCAGCACATGGTGAAGCTCGGCATTGTTCGCGAGACGACCGGCAAACAGCGCCATCGCCTCTTCACGTATCACCGCTACCTGGAAATTCTAAACCGGGGCACCGAACTGCCAAAGCGGGCTAATTGGCGGTAGCTAACCACGACAGAATTGAAGCTTGGGGTCGCATGAACTGTCGTGGGGAAGGGCAAGAGTCATGACTGATTCTAGCGGTCCGGACGAGAAGAAACCTTGGATGAGTGGTGGTCCGTCGATGTATCGGGAACCAGCCGAGAGATTGCCGATGGACGTATTTTCCTACACAAGAGAGGCTGGGCATTGCCTCCAAGAGAGGCGGTTTCTCGCCTGCGTCGCGATGGCTTCCACCGCAGTCGAACTCATTCTAAATCGCGACCGACGCCTTAGAGTACTGCCTAATTTCGGGGCATCAGATGGCTGGGCGTACCTGAACAACAGAACTCTCCGGATTGCGCGAGAAAACGGTCTGCCAACAAATGCGCTGCTCTCCCCAGGTGACGACCTCGATTGCAACAAATCGATTGCGTTCGTACAGTTCCGAAACAAAGTGGCCCACGGAGAGATATCGAACCTAGTGAGCGATCTCAGTGATTACGACCGGAGTGCTGAACAGATGGCGGTTGACCAGGAGAGCAAAATGCGGAGTTTCGTCAGTGAATGGTTCAATACTGCTCCAGACGTTCAGGAGGGACATATACGCCGGAATCGCTGGCCTGATACGGTTTAACTCGTTTCATGACAACTTAGCCTCGCAATTAGAGACTTTGTTATGTTTCTTGGGCCACGGTGGGCTTAGAGGTTGCCAATTGGGGCTATCGCATGCCAGGAGACGGAAAGGACACGCAACCGAGCTGCCCGGCATCTCGTGTACCATCGCCGCGGCACGGATCAGCAGGGGCGTGCCGACGAAGACAAGCTGGGCGTTATGACACTCGAGATCACTCTTGCCGATATTACAGAACGATTGCGCCAGGGGCGATTTGCCAATGAGCAGTCGATCTCCCAAGGCATCGTTCTGCGCCTGCTTCAAGAGTTGGGATGGGATACGTGGGATACCTCCATTGTCTGGCCGGAATACCAAACCGGCGAAGGTCGCGTCGATTTCGCGTTGTGCCATCCGCCCTCCAAACCCGCAGTTTTCATCGAGGTAAAGCAACCCGGTAAAGCCGAGGACGCTGTTCGTCAGGCCCTAGAATACGCTTTCCACACGGGTGTTCCATTTGTTGTATTGACGGATGGCAAGACCTGGAGCTTTTATCTACCGGCCGAGCAAGGCAGCTATGAAGACCGGCGCGTCTACAAGCTCGACCTTTTCGAGCGCCCGCTTGCCGAGGCGACTGAAACGCTGAGCCGTTATTTAGCTCGCGTGCGAATAGAATCAGGGGAAGCATTGGAGACGGCTCGCAAGGAATACCGCAGCCGACATCGCCTTTCTCAAGCTCGGGCGACGATCCCTGAAGCGTGGCGTGAATTAGTCGAGAAGGGGAATGAGGATCTTGTCGAGCTTCTCGCCAGTACTGTTGAACTCAAGGCTGGCGTCCGCCCGGACAACAACGATGTAGCGGAATTCCTTGCCGCATTGGGCAAACCGGTGATCATTCAGGATGCGCGTAGCGGCATGTCTGAAAAGACAAGCCTAGGGGCTCAGGGTTACGCTCGACAAGGCACAGCTGACGAAACAACCCGAAGCGGTAAGCTCCTGCTGCGAGGTAAGGCGTACCCGTATACCAGTGCCAAGGACGCAATGGTGATCGTCTTACGCGAACTCGCCAGGGACGACCCCTCATTCTTAGAACGCTGTTCTCGCCATCCTGACGCGCAAGGCCGCAAACGTCGTTACATCGCCCGAACGCCGGAAGAACTCTATCCGGACCGCGAGGACCTCCGCGATTTGCGCGAATCATTGCCGGGTGGATGGTTGGTGGCGACAAATCTCAACAATGTGCTGAAGAAAGCCATCATCAAACTCGCTACTGAAGTCGCAGGACTGACATTCGGCAAGGACGTGGTTGTGGAGTTTTAACCGACGATCGTCGGCCAAAAATCCGTGTGCTCGTCACGCATTTCAGACAGTCGAGAGGGAGACACTGGGTTATACGCAGTATCCACCTCGACAAACCTGCCTCGCGTCCACTCAATCCTGAGCGCTAAGGTTCGAATCCGCAAGGACATGTGAAAGGCCGCACACGAGATTTGAGCGGCAATGATGCCTCTGCGCTTCGCCTGCAAAAGGGTTTGCAAATCAAAGAAAAGTAAATTTTCTCGCTGACATTTCCCGTTTTTTTTGCCTCTCTATAGATAGGGGACACTTTCGCCGGTTTCTTTGAATTTTCCCGGTGAGGTTTGGCGGATTTCCCCCCTCTATACAGTAGGGAGCATTGTCGATGTGTGGTTTGGCAGATACGGCTGGGACACTTGATGTCGGGACTTGCCGGGTTTTCTTTCGCTTTGAAATTATGTGCCAAGAGCAGCCGCTGGAAATGAAGCTTGAACTTATTCCCAATTTATCCCATTCAGAAATACATGTATTTCGCGGCTCATTTTGCGGCATGACGTTCGGGCACATTTTCTCTCTGCCATTTCTGTGCACTTCTTCTGTGGCCCCGTTTCGTGGCCCCAATTTCGGCAGAAGAAGTGGAGCGTGTTTTGCGACCTCGCGGCAGGCAAGCGAAATCATCGCACCAGAAGCTTCCCACTCTCACGCGGTTTTTCTACGCATCCGCCCGAATACTTCTTCCGAGGGTGAACGGTGCATGAAAGACACAGTTCACCCCATCGTTCACTTTTCGGTTCACCTGAGGATTTCTAGAAGTGTCCGACGCAGAAGGGATTGCGCATGGCGAGAACGATCAATTGCGCGCGGACAAAACACCGGATTGGGCTGGAGCGACCCCACTTTTGTGCACGTTTCCGTGCCCAAAGTAATTCGTGGGGTCGCTCCAGCCCAACTGCGCGGTGACCGCGCAGAGTGTTTTGTCCGCGCAGCATTCCGTAGCAGGGGGCCACCGTGATGAACAACGGAGATGAAAACCACACTGAGCTTTTGACCGTGCATGAGATCGCCAGGCTTCTGAAGGTGCCGGTTTCTTGGGTCTACGGGCACACCAGAAAGCGCTCGATAGATAGTCTGCCGGGATATCGCCTTGGGAAGTACTGGCGTTTTCGTGCAGACGAAGTAATGGCTTGGGTGCAGCGTCATGCTAGAGATCGCGAAGCAGCTTGACATGCAAACTACACTCAGAAGTGACGCGGAACAAGCTGGGCGGGCCATCGAGATCCCAAGGAAGGGAGAAATGATGGCTCGAAGAGGTTTCCAGCAAGGATCGCTTTTCCAGCGCGGCACTCGGAGGAAGCTTTGGGTGGCACGCTGGTGGGAGGACGTAATTCAAGCAGACGGCACGCTCGGCAGACTGAGGCGATCCAAAGTGATCGGGACCGTCGCCGAATTTCCGACGCGCCGCCTGGCAATGCAGGTTCTGTCTCAAAGGTTAGGGTCCATCAATAGCGGAAAGGCACGACCGCAATCCGTCCGTACCTTCGGCGATTTCGTCAAGGATGATTGGACGCCTGTGGTTTTGCCAACACTCAAATACGCAACCCAGAAGCACTATCGGTATATGCTCGACGTGCATCTCAATCCAGCTTTCGGCCAGAGACAGCTTCGGGAGCTTACGCGAGAGGAGCTGCAAGGCTTCCTCAGCCGAAAACTCAGCAATGGGTTGTCGTGGGAAACCGTTCACCACTTCAAGTGTGGTCTGAGCAAGATTCTCGGAGCAGCAGAGGAATGGGGCTATATTACCGAGAACGTAGCTCAGAAAACGAAACTCCCACGGCGGCAGCATGGAGCGGAGCGCGTTGTCCTCACTCCGGTCCAGGTGCGAGACATAGCCGCGGCACTGCATGAACCCGCACGCTCGGTCACGTTGTTGCTGGTGCTGACGGGATTGCGTGTAGGGGAGTTGCTTGCGCTTCGCTGGGGGAGTATTGATTTGAAAGCTCGTTTGCTCCGCGTAGTCGAGACGGTGTATGACGGGCACTTCGATCAACCCAAAACGAAACGTAGTGCGCGAACCATCCCGATTGGGACAGAGACGGCAGAACTTCTCGCCGGTATTTGTCCCGCTGCCGTTGATGCAAAGGCCCTAGTATTTGCCACACGCGAGGGATTGCCGCTAGATCGATGGAATCTTTTGCGCAAGCACCTGAAGCCTGCCGCGAAGAAGCTAGGGTTTCCCGGTGTCACGTGGCATCTTCTGAGACATAGCCACGCAACGATGCTCGATTCCGTGGGCACGCCGATAGGGACAATGCAGTCCCTGTTGGGGCATTCAACACCGGACATCACGCGCGAGATTTATTTGCACGCGATCCCGGAAGAGCAGCGTCGTGCAGTGGAAAGCGTCGAGCGGCTTGTATTTGGACCCAAATGGACCCAAGTTCAGGCTCCGACGCAGACCACCTCAGGCAGAGTAAATTGAAAACAAAGAAGTAATTGGTCGGGGCGTCCGGATTTGAACCGGAGGCCTCCTGCGCCCAAGGCAGGCGCGCTACCAGGCTGCGCTACGCCCCGACACTATGCACGTTGAAGATTCTACTGTACTTTTCGGCTTTCTTCCCAGCGATCTACAGAGCGTGGAGTGAACCCCTAAATTGAGACAGACTGTGCACGAACTGTGCACGAACTGTGCACGAATCCAACGTTCTCATTCCATGCGGGTTACTTTTGAGCGAAAAGCAGATTCCCCGATTTGTTGGAAACGTTAGTAGTTAGGAGTAACGGATCGAGTGGTTGGAGTCGACTTGCGTGCGCCCAAGGCAGGCGCGCTACCAGGCTGCGCTACGCCCCGACAGAATGCACATTGATAATTCTACTGTAGTTTTCGGATTTCTCCCCAGCGAGCTAGACAGCGGCGCGTGCGGGTTGAGGGCGCGGCCGGCCGCCCTTGCTGGAAAATCGAAAACAATCACGCAAAGTCTGCGTGGGATTGATGCAATGCACTCAAAGTTCAGGAGCGAATCGTTCCTCGAAACGAGGTGCGCTGGGCGGCGGCTGGATGCATTTCCGTAAACCAGTTGCGAGCTTTTGGCGTGCGCGAGAGATTCTGGATTTGAATGTGCTCTTTTGAACGCCCAGCACTTCCATTGATTCTGTCTGCGACAGGCCGTCGAAGCCACACAGCTGAATTGACGCGCGCAGCCCGGGCGAAAGTTGCCGAACTTGTGCCTCGAGCAGTCCAAAGAATTCCGCGCTTTTATAGGTTTCCTCGGGGTTGGGCCTCTTGTCAATCATGCGGTGCGCCAATCGTTCCGGCTGATTCGTCAAAATATCGTCCAACGAAGCTTCTGGCCGACTACCCTTTCGGCGGCGAAGCATCAGAGCCGAATTGATGACAATGCGCGTAAGCCAGGTGGAAAGCGAAGACCTTCCTTGAAACGATCGCAGGTTCGCATAGGCCCTACAAAGGCCGTCTTGTACCGCATCCTCTGCGTCCTCTTTGTTGTGCAGGATAGCGAATGCGGACCTTTGGAGCTTTGCGGTGTAGCGGGAAAAAATGAGCTGCTGGGCAGAAGAATTTCCTGCGATCGCTCGCTGGATGAGTGTCCATTCCTCAGACACTGGCTGGGGCGCGACTGCCTTTTCAAGGCGCGGCGAAGCTGAGATGCGCGCAGAGTTCCTGCGCGTTTTTCGCTTGCGCACGTTTACGCGGAGAGGCTGCGGCCCCGGCTTAGCCCGATGATTGGATAAATAAGTTTGAAGCGCACTCATAAAAACCCCCTTGAGATGACTTACACGGCTACCCGTTGCAGCACGCGTTGCATATCCATTCCGGTCGCTACAAATCGCGCACCTTGATTTGCCATGATGCGAAGCATTCGCTCGCCGATCTTGTCCACAAACGTCACTTCGTTGAGGTCGACAATGCACCTTCGGCCCTGATGCGTCTGCCGCGCCATTCTCCAGTCTTCTCTCAGCTGGTTGATCCACGGCCACTTTAAAGGACCTTGCAGCACCCATTTTTCTTCCGTGGGATTTTCCGTAATCGTGAACTTGAAGATTTTGGCCTTCTTAGTGCCCAGCATTTT
>Ga0070762_10001289_pt1 | contig 11439 bp, 12 predicted proteins | sample HubBroMetageREF2_FD_66726 | JGI IMG/M metagenome (GOLD analysis project Ga0070762, IMG submission 66726) | Reference soil microbial communities from the Hubbard Brook experimental Forest, New Hampshire, USA - Hubbard Brook CCASE Soil... | ecosystem: Environmental > Terrestrial > Soil >... | reverse complement strand
GTCGCCGACGCGTTGTACCGCCGGGAGCCATGCGGCCCGTAGCGCCGCGAGATCGAGCGGCAGCCTCGCCCGCGCGTGCGCAGATTTTGCCAGCGCGTTCATCTGGGACATCGCACGCCTTTGCATATCGGCTGCCGCCTGCGGCGTCACCCGCGCAGGATCGTACCGCACGCGAGTCTCGAGCGGCGCGCGCGCGTAGTTCCACGCCCAGCTCAGCTCGAACCATACGGCGTAAAGGCCAACGATCGCAACGCAGTTCAAGAGCAACGCGCTAACGTGCGCGCCACGCCGCACGCGCAGCCGCGCGAACAGCACGATCTGCCAAACGATCGCCGCGACGCCGGCCAACGCGGCCACGTCGCCGAGCGACCACGGCAAGAAGTTGGTGATGGGAAATGCACTACGTTCCCAAGCGGGATAGGCGCCGTTGGAGTAGACGCGCTCGATCCAGTCAGCCTGCGGTCGTACGAGCAACGCGACTGCGCCCAGCGCAACTGCCGCGAGCTTGAGGCTACGCTTTAGCGTTTGCTGTATTGGAAACGTTTACGGGCGCGCTTGCGGCCGTACTTTTTCGATTCCTTTTCGCGCGGATCGCGCGTGAGGAAACCGTTCTTTCGCATCGTCTCTTTGAGCGACTCGTCCATTTCGACCAGCGCGCGAGCGATGCCGTGACGAATCGCGCCGGCTTGGCCGGTCACGCCGCCGCCTTCGGCCTTAACGCGGACGTCGAAGCGCGAAACGCTCTGGGTTGCTTCGAGCGGCTGGCGCACGATCTGCAGCAACTGGGGACGCGAAAAATATTCATCGATCGGCTTGTTGTTTACGGTAATGATGCCTTGACCGAGCATCAGCTTGACGCGGGCGACGGCGCGTTTGCGGCGCCCGGTCGATTGAACTACTTCGATAGGCTCGTTCAAACAATGCTCCTACGGCAACGACGACGGCTGCTGTGCGTCGTGAGGATGCTCGGCGCCCGTATAAACGCTCAAGCGGCGCAGCTGCACGTCGCGCATGCGATTGCCCGCGAGCATTCCACGCACGGCCTTCTCGACCAGCCGCTCCGGATGCTTGTCGGCGATTTCCCGCGCCGTTTGCACCCTCAGGCCGCCCGGATAGTTACTGTGGCGATAGTAAAGTTTCTGATCCCATTTCTTACCGCCCAGCTCGACTTTTTCGGCGTTGAGCACGATCACGTGGTCGCCGTCATCGATGTGCGGCGTATAGGTCGGCTTGTGTTTGCCCGAAAGCGCGTGCGCAATTCGCACGGCAAGCTTCCCGAGGCGCTGTCCCGCGGCATCGACGACATACCAACGATGGTCGGTCTCCGCGGTTTTCTGCTGGTAGGTGCGCACAACCAACGTATCCTACGGGAAAGCCCGCTCCCAGTCAAGGAGCGCCGCGCCTCACGGGCATAGGATCGGCGGCTCGGCGAACGAGTCGTAGCCGTCGTCATAGCGGACTCCGGCCAAATACAGGCCGTGGGCGGGCGCGATGGTGGGACTCGCCGCGGAGCGATCCGCAGCCGCCAGGACCCCCGCCAGGTCGCCGGAGCAACGCCCGCGGCCGACCTCCACCAGCGTCCCCACGAGCGAGCGGGCCATGTGGTAGAGGAAGCCGCTGGCGGCGATCTCGAGCCGAAGGAGCCCGCCACGCGGCTCGATCGTGAGGCGGTAGATGCTCCGCACGGTCGGGCGGGCCTCGTTCGATGGTCCCACCGGCAAGATCGAGCAGAACGACTGGAAATCGTGTTCGCCGACGACCTGGGCAGCGGCGGCCCGCATCGAGTTGAGCTCCAGCGGCTGGGGAACGTGCCAGGCGTAGCGAGCCGTTAGAGCGTCGCGCTGCGGCCGGCACGCAATCGCATAGACGTAGGTCCGCTGCGAGGCGGAGAAGCGGGCGGAGAAGCCGCCCTTCACGACGGCCGCCTCGCGCACCGAGCAATCGGCTGGAAGCACGCCGTTAAGCGCGAGAGGTAACCGGTCGAACGGGAAGTCCGCGCCCGTTGCGAGCGAGACGACCTGGCCGCTGGCATGCACGCCGCTATCGGTCCTCCCCGCGGCCGTTACTTTGACCGGCGCGTCGAAGAGATCAGAGAGCGCCTTTTCCAAGACGCCCGCGACCGTCCGGTCCACGGGTTGCCATTGGAAGCCGCAAAACTCGCTTCCGTCGTACTCGATGGTGAGTCGAAGATGGGTGCGCGCGACGTCAGCCGTGCTGGCGTTGGAGCGGAAAGAGCAGGACGTCGCGGATCGAGCGCTGGCCGGTCAGAAGCATGATGAGACGATCGACGCCGATTCCGATTCCCGCCGTCGGCGGCATGCCGTATTCGAGCGCTCGCACAAAATCCCAATCGGGGTCGGGGATCTCCTCATCTCCAGAGATTCGCTCGGCGACTTGCGCCTCGAAACGCGCACGCTGATCGTCGGGATCGTTGAGTTCCGTGAAGGCGTTGGAGATCTCCATTCGCGCGCAAAAGAGCTCGTAGCGATCGGTAATCTCCGGATCGCCGGCACGTCGCTTGGCCAGCGGAGAGATCGCGACGGGGTATCCGGTAACGAACGTCGGCGCGACGAGATGCGGTTCGAGTACGCGCTCGAAGATTTTGTCGAGCGCGTGACCATGCGTCGGCGAGCGGGGCAATCCGAGCTCGTGCGCGATCGCCTGCGCGCCCGCCGGATCGAGCAGCAAATCTCGCGTGTACTTGCCGTCGCTATGCTGCGCCATCGCGTCGAGATACTCGACGCGCGCGAACGGACGCGTAAAGGAGATCGTTCCGTCGCCGTGCGGCAGTTCGGTCCCGCCGCCGGTAACGGTAGAGACGAGATGCGCGATCAGCGCCTCGTTGAACTCCATCATATCGAAGACGTCCCAGTACGCGGCGTAAAGCTCGAGCATCGTGAACTCGGGATTGTGCGTCGTGTCGATGCCTTCGTTACGGAAGATGCGGCCGATCTCGTAGACCCGCTCCATTCCGCCGACGATCAACCGCTTCAAGTTCAGCTCGGTCGCGATGCGCAACTGCATCTCCTGATCGAGCGCGTTGCAGTGGGTTACGAAAGGCCTGGCGGCCGCGCCACCTGCGACGTGCAGCAACGTCGGCGTCTCGACTTCGTAAAAACCACGGTCGTCGATGAAGCGTCGCATCTCCGCGATCAAACGGCTGCGTATGATCATCGTGTCGCGTACGTCGGGATTGACGATCATGTCGACGTAACGCTGGCGGTAGCGCTTCTCAACGTCCTGCAAGCCGTGCCACTTATCGGGCAACGGCATCAGCGCCTTACCGATCGCAACGAAGGAGGTCACGTGGAGCGTGAGCTCACCCATCTTCGAGCGAAACATGTAGCCCCGCACGCCGAGCAGATCGCCCCGGTCGAGATCGGCCCAGTCGGCGAAAGCCTCGTCTCCGACGTCTTGTTTGCGGATATAAATTTGCAGGCGTCCCGTGCGATCCGCGAGGTCGGCGAAGACCGTCTTGCCCATCGTGCGCTTGGAGAGCAGGCGTCCGGCCAGGCTCCAGCCCTCGGCCGACGCGTCTTGGCCCGGCACGAGAAACCCATAGCGTGCCGCCAGCTCGTCCGCAGTCGCGTCCACTTCACAGCGGCGTTGCGCGAACGGATCCTTGTCCCGCGAACGCAAAGCGGCCAGATTCTCGCGTCTGGCCGCTATGAGTGCCGCTTCGGTCTTCCCGAACTCCTCCAAGATTACGACGCCTTCTTTGCGGCCTTCTTCGGTGCGCTGCTCTTGATCGATTCGATCTTGTACTTGACTAACCCGCGCGGCGTAGCGACGTCAACGGTCGTGCCCTTTTTGTGTCCCATCAGCGAGCGGCCCAATGGAGATTCGTTGGAGATTCGATGATTCGCCGGATCGGCTTCGGCCGACCCAACGATCGAAAACTCGTACGCGTCGTTCTTCTTGAGCTCTCGTACTTTGACGACCGCGCCGAGGTGGACTTCATCGGCTACGTATTCGGATTCGTCGATCAGTCGGGCGTTGCGGATCATCGCCTCGAGCTTGAGAATGCGCCCCTCGATGAACGCCTGCTCCTGTTTGGCATCTTCGTATTCGGCGTTTTCGCTCAAATCGCCGTACTCTTTCGCCTGGCGAATGCGGTCGTTCACCTCGCGCCGATGGACGCTCCGCAGCTCGTCGAGCTCCTGCTCCAGCTTCACCAGACCTTCGGGAGTTAGCACGATCTCTTTGTCGTTCAACCTAGAACCTCACGGGGCTCGTGACCCCAGACCCCACAGCAATTTCCTACGCTCTTGCGAACGCTGGCGCGGTTTGTTCTCAGCGGCTCGCTGGAAGGCCTTCTATACCCAGGCGGCCTCACGACGACACGGAGGCCAGGCGCACGACGCGAGGCTTAAGCCGCAGCTCGTTCAGCAAACCTTCATAATCGGCGGGAACGACGTCGCTCCAGGCCTTGCCGAGCAAGGCTAATAGCGCCGCTTCCAGGACGTTGGTTCCGAACGAGCGGCCCGCGATCTCCGGCGTCGTCGTGATCAGCATCTTGACGCCGCGCACCGCCAGATCTTCGACGTTGCCGGCCGTGACGGTGTTCGTCAGGACGATCTTTCCGTCGAGGCGCTCGGGCATAAATTGGCGCATGAAGTGAAAGTCGCCGGCGATAATCTCGGCCTGTTCGTAGTATTGCGGATATTTTGGCTCCGGCGGCTTCTCTTGCTTCTTCCCGGTCGGGTAGAAGAATTGAAACGGCAACTTGCACGCGTCGGGAAGATACTTTTCGGCGAGCTCTTCAAACTCCGCAAGACCGCGCACCGGCATGTCCTTGTCGAGCGCGAAGATGAAGTCGCCGAAGAGCACGTCGGCACCGGCATCGACGAGCGCCTGCGCCATGCCGAAGCGATCCAGCGCGCTCACCATCAGGACCCGTTTCCCACGCAGATCGATCCCGAGATCGCCCTGCATGAAGGCGACGGCTCCGCGTTCCAGCGTATTCTTCAAGCCGCTTCCGTCGACGATCGGCGTGATCTTCGCGGCTTCGAGCAATCTTAATCCGTCGCGCAGCGCGTAACGATGGCGTCCGGCGTAAAGGTAGACGTCGATGCCCCCCAAACCGATCGCATCGACGTGACCGTCGAGCTCGCGCACCATCGCGAGGGCGGCATCGAGCTTTCCGTCCGTTCCGACGCGCGAGATGTCGAACTCCTCACCGAGGAACGTTACGTTGGCGCGATGATCGCGGCTGCTCGAGCCGAGCGAGACCGAAACGACTTTTTTCATCCCTTCATCCTTCGACAAGCTCAGGATGACGTGAAAGAGCGGCGGCGCGGATGGCGGCGATCTTCTCGGGCGTGACCGCAGCATCGAAGGCGCGCATGTCCGCGAGCTCAAAACCACAGCGCGCCGCCATCGCCTCGATCTCGATCACCTTTTCGAGCTTGATGCCGCGCCCGAGCGTGTACGGTTCGAGCCGCCCTTCGAGCGCCAAGATCATCGTCTCGCTCATGCATGCCAGCGCCGTACGCGGCGGCAGATTCAAATCGAACTCCGTTCCTGGCTCGCGGACGCGTTCGAAACGCGGGTTGCCGGGTACGCGCATGTTTCCGCCCTCGACCACGAGCACGTCGGGCCGCTCGGCGGCAACGCGGCGGCTTACGTCGTGCGGCAATGAGAGCTCGCAGACCACCGCGCCGGTTTGCAGATCTTCGGGCTCGATGACGTCTTGCGTCGAGCTGGTTGCCGTAAGAATGAGTTGCGCTTGCCGCACCGCGGTTCCGATATCGGTCGTGTACTCGGCCGCGCACGGCAACGTGGCGCCGATTTCTTCGTAGAACTTCCGCAAACGGGTTTCGTTACGCGCCACCAGGATGAGACGCTCCACCTTCGGTGCGATGAGCTGGACGCAGGCGGCGCCGATGGAACCGGTCGCGCCGATAACGGCCGCCGTGCACGAACGTGAATCGATGCCGAGCTCCTGCGCGCCGCGGAATAGACTCGCAACGCCGGCAGCAATCGTCAGGGAGTTTCCGGTTGTGACGGGAATCGGCGAACGCGCGTTGATCGTGATGCCGCCGTCGCCGACGACGCCCGTGAAGGCGCCCAAGCCCGCGACTTGCGCTCCTAGCTGGGCGCCAATTTCGATCGCGCCCAAAACGCGTTGATAGACCTTCTCGCGCGGAAACTCGACGATCTGTTCGGGCAGCAGCGTCGCGGCAACGAACCAGCCTTCGGTTTCACGCCCGTCGGGCGTGCGAACGCCGGAAACGTGCACCGCAGCGTAGGGCGGCATCCACTCCATAATCTTCCGCAGGATCGGCTCTCCTTTGCCCTTTGCGCCGGGCTCGTAGCGGGCGATATCCTCGAGCGAAAGCGGATGGATAACGAAGCAGAACTTATTCATAGCGGCGTTTGCTCGGCTTGCCGTTTGAGCGCGGCGAGCATCATCTCGCTGTTCTCGCGCACCTTCTTCTCCAGCGTCGGCCCAATAAGCTCGGCGAGGGTCGGTACGCCAAAATCAAAATCGACGCCGAGAATGACGTGCGTCCAGCCGTCGCGGTGCTCGAACGTCCATGCGCCTTCGAACTTGTCGAGATCGCCCTCCAGCAGCTTGTAGTCGATGCGCAGCGCGGCGTCGTCGAAACGATCCTCCTCCGTCCACTCGATCGGGGCCTCTTCCACGAGCGTCTTCCAGCGCGAAATCGCGCCGTCGGGGCGGCGTTCGAGAATCGTCACCGTTTCGACGTCGGGCATGAACTGGGGAAACCGCTCCTGATCCTTCGCCAGCTCGTACACGAGGCGGGCGGGCGCGTCAATCACGATCGTGCTTTCGACATACGGCATCGCTCGCAGTGACTACAGCGGGCCCAATTTTGCAAGAGCGGTCGCAACGCCGCCACGCAACGCCTGCAGCGCCCGGTCGATCTCACTTTCGCTTACGACTAGCGGCGGCTCGAGGCGTATGACGCGCTGCTGATTCAGCGTCCATGCCGCGGTCACGCCGGTTTTGAGCATCTCGGGGATGATCCACCCGCCGTAACCTTCATGCGTCAGCTCCACGCCGACCAAGAGTCCGAGGCCGCGCACCTCGCGCACGACCTGAGGAAACTCACCGGCAATCGCGCCCGCGCCGCCGAGCAGCTGCTCGCCGCGCACGCGAGCCAGATCGGCAAGCCCTTCGTCTTCCAATACATCCATCGCCGCGAGCGCCGCCGCGCACGCCAGCTCTCCGCCGCCAAAGGTCGAGGTATGCAGCAGCGGCGCGTGCCCGAACGCGCGGTGCCAAACGCTCGGACGCGCGATAAAGGCCCCGACCGGAACGACGCCGCCCGAGAGACCCTTCGCAAGCGTCATAACGTCGGGCACGACGTCATCGCGATTGCAGGCAAAACGATAACCGCAGCGCCCCAGTCCGGTCTGCACTTCGTCGGCGACAAAAACGGCGCCGCTGCGATCGCATGCCTCGCGAACGGCGCGCAGATAGCCCGGCGGCGGCACGTTGATGCCCCCTTCGCCCTGCACCGGCTCGACGATAAACGCCGCGGCGCCGGCGAGCGCTTCGTCGAGCACGTCCGTTTTACCGTAGGGAATGCAGATCGAGTCGGCGAGCAACGGACGAAACGGCGACTGAAAGGCTTCGCGCCCGCTGACGGAGAGTGCGCCAAGCGTTTTGCCGTGATAGGCGTCGACCGTTCCGACGATCTTCGCGCGGCCGGTGGCAGCGCGCGCAAGCTTGATGGCTCCCTCGATCGCCTCGGTTCCGCTGTTGCACCAAAAGGATATCTCCAGATCGCCAGGCGCGAGCTCCGCGAGCCGCCGGGACGCGCGTCCGAGCAAGACGTTGAACATCGTCTTGCCCGAGAGCGAGATAAGGTCGAGCTGATTGCGTACGGCTTCGACAACACGCGGATGACGATGGCCCAACGTGAAGACACCGTAGCCGCCGGCGAAGTCGAGATACGCCTTCCCCGTCTGATCCCAAATCGTCGTCCCCTCCGCACGCACTTCGACCGGCGATCCCGAGAGCTTCATCACGCGCGCCAACGGCGGATTGACGAATCGCTTGTAGTTTTCGTACGTCTCCGCCGCAAGCTCTTGCGGCGATGCGGCACCATAAAGATCGTCACGCTCCTCGATCATGCTGCGACCAACGGCGTGGATTCGAGGCGCGAGATCGTGGCTTCGATCGTAGCGATCGTTTCGTCGGCGCTCTCGATGCGCATGATTCGTTCGCGCAGCATCGCGGCGCCGGGAATTCCCTTGAGGTACAGCGCCAGATGTTTGCGCATCTGTGGAACCGCGCGCGCCTCGCCGAGCTCCTCGACCATCGTGCGGTAATGCACGATCGCAAAGCGCAAACGATCGGGCGCACTCGGGAGCGCACGCGCATCGCGCCCCTCCATCAAATCTCGAATTTGTGAGATGAGCCACGGGTTGCCGAGAGTCGCACGGCCGAGCATGACCGCGTCGACGCCGCTTTCGCGCATGCGCTCGATTGCCAGATACGGATCGTCGAGGTCGCCGTTGCCGATCACCGGGATGTCGAGGCTGCGTTTGAGCCGCGCGATGTGTTCCCAATCGGCGTCGCCGCGGTAAAACTGCTTCGCGGTGCGCGCGTGCAGCGTTACCGCCTGCACGCCGGCGCGCTGCGCGCGTTGCGCGACCTCGAGGTAGACCAGCGCGTTCTCGGTCCAGCCCAACCGCATCTTCACCGTCACCGGACAATCCACGGCCGCGACCACCGCGCTGACGATCGCTTCACAGCGATCGGGATCGCGCAGACAGGCCGATCCGCCGTTGGTCTTGGTCACCTTCGGCGCGGGGCAGCCGAAGTTGATGTCGACGATGTCGGCGCCACACTCGCGCACGACCTTGGCTGCGCGCGCCATCGTCGCCGGGTCGTCGCCCCAGAGCTGCGTCGCGACGGGTTTTTCCAACCCGTGCTGGTCGATCATCTCCATCGTTCGCCGGTTCCCGTGCTGCAGCGCGTTGGAGGACACGAACTCCGTCACCGTCAGGCCCAAGCCGAACGGGCGATAGAGCGCGCGCATCGTCCGATTCGTCACGCCGGACATCGGCGCGAGAATCAACGGCGGCCAAATCTCGATCGAGCCAATTCGCAACGGCTTCGGGCGCATGCTCCTAGTTTAGACCATTTTGCTCGTCGCGCCTCGCCCCGCGCGCCGAGCGATAAAACAGATTTAGTCCGACGAGGCTCAAATAGGGATCGACGGCATCGATGACGGGCGTTTGCTTGGCGACCACGTCGGCCAGACCGCCGGTTGCGATGACTTTGGCGCGGACGCCCATCTCCGTCCTGATCCGGTCGACGACCGCCTCCACCTGCCCCGTGAAACCATAGACGATTCCGCTCTGCAGCGCCTCGTTGGTATTTCGGCCGATCGCCCGGCCCGGCGTCTCCAGCGCGATCTGAGGAAGCTTGGCCGTGCGCCCGATCAACGCATCGATCGACACGGCGATCCCCGGTGCGATCGCGACGCCGAGATATTCGCCTGCGGAAGAGATTGCGATGAACACCGTCGCCGTACCGAAACTCACGACGATCAACGGCGCGCCGAAGCGCTGCACTCCCCCGATCGCCGCGGCGACGAGATCGGCTCCGACTTCCGAAGGATTCTCCGTTACGACGGCGATCAGGTCTTGCGTCTGCGGTTTCAGGAAGATCGGGACCGCTTTAAAGAAGCGGCCGCACGCGCTCTCCAGCACTGGATCGAGCTTCGGCACGACGCTGGCGATCGCCACGGCGCCGATCGCATCGATGTCGATGCCCCCGGTGGCAAAGAGTTGCGTGAAAAAGACTCCGTATTCGTCGGGCGTACGGCGCAGCTCGGTCGTCACGCGCCAAGTTTGCTGCAGCTCGTCGTGCGAGAAGCAGCCGAGTTTGGTCTCAGTGTTGCCGACGTCGATCGTCAAGAGCATGGCATCAGGTCCTCAATCGCGTCGAGCAATCTCGCCGCCAACATTTTCTTGTCGGATCGCCCAAGCTCGCGGCGTCCGTCATCGCCCCATAAGAGCACCAACTCGTTATCGCCGGTACCGAATCCGCGTTCACCGCGCACGTCGTTGACGGCTATTGCATCGAGATGCTTGTCGCGAAGCTTCTTGCGGGCTCGCGTTTCGTGATCGTCGGTCTCCGCCGCGAAGCCGACCAAGAACGTCGAACCTTTGCGCTCGCCGAGTGCGGCGAGGACGTCGGGATTGCGCACGAGCCGTGCCGTCAGATCTTCCGCGATCTTCGAGAGTTTCGATTCGCTGTGCTCCGCCGGGCGCCAGTCCGCCACCGCCGCCGTCGCAATGGTGAGGTCGGCGCCGACGGCCTGAACGAGCGCCGCCTCGTAGAGTTCGCGCGCCGTCACGATCCGTACGACCGCGACGCCGGCCGGCGGCTCGAGTTGCGTCGGGCCGAGCAGCAGCGTCACGTTTGCACCTCGCAGCGCGGCTTCCCGTGCGAGCTCGATGCCGGTCGCACCGGTCGATGCGTTGCTGAGGAAACGCACCGGATCGAACGCCTCTCGGGTCGGACCGGCGGTAATGGCGACGCGCTTGCCTTGCAACGACAGCCTCCGGGTCAATGCGCGGTCGAGTGCTTCGAGAATTCGTTCCTCGCTCGCTAAGCGTCCGACGCCAAGCTCGCGTTCGGCCAGAAAGCCGCGCTCGGGATCGACGATCTCGTAGCCTCGCGCGCGCAACGCCGAGACATTCGCCTGCGTCGCCGGATCTTCGTACATCGCTTCGTTCATGGCCGGCGCGAGGATGCGCGGAATGCGCGCCGCCAGCAGTGCGGCCGTCAGCAAATCGTCGGCAATGCCCGCGGCAAGTTTAGCGATCAGGTTGGCCGTCGCCGGAACGACGAGCGCCGCTTGCGCCTCGCGAACGAGTCGAATGTGGGGGATGCGCTCGGGAAGATCCCAGAGCGACGTATAGACCGGCCGTGCCGTCAACGACGCGAACGTTAGCGGGCTTACGAAGCGCTGCGCTTCGGCCGTCATCACAACGTCCACCTCGTCGCCGCGCTGCACGAGCGTGCTCGTCAGCGCTGCCGCTTTATAAGCGGCTATCCCGCCGCTTACCCCTAACAAAATGCGAGGCTTAGCCACCATTCTTCGGCCTGTCCGCAACCCGTCGAAGGGGCACCCACACGTTGTCGATTAGGCGCGTCGTGCCAAAACGCGCCGCACCGATCACGAATGCCGGCGGACGGAACTCGTCGATCGGCTCGAACGTTCCGGCATCGACGACCTCGAGATAATCGAGGTGCGCGCGCGAGCTCAGCGCGGCGGCCCCGGCCACGAGTGCGTCCGCCTTACGAGCACCGCCTTCGAGGGCGCGCACCGTCGTGCAAAGCGCTTGATAGAGCGTCGCCGCTTCGACACGGCGGGTTGCATCTAAATAGCGGTTACGGCTCGACATCGCAAGACCGTCGGGCTCGCGCACCGTCGGCACGACCTCGAC
>Ga0070762_10001287_pt1 | contig 11447 bp, 10 predicted proteins | sample HubBroMetageREF2_FD_66726 | JGI IMG/M metagenome (GOLD analysis project Ga0070762, IMG submission 66726) | Reference soil microbial communities from the Hubbard Brook experimental Forest, New Hampshire, USA - Hubbard Brook CCASE Soil... | ecosystem: Environmental > Terrestrial > Soil >... | reverse complement strand
TGCTTATCACGGAATCTCTCATAGAGCGTCGGCGTGGTCGTCTTCGCCGCCAGCGCTACGGCGCGCATGGTGACCGCTTGTTCGCCACCTTTGCTCCACAACTGGTAGGCCGCATCCACAATCCGCCCTTCCAGGTGTTTATCGGCTTTCCTCGGCATGCGCCACTCCTCCTGGCCCTCAGTTATTCCAATTATATTCTTGACAGCGTTAAAGAAACAACGTATAAATATTCTTCACCCGGCCACCTCGGTCGGCTCGGCCCCTGTCAAATAAATCTAGCAAGGAGAAATCAGTAAGACGTCATGTCAAGATTTGAGTATTCCGTCACTACCAAGGCCAGCCCCGCGCTCGCTTGGCTCGTTTTTTCCGATACACATCGCTGGAACACCTTCGCCAACGTCTACGGCGAACTGCGCTGGCGCGACGGCAACCCTTGGGAGCCCGGCAGCCGTCTCCAGATTGAACTTCTGCGTCCTGTAAATGCCGTCATCGACCACGTCATTACCACATGCGTCCCAGGAAAGAAAGTGGGCTGGATTGATCACGCCATCGGCGTTGCCATGGCTCAATGGGTCACTTTTGAAGAACGGACGGAAGGCACCCGCATCCATACTTGGGGGGAAGTGATTCACTCCGGCATTTCGATCGGCGGGCGCACCGTGGAAGAGCTCCTCGCCAGTTTCACGAGAACCTGGTACGACGCCTTTCGCGCCGCCTGCAATCAGCTTGTCCTGCCGGGAGGCGCTGGCCCGGATGACACGGCATTTGCAACCCAGTGACCAATGACATCGCTGCATCCGGTTGGTCCGGCTCTCGTCCTCAAAACGAGCGAAGAGCCCGTGCCGATATAAAAATGTCCCGGCAGGAATCTAAAGATCGGCGCCGCTTCGGTCGCGGGCTGCGCCAATGACCGCGCCTAAGCCAGATTCCGGCTCGCCACTTGCGGCATGGTCCATTCGCCAACGCTGACAAATAATTCCAAACCAATCGCAAACGAATCTTTTCCCAAGGGCTGGCAATAAACCACGCGCGCTCTTGACCTTAGGCTCCCCAAAAGCGATCTAACGGTCACATGATCGTTGGGATGCCATGGCTTGCTGGTTACCACGCGAGCGCCTCGGGCGCTCACGTTTTCCGTAACTCCCTGCTGAGCCACGGTGTGGATATCCAAACCCGATAAGTCTACGGCTACGTGCACTCGAGAACGATCTTCTAACCGGTGAGCCTGGCTGTACATGGGACACCGCACTGCTTTCTGGGCCGGGATCTGGGAGTGGACGTTGTGGTGGGTTCAACGACTGGCAAAGCATACGCTTCTAGCCCCCAGACTGGTCAAGAATTTTCATCCCCTCTTGAATCTTCGAGGTTAACTGTCCGGCAACGCGACAACCTCATCCCAAGAGCGAACGACGCGAAACCTTCCCCCTCGCCCGGCACAAACGTAACTCTATATTTTTCATTTAGTTACGCGAATGGCAAATTCGGCGATTCGATTGCGCTGTCTTTTGGGTTTGGGCCTAGCCAGAGTTCCTCGCTTTTCGCCAAGGAGGCTGTCATGAAAAAGCGCGAACGCATCCGAGAAAAAGTCACCATCCTACCGACCTCCATGTATCTCTCAAAAATGCACGACGCCGGATGGACCCTTGTTGCGCTGGAATGGGAACGCGAAGTGGAAACTTCCTCTTTGCCTGAGCCTCCCGAAGAAGTTCCAGATTCGGAAGAAATCCCCTTTGGTCTGCGCATTGCCGCAGACTGCCATCACCTCGAAGACGATCCCCTCGAAACGCAAACGCTCAAATTCCTGGCCGAGCTGATTGTCCAGGACGTCTCCTTCAACAGCATGGCCGACGCGCTCAATGTCCGCGACTACCGCACTCGCGACGGCCGTCCCTGGACTGCTGCCGCCATCTTCCGCCTCATCCCGCGCCTGATCGACGTCGCCCCGCGCATTCTCTCAGGCTCGGAATGGGAATCCCGCAAGAAGCAGCTTTCCCGCGTGGCATGGAATTCATAGACCGCACTGCCCACAGCGAGTCTTACATGCCCCTCTCCGGTTTCTTCTTTCTGAGAGGATGATCAGGCGATAGTATATTTTTGCATGAGAAGTTCCGCCCCCAGTCTGGGTGGCGTTGTGAGCAGGCGGACTCCTGGCTTCACTCTTCTCGGCTTGGGGTCAGGCCCCGCCCGGGATAAAACCCCCGTCGACCTCCGCGTAAATCACCGGCACCGCCGGAAGAGGGTCGTCCCGTCGTCCCCCTGAATCGATGCGCCAGCCGACCCGCCTCCCGCTAGAGATCTTCCGGCACTCTCTCCTTGACATTCTACCTATCACGCCATATATATGTAGAATGTCTAGGAAGAACCATTCCTTTGTATTCCTGATCGCTGCAGCAGCAATTCTTTCGGTCCCTGCCAAGCCCAGCCTGGCAGGCTCGCCTCCGAACGAGCGAGAGACCGTCACTAAAATCGTCCTGCAAATCCAGAAGGCCGACTATGAGGACGACCGACCCGCCCTCGAGCGCCTTTATGGCGAGCTCGCGCCATTCGCGGAGACAAAAGATATTGCCTCTCGTGTTCTCTACTGGCGCGGCTTTGCCCTCTGGCGCAGAGCCATCAACGGATTTAACGACGGCGTCGAAAAAAACGAGCTGCAGCAGGACCTCGAGCAGGCTGCCAAAGAATTCGAAAAGTCCGCGTCGGCAGATCCCTCGTTTGTCGATGCAAAGATTGCCCTGGGATCGTGTTACGGCTACCTCGCCTATTCCGTGAACAAGAAAGATGCCGCAGAGCTGCAAGCTCTGCTTCTGAAATCCCGGCAATCCATAACGGAAGCCAAAGCAGCTGCGCCCGATAATCCGCGCCTCCTTTGGGTTCTCGGTCCCATTTACTGGAATATTCCCGCCGACCGGGGCGGCGGCCAGGACAAAGCAATGGAGACGTACGAGAAAGGTCTCGAGATTGTCCGAAGCCATAAGGCCACGACGAGCGATTCGCTCGATCCAGTATGGGGGGAGCCGGAACTCTTGATGAGTCTCGCCTGGTCCAACTTGAATCGCGCCACGCCGGACCTGAAAGCTGCGGAACAAAACGCTCAGGCAGCGTTGGAACTCGTCCCTAATTGGCATTACGTTCGCGACATTCTCATGCACCAAATTCGCGAGGCAAAGGCAAAAAAGAGCGGAACCGGCTAGCCATATACATGTGACGCCGCGGAATTCGGCGCGCATCCGGTTGAAACGTTGAAAGAGTGATCGAGTTCAGGAGACGCAATGCCCATTGAAAAATCGGATTTGCTGCAAGGCACTCTCGACATGCTCATCTTGAAGATCGTGGCCCTCGGTCCTGTTCACGGCTATGGCATCTCCCTCAGAATCCGCCAAATCTCCAGAGAAGTCCTGCATGTCCAGCAAGGTTCGCTTTATCCGGCTCTGCATCGACTTGAGAAACGAGGCTGGCTTCAGGCCGAGTGGGGGGCCTCCGACAAGGGCAGGCAAGCCAAGTTTTACAAGTTATCCCTAAAGGGCCAGAAACAACTGGAGAGTGAAGAATCGAACTGGAATCGGTTGTCGGGTGCGGTGGCCAATATTATGCAAACCGCACAGTAGGAGGTTGTCATGTCTTGGTGGAAATCCATCCTTCCGAAGCGCGCCTCTGACGCACAAATGGACTCCGAACTCCGCTTCCACATCGAGGAACTCACGGACGAAAATATAGCCGCGGGCATGACGCCTGAGGAAGCCCGCCGCAGCGCCATGCTCGAATTTGGGGGTCGGGAAAGATTCAAGGAAGAGGTCCGCGATGTTTACCGCATCCGCATCCTCGACGCCGCCGTCGCTAACCTCAAATCCGCCTTCCGCTTCATTCAGAAATCTCCAACGTTTTCCATCACCGTTATTCTCACGCTAGCTCTCGCCATCGGGGCAAATAGCGCCGTCTTCTCCGCCATCGACGCCATCCTCCTGAGACCCCTCCCCTTCCCTGACGCGGATCAGCTTATGCGCGTCGATCAATACAATCCGAAGACTTCAAGCCCGCTCCACTTGGTAGCCCCGGTTCGGCTGGAAGACTGGAATCGCCTCAATTCCACTTTCCAGGCGCTCACCGGTTACTACAGCGAGGATGTCTCCGAGTCCACCGGGCCACTGCCGGAAAGGATAACTCGCGCCTGGGTCTCCCCCCGTTTCCTTGAAGTTTGGGCCGTTTCCCCCATGTTGGGCCGTGAATTTACGCCCGACGAGGAGACTCTCCATGGGCCGGCTGCGGCCCTGATTAGCGATGGCTTCTGGCGTCGTCGCTTCAACGCCGATCCCAACATCGTCGGACGAAATCTGCGCCTCGATGGTCATCTGACTCCGATCGTCGGCGTAATGCCTCCTTCTTTCTCTTTTCCGGATCGCGAAACCGATTTGTGGTGTCCGGTTCCCGCGGGGTTGTCTTATGGTCCAGCCCGCCTGAACAACTGGTTCACCGTCATCGGGCGCCTCCAACCCGGCGTCACCCTCGCACAAGCCCGCGCCAATCTCGCCACGGTGCAGGCACAGCTCGGCCGCCAGTTCCCCAAAACCGACGGGGAGCTCTCCGTCGGCGTCGAGCCGCTCAAGGAAACCACCATCGGCGATTCGCGCCGTTCTCTCTGGCTGCTCTTTGGCTCCGTCACCCTGCTGCTGTTCATCGCGTGTATCAACGTCGTGGCGCTGCTCTTGTCCCGCTCGGCTCAGCGTCAGCACGAAATCTCCGTTCGCTTCTCCCTGGGCGCTCCACGCGGCGCGCTCATTGTTCAGCTGCTGACGGAAACCTTTCTCCTGGCCCTGATCGGCTCGGGGCTCGGTCTGTTTCTCGCGGCGGCAGCGTCTGGCATCTTCCGCTCCCTGGCCGCGCAGCTTCCCCGCGTCGAAGAAATCCATCTCGACGCTCGCATCGTCCTCTATTCTTTGGCTTGTTCGGTGGTGGTCACTCTTCTCTCGGGACTGGTTCCCGCCATTCGCGGCACGCGGCGCAATCTCTCCGCCTCGCTAGCGCAGTCTGGCCGCTCGCAAGTCTCGGGGCGAAATCCGCTCCAGTGGCTCCTTGTCGGCATCCAGGTCGCCCTCGCTGTCACACTGCTCGCCGGCGCTGGGCTGCTTCTCCGCAGCTTTCAACAACTCGGCCGTGTCAGCCCCGGCTTTGACCCCACCCACATCCTGACCTTCCAGCTCAGCATGAACTGGGGCGAAACAGGGGACATGAAAAAATTGCGGCAGTTCACCGACAGCATTCTCGAAACGCTGCGCGCGACGCCCGGCGTCGAAGCCGAGGCTATCTCCGTCGGCGTACCAGGAGTTCCCTTCCGTTATCAGACCGAACTCAAGCTTATGGAAGGCCGCGCTGACACGGAGCCCAAAATCGTCGCAGAGAACCGCTTCGTATCTGCCAGCTACTTCGCCACCATGCGCATCCCGCTGCTCGCCGGCGAAGTCTGTCGCGAAACCGACGGCCCGCCCACCGTCGTTGTAAATCGGGCTTTCGCCAACGCTTATTTCCCCGGCGCACCCGTCCTTGGCCATCACGTGCAATCCATGAATTTGGGTTACTCTGGCGCCGCTGAAATCATCGGCATTTCCGGAGACGCCCGCGAAACTGGCCTCGACCATCTTCCCGTTCCCACCGCCTACTGGTGCGCTCCCATCGCCGAGCCTGGCACCTATTTCCTTGTCCGCACCCGCAACGCTCCCATGACCATGGCCGAAACCATTCGCCGCCAGATCCACGACACCGAGCCTCAGCGCTCCGTCTACGATTTCGCTCCCCTCGAGCAGCATTTCTCCGATGCGCTCGCCGAAGGTCGCCTTCGAACGATTCTCCTGACCTTTTTCGCCGCCACCGCCCTTTCTCTCGCCTGCATCGGCCTCTACGGCACGCTCAGCTACTCCGTGAATGTTCGCCAAAGGGAAGTCGGCCTGCGTCTCGCCCTCGGCGCATTGCGCGGCCAAATCATCCGTCAATTTCTCTGGCAGGGCCTGGCCGTGTGCATCCTGGGCTGCCTAGCTGGATGGGCTCTCGCCTGGGTATCTACGCGGCTCATGGCGGGCCTCCTCTACGGTGTCTCGCCCAACGACGTCCCCACGCTCTCTGCCGTCATCTTCCTTGTTCTCGCCGTCGCCGCCATCGCCTCCCTTATCCCGGCCATCCGCGCCGCCCGCGTCGAGCCCATGCACGTCCTCCGCGACGAGTGACTCGATTCGCAGTTGTAACCAATCTTCGAAACGCCTACCCTAAGTGAATTACGGAAAATATCGCCTCTCACAAGTTTCCAGACACACGCATAAGAGGAGAAAAAAAATGAATTCCGAGCTTCTCAAGATGCAAACCACGCGGCGAGACCTGCTCTGCGGTTCTGCTGCGCTCGCTGGCGGCGCCTTTCTGGCGCAACTCTTCCCTGGCAGCCTTCTCGGCGCCGCCGTCCCCCGCCTAGCCTCACAATCGCCCGCCGACCGCGCTACCGCGTTTCGCGCGCAAATGGGTGCTATTCCCATTCAATCTCAAAAGCTCGCCGACAATCTCATGTTGCTCTCCGGCCCCGGCGGAAACGTCGTTGTGCTGAACGGTCCCGACGGCAAGTTCATCGTCGACAATTTCGTTTCTCCCGCCTGGCCCAGGCTCAAAGAGACTCTCGACGGCCTTGGCAATGCCCCCTTGAAATTCGCCATCGACACCCACTGGCACTTCGATCACACCGACAACAACGCTCCACTCCACGCCGCCGGCGCTATCGTTCTCGCTCACGAAAACACAAAAAAACGCATGTCCGAATCGCATGACGTTCCTGTCCTCGGTTTGCACTTCGATCCCTCACCGGCGGATGCCTTGCCGCAACAAACTTTCGCGACCAGCCACAAACTGAAAGCCAATGGCGAATCCCTTGTCCTCGAGCACCTGGCGCCTGCGCACACCGACTCCGACATCTACGTTCACTTCGAAAATGCTAACGTCATCCATATGGGCGACACTTTCTTTAACCACGCCTATCCTTTCATCGACCCGGGATCCAGCGGCAAAGTCAAAGGCATGATTGCCGCCGCCGACAAAATCCTCACCATCACCAACAACGACACCAAAATCGTTCCCGGCCACGGCCCTCTCGGCAACAAAGCCGACCTCACCAGCACGCGCGATATGCTCGTGACCGCCGTCGATCGCATCGAAAAACTAAAGGCCGCTGGCAAAACCTACCAGGAAGCCGCAGCGGCCCAGCCGCTCGCAGATCTTGACGCTACCTGGGCTAAAGGTATGCTCGGAAGCGACCTCTTCGTCCAAGTTATCTATCTGACGCTCTGAGTCCAGGATCCTCTGATTCGTTGGCCGCTCGAATTCCTGGCACGTAAGAATGTTTGTCCTCAAACGAACGAGGAGCGCGATGAACTGCAGCTAAGCTTCGAGCCTGGTGCGTTCGCCAAAAAACTGCTCCGCTGCATTTCTGAAATGGGTCGTTTATTGTTGAAGATGTGCTTCGATGCTGATGGCGATGCCGTCCCCGGTGCGGAGTATCTGGACCTCGGAGGAACTGAGTTTATAGCTTCGATCGGAACCGATGACCTCTATCTCAACAGAGTGGTTTACAGCGGGGCAGAGAGAGGTCTGACCCAACCCCCGTTCATCGAGGGTGACTTCTGCCGCCGGAGCGCCGGCCACGCAGGTGCTGATGCGCATGCTGCCTGAAAAATGACTCGGCACGTGAACCACAAGCCGATCGGGATGCAAACTTGCTCCGCAGGAAAGCATCAAGAAAACCATCGCGACAAACGCCAACGACAGATAGGGCAGGTTAGAGCGGATGGGCACGATTGGTATCCCCAATACGGCTAGCGCCTTGTTTATAGCATCCCTGAAAGCAGAAAGCTATTCTCTGCGTCATGAGTTACGCTTCAAAAACGTTACGGGCTTCTCGGAGTAGCGTCCGTAAGTTAAGATTACCGCCTGCTAGCAAGATTGAGTTTGCCTAATCGGAGCTGAGCATTGCCATCGCGAGCCAATCCTCCTCGACTTATCTTCGCGTCGGCAATATTCCTGCTGCTAGTTTGCGGCGTTGCTTCGGTCTGGACGTTCTATCGCATCTATTCCGGAGAAACGTGGGTCCGGCATACGTATATCGTGCAGGTTCTGATTGGAGATATCGAATCCGACCTCGCCCGGATGGGGCGTGCCCGGCAAATCTATCTCGAAACCGGGGATAATCAATATGTTCAGGACATCGAAGCAGCGCGCACGGAACTATTCGACAAAATCAGCCAATTGAAGGTATTGGTCGAGGACAATGCCGATCAGGAAGGCTCGGCCGAAAAACTGGAACAAGCCGCCTATGGCCGTTGCCGTACGCTGAGTGAATCGATGCAACTGGTCGAATCCGGCAAATCCACGGACGAAGCGCAGGATAATTACTCGGCACAGTTGGTGGATTGGTCGCGACAGACCGCGGCCATTGCCAAGGATATGCGGGACGGCGAGTCCAAGCTGCTGGACCGCCGGCTGTTGCTCACAAATTCTCTTTTCTTTTGGATTGTCGCGATTTTCGCCGTCACCTTTATTCTTTCGCTCTGGATGCTCTGGGAACACTATCGAGGGCTGACCCGCGAGTTGGCGCAGCGCAAACTCGCGGAGCGCAACGCCCAGAATCTGAGTGCGCAGCTTCTGAGCGCCCAGGACCAGGAGCGGCGGAAAATCGCGCGGGACTTGCATGACGGGCTGGGGCAAACTCTGGTCGCGGCTAAGATGATTGCAGACACTCTCGTGAAGCGCCCGCTCGAAAAACAGAGTTTGCTGGATCTCAGCGCGCTTTTGGACGAAGCGGTGTCCTCGACGCGTTCCATGTCGCATCTGCTTCATCCGCCACTGGTCGACGAACTCGGATTCACCTCTGCGGCGCGGACTTACTTAGAGGGTTTCTCGCAGAGAGCCGGCGTAAAGGTTAGTTTTGATCTTCCTGACACGGTAGAACCCTTGCCGCGCGATCTGGAGCTCACTCTGTTCCGCGTGCTGCAAGAGGCGCTGACAAATATTCAGCGGCATTCGAAGAGTTCTAAGGCGGAAGTCCAGTTTATTGCGAATGGCAGGACGGCAACGCTTAGGGTCCGCGACCACGGCATCGGCTTGCCGCCAGGGATGTTGGAGAATTTCCATCAAAATGGAACAAGTGTGGGCGTTGGCTTGGCCGGGATGAAAGAGCGGGTCCGCGAACGGAATGGAGAGCTCGAAATTCGTTCCGATTCCGCGGGGACATCTATTTCGGCCACTTTTCCAGTGGTGCCGGACTCCTCCGTATCGGATCGCTGATTCCCTTTTCCGCTCGCTCGCGCGGCCAGTTCCGATTCCCCTCTTCTGCTATCCTATTTCCTCGCATCAAAGGAGCCCCATGCAGTCGCTGCGGCTGAACCCGATTCTCAACACTGACTCCTACAAACTCACCCACTGGTGGCAATATCCGCCGGACACCCGTCACATATATTCCTACGTCGAGTCCCGCGGCGGCATGTTCGAGGAAACTATGCTGGCCATGCTTCAGTACATCGTCAAATCCAATTTCGCCGGCCAGGTTTTCACTTTGGAAGATATCGAAGAGGCTCGCCGCGTCGCTCATGCGCACTTCGGGGGCCACCCTAAGTCCTTCAACTACGACGGCTTTAAGTCCCTTTATGCAAAACACGGCGGGCGCCTTCCCCTGCGCATCCGCGCGGTCAAGGAAGGCACCGTCGTCAAGAGTCACAACGCTCTCATCACCATTGAAAACACCGATCCCGAGTTTTACTGGCTTACCAACTGGGCGGAAACCCTTCTTCTGCAGGTTTGGTATCCCATCACTGTCGCGACACTCTCCCGCGCCATCAAGCAAGTGATCGGCAGGGCGCTCGTGCGCACCGGCGATCCCTCGCTTCTTCCTTTCAAGCTCCACGACTTCGGTTTCCGCGGCGTCTCCTCCAAGGAGTCTGCGGCCATCGGCGGCGCCGCCCATCTTCTCAATTTCCTCGGCACGGATACGCTGGCCGCCATCCAGCTTCTCAACCAGTTTTATTCCGCCGACCTCACCACGAAAGATCCGCTCAACTGCGCCGGCTACAGCATCCCCGCCTCCGAGCATTCCACGATCACCGCGTGGGGCGAAGCCAACGAAGGCCAGGCCTACGCCAACATGTTGGAGAATTGCCCCGAAGGCGTGGTCGCCTGCGTCAGCGATTCCTATGACATTTACAACGCCGTTCGCAATCTCTGGGGCGGCGCGCTTCGCGACAAAATTCTCCAGCGTAAGGGAACTCTGGTCATTCGCCCGGACTCCGGAGACGCCGTCTCCGTTCTCGAAGAACTCTTCAAAATCGTCGCGGAAGTTTTTGGCTACGAAGTCAATAAAAAAGGCTGGAAGACCACCATCCCCAATGTCCGTTTCATTCAAGGCGACGGCGTAAATTTCTACACCATTCAAAACATAACTGGCCAGCTCACCCGCAAAGGCTGGTCGCAGGATATCTGGAGCTACGGCATGGGCGGCGCGCTGCTCCAGCAGGTAAATCGTGACACGCTGAAATTCGCCCTGAAATGTTCCGCTATCGACCGCGCCGGCAAATGGCACAACGTCTACAAAAACCCAAAAACCGATCCAACCAAAGCCAGCAAAGGCGGCCGCTTCAACCTGATTCACATCGGCAAGGAATTCGCCACCGTCGAAGTCGACAACGACGCCCCCCATCCCGACAGCTCCCGGCTCGGCGTCAACGCGCTTGAAACCATCCTCGAGGACGGCAAAATCCTCCGCGACATGACCCTCCAGGAAGTCCGCGACATCGCCGTCAAATACGACGCCTACAATGAGGCCGCCTGATTATTCCAACTTTCGAGCGCGCCCGTCTGCGTGTCGGGGCCCGCGCTTCTCTTTTTTCTCGTCTGGCACAGTGAACCAAGGCCGTTCAGCGCACCGCCGCGGCTCACTCTTCGCCGATGTCCTCGTGCCACAACGCGGGATTTTCCGCGACGAATTTGGCGAGCATCTCCACACACTCCTCTGAAGCAAGATCGATCACCTTGATTCCATTCTCACGCAGCCAGTCGATCCCGCCGCGAAAATTTACAGATTCTCCGACGACTACCTCTCCAATTCCAAACTGGCGGATCAGCCCGCTGCAATACCAGCACGGCGCGAGCGTCGTGACCATGATTTTGTCGCGGTAGCTGCGCTGGCGGCCCGCCTTCCGGAAGGCGTCGGTTTCCCCGTGTGCCGAAGGATCACCGTCTTGCACTCTGCGGTTGTGCCCGCTTCCCAGGAGTCGTCCGGCGCTGTCGAAAAGGGCCGCACCGATCGGAATTCCGCCCTCGGCGAGTCCCCGCCGCGCTTCTTCTATCGCCGTCTCGAGCATCGGCAAACACTTCGACCGGTCCATCTAGGCAACCCCTTTCTGCTGTCCAGGCTCATAGCGCGGCGCGATAGC
>Ga0070762_10001286_pt1 | contig 11448 bp, 7 predicted proteins | sample HubBroMetageREF2_FD_66726 | JGI IMG/M metagenome (GOLD analysis project Ga0070762, IMG submission 66726) | Reference soil microbial communities from the Hubbard Brook experimental Forest, New Hampshire, USA - Hubbard Brook CCASE Soil... | ecosystem: Environmental > Terrestrial > Soil > Temperate... | reverse complement strand
GGTGAGAAAGGAGCGTTCTAACCAACTGAACTACGTCCCCACTCGCCAAATCAACGAGATTTGCGATTAGAAAACTCGCAAAATGCGATTGCAAAACTATCCTAACAGCTTCCCGCGGAACGCGAAAGAGTGCGGGGCCATTCGCACCTAAACCCGTCGAACCGGTCACTAAAGTTGCTTAAACCCCAGTTATGTTGCCCTATCGGTTTGCGGGATGAAACTGGTTGGGTTCGTTTCAAAGAATGTGATAGGCGAACGCCCGCCCTTTCGCAGCCGAACGCGAAAGAACGGAGTACCCGTTTTTGCGCGATCAGAAAGCATGGGCCACCCCGTTGGCTTCATGTCCGAGGACCGATGAAGGTCCCCGTCCAAGCAGAGCTTGGACGGGCCAACCTTGATGGTGAAATTGGACTCTCCGCCTTATAGCCACTCCGGGCATTGCCCCACGTCATCGACAAACCAGTGCCCGTCGTTTTCACAACAGTATCAAGTGTGCCGACAGATTTAACAGAACTGTAATGACAGGATGCTAGACTCTTCGACACTCGGAGCCACCAGGGCGTGTGAAAACAATCCAACTGTACTTAAGGAGACTCCCTATGTTCGCAAGAATTTCGAGAAGAGAAGGGTATTGCCGTTTAGCGAAACGAGCCATTGCGGCAATCTCAACCAGCATTCTCGTCGCCTCCATTCCAGCCGTTGCACAGAATTCCAAACCCGATCGCGACCGATTCTTCTTTTTTCCCGGCAACCTGGTGGTCAGCCGAAGCGTGTATGACAACAATCCGAATAATGTTCAGGTCGGCCAAATCCTTCCTCCCAACTGCCAAAGTACTCAAGGCGGATGTGGCGGTTCGCAGGGCGCCCCCTATAACGGCACGTACCCGTTGGTCTGGAATGATGACAGCTACGACGGCAGCTTCGGCATCACATCGGTAATTTTCCTGGACCAAATTACGCCCTTTGGCTGGCCGATTAACAGTCTGGAAGTTCCCAACAGCTCGCAGCGCGGAGTTGGCGATCAAATGGTCACCAGTTTCAGCTCGAAGTCCGAACTGGCGTTAAACCTTTCGACCGACGGACAGTATCTGACGTTCTCCGGCTATGTCTCGCCGATCGATGCACTCGACGTCTCGAATTCCAACACGCCCGGTGCGGTCGATCCGACCAATCCCGTGGGAGAGAATGTGTACCGTGCGGAGGCGCAAGTCGACCGCTTCGGACGATTCCAGTTCACGGAAACCAACTCCTACAGCGGCAACAACGGACGCGCTGTCATTTGGAACAATACCAACGGCGATGATTTCTTCTACACATCCGGAAACGCGGGGAATGGGAACAATCCTCAACCGAATGGCATTATCCTGGGCGCGGGCACGCAGATCATCAATCCTGCGAACCAACCGGAAAACCAGCAGAATCCGGGCACGCCGACTCCGGTGGGAAGTTTCAACATCACGGAGTTGGGATACCCAGCGGACAAGATCGGCAAGGACGACAATTTCCGCGGCCTGACCATTTTTAACAACGTGCTGTATTACTCGAAGGGAAGCGGAAGCAACGGCGTCAACACCGTGTACTTCCTGGACACGACCGGCACGGCGTGCCCGAATGGAGTCGGCCTGCCGTCGAGTTCAGCCACACTGCCGAACACTCCTCTCGCCTACAATATTCAAAATCTCCAGACTGAAGGCCTGCCGAGCAACATGTGTATTTTGGCGGGCTTTCCGGCGATTCCTAATAGGGAGGCAACGGTCACGGCCTATCCGTTCGGTATCTGGTTCGCGAATGCCACTACTCTTTATATTGCGGACGAAGGCGACGGCTATACCGGTGGAACGGATTTGTACACGCACGCAGCGGCTCAGACTACGGCGGGACTGCAGAAGTGGGTATTCGATTCGTCGACCAATGTGTGGAACCGGGTTTACACGTTGCAGACGGGGCTAGGCCTGGGTGTGCCTTACACGGTGCGGCACTATCCGACGGGAAACAACCCGGGCACCGGCCTTCCGTGGGCGCCCGCAACCGATGGAATGCGCAACATTACAGGAGAGGTGATTGGTGGTTATGCCGCAATTTGGGGAATCACGTCTACAGTTAGCGGAAACGGCGATACCGGCGCTGATCCCAATCAACTCGTGGTGGTGTTGGATTCGGTGCAGAACACGAATCCAGCGATCGCTTCTAAGGAAGAATTCTTGACCCTGCGCGAGGCCGGCTTCGGAGAGGTCTTGCGTGGAGTTTCTTTCACTCCTGGAAGCTTTTAGTTTCCAGGCGCGTTGATGGTGTTCGCGAAGAAGCTTATGCACGGCGGGGTCGGGTTTACCGGCTCCCGCCGTTTTTTAGCGGTTGGCTTCAATGTCTCGCAGCTTTCATCCTGCTATTTGTCAGCTGTAACGTTGCTTTGCTGTAGCCATGAGGCGAGCCGGGGTCCCTGCTGTGTTTTAAGGTCCACACAATAATTCATCTGTTCTACCGATTGCTTTAGCGATCGTTCGGCCGCAGGAGCGGGATGGCTTGCGAAGAAGGTCTGCACTTCGTCGCGCATGGCTGGATCGCAGAAGCTTCCGGTGGCTTGCACGATGGTTCCACCGGCGAAGGCTCCGCCCAAGTTCTCGATGGTTGTCCAGCGCGTCTGAACGAAAGTCCACGCTTGTTTCGCCGTGGCGGGATTTTGCATCATGCTGGAGATCAAATATGGAGCATCCTGCGAACGCATCTGCGGGGAGATGGCGAATTCCAGGGTTTTCTCAACCAACGTGGGATCGTTGAAGCGCCGGAGAGCGGAGATGTCGGCGAAATAGGTTTCCGGCGTCTTGGCAGCTTTGAGATCAGCCATAATTCTGTCGTACAAAACCTGATCCCCGTTGCGCGCGGCAATTCGCAACGAAATGGCCCCGACTTCGTGATCGATGGAGGAAGGATCGGCGAGATACTGGTCGGCCAGCTTTCTTGCCAGGGCCTGTACTTGCGGATCGCGGGCCACCTCGCCGAGGGCCATCATTAATCTGGCGCGCAAGGCGGCGCGATCTTCACTTTCGCCGGGTTTGGCTTCCCATCCTATGTCGTGGGCCACGGGGTCGAGGAGTTGACGCACCCAAAGATCGAAGGCTTCGCGATCAGCGTCGCTCACAAGGTCATCGCTGACGTAAGTGAGTTGGTTGATGATTTCACCCAAAACGGCGCTGCTGCGGTCCGCCTGCAGGCCTTCCGCCAGGACGAGATAATCTCCGATGGGCTCGCGATCGACGCGGACCGAAGCCCAAACGTCGCTGAGCAGCATCATGCGTTCGGCCGGAGTCAGCGCGCTCTCGGCTACTTTAGCGACGGAGCGGATGGCTTCGGAGTTGTAGGCGGAGCGATAGAAACCCTTTGCATTGGCGTTGGCGTAAACCCACGGCGAACATCCCTGGAGGGTGAGGCTGGCCTGTTTCTTTGTGATCAGCTCACACTTTTCTGTGGCGGATGTCGTCGATCCAATTTTCATACACAGAGGAATCTGCCAGAGCTCCGAGCTGTGTGCGTCTAACTTCGCCCGGTCGTAAAAGTAGCGCTGCTGTTCGAGCGCGACGGTCTCGGAGTTGCCGGAGCATTCTGTCTTTACGGTTACGAGCGGCTGCCCAGCTTGCTCGGTCCAGGTAGGCATAATTTTGTCGATGGGCTTCTTTGATACCTGCGTCTGCGCGTTCCAAAAATCAAAGGCCGTGGCGTTGGCGTAGGAGTGCTGCTTCAGATATAAATCCACGCCGGCACGAAACGAGTCGGGCCCCACGTAGGATTCCAGCATGCGCAGCACGGCCGCCGTTTTCGTGTAGGTGATAGCATCGTCGAGTTCGAGAATCTGCGCCGGCGTATCTGCGGGCTGGTGAATGGGGTGGGTATTGACCAGTGAATCCTGGCCCAGCGAATACACGGTGTCGCTGACTTCGTCGAGTTGTACATTCCATTCGGGCTTCCACGCGGCAACTGGCTTGCTCGACATCCAGGTGGCAAAACCTTCGTTGAGCCACTTGTTGTCCCACCATTGCATGGTTACCAGGTCGCCAAACCATTGGTGGGCCATCTCGTGGGCGAGGACCGACGCGACGGTTTTCTTCAGGTCGATGGCCGTGTGCTTCTCGTCGAGTAGCAGCAGAACTTCGCGAAAAGTAATGCAGCCTGTATTCTCCATGGCGCCCGCTGAGAAATCAGCCAGCCCGACCAGGTCAAGTTTGCCGTAGGGATATTTAATTCCGAAATAGCGATCGTAAAAGCTTAGGTTAAATTCGGCTGCGGCCAAGGCGAAGCGGCCCAGTTCCTTTTTGCCGGGGCTGGTCCAGACACGAATGGGAATGCCGTCGGCGTTGCCTTCGATGTATTCAAAGTTGCCGACTACCACCGCGACCAAGTAGGACGACATTTTGGGGCTAGTGGAAAAATGGACGGTGTGTTTCGCGCTGCCGGGACCGGGCGTATCGGAAACGACCTTTCCATTCGAGATCACGGTCATGTCTTTGTCGGCAATGACGGTAACATCGAAAGTAGCTTTGAAGGCAGGCTCGTCAAAGCAGGGAAACGCGCGCCGGGCGTCGGTGTCCTCGAGTTGGGTGGCGGCGTATTTGCGGCCTTGATCGTCCTTGCCAATGTAGAATCCGCGCAATTCGTTATTCAGGATTCCGCGATAGTGCATATGCAACGTCGCGGGACCGGGCTGAATCGATTTGTCTACCGTCAGGGTCGCGGTTTGGTTGGCCTTGTCCAGCGTGACTTTGGCTGGTCGAGTGCTGCCTGCGCTGCTGACGCTTATGTCATGGAAATCTATTTCGACCGCATGTAAGACGATGTCGGAAGTGGCTTTCAGAACTCGAATCTGAATGGTTTCCTCGCCGTCGAACTTGTTGGTGGCAAAGTCGGGCGCAAAAATGAGCTGGTAACTGTCAGGCACAACAGTTTGCGGCAGACGTTCCGCCGCGCAGACGGATGCGAGTAGCGAAAGCCCGAACAGAAACCCAAACAAGAAGAGACGTTTCATGTCTTTCTCCGATTTCCAGAGTGATGGTCCTTTTATCCTAACGACAATAGCCTTTTGAACCGGCCTGCAAATGTTATTTATAGCCAAAGCAGGGGAGCGGTTTCTTGAACCGTATTAGCCTGCCTGGCTTTTATTTTGTCGAGGCTCGCAGGCCCGGTTGGACCGTGCTTCGAAAGGCGGAGGGAGTCAGGCCGGTCGACTGTTTGAAGTTTCGACAGAGGTGGGCGTGGTCGGCGAAACCGCAGGTATAGGCCACGTCCACGATCGGCGTTTTCGAGTTGAGGAGAAGCTCGAAGGCTTTTCGGATTCGGATTTTGGCAAGATGATCGCCGAATGTGTATCCGAGGAAGCGGCGGAAACTGCGTGCGACATGGACAGGATGAACCCCGACGGCGCGGCCCAGGGTGGCTAGTGACAATGTCTGCTGGTCAGTATCGCCGCAAATTTCAAGGGCGCGGTTGAACCAGCTAGGGGGACGGCGCTCGAAGGTGCCGGTAAAGAAAAAGCCGAGTAGTTCGGTAGCTACATCTTCGGTCCGATGCGAGTCGGTGGTCAGTTCGCGATACATCCGCAATCCCAGCGAATAGGGAAGGCCACCACAAAACATCCGGGCTCGCGCGACGGATTTGGGTTCCCACGCCGCGTCGTCCAACCAGGCAGGATCGATTTCGAGATCAAGCACATGGCCGCCGCCGGAGTGAAACCGGTCGGCGTGAGCTTCGGTTTTTGGGTGCCATATTACCGTGCCCGCCGAACAGTTCCGTTCTTCGTGCCGCGACACCTCTATATAGGCGCCTGCCAGAAGGAACGAAACAAACGCGGTTTCATGTTCGTGCAGTGCCAGCGCAGCGCCAGCTGAATAGGACTTTTCGACAATTCGAAACGGGCCGATCTGCTTCTTGCGAAGAGGTGTTGGAGCAGATTTCATTTCAGTCGCCGTGGTTCAGTGTAATCCCGTCCTTGGGGTAGATACGCTGAAATTGGTAGGGCTGTTCCAATTTTCTGAATGGCCTACGCCCGGGGCTGAGAAAATGAAGTTTGTTCGTGAGCAGTTCTTCCTGGCAGCGACTGGTGCGGTTCCTCAGCTGACCGACCTCGCTGTGAAAGCTACCACTTAGCTGAGGTGAGGAGAAAAAATCGACACCGGCGACAATCGCAACCCAAAAGACATTCTGATCACGGACTTGTTCAAGAGCCACAGGCGATTAGACTCAAAGCCCCGCGATGCTTCAGACTGCCAGTCCCATAAGGCTTTGCGGCCAATACGTTTCCGGTTATAATCCTTTCCTTTTAGAAAACGGTCCGAAAGCAGGTTTCTGCCGATGTCTACTCTCCGAAATATTGCAAGGCACGTCCTGCCGTTGACCCTCATGCTGGCATTGTGCGTGCGCGGTTCAGCCGCAACTGCGGTTGGTGATACGGATGGCGCTGGCAGAGAGGCATGCCACGAGAAGGGGCGCGAGGCGCTCTACGGTTTTGCGATCACCCGCCTCAACCTTTCTGAGGTTGCGACGATCGATCTTTGCACCGGAGGGTTCAAGTCGGTGTCCAGCGGACCTGTTCCTTTTTTTGCGAACAGCTCTGCCGTCGCGACGAAGGCTGGGTTTCTGTACATTTCCAACAGCTTCATTAACGGCGGGTCAAACAACGGCTCGCAGATCTTCGTTTATTCGATTGACCAGGCTAATGGCAAGATCAACCAGATTGCAGGGTCGCCGTTCTTCTTGTTTCCGCCTCCCATTTCGATTCAGGGTCTGGCGACAACCCCGGATGGCAGGTTTCTCTACGGCGCCGATGCCAGTGGCAACATCTTCGCGTTTCGCCTGAACAAAGCAACCGGAGTTCCAACCGAGCTGCCCGGCTCGCCCTTCGCCTCCGGACCGAATTCGCAGTTGGTAGTCGATCCCTCAGGCAAGTTCCTCTATGCTACTGACGACGATGTTATCGGCAGCGTCCTGGCTTTCGCGATTGATTCCGACGGGGCGCTGAGTCCGTTGCCGGGTTCTCCTTTTGTCATACCTAGTCCAAACGGTGCTGGTCTCAACACTGAGCCATACGGCATTCTGGATACGGGTAGCTTCGTTTACGTCGCCCTCAGCGGTACAAACCATGTCGGGGCATTCTCCGTTGACAGTGAGACCGGCGCCCTGACCCGTGTGCCTGGCTCTCCTTTCTTAGCAGGAAACGGTGCTTCTCTTTTCGCCATCGAAAAAAACTTCTTGTATGTGGTAAATGTGGCCGACGGCACCATCTCCGCCTATACCATCGATCCCGGCAGTGGGGCGCTTTCGCCGGTGTCAGGCTCGCCTTTTGGCTCGGGTGGCGGGACGCTCGCGATCGATCCTTCTGGGAAATATCTTTATCTCGGGACGTTCAAGGGAGTTCAGAGTTACAACATTAATTCCACCACCGGCGCGCTTAGTTTGGGATCTGGAACCCTCGGCGAACAGGGAGTTCTCTGGCTCACAATCGTGGGACTCCACTGACCGGCTGTCGCGCTGTCTCTGGCAGTAAGCTGGGTTAAGAAAATACGCTGAGAAAAACTCTGGTCATGCACTCCTTAGATTTTCGCTCTCATAGATAGCGTTGCCTTTCCAACCGCAGGCTCGCTCCGCGGTTCTTGCTACAGTTGAGATGGCAGCTAGTTCTTTCCTCGCGCCAACCCTCCTAGCGTGTCAGGTTGGACCATGATCGTATCTTGCCCTTTCGTCTTTCCTGTGATGATGCCTTTGTTCGGGATGGTCTCATAGGCGTAGCCAGTCAGGGTGCCGGTCACATCGTCATATTGCCGATGGTGCCCAAGCGTCACGGTGAATCTGGCCCAGCCGTAGTGAACTTTGCCGTGAATGACGAACTTTAGTCCCAAGTATCGATTCCTGACGCCCTTAGCTTTGCTGACCCACGGGCCCAGGTCGGAATACTGGCTGGTGTGGACACGGTTGAAAAGCTCCATTGCCATAAATGGGTGATGAACAGGGAATTTGCGTTCTGGTCCGATTCGGACGCCGGCGGGCAAAGCGGAGGCAGCAGAAACAAAATAACTGCTGTGACTATAACGTCTCCCAGCGACCACGTTGTTGATGTTGCGGTATCCAGATGCGTCGAGCCCTGCCGAGAAGTACGAACCCGCATAATACCTCGTGCGCAGTACAAAATCCTTGATGCCGTCATGGTTGAGATCGATGTATAGGGGAAGGCGTGCGCGCGTCTTTTGATGCGTTTCCGTGTAGATAACTTTCGCCTCGGATGCCCTGGCCAGCGCCAGCACACTCACTCCGGCCGCACTCGCAGCCACAGCATACGAATTTAGTCGCTGGTAGGTTGACCTGGAGAGAGCACTCGGTTTGCGGGGCCGGGGAGAGCGGGTCATGAATCTTCCTCCGAAAAGGCGCTTCATTATCCATCTCGCCGGATCAGCAGTCAACGCCACTCAAATGGTTGAAGTCAGATGACCGCTGGGCAATGAGTGCTAGAGATTTACGCGAGCTACGAAAGCGATCCAGTGTTCGGATTGCCGGCCAGCCGCGAAAGCTGACGCGATATTCCACAAACGATATTGATTGGAACCGGCTCCAGCTGGCACAGAGTCGAGAAGGGGTTAGTTGAATTTCTCTGATCGCACTGACAGTCCCGCCGCAGCCTGCTGGCGGTGTGTCTGAAAACTTTTCTGGCACTTCAGGCCGGCTTGTCGCAACTCCGCAAATTCAGCTCGCCGGCGAATCGGATCGAACAAGGGATCCTTATCCAATGCCGGGTAGGAGCAGTAATTCCCCGCGATAGCTTTGTGCAGTTGCCGCAGAGCCGCGTCTCCAAATCCGCAAAACCCCAGGAACTCAGCACTGCGGTACGCCTCCTCAGCATCGAGCGACAGCCTCGGATCAGCTTCGATCTGAGCGGCGGTTTTGCTAATTTCTTCGTCCGGCGCATGGCTCAGGCAACTACGGGCCAGATCGGCGAAATGCAAGCCTGTCTTTGCTGCCGCGCCGGACTCGGCGAAAACGGCCGCCGTGTTTCCTGTGCGGAGAGCGATTACAGTCCTCAACATGGCGGTGGCTCCCGAATTCTCATCGAGATGAGTGAATCTAAGAGCATGCGTGTAATCACCCGACAAAATAAAAGGAGTAGCACAGGAGCGAAACACATTAAACCCAGGATCAATGGCGAGGGCTTTGTCGCACTCCTGGCTGGCCTCATCGAGCAAACCGGCATAGCGCAATACGTAACTCATCGAGTAATGGGCAATGGACACGTCCGGACGTCTGAGCAGAAAGTCCGCGGCCTGATCGTAGGCGCCGTTCAAATCTCCCTGTTCGACGCGGATAGTGGTCGAGACCGCGGGCACGTTGGGATCAAGTTCAGCTTGGCGCTTATACGCCTGCAGCGCATTGGACACCGCAGCTTGGCCCCCATTTCCATAGTGATAATCGATGTAGTAGCGCCAGCCCAACTCCCCCCAGGCAGGAGCGTATCCGCTGTCGAGCGAAACAGAACTTTGTAGCATCTTGATCGCGGTCAGATTGGGCTCGGGATCGAGCGGGACGGTGATGCTGTGCAAGAAAAGATCCAGAGCTTGCTCATTCTTGGGTACTGGTATCTCATCGGGAGAAGCGTTCGAGATGTTAATAGCCGGGAGCAGTCCCTGGGCTACGCGAACCGCGAGCCGGTCGTGCAAGGCAACGAGATCCTGTGGAGATGCTGTTACTTCCTCGCGCCAAACTGGTTGGTTCCGATCGACATCTACCACTTCCAAATTCACGCGCAAGGTGTGGTCGTCCAGGAGAAAACCACCAGCCACAACATACGTAACTCGTAGCTCCTTTCCAACCCCGGCGGGATCGGCGGGTTGCGATCCATATCTACTGGTCGAAGCGAACGGGCGCACTGCTACCGAGTGCGTGGACCCTAAATCGCTTACCAAATCGTTGGCAATCGCATATCGCAAGTAATCAAAGTCGGGGCCTGCCCCCTCGTTGGAAAACGGCAGAACTGCGACTACCTTTGCCGCGGCGGACGCACTCGGGGCGCTCCTCCGTGCGTAGCGCCAACCGCTCAGCAACACTAGAACAACGACCGCGGGGATGACCCACCACAGGCTGCGCCACATTGACGAATGTTCATCGGCACGGATTGGATCCAGAGACTCGGGAGTGGTTGAGTTTTCGACTCCCTCTGCGACTTCCGTGTCCACCTCGGATGTGACCGGTGCGATGAAGCGATAGCCGCGCTTGGGAACGGTTTCAATGAAGATGGGATTATCGGCGGAATCTCCCAGAGCTGAGCGCAAGCGCTTCAGTGCAGCGTTAAGACTTCCGTCGAATTCAACATACGTATCAGCCGGCCAAAGTCTCTGGCGCAGCTCTTCTCGAGCCACAACTTCGCCTGCGTGCTCCAGAAGAATGGCGAGAACTCGGAATGGCTGGTCCTGCAGCCGCACGCGCACGCCTTGGCGCAGAAGTTCCCCGCTGGCAAGGTCGACCTCGAATAAGCCAAACCGATAACTCCGCTTGGATTGCGCCAGAGGCATGGGAACAAAGAGGCTATGGCTGCCCCGTTGGCGCAAAAGTGTAGCACGGAAGCTCGCCAGTCGAGTCACACATTTTTCCAAATCATTGAAACCGGGTGTTTTATTTGGTCACCCACGGGTCATGGCGGCGTCCTTTGACCAAGCCAGACTTCTGCCGCACTCTGCAGGTCCGAAAGGTTGGATCGCGGAGCTTGGAAATACAATCACCACTCCGCTTCGGTCCTTTCGCTATCGACAAAAAGCCGCCATGGAGCACTCGAAAATGAATTCCACAAATCCAGCATCCTCATTTCTTGATTTCGTGAAGTCCTTACGTGTCCGCACGATCGTAAAGTTAATCGTTGCGTTGGCGTTGGCGACGATATGCTTTGCTCCGAGTTCCGCCGGACAAGTACAAAGTTCGGCGGTCCCCACATTGGTGAACTTCAGCGGCACGTTGACGGATGCCAGCGGCAAACCGCTCACCGGCACGGTCGGAGTGACCTTCTACTTGTATCAAGAGCAGCAAGGCGGTTCGCCACTGTGGCTGGAGACGCAGAATGTCCCAGCCGACAAGAACGGGCACTACACGGTCGCGCTGGGCTCGACTCGGAGCGCTGGCGTGCCAGCCAATTTGTTCTTCTCAGGCGAAGCGCGCTGGTTGGGCGTGCAGCCGCAGGGCCAGCCGGAACAGCCGCGGGTTTTATTGTTGAGCGTGCCCTACGCTCTGAAGGCCCTTGATGCGGAGACCATCGGCGGCAAGCCCGCCTCGGCTTTCATGCTGGCGCCCGCCGCCTCTAAGCCAGGAACCTCTGCCGGTTCACCAGCCTCAAACATTACTGGCAGCGGCACGGCGGATTACTTGCCCATGTTCACGGGTACGACGACGATTGGAAACTCTAAGGTCTACCAGAACGTTAGCGGGGACATC
>Ga0070762_10001285_pt1 | contig 11450 bp, 8 predicted proteins | sample HubBroMetageREF2_FD_66726 | JGI IMG/M metagenome (GOLD analysis project Ga0070762, IMG submission 66726) | Reference soil microbial communities from the Hubbard Brook experimental Forest, New Hampshire, USA - Hubbard Brook CCASE Soil... | ecosystem: Environmental > Terrestrial > Soil > Temperate... | reverse complement strand
TGCTGTTGGCTGGTTTATCCCCTGCTGAATCCCTGATTTTTGCATGCGCGATCGTCGTCTAGCTTCCCGGCCCGACGTCCAGCCCAGCGTGCTTTATACTGGAAGCCCATGGCAGACAACATTCATGTCAAGCTCCCCGATGGGAGCGTGAAGGAACTCCCGAAGGGGAGCACTGCGCTGGACGTCGCGAAATCGATCGGGCAGCGGCTCGCCGACGCCGCGCTGGTTGCGAAAACCAACGGCACTCTCATCGACCTTGCCCGGCCGCTCGAAAAAGATACTGACCTTCGCATCCTGACTGACCGCGATCCCGAGGCGCTCGACGTCTATCGCCATTCATCCGCTCACCTGCTTGCGGCGGCGGTTCTCGAATTGTTTCCTGAGACTAAGCTCGGACATGGCCCCTTCACCGAAACCGGATTCTTCTACGACTTCTATCGCCCGACTGCGTTTACTCCGGATGATCTGGAAAAGATTGAGAAGAAAATGCAGGAGCTGGTGCAGCAGAACATTCCCTATGCGCGCGAGTTTCTGCCTCGCGAGCAAGGCCTTCAGGAATTCAAGAAAGATGGCGATTTCATGAAGTGCCATTTCATCGAGCAATTCACCAAGCCCGATGAAAAGATTTCGATTTATCGCACTGGCAAGTTCACCGACTTCTGCCGCGGTCCGCACATCCCGTCGACTGGGAAGATCAAGGCATTTAAGTTGCTGAGCATCGCCGGCGCCTATTGGCTGGGAGACGAAAAGAATCCACAGCTGCAGCGCATTTACGGGACTTCGTTTTTCTCGAAGAAAGATCTCGATGACTTCCTAAACAAGCAGGAAGAAGCCAAGAAGCGCGACCATCGCGTGCTGGGACAGCAGCTTGATTTGTTTTCCATCCAGGAGCTCGCCGGGCCGGGGCTGATTTTCTGGCATCCCAAGGGCGGCATTATCCGCAAAGAGATGGAAGACTGGATGCGCGCCGAATATATTAAGCGCGGATATTCGCTCGTCTACACTCCGCATGTGGTTCGGCGCCAGTTGTTCAATGTTTCAGGCCACGAAGGATATTACTCGCAGAACATGTTCGACTTCATGGAGCTCGACGATGCGGAATATCGGCTTAAACCCATGAATTGTCCAGGTCACATTCTGATTTATGCAGACTCGCTGAAGTCGTATCGCGACTTGCCCGTGCGCCTGGGTGAACTGGGGACAGTCTATCGCTACGAGCGTTCGGGAGTCATGCATGGCCTGTTGCGGGTGCGCGGGTTCACTCAAGATGACTCCCACATCTTCTGCACCCCGGAACAGATTGAAGACGAAATTGGCGGCTGTCTGGATTTTGCGCTTGAGGTTCTGAAAGTATTTGGCTTCGACCAGTTCCAGACCGAGCTCTCCACCTGGGATCCGAATGACCGCAAGAATTTTCTGGGATCGGAAGAACAGTGGAACATGGCCAACCGGTCGCTCGAAAATGCGCTGAAGCAACGGAATATCGAATACAAGGTGATCCCCGGCGAAGGGGCGTTCTATGGCCCGAAGATTGACATCAAACTGGTCGACGCGATCGGACGCCTTTGGCAGCTTTCGACCGTCCAGGTCGATTTCAATCTGCCGCAGCGTTTTAACCTCGAATATGTCGCCGAAGACGGCACGCGCAAACAACCGGTAATGGTGCATCGCGCGCTGTTTGGATCGATCGAGCGTTTTTTTGGCGTGCTGATCGAGCATTATGCGGGTGCGTTCCCGGTGTGGTTGTCGCCAGTACAGGCGACGATGATTCCAATTGCCGAGCGCCATGTTGAGTATGCGAATAAAGTCGCTGATCAACTGAAGGCCATCGGAGTGCGCGTCGAGGTCGACGCCCGCAACGAAAAGATGAATGCGAAGATTCGCGAGCACGCCATGCAGAAAGTTCCGTTCTTGTTAGTCGTGGGCGACAAAGAGGCAGAGGCTGGCAAGGTCAACGTCCGGATTCGCGGCAAAGAAAAAACCGAAGATATGCCGGCCACCGAATTCGTCGAGAAGATAAAGAAACTGATCGCTGAGAAAACTTCAACGCTATAGCCGCCTGGGGTCGTCCTTGGCTGTTGAGCCTGGTTTCATCATGCCGTCCGACTTTTCTAAAAAGCGTGTCGCGGTCCTGGGAGCAGGAAAGATGGGCGGAATCCTGCTTAAGGCGCTTCTGGAAAAACAACTGTTTTCCAGCAAGACGACCGTCGCTACGGTTCAACACGAAGACAAGGCACGCAGCCTTTCGAAAAAATTAGGAATCGCCGTAACCACCGACAATCGCGCCGCCGCGCGCCACGCGGACATCATTCTGCTCTGTGTAAAACCACAAATGGTCGACCAATTGGTGGAGCAAATCCGGCCGAGCGTTACCAAGAACCAGATCATCATCTCAGTGGCGGCATCGGTTCCCACCAGCCGTATCGAACGGATTTTGCAGCGTGCCGTGCCGGTGGTGCGCGCCATGCCCAACACGCCTTCTGTGGTGGGATGTGGGATGACTGCGTTGTGCAAAGGCAAGTTCGCCTCGGCGCAACACCTGGAGATTGCTAGCACTCTTTTTGGGGCAGTGGGCAGAACGGTTGTGGTCGATGAGAGACTAATGGATGCCGTCACTGGCTTGTCCGGTAGCGGCCCAGCCTACATTTACATCATTTTGGAATCGCTTGCCGAGGCGGGCGTGAAAGTTGGTTTGCCCCGCGACGTGGCTACGTTGCTGGCCGCGCAAACGACTCTGGGCGCAGCGACCATGGTGCTCGAAACCGGGGAGCATCCGGCGCAACTAAAAGACACGGTCACTACGCCGGCGGGATGCACGATCGACGGTATTCTGGAACTCGAAGAAGGCAAACTGCGGGTCACGCTCATCAAAGCCGTGGTCAAAGCCGCGCATCGGGCAAAGGAATTGGCCAACGGCTGAACTTCTTAGTCGTCAGACTCGGCGTTTTTGCGGCGCGAGTTTGCTGTAGCGGAAGCAGCTAACCAGATGGTCATTCGCCATGCCTACAGCCTGCATGAAGGCGTAGCAAATCGTAGTGCCGACAAAAGAGAATCCGCGCTTCTTCAAGTCTTTGCTCATGGCATCTGACTCCGCCGTGGACGCTGGCACCTGCTTCCCGGAGCGCCAGGAGTTCACTCGTGGTGACCCGCCCGTAAACTGCCAGATGTAAGCATCGAAGGATCCGAACTCATCCTGCACATTGAGGAATGCTTTTGCGTTCTGTATGGTCGAGCCGATTTTGAGGCGATTGCGGATAATGCCTGCGTTGTTCATCAGACTTTGAATCTTGCGGCGATCATAGCGTGCGATTTTTGAGGGATCGAACCCGTCGAACGCTACGCGATAGTTCTCGCGCTTCTTGAGAATGGTGTCCCAGCTCAGCCCAGCCTGAGCGCCTTCGAGAATCAGGAATTCGAAGAGGTGGGCGTCGTTGTGACTGGGGACGCCCCACTCTTCATCGTGGTAGCGGATGGACAGATCGTCGCTTGGCCATGAACAGCGTACCCGGACACTAGGTTTTGATTTCATCTATTTCAGCGATTTTGGATCCGAGCGGTTCCCGGGCGACTTCTCGTTCAACAAGGTAATCAGTTCCGACGCACACGCGCGGGATTTTGCCTTTCGTTACGCATGATGTCCTGGCACTGACCTTATTGTCATATAACTTTTCGTTGGCGCTGCCATCCGATCGCAGGGCGGAACCTTCGAGCCAGACACGAGCAACGGAGTCAGCAGGCTCTTCTTGACATCTCCTTTGGGTGGCGGAGCCATTTTACTCTCAGGTCGCTTCGGATGTAGAGCGAGCTCTAAGACACGGGACGGAGACTTCCGTAGGAAAAGCACATAACCATTTGAGTGCTCCTTTTGTAACTTGGCATTTGCTAAAGTGTCCCCTACAGTCCTAATCAGTAAAAGCCGCCTCTGGCGGGTACTTCGGCCCGTGGCGTGCATCCAATAGGGTGGGTAGAACCGTCGAATAGAGGGCTAAGGTCCTAGCCAGGACTGGATGTGGAATGAAGTACATGGGGAAGTATTTTTTGCTCGCGGGGATGTTTGTCGCCGTGGCCGGGTTATCGCTGCGGGCGCAGGTGACGTATCTCGCGCCGGGCAACGAGTTGGTCTCTTCCCCCTCCTCCAGTTTTGACTCAGGCCAGCCGGACGACTCTGTCATTACCATCAAAAAGCGGGTGGACGAAGTCAACGTTCTGTTCATTGCCACCAACAAACATGGCAAATTCGTGCGCGACCTGAACCAGGGCGACTTCGCGATTTTAGACGATCATAAGCCGCCGCAATCAATCGTGAATTTCCGCCGCGAAACCGATTTGCCGATCGAACTTGGACTCCTGATCGATACCAGCGGATCGGTTCGTGGGCGTTTTGATTTTGAACAGGATGCGGCCGTGAGTTTTCTGCAAAACACCATCCGTCCGAATTTTGACAAAGCCTTCGTCGTGGGATTTAACGGGCATAGCCAGATGACCCAGAGCTTCACGGATAACGGTGCCCTACTCTCCGCGGCAGTGCACCGTTTGCAGGATGGCGGTGGAACCGCGCTCTACGATGCCATCTATCGAGCCTGCCACGACAATTTGATCAAAGATCACGAGGACCATCCTTCGCGGCGGGCCATTGTCGTGGTCAGCGATGGCGAGGATAATCAGAGCTCGTACAGCGAAACCCAGGCGATTGAAATGGCCCAACGCGCGGAAGTCATCGTATATGCCATCTCGACTGATGACAGCGGCTTAGTTCTGCGGGGCGATAAAGTTCTGCAACGCATCGCCGAGGCCACGGGTGGCCGCGCATTCTTTCCTTACAAGACCAAGGATATGAAGAACGCGTTTTCCGCCATTGAAGACGAGCTGCGCAGCCAATACATCGTTTCTTATCACCCTGCGGATTTTGAAGCTGACGGCCGCTACCGCCCGATCGAAATTACCGCCCTCAAAAAAGATCTTCAGGTGCGCTCCCGCAAGGGTTATTACGCGCCCCGCCAATAAGCGAGTCTTTGGCCATGCGTTGGTTAAGGGCTTTATTCTGTTTCAGATAGATCAACCACCCTTTTTCTGCGGTTCAGACGCAGGCAGGTGGTGCTAGAATTTGTTTGGGTAATTAGTTGACACGAATTCCCGCAAGAACCGTTCGGTGCGGGCGTTCTCACATATAGGTGAGCCGTTGAGGTTGAATTTTCTGTTGAGCGTGAGTCTCGTGAGCCTGCTGCTGGTGGGGCAGAGTTATGCTGGACAAAATCGCTTTGCGGCCAGTCAGTCAGCGACCCCTGGCCAGGCTACGGCGCAAGCCGCCTCGGCCCCTCCGGCGACGTTGTCCCAGTTGCCGGCGACCGCTCCTCAAGTTTCGTTCCAACGCGGCCAATTGACCATCTCCGCCCAGAATTCGACTCTGGGAGACATTTTGAAGGCGGTTCGGGTACAGACCGGTGCAACGATAGAATATCCGGGTACCGCTCCTGAGAGGGTGGTAGGGCAATTCGGCCCGGCGCCCGCCCGTGACGTCCTGGCATTGCTCTTGAACGGATCGCATTTCAACTACCTTCTGCTCGGTTCGCCAACCGATCCTAGCGCCCTGGATCGAGTGATTCTTTTGGCCAAATCGAGTGGTTCGCTCGATACTTCTCAGGCTCCTGCTGAGCAAGCGAGCGCCCCGCCCGTCTACACGAATCCCCATGTGATGGCTCCGATGGCGGCCCCGGCAGGAATGGGAGGAGCAAATACAGTTGTCGTCGAGGGACAGGATGCGACGGCCGACGCCACAGATGATTCGGCTGACGCAACCGATGACTCGGCCGATGATCAGAGCGATCAGACTGATCAAACTGATCAAACTGATGATCAAGCTGCAACCGATGACCAGCAGCAACAACAGGATGGACAGCAAAACGTCAAGACACCCGAACAGCTTCTCCAGGAACTCCAGCAACGGCAGCAGCAGCTTCAGCAACAGGGGGCGCAGCCTGGTGCCGTGCCGGGGGGGTTTCCTACTCCGGGTAATCCCGGGATCCCAGGTGGCCAGCCTGGTGTTCCACCTCACAATTAGTCCCGCGACAACTTTTAAAAAGCGCTTAGGGATAGTGTGGTCGCAGGGAGAGCCTACCGGCTGGTGCGTGCTCCTAGAATTTAATTAGTTGGACGTGCAGCATAGCTCTAGCTTCCACCAGCGTGAGCCGCGCGGGCTTGCGGGGCGAGCACTGGCTTTTCCTCGGAGCGACGGAGTGACTGGCTGGCGAAAGTGTGAAGAATCCCGATGACGGACGCGTACGCAGATAAGATTCCAATTGCGAGCACACTGACTACTGTGAAACAGAGGATGCAGACGCTCAATATACTGCCCAAGGTCCCTGCCTTCTTACAAATTGCCGTTTTCGGCTGATGTCGCTGCCCCGAGTCTAACCCGCGTTGACGCTTGCCACTGTTAGCCAATAAAATACGTAAGTAGAGCTGCGCACTTCCACTTTCCAACATCTCTGGGGACCCGTCCACGTTACGGAAGGTCACTGAAGGGCATCACTTTCGCGGTTTATGGCCATTACCAAGATTTCGGTGCGCGGCGCGCGCCAGCATAATCTCAAGAACATCGATGTCGAGATTCCCCGGAACAGCCTGACGGTAATTACCGGACTGAGTGGATCGGGGAAGTCTTCGCTAGCGTTCGACACGATCTATGCCGAGGGCCAGCGCCGCTATGTGGAGACACTCTCAGCCTACGCCCGGCAATTTCTCGATCAGATGGAGCGCCCCGACGTAGACGCCATTGACGGGCTCAGTCCGGCGATTTCCATTGAGCAGAAAACTACCAGCCGAAGTCCGCGGTCGACGGTCGGAACGATCACCGAGATTTACGATTATCTTCGCTTGCTTTTCTCCTCGGTGGGAGTGCCGCATTGCCCGAAATGCGGACGGGCGATCAGTCGTCAGACCGCGGACCAGATCGTGCAGCGGGTGATGGCGCTTACGCCAGAAGATCGGGTGATGGTGCTGGCGCCGATCGTGCGCGGCCGCAAAGGCGAGTTCAAAAAAGAGATGGAGAAGCTGGTGCAACACGGCTTCACACGCGCGCGGGTAGACGGCGAATTGGTCAACCTCGAGGATGACATCCCGCTGGACAAGCGTAAGAACCACACCATCGAAGTGGTAATCGATCGTTTGCTGGTGAAACCGGGGATTGAACACCGGCTCGAGCTTTCCATTGCACTGGCGATGAAGCTGGCGGGAGGATTGGTGCAAGTCGCCGTCGTAGGCGGTGAGGAACAGCTCTATTCGGAGCGGCTGGCATGTCCGGATTGTGGCATTAGCGTTCCGCAGTTAGAGCCGCGGTCGTTCTCGTTCAATAGCTCGTACGGCGCCTGTCCCGAATGCCATGGACTGGGCAGCCGCTATGATTTCGATCCCGCGAAAGTGATTGTCGATTGGTCGAAGCCCTTGCTCGACGGTGCGTTAGGGCCGGGATCATCCTCGCAAAGTTTGATTCACATGCTGCAAATCGCGGGCTCGGCGCATGGCCTGGACTTGAATACGCCGTTCGAGAAATTCCCAGAGACGGTGCAAAATCTGTTGCTGTTCGGGGAAGCGGGCAAAAAAGGCAAGACTGGTTTCGGGGGAATTCTGGCCTATCTCAAGGGCGTATTACAGGAGTCAACCTCCGAGGGCTATCGTGATTTCCTGCTCGACTACATGTCGGCGACGGAGTGTCCCGCCTGCCATGGGCAGAGGCTGCGTCCGGAAAGCCTGGCTGTAAAAGTGAACGGACTGTCGATCGCGGACTTCACCGGGCTGCCCGTCGCGCGCTCCCTCGAGCTGGCCAAGAAGATTCGGCTCACCGGCCGCGAAGCTACGATTGCGGGCCGCGTGGTGCATGAAATTGTCGAACGGCTGCAGTTTCTAAATGCGGTGGGCTTGGGATATATCGCACTGAATCGTTCGGCAGCCACGCTCTCTGGCGGTGAAGGCCAACGCATCCGCTTGGCTACGCAGATTGGATCAAAGCTGCGAGGCGTGCTCTATGTGCTCGACGAACCATCGATAGGGCTGCACCATCGCGACAACGCCCGGCTGCTGCAGGCGCTGGAAGAACTACGCGATCTGGGCAATACGGTTCTCGTGGTTGAGCATGATGAAGAGACCATCCGGCGCGCTGACTATGTAATCGATCTTGGTCCTGGTGCGGGACGACACGGAGGTGAGCTGGTCGCGCACGGTACGCCGGAAGAAATTATGGAAGTACCAGGATCGCTCACCGGAGCCTACATCTCGGGAAGAACCCAAATCGAAATGCGGCCAGAGCGGCGGCAGACGAACGGTGTGGGCATTGCGATTCTGGGTGCACGCGAAAACAACTTGAAGAACATTGACGTTACTTTCCCGCTAGGCGTGATGACGGTAGTGACGGGAGTCTCCGGCTCCGGAAAATCGACGCTGGTGAATGACATTCTCTATCGCGCGCTGGCCAAGGTGCTTTATCGCTCGCGAGAAGAAGCCGGCGCACATAAAGCGATTTCGGGAGCGGAGAATATCGACAAGGTTATTCGCATCGACCAATCGCCGATAGGGCGCACGCCGCGCTCGAATCCCGCGACTTATACCGGCGTCTTCGCGCAGATTCGTGATATTTATGCCATGCTGCCAGAGTCAAGGGAACGGGGCTACAAGCCCGGCCGCTTCTCATTCAACGTCACCGGCGGACGTTGCGAGGCCTGCCAGGGCGAGGGACAGCGTCGCATCGAAATGAGTTTTCTGCCCGATGTTTATGTGCTCTGCGAAGTCTGCGGCGGCCGCCGCTACAACCACGAAACCCTAGCCGTAAAATACAAGGGATACTCGATCGCGGATCTGCTCGAAATGCCGGCATCCGATGCGCTGCCGATTCTCGAAAATATTCCACAGGTAAAGCAGAAACTGCAGACGCTCGTCGACGTGGGCCTGGGATATATTCACCTGGGTCAATCGGCGGTCACGCTTTCTGGCGGTGAAGCGCAACGCATCAAGCTGGCCCGGGAATTGAGCAAGCGTCAAACTGGCAAAACTTTATATCTGCTGGACGAACCCACGACCGGCCTGCACTTCGACGACGTCAAGAAATTGCTGGACGTTCTCCACCGACTCACTGATCTCGGAAACATGGTTGTAATCATTGAGCATAATCTGGATGTGATTCGCAATGCCGATTGGATCATCGATCTCGGCCCTGAAGGCGGAGAAGAGGGTGGACGCATCGTCGCGCAAGGTACCCCGGAGCAGGTTGCGCGCAACAAGAAGTCTTATACCGGGCAGGCGTTGGCAGTGTATTTCAATGAAAAAGAAAAACGGCATTCGACGACGGAGCTGCTGGCTTAATTTGCGTCTCCGGCAGCACTCTGCGTCGGTTTTCTTTTTCGTGTAAATTCAAAATGTCCCGGCGGCAATTCTGAATCGCGTGTCCTCACCTCAAAATCCGTTCCCGGAGCCTGAGTTGCTCCCCGTCCCCGAAGCGCCAGCGCCCGTAAGTCGCATTCTGCCCATCGATCCCGGATGGGGCGGATGGGAAGTGCTGCAGATTGTTCTCTTAACTCTCGCTTCAGTTTTCGTCTTCTTGCCAGTCGTGGCGTTCGCCGCCCAGCGATTGTTCTATCCCAAGGTCGCATTTGTGGAAGTTGCAGGCTATCCGTTGGTGACTGTTGTCGGGCAAGGCTTGGCCTACTTCGTGGTCTTCGCCTTCATGTTCTCGATTGTGAAGCGTGCGTGCGCCCAGGAGTTTTCGCGGGCCATCCATTTGAACTGGCCCAAGCATTGGACAACTTTCCTGATGCTGGGCGTGGCATTGTCATTTTCATTGCAAGGCGTCGCGCACTTTCTACCTATCCCGAAAGAACTGCCCATGGACCGCTTCTTCCGCACTCCGGCCGAGGCGTGGGCGCTCTCGCTGTTTGGGGTAACCTTGGCGCCGCTGTTCGAAGAACTTTTCTTTCGTGGATTTTTATATCCCGTGTTGGTTCGCTGGTGCGGCGTGACGATCGGAATACTGGCCACGGCGGCAGCCTTTAGTCTTATTCACGCGCCGCAACTTGGACGCGCCTGGGGGCCGGTGCTGGTGATATTTATCGTCGGACTGGCATTGACCATCACCCGCGCCGCGACCAAATCGGTAGGAGCGAGCCTGCTCATGCACATGGCATACAACGGCACGCTCTCGGTGTTGCTGTTTATAGGAACCGATGGGTTCCGGCATCTGGAAAGACTGAATCAGTAAGCGGCTTTAGGCTTCGGGCTCGAGGCTTCGGGTTTTACTAACACGCCCGTCGTGCCTGAAGCCTGAAGGCGCACCATGTTATCTTAGATTTTCCATGTCTTCAGCCCGTCAGGAACTCTTGCGTCTGTTGGCAACCAAGTCTTTCCGCCTGGGAGAATTCAAGCTCTCGTCAGGCGGCACGAGCGACTACTACATCGATTGCCGCACCACCACTCTGGACGCGCGCGGTTCTCAGCTTGCTGGCCAGGTGTTTCTCGACGAAATCCGTCGGCGCGCATGGAAGCCAACTGCCATCGGCGGCTTAACCATGGGTGCTGATCCGATTGTGGTGGCCGTGAGCGTGACCAGCGGCGACATCAACGGTTTTCTAGTCCGCAAAGCGGAGAAGCAGCACGGCACGGGGCAGAGGATCGAAGGTTTTCGAGAAAAAGGCGCTCGCGTCGTCATCGTGGACGATGTCTGCACCACCGGTGCATCGACAGTTCAGGCGATCGAAGCGGCGCGTGAATTTGGATTCGAAGTTGCCGGCGCAATGTGTCTGGTAGAGCGCGAGGAGGCCAAGGGACGTCCGAATGTGGAGCAAGCTGCCGCGCCCGCGCCATTTATTTCGATCTTCACCGCCTCAGACGTGCGAAAAGAGCACTTGCAGCAGAAAGGCTAAGAATTGAGTCATTGAGTGTCTTTGAATCATTGGTTTTCAATGGCTCAATCACCCAATGACTCAATCATTCAATTCTATGATCCAGACTCTGGAATGGACCGAAAAGGGCGTACGCTTCATCGATCAGACGAAGCTGCCCACCGAAGAAACCTACGTCACCTGCAAGAACTACGAGCAGGTTGCCGACGCAATTCGCAACATGATCGTGCGTGGTGCGCCCGCCATTGGCGTGGCTGCGGCCATGGGAATCGCGTTGGGGATCAAGGACTCGAAAGCCGAAACCGGCGGCGATCTGAAGCGGGACTTCGACCAAATCTGCGAAGTGATCGGCAAGACGCGTCCAACCGCGGTAAATTTATTCTGGGCCATTCGCCGCATGCGGGACAAATTCGAATTACTCAGAGTGCGTCCGCTGCCGCAGATCAAACAGGCTCTGATCGAGGAAGCCCAACGCATGCACGCCGAAGATATCGCCGCAAATCAGGCGATGGGACGCTTTGGCGCAACTCTCATACCCGCCAGCGGCGGTGTGCTCACGCATTGCAA
>Ga0070762_10001277_pt1 | contig 11460 bp, 7 predicted proteins | sample HubBroMetageREF2_FD_66726 | JGI IMG/M metagenome (GOLD analysis project Ga0070762, IMG submission 66726) | Reference soil microbial communities from the Hubbard Brook experimental Forest, New Hampshire, USA - Hubbard Brook CCASE Soil... | ecosystem: Environmental > Terrestrial > Soil > Temperate... | reverse complement strand
CGCATTCTCAAACGAATAAGTCTGCCCATCCGGATTGTTGAGGGCCATAGAAGCGGCTCCGGATCTAAGCGCCGGCACAGCGCAAGATAGCGTTTCCGCGTCCACAAAACTGCAATTCGCGCTTACGCCTCCGATTTTCACGGTAGTCCCGGCTACGAATCCGCTGCCGCGCACCTGAATGGTCGCTCCCGGAGCCGCGCTCACTGGAGTAACTGTGCCTACCGCCAACGGCACAACATCCAGGTCGAAATAGGCGAGCCCATTCTGTAGGCCCAGCAAGATCTTCGTCCCCGTTGCGTCAATTGCCAACGGCTGGTAACCGACGATAACTGTCCCCGGCGTGTTTTGCGCCTGCAGCATCAACAGGCCGCGACCATTGTGTGTGTCTGAGAGAACGATCAGGCTGCCTTCATAGCCAAGTCCGTACAGAAGGCTTCCCGTACCGTTCATCTCGGCAATCGCTCCCGTTGACAAGATGTTCACCTTGGGAAGCCGCTGTGCGTCCAGAATGCCTTGGGGAATGCCAACCACTCCCCCGTCTCCATCCAACACCGGCTCCAGGCCGCTCATCCATGGGTAATCGTTGAAGATCACCGGCCCGGTAAACGCGTCCGCTGAAGCGTTGTAGCTCCAGACATATTCCGGTCCCGAGGGTGACAGACCAAACTGGGAACCCGAGCTTCCAGCGTAAAGAATGGTGCTGCCATCGGCGCTCGCAGCTCCGTATTCTGGATAGGGCGTATAGCCACAACTCGAGGTTAGGTCGGTTCGACCTTGGACTGTCATGTTCGCGAGATTAATCTCACGCAGCGGTAAACTGAAGCAAGGCGTGACGCCGACAAAAGCGCGGCCGTTTGCGGACGCTACGACGTTGATCGGCTGTGCGGGATTGTTTGCTGGATCGGAAGGCAGTACCACGCTCACTTTCGTACTCGTTCCACCAACCAGATCAAAGACGATGATCGCCTGATCGGTGGGATCCACTACCAGCAGCTTGGAACTATCCGGCGTTATCGTTTCCTGCTGCAGCGTGGCGCCCGAGCTGATGGAACTCGACGTCAGCGCTTTTCCCATCGACTGGCTGCTAGCGTTGAACACAGAAACGGTGTTTCCGTTACCCGTAAGATAGAAGAGGCTGCGTACCGCATCGTAAACCGCAAAAGCAAAAGGCCCTCCCGTAATCTCAGTTTCCGCGCTCAGATATTGCAAGCCTCGTTTCAAAGTGTCCGTGCCGTTGCTCGTAGTGATCTGGACATCTGCCCAGCCCGGAGTCCCGGGAGGCACGGAAATCGTTACTGACGCCTCCGGAAACGTGTTAGATACATACGAATTCAACGTAGCGTTTTTCATATCTACAGCCGTTCCGCCGATGGTCACATGGATATCCGAAAGATCGAAAAAGCCCAGACCATACGCAAAGATGGTGATCGAATCGCCGCCTGCGGGTCCGGCAGCGCTGGGCTGAACGCGCAGAATTTTTGGACCATAGGTAAACGCATCCGGCAGGAAGACCACGTTGTTGTTCGCGTCCGTGAGCAAAACCGAGACCGGCCCAGGCGTCATTGTTGCGGGAGCGGTGGCTGTGAGGAAATTCTCGCCATTCGATGACGAGGAATATGGCCCAACTGTGTCCTGTGGCGCAGGCGTGGTCCCAAAGTATGCTTCCATCGAGCCGGCAATACCGTCCCCGCTTCCTGCCCCTGTTGGCGCTGGAGCGAACTGTACCTGCGTGCCGCCAGCGAGCGGTCCGACATTTGGGTTTGCCGAGCCATCTGGGGTTGGAAAATCTGGAACTGCCGTCGGCGGAGTTGCCGACGTTTGCGAGGCATTCAAGATGTACGCTCCGCCCGAAGCCCCGCCATATAAATGATAATCTTCGTCGACGTCGAAAAGCGTCGCGAAGAACAATCCTGCCAGCGAAAAGCCGAGATAACCCGCCGGAGTTCCCGCCTGCGTATCAAGCACCACGATGTAACCCGCGTTAGTCGGCAGATAAAGGTATTTGCCATCCCGGCTGTAAATTGCAGCGCTGACGGCCGCGTTAACGGTATAGCTTTGCGGTTGCGGTTGCAGATTTGCTCCCCAGAAATTAATTTGCGCGTTGCCGGAACCGTACAGCGCTAGTTCCTGCACTGTCGCGTATTGCGACCCGTCCTGATTCGCCGCCAGCACAGCGGCGTTCTGGACCTGACCAAATACGGGCAAATAACTCTTAGTGGCCGCTGAGTAAAGCTCTAATCCATATCCGTTGCTCGCGTAGCCGTAAACAAACAAATACTTGCCATCGGACGAGCGCGCTGGGTTGCTAGCGAGATCGCTAGGTCCCGGATTAGCGAGCGTGAATGTGCGCGCGACCGGATCGTAGCGGACAAGGTCGAAAACTTGCACCAGGCTCGCCGTGCTCGAAGACTCCAGGGTCTCCCCCATGCCCATCAGCACACTGCCATCTGCCATGGCATAGGGCATGACCGGCATCTCTGTGCCAAAGGACGGGTCAATCGGCGTCGTCAGAGAAAGCGGAACCACGATTTGCTGCTCCACCTGCAGCGCCACGGGATCGACGACATACACCGACGGTGTGATCGTACCTACATACAGCTTCGAGAAATCTGCTGAAAATTCCAGCCCGGCTGGACTGGGAATGGACACTTCACCTACTTTGTGGCCGTCTACCGTCGAGTATACTTCCACGGTATTTGCGTTCGCGTCGCTATAGAAGACCTCTTTTAAAACCTCGTCGTACGCTCCAGCGAGAGTGGGTCTACCGATCTCCGCGCCCGGCAGGCGCATGAATAAATCACCAGGGAACGGCCGGGCATAAACTTGCACACCTAAGTTTATCGTGTGCGTGAGCGAACCTGATGTACCGGTGAAAGCCACCCCCGCCGTTGCTTCGGCACCGCTTGCAGCCGAGAAGGTCAGCGTCTGGGGACTACCTGCGGTTAGCGTGAACTCCGAAGACGACGCGGTAACTCCGGCGGGCAAGCCGGATATTTGCACGGAGACGCTGGACGAAAATCCGTTCAGTGCCGTGAGGCTTACCGCGGTTTGAGCGGTTCCTCCCGGAGCAATCGCAATCGACGCCGGGTTCAATCCTATAGAGAAATCAGGCGGAGGAGATGCTATCTGCACGGTAAGATTCGCTGTGTGCGTCAACGAAGCCGACGTGCCGGTGAGGACTGCCGTCGTGGTTGTAGCCGCTACATTGCTCGCCGCGGTCAGGATGACAGTTTGCGGGCTGCCCGCGTTGACGGTGTACGTCGGAGCCGAAGCGGTAACTCCAGCCGGCAACCCGGAGAGTTGAACCGAGACACTGGACGAAAATCCATTAAGCGGCGTGAGGCTTAGCAAGGCCTGAGCAGTTCCGCCTGGAGTAATCGAAATCGATGTCGGGTTCAATGCCAAAGAAAAATCAGGCACTGGAGGTGGCGCTGTCGAGCCGCTGCTGCCTCCGCCGCAGCCGGAAAGTAGCGCAGCAGGATAGAGAATGACTGCACACAGTAGAGCACAGACAATTCGCGAGCGAAACTCGCTTTGGCTGGGATTATGCCGCATGGGACTCTGGATAAACGACCTCGGGGATTATACATGTTTATATCTCTAGCGTATAACCGTTTCGCTATAACATTGGGCGGTTATTGACCACAAGTTTTGGTAGTGCGCGGACTCCTCCTCCGGCACGGGGGTCCATGATTTGTCCGGATTGAAGCGCTCCATCTTTATAAATTCACTCAAGCTTGCCAATCCAAATCTTTCTCGTAGACAACACCATCCTGGCTGACGATGAATGTTTTTACTCCAGTCACCCCATACTCGGCCGGTGCGGCGACCAACGCGAATCCGCCGATTATCAGGCCTCTTACGACGTAGTCCATCTCGCCGAGTGGTGCTGCAGGGCCCTGCCCTTTCAAAATCCTGAAAAAATATCCATGATATGGTTCAGCACTTGTGGAATAACCCTGCTCAATCGCGTGGGCAATTTTTTCGCCTATCGGGCCACTCCAACTGCCGTCCGGGTTTTGCCAGGCTAGTCCGTCTTGTTTGCCCGGGGTGCTCACAATGCGCTGAGCATATTGGTTCACGTCGTATCCGTCGCGTTTTTGGAAGGCGTAGTCGTACTGGGCCTCCACGTAGCCGCGGCAGATGTCAATGGCGTCGAGTTCATTGCAGCCGACACGACGGTGAAGGAGCTCTTGGCGGCCGGCGTCTGCGTCAAAGGACCATCTGTCACCCTGCTTCACAATCGGGACAGGAAATGGCCAGTCGTCGTCGCCCACAAGAAGGAATGCCCGGTTTCCGGTCTTCGGATACACGGAGACACTCTCCTTTTCGTGCGCCTGCGCCGCGAAATCCAAAGCCCGCTGCCGATCTTGCGGGTACTCGCCAGTAAGATATATGTCCTGGCCGTGGGCACCGAAAATTTCGGCGAGAGCAGCTTCATCAAACTTCTCAGCCGCATTGATGAGCGCATCCGCAGCCTGCCGCGGAGTGCCGAACGTCTTCGCGGCTGGGCCCAGCGACGGTGCTTTCGTCGACGATTGTTGCGCAGCAAGGGACACAGCTAACAACGTGCAAGCCACTGCGGCCATAATCCAGAAAACTCGGGAGAGGATTGAATTCAGATGTGCCGATTTCATTTCGTTGCTCCCATAACGTCCCTTGCGCAATCTGCGCCGCTTCTTATCTCCGTCGTACACCGCCACCACGGGCACCTCAACCCCGAGAGCCCATGCTGGAAGCACCGCGGCTGCCGCTGGATCGCGCGCTCGACCCGTTGTATTCCCTGGAACCCCTGGATCCCCCTCCGAACGCATCTCGGTTTCCTCCACCGCTGCGCGAAAGATCCCGGCCTCCTATGCGATCAGCCCCACCTCCGCTGGGCCCATTGCCAGCACCGATTCCACCGCTGGCTCGATTGCTCGCGACGCCACTGGGAGAATCCCTAGCTAGTGGAATCCTTCGAGTAGACTACAAGTCCAGTGTTGCCTCGACCGTCTGAGCCTGGCCGACTTCCCGGGAGCCAGCCAGGCAATTCGGGACAGCTAGGGATTAGCCTAGTAGTCCTCGCAGTGGAATCGGCTTACAAGAATAGCCAGATGGGAAATGGCTAGCGCTCCGATTCTCGCTGCTTTGGCGACAAGTTGTCGGATGCTCTCAAATAGCGAGCGGGTCCGATTAGCCGACAAAAAAGAAGTCCTTGAGTTTCATCTTCAATGGCTCAGCCTTTGCGTGCGCTGCAATTCGGCACCCGGGGAACAACTGAGCGAGGAGATGCAACTGCAATTTGACGACTTGGCTCTTCGCATGGCGCAGTTCATCTTGAATTACGGGAAAGAAGAAAAGGTTCTATGAGGTCTCGTATTTACGGTCACTAAGGTCATGCTGCACGGTCTGCAGTCGACGTCTGAGGTCTTTGTAAAGATCACAGCTACCGAGAGAATTAAATTGCTGGGAACTTAACGAGTTGCTGGGCGACTGAAGCTCGGTGAGTTCCCATTCGAAAAGTCTGAGCGGGTAAGAACCAAAGGAGGAGATATGTTGAATCGATATCGAGAGCTAACCGGAATAGCCTTGTTGACCATTGCCGTTCTGTGTCTAGGAATTCCAGGCATTGCGATTGCGGGGGATGACAAGAATGAGCAGGAGCGAGTAAAAGAATCGGGCAATGTGATGAAGGAGCTTCTTTCGTCATCCAGCGGTGTTCCCATCAGTGTGCTGAATAAGGCGGAGTGCGTTATCGTTCTCCCGTCCGTAAAGAAGGCTGGATTCATTATTGCCGGCCAATATGGTAAAGGTGTGATGACCTGTCGCGGAGGAGAAAATTTTGAGGGGCCATGGAGCGCCCCAACGATGATGCAATCGGCTGGCGGAAGTTTTGGCCTTCAGGCTGGCGGCCAAGCTACCGACTTCGTCGTTCTAGTAATGAATGACAAGGGAGCGCGCGCCCTGATGAATGGGAAAGCTAAGCTCGGTGCCGATGCCAGTGTCGCCGCCGGTCCAGTCGGGCGGGAAGCGGAAGCCTCGACGAATGCGGCGATGAGTGCACAGTTGCTCTCTTATTCCAGAGCGCAGGGTGTGTTTGCTGGCGTTTCTCTGGAGGGATCGTCGCTCGGACCTGATGACGACGCAAATAAAGATCTGTATGGCAAGAAAGTGACCGCCACCGAAATCATTGGCGGCCAAGCCGGACCACCTCCCGCTTCGGCGAAGGAACTACTTGCGGTACTCACTGCGAAATCGCCCAAGAACGAGTCAAAGGGAAAGTAATCGGCGTTGTATACGCTTGCAGATTTGCACAGCCGAATACTTGCGTCGCATCCTGAATGTAGAACTCCCCAATTTGGTTTGGAAGCAAGCACGCTCTGTGTAGAGCAGTACGCTCAGCTAGCGAATCCCCCATGTAAAGTTCTGAAACTTGGCTTGTCCGGTTTACCGAACAAACCAGGAGTTGTGCTCACAGGCTGTCTCCTACGGCGCGATTGTGTGGCACGTTCTGCAGATGAGGCCTCGACCTAGTTCTGCTCGGCGAGATTCGTCCAGAAGAATCTCGGGTGTCTAATTACGTGGGTTTCAGCATGGCTTTTCGGATCGTTTTGTTGTCGCCGTTGCATTGGTGGCGTCCTCCATGATCATTCTTTGTCTGGCCGGTTGCGTCAGAAGCGACGGTCGCAACTCCGATTGCCAATGGCCAGGGGAGAGCAGTACGAATCGGGCCAGCGTTTGGCACCTCAGCGAGGACTCAGAGTTCGCGGAAGACTTGGCGATTCGCTATGCCGACGTTCACCGGGGCCTTCGGACCCCGTACTACGTATCCGGTCAGGCATACAACGCCGCAAGAGACAGTTGCATGGCAACGTTGTTCGCTCAGATTGCCAAAGAGCATCAGGTTCCCGTCCAAGACGTTTATAGCTCCCTCGGGCGTAACCGCGTTTACATCGATTTGATCGGGATTCTGCCCTTCGCACTGGTTTACTGCTTCGTTGTGGCAGCAGTCAGCCGTCTGATCTGGCGCCGATATCCGCCCGTGGAGGATGGTTGGATTCCCGCTATTGTGATGTTTTTGCTGCTCTCTTTGGCCTTCGCGGTTGGAGGGTTCATGCTTGGCGAGGTGTGGTCTTGGATTGTCGAGCGCTACCGGGTAGGAAACCCACACATGAGTTATCGCGCACAGCGATTAATCTGGCCTCGTCATGCTACCGCATTGTTCACCGGCGCAATCGTCATCTTCTGGTTAGCTGCGCTTGAAAGTGCACGTCGGTTGCGGCCCGCCCCGTCAATCTGAGTCCTCGCGAGATTCTCGACAGCTCAGCGTAATTTAACGCCGCAGATGCCCCAAATTGCAAGCGGACTTCCAACCTGCCAAATTAATGCAGAAACCGTGGATGTGGGCACTGGAAGGAACTTTTCCGCTTTTCTGACATACTGGGAGCCACGGCTCGCGCTTGAGCTAGGAGATTCCTCGGACGACGAGAGCTGCTGGCTCGGCTCGCGGCGTGCCTTGGAGCAGGAGCCTGCTACCATTCAAGAAAATTGTCTTCTTTCTTCCCGCTCAAGCATCGAAAGCCGGTTACACGATAGGCAGCAGTTTCAAATTCAAGTGAAAAAGGAGCAAGGTAAGGTTATGACCGAGAAACTGAATATCGTTCTGATCCATGGCGGATTCGTGGACGGTTCGGGCTGGAAAAGTGTCTACGAGATTTTGACGAAGAAAGGCTATAACGTTTCCGTCGTTCAGAATCCCACAATCTCGCTGGCTGACGATATGGCCGTAACCAAGAGAGTCATCGCAGCTCAAACTGGTCCAGTGCTTCTGGTCGGCCATTCGTATGGCGGAGTGGTCGTAACGGAAACGGGCAACGACCCGAAGGTGGTTGGACTTGTCTACATCGCCGCATTCGCTCCTGACGCAGGAGAGTCCATCCAATCTCTGATTCAAAACCCGCCTCAGGGAGCGCCCGTCCCTCCGATTCTCCCGCCACAAGACGGCTTTCTACTTCTCGACCGCTCGAAGTTTGCGGCCGCATTCGCTGCGGACGTGAATCCTGACTTGGCAGCATTCATGGCCGACTCGCAGGTCCCTTGGGGCGTGCAGGCGTTCGCTGGAGCAGTCAGCCAGCCTGCCTGGAAGTCCAAACCCAGTTGGTACCTGGTCACTACCGAAGACAAAATGATTCCGCCTGATGCTCAGCGGGCAATGTCCAAGCGCGCAGGCTCTAAGGTCGTCGAGACCAAAGGAAGCCATGCAGTCTACGTTTCGCGCCCGGATGCTGTCGCTTCTCTCATCGAAGATGCGGCGGTGGGTTCGGTCTCAACAGGAAATTTAGCGGCGGCTACCCAGCGATAAAGCGCACCACTTTAATCGGCCTCCTTCGATCCGAGTGCTGTTCGGGTGCACACCGAAACAGTCTACTCGGCTAGTCGTGAGGCCGACCTCATATTGTTTTTTCCAGGCGCTGCTCAGCGCTAAGGGGGTTGCGTGAAAGATGGGCCAGAGCAAGCGCACCACGCCTCTGATTTTAGATGGTCTCGCGTGGGTTGTTACCGAAAGCGAATTGGGATCATTTTCGCTCTGATCATCTTTCCCAATATTTTGCAATCTGGCTGCGAATCGCCGAAAAGTCCTGAGATCCCCACAATTGAGTTCACCAAGATTCCGCCGGCGGCTCAGGGTGGTAGGGAAAGGGAAGATATCGTCTCTGGAAGAGTAACGGGCGCACGACCAGGACAGAAGGTCGTCGTCTATGCGAGGAGCGGACCGTGGTGGGTGCAGCCGTGGCCCGACAAACCCTTCATTTCCATTCGAGCTGACTCTACTTGGAGCACAGAAACCCATTTGGGATTTGAATATGCCGCGATGTTGGTGGATCCGAACTATCGCCCTCCTCCAACAATGGACGTGCCGCCGACTCAAGGTGGCCCTGTCCTGGCGGTGACCGTCGTGAAGGGAGAAGGGGCACCTCAACTCGCTCCCGTGAAGTCGTTGAGCTTCAGTGGGTATGATTGGAAAGTGCGTACAATCGCAGGCGATCGCGGGGGATTGAACAATCTGTATGACGGTGATAATGCCTGGACGGACGCAAATGGGGCTTTACATCTTCGGATCAATAAAAAGAATGGTAGGTGGGCTTGCGCAGAACTTGAGCTCACTCGCAGCCTCGGGTACGGAACTTATGTCGTGGTGGTTCGTGACATTACCCATTTGGATCCTGCCGTTGTTTTAAGCATGAATACATTCGATGAGTGGGCTGGAGACCAGCATTACCGAGAATTGGATTTAGAATTCGGGAGATGGGGAGACGCGAACAGAAAGAATAACGCGCAGTACGGGCTTCAACCGTTCTTTGTTCCCGGTAATGTGGCTGCATTTATTTTGCCCAAAGGCACCTTCACGCATTCATTCCGCTGGGAGTCGGGCCGGGCTAGTTTCAAAACTGTTCGAGGCTCTTCAACGCAACCCGGAGGGCTAGTTGTTTCTGAACACGTTTTTACTTCGGGGATACCCTCGGCCGGCCAAGAAACGTTTCAAATACTGTTATACGTTGTCGCTAGCGAAAACAGTCCTTTGCAAAAAGAAAATGAAGTGGTTCTTGAGAAATTCGAGTACCTTCCCTGACGGTTTCCAGTAATGCTCTTCGCCGAACCTCGCAACTACCTAACTTCGCTACGTTCCAAACCGAAGAGTGTATGAGTATACAGAACGTCCCCGCGAAGACAGTCACCTCCCGATTAACTAATCGGGTTTTAGGCCGAGTCCTAACGTAAGAATGGCTGCTCCCTTTCGGAAGGAGCCATTCTCCGCCCTGACGATTCACCCGCGCAGTGATGAATCGCCTATCGCAAGTTCTTTTCCAACTTTTTGGACTTAATCAGGTCTCCACACAAACTGGAGGAATCCCAGGATGACAACCGCCGGGACACTTAGGACTTGATCGAGATCAGACCTTGCTTCAAGGCAAATAAGACTATGTCGGCGGTGCTATGAAGGTTGAACAATTCCCGGATATGGTGTTTGTGGAACTCCACCGTTTTTTCGCTTAAGACTAAGATATATGCGATCTCTTTGTTAGATCGCCCCTCAGCTAGCAACTGAACAATTTCCTTTTGTCGCGGGGTCATCTCCTTCGAGTATTGCCGCGCCCTGGCCTTCGTTGCGACCCAGTCCTCAGCTCTCAGCTTGGACGTTAAATAAGGCTTGTGATGCAAGACCTGATCTATCGCCTTCAACAACTCCTCTCCCGCGGAGTGTTTTAGGACGAACCCGATTGCTCCAAGGTCAAAAGCAGCAGCAGCCAGATTTGGGTCGTCTCGCATCGTTAGAAAGACGAATTTGATGTCGGGGGCCTGTTCTTTGATTTCCCGTGCCGCATCCAGCCCATTCAACAACGGCATACCGATGTCTACAACAATCACGTCCGGTCGGAGTCGCATAGCATCCGCAACCATAGCGCGACCATCCAGTACCACCCCTAAAACGGTGTAAGTCTTTTCCAGATAGGCCCGCAATGTTTCGGCAAACATCGCGTGGTCATCTGCGATTAAGAAACGCGGACAGGTGCTCCGCGCAAAGACACTATTCATACGTGTCTCCTTCTGGAGCGTTCATGCGCCTGTTTTCTCGCCTCGACTAGGCTCTGCGCAAACCCTATCTTTTGAGGAACGGAATTAACGAGAACTTGGAATTCCACATAGCGGGTATCCATCGGTCCCTCCCAGTAGTGAAGTCTGGAATGAAACCGTTCCGCTAGTGCGTGTTGAATACTGACGGGGGTCTCGAATTCTGATACCAAATAAGCATTCGGTCGCGGGAATGTCCAGCTAAAACCTACCGAAAATCGCAGGTTTCTCAACTTATCGGGGACTAGTCGGTATTGACAATTCTTCTTGGACGACTATCGTAAACGGCTAGTATCCCCTGGTAAACGCGGTTTCCGAGAAGTGAGTTCCAATACCCTAGTGCATGGGGTGCAACAACTCATCAACAATGAGCACGCCTATCCCTGTTGCAAACTCAGAAGATAGATGCCGAGGACCTTCAGCATGGAGGAGTGCGTTAGCGCGAGAGCGAAATCACCTTCATCAGAAAACGGCCTCGCTCTCTGAAAGACACGCAGCAAGTCCATGGCGCAGGGAAACAATCTGATGCTCGCATTCGTAAATGCTGTACCCCAGAAAAAACTCGGACGGTGCCGGACGATCAGAAGTCAGGCTAAAGTGGCAATCAACGAGAAAGCCGGACCTGCTACCAGCCTAAGCATAGCGACCGGGCCACTTAGGGGCGTTTTGGGGCGAACGCTCTGGAACGTAACGTGAACCGGAATGTTCGCGATCTTATAGACCGTATAGTGGCCAAGTTCATGCACTGGGATGGACACGATACTGAGCAGCGCGACGATACAGACGCGGTGGGCAAAAGAAAGGTTCACCTTACTTATCCTTACGAAACTGCCGCCGGAAAAGATA
>Ga0070762_10001276_pt1 | contig 11466 bp, 10 predicted proteins | sample HubBroMetageREF2_FD_66726 | JGI IMG/M metagenome (GOLD analysis project Ga0070762, IMG submission 66726) | Reference soil microbial communities from the Hubbard Brook experimental Forest, New Hampshire, USA - Hubbard Brook CCASE Soil... | ecosystem: Environmental > Terrestrial > Soil >... | reverse complement strand
AAGCGGCTCGGCGACGATTTCGGCCAGCGGTGCCACCGCAACGGGCACCACCAGCGCTTCGACGACGGTCACCTGCTTGGCGCCGGTGCTTCAGTCCATCACGATCGCACCCACACAGCTCACGCTGCCGACCGGCGGCACCGCGCAATTGGCGGCGACCGGCAACTTCTCCTCCGGACCCGCGCAACCTCTTACAAGCACGGTCCAGTGGAGTTCCAGCGTATCGAGCGTCGCCACGGTGTCAGCCACCGGTCTGGTGACGTGCACCGCCGGTGCGACGATGAATGGCGCCTCGACGATCACCGCCACGAGCGGCAGCATCAGCGCGTCGATCGGCGTGGCCTGCCAGGCACCGCAGCTCAAGTACATAACGATCGTGCCTTCGAGGGAATGCGAAATTCCGGCCGGCGGGAAGTTCCAGCTGACGGCGATCGGGACCTTTGCCTCCGGTGCAACCAAGAATGTCACCGCCACGGCAACCTGGACTTCCAGCGCCTCGAGCGTCGCGACGGTAGCGGCGGGACTGGTGAGCTGCAAAGCGCCTCACTCGTACTACGATGGTCACGCGACCATCTCGGCGTCGGTCGGCTCGGTGAGCGGATCGACCAATGTCACGTGCGAGGGATTGGGGCGCTGATTTTGCGGCCCAACCGCTTGGGCTAGCGATTGCTCGCTGACGGGGACAGATCCGGGCGACCCGCCCTTTCGCCGGGGGCGGGCCTGGTTGCGAGTGTTGTTGTGCGGTTGGCGCTAAACTGTGGGCAGCCAATGAAGATAAATCGCCTATCCTTGCTTGGCGCCCTGCTGAGCTGCAGTACCGTCGCGCATGCGGTTGAGTGCGCGACGAAGACTGTGGGTGACACGCCCTATACGGTGTGCCGGGTGGATCTGACTGCGGAGCAGTTGGAACTGTACTGGAAGGACGAGGCGGGTCAGCCTTACCGTCAATTTTCCACGCTGCGGGAAGCGTTGACCCTCAAGGGCAAGCAATTGGTATTTGCAGTGAACGCGGGCATGTACCAACCGGACTTCTCGCCGGTGGGTCTCTTTGTGGCGGGCGGACGCGAGCTTGTGCCCCTGAATCGTCACGTGGGGTCCGGCAATTTCTCGCAACAACCCAATGGTGTTTTTCTCATCGAAGGTCGTTCGGCGCGTGTGATGACGACGAGCGACTATGGGAGCGAGAAGCCAAGGCCAACGCTTGCGACGCAATCGGGGCCGATGCTGGTTCATGAAGGCGAGATCACAACCTCTGCGGTCATGAGTCCTAACTCGACCTGGCGCAAAATCCGCAATGGCGTTTGCGCGCCCTCCCCGGGCTCGGTGGCCTTCGTCATCAGCGAGTCGCCGGTGACGTTTTATGAATTCGCGGGTTTCTTTCGTGACTCCTTGCATTGCCGGGAAGCCTTGTACTTAGACGGAACCATATCAAGTCTGTATGCGCCGAGCCTGAAGCGGGAGGACCGCGGATCGGATATGGGGCCGATGTTGGGTGTCGCTCACTAGTCTGTGTGCCGCCTGCAGAAACCATGAACACCATGAACTAAGATTTTTCCAGGGGGGAATCCAGTGGCCTCTATTTTGGATCCGATATTGGCACGCGGCATCAGTGTCCGCGTCTACGGTTTTGGAGCGTTGGTGCTGGGCATTACGGGCTTGGTCTGGGGAGATTTCGCCGTGGTGTGGCAACCGGCGGCGAATGGCTATTCGGGACCAAGCCCACTAGGGTATGCGGTTGCGGTCCTTCCGGTGCTGGCGGGGCTCGCCATGCAATGGCAGCGCGCCGCATTCTTCGCTGCCTTGGCGCTTTTCGTGCCTTACTGTCTGGCGATAATATTCTTTGACGTCCCGCGTGGCTTCGCGCACCCATCCGAGTTCGGCGCTTGGTACGGAGTTCTGGAAAATTTGGCGCTCGCGGCGGGGGCATTGATCATTTGCACGTTCTCCGCGCGGCTCGAGCCGGCAACGGCCGAGCGCCTAGCCAAAATCGCCCGTGTCATCTTTGGCATCTGTCTCATTTATTTTGGCCTGGCTCATCACTTCTATCTTGCCAACACCGTCAGCATGGTTCCTGCGTGGCTGCCGCCGGGTCAAACCTTTTGGGCGTACGCGACCGGTGCCGGACACGTTGCCGCCGGCATCGCGCTCATTTTCGGTATCTACGCGCGTTTGGGCGCGGCGCTGCTGACGGCGATGTTCATCTTATTTACGATCCTGGTGCATGTGCCCCGAGTTCTCAGCGACCCCCACAATCACTTCGCCTGGGGAGAGAACGCCGTTAACGTGGCGCTGATCGGATCTGCGTGGGTGGTGGCGGCCTCGCTGTCGGCTCAGAAGACAGCGATTCATGAGAAATAGACGACTTCGATTTCCGGCGCGCTGGTTGATCGGCACAACGTTTGCGGAATTTTTCTAAGCAAGGTCCAGCGGCGTTGGACCGATCGAAGACGATCCTATTTTACGGAACGATCTCAACGCGCGTCTGGCCCGCGGTGAGGTTCCAGACATCTTGCAAATCCTCATCCGACAGCGCAATGCATCCGTTGGTCCAGTCGCGCGTCTTGTAATAAGAAACCGGTTTGGTCGGTTGATTTGGTTCCCCGTGGATGAAAATATTGCCGCCAACCCGCTGGTGCTGCGCGGCGGAGCGCTTCAAGTCGGCGGAGCTGGGATAGGAAATGTGCAACGCCTTGAAGTAATGGCTGTGCTCCCGGCGAAAATCGATGATGTAGCTGCCTTCGGGCGTGCGAAAGTCCCATTCGTGTTCTTTGGCGCCGGTGGGACTCAAGCCCAGCGCGATTCGATAGCTGCGCAGCGGTGAGTTATCGTGCAGTAAGTAGAGTTTGCGTTCGTGTTTGACGATGAGAATGGTGTCGGCACGAATGCTGGGTGCGGCTGGTGCGGCGCTGGATGCCACAACGGCGAACAAGAGGATGAAGGGCGACAGTAAACGGCGAGTTGACATATGCTCGAGGAGTCACTGTTTGGCGATGTGACACCTTAGCCAAGCGAGGACTCAGGGAACTTGGGCGTGGATCGCAATCCCGGCGTAAAGTCCGCGGGCGTATGGCGCCATCAAGAATTCCGTCACAGTTCACGCGAGGATTCAGGCTCAGTACACTTGCCATAAGGGGGAATCATGAAAAGAAACTCTATTCGTGTCGCGCTGGCGTTGATGGCGGGTGTGGTCACCGCCGTGGGAGCCGCCACGCCACCCGAGAATTCGGACTTCGTTCGGATCACTCCCGCGGAAATGCATTGGCAGAATGTTCCTGATGGGCATGGCGTTCAGCAGGCGGTGCTGTTCGGCGATCCGGCCAAGCCCGGCATGTACGTGGTTCGGGTGAAGTTTCCGCCGCACATCATGGATCGTCCGCATTGGCATCCGATGGCGCGTTACGTAACGGTTCTGGAAGGAACCTGGTACGCGGGGACGGGGGATACCTTCAATGTTGCTCAGGCGGTTCCGTTAAAACCCGGCAGTGTCATGCTGCATCCTGCAAAGGGCGTTCACTGGGACGGTTCGGGCAGCGCTGAGACTGTCGTTGTTCAAATCATTGGTGAGGGTCCGGCGACCACGACGCCGGTGGATTCGAGCAAGCCGTTCTGGCTGGAAGTACCGCATTAGGAATCGGGCGCGAATAGCAATTACAGTGAAGGTCTGAATCGGGAGTAATGATGAAAATTCTGGTGGCGGGTGCGTTGCTTCTATGTGGTTTGGCAAGTTGGACGCAGGCGCAGACGGCATTGACGTATCAGAAGCCGCCTGCCGCCATCGAGGAACTGCTGGATGCGCCGTTGACGCCCGTGGTGAAGCCGTCACCGGATCATTCCACGTTGCTGGTGCAGCAGCCGCAGTCCTTCCCGACGATTGCGGAGGTGGCGCAGCCGCGCTACCGGCTGGCAGGAATTCGGTTTAATCCCGCGACCAATGGGCCGAGCCGCGAGGTGTCGATCGTGAAGCTGTGGCTGCAGCCTGTCGCCGGCGGCGCGCAGCAACCGATTGCCGGGTTGCCGGCAGCGCTCAAGGCAAGTCACACAACGTGGTCGCCGGATTCGAAACATGTGGCCTTTGTCCAGCGGGAGCCCAATGGACTCCAGCTTTGGGTCGTGGATGTGCCAAAGGCTGCGGCCCGTCGAGTGGGATCCTTGCGTTTAAATGCGGTGCTGGGTGAACCGTGCGAGTGGCTGGCGGATTCGCAAGCGATGTTGTGCAAGATGGTGCCCGCGGCACGCGGCACCGCGCCCGCATCGAGCGAGGTCCCATCCGGACCCAACGTTGAGGAGAATCTGGGCAAGGTGACACCGGCGCGCACCTATGAGGATCTGCTCAAAACCCCGACGGATGAGGCGATCTTCGCCTTCTACGCGACCTCAGACCTCGCCCTCGTATCACTCGACGGCACCGTTCGAACGTTACCGGCACGAGGCTTGATCACGAAGGCCTCGCCCTCCCCCGACGGGCGCTTTGCCTTCGTTGAAATCGTGCACCGGCCATTCAGCTACGCGCTGCCGGTGGAGAACTTTCCCGCCAAGTCAACGCTCGTCACCTTAAAGACGGGCGCGATCAAGGATCTGTCCGATCACCCCTTGCTGGATTCCATCCCAATCGCATTCGATGCGGTCCCGGTCGGCCCGCGCGATTACCTCTGGCGTAGTGACGCGCCCGCCACGCTCGTCTGGACCGAAGCGCAAGACCGCGGCGATCCGAAAGTAACGGCGGCGGTGCGCGACCGCCTCATGCAATTGTCGGCTCCGTTCGAGGGACCGAGTGAAGTGCTATTCGAGTCGCCGATGCGAATTCGAAGCGTTGAGTGGGGGAATGATCATTTGGCGCTCGCCACCGAGTTTCGTTGGTCGGATCGGAAGATCGCCATCCTGCGGTTCGATCCGAGTGCCCGCGGTGGCACGGGAACCACGTTGTATGAGGGTTCCTCGCAGGACCGCTATCACAGCCCGGGCCGACCGGTTTTACAAATGAATGCCGGCGGCGAACCGGTTCTACAGCTAACCCGGGGCGGCAAGGGCATTTATTTTTTCTCGCCCGGTGCGACACCGGAAGGTGACCAGCCATTTGTCGGCGTGATGCCGTTGGGCGGGGGGACCGAGCAAATGGTGTGGCGCTCGGCAACGCAAATGTATGCGGAGCCGATTGCGCTGCTGGCCGAAGACCGGGTCCTGGTGCGCCAGGAAAGTCAGACCCTCTCGCCGAATTACTTTGTCGCGATGCTGCCCCAGCAGCCGGGCGCGGCAGAACCGCTGAAGCAGGTGACGAACTTCGCCTCCCCGTACGCCGGCATCAAGTTGCCGACCAAGCAACTGCTCAAATACCGGCGGGCAGACGGCCTGGAATTGACTGCAACTCTGTGGCTTCCCGCGGGGTATGACAAGTCGCAGGGGCCACTGCCGACGTTGATGGAAGCGTATCCAGCGGAATTCAAAACCCGCGCGGCAGCGGGCCAGGTGAGTGGCTCGCCCTTTCGCTTTCCGCGCATCGGATGGGGCTCGCCGGTGTTCCTGGTGCAAACCGGTTATGCGGTATTGGAGAATGCGAGCATTCCGATCGTGGGTGAAGGCGACGCCCAGCCGAACGATACCTATGTCGAGCAACTCGTCGCCGGTGCCAAGGCGGCGATCGACGCCGGCGCGGCACTCGGCGTCGTGGATGCGAAGCGTGTGGCCGTCATGGGACACAGCTATGGCGCATTCATGACGGCAAATCTGCTCGCGCACAGCGACATGTTTCGTGCCGGCATTGCACGCAGCGGCGCTTACAACCGCACGCTCACGCCTTTCGGATTTCAGGCGGAGGAGCGCACCTACTGGGAAGCGCCGGATGTTTACTTCAAGATGTCGCCGTTCAGCTATGCCGACAAGATCAAGACGCCGATCCTGCTCATTCACGGCGAAGCGGACGACAATCAAGGGACGTTTCCGGTCCAGTCAGAGCGCTTTTATGTGGCGCTCAAGGGCCACGGCGCCACGGTTCGGCTGGTATTCCTGCCGCTCGAAGCCCACGGCTACGAGGCTCATGAGAGTTTGTCGCACATGTTATGGGAAATGAACCGCTGGCTCGACACCTATGTGAAACCTGCCGACCCGGTGCGCAACATCAAATGAGGCGGCTCCTCTACTTGATCATGGGCTTTTTCCTATACGCCCCCAGCTTTCCGCTGCACGCAGCGGACGACGGGGTTCCTTCAAACGAAGATCTACGCCACGTGCGTGCAATCGCTGAGCCCCAGGTCTCGCCCGACGGGGCTCGAGTGCTCATTCGCGTGACCGATGCCACAGCGGACGGCGGCCATCAGCATCTTTGGCTGGTGGATGTCGGCGCCAACACAGCGCGCCAAGTCACCTTTTCCCCCACGACAGACAAGGTCGGTGAGCACAATGGGCGCTGGCTGGGTGATGGCGGCAGCATTGTGTTTCTGGCGAAGCGCACGGAGCATGTGCAGTTGTTTCGATTACCGATGTCGGGCGGTGAGGCGCGTGCCTACGACCTCAAGGTTGCACCGGTCGTGGATGACTCCCAAGAGCCGGATGCGATACCGCCAAAAAAGGCGGGCGACCCCCCGGTGCAACGAGATCCTGTGCCTTTGGATATCGAGCAGTATGAACCGGCACCCGATGGCCATACGATCGCCATCATTGCGAAAGATCCCGAGACACCCGGTGAAAAAAAACAAAAGGACGAAAAAGCCGATGCCCTTTGGGTCGACCATGATAAGCATGGCAAGCGGCTTTACCTGCTGGACGCGGAATCAGGCAAGTTAACCGCCGTGGCCGTAGCGTCAGACGTCGCCAAGATCGCCTGGGCAAAGAAGAGCAACCGCCTCATCGTACTCAGCGAGGGAGGCAACCATGCGGGAGATCTCGGACCAGCGACCAGCGCCTGGCTCGTCGAGCCTGCAAACCCCGATCATCCATCGCAACTCAACCAGGTTCCTGCCACGATCCGCGGCGGCACTTGGTCCGAGGACGGCTCGCGCTTTTTCTTCCGCGCTCAGGCCAAGGCGGACGCGCCACCGGGGTATGACGAACTTTTCGTTTTGAACCTCGACGATCGATCGTTGCGGAATTTGACCGCCGACCTTGGCGGCTCACTCGGCGCCGAAGATCCGGTCGCGATGGGACCTGCCGTGTTTCAAGCCGTGCAGCGGGGATTTCGCCGCGGGTATGTGCGCATCAGCGCGGGTAAAACGGAAGAGCTCCACTTCGATCACCCGGTGGTTCGCGGACTGCACTGCAGCGTGCGGCACACTCCGTGTGTATGGCTTGGAGAGAGCGGGACGCAAGCGCCGGCGCTCTACTTCGCCTCACAGCCCGGACAGACCGCGCGACCGCTCAACACACCGACGCTGCTCCCGGCCAAATGGGAGACCCCGGCGGTGCACGCGGTTCACTGGAAGAACGAAGCTCTCGACATCGAGGGGATGCTGTATCTTCCCGCGCAAGCCTCGACGGCCAAGGTTCCGCTGATCGTCGAGGTGCACGGCGGCCCGACCGGCGCTTTCGTCGATTCCTTTTCGCCCATGACCAACCATCTATTGGCACAAGGGTGGGCCGTGTTGATGACGAACCCGCGCGGCAGTACGGGCTATGGCGCCGCCTTTGCCGCGGCGAATAAGAACGACTTGGGCGGCAGCGACTTTCGAGACATCATGGCGGGAGTGGATGCCGTGGTCGCGGCCTATCCGATCGATCGGGACAAACTCGCCTTGATGGGTTACAGCTATGGCGGTGAAATGGCGGCGTTCGTCGAGGGCAAGACTGCCCGATTTAAAGCGATCATCAGCGCCGCTCCGGTCATCGATCAGCAGAGCGAGTACGGGACGGAGGATGAGTCTTGGTATGACCGGTGGTTCTACGGCAAACCCTGGGAGCATAGCGAGGATGCCTGGCGCCAAAGTCCGCTCGCGTATGTCGCCCAGGCGAAGACACCGTTCATGCTCATTCAGGGCGAGGGCGATACCACGGACCCGCTCGGTCAAAGCTTGGAAATGTATCGCGCGTTGCGCCAGCAGGGCGTGCCGGTGCAGATGCTGCAATATCCCCGGGATAATCACGGTCCCTTGGGGACGAATATGTACGGATTCCCGAGCACGGAGCCCTGGCACGGCTTTGATGCCCGACGCCACTTGGTGCAGTTCATCAAAACCGCGTTTGAGACCAGCGGCGGAGGTAGTTCATGAAGACGCTAGGGATATTTTTCGGATTGATGCTCGCAGCAACGCCACCGAGCCATGCCGCGGACGGTGCGGCGCTGATCGGCGTCTGGCAATTGCTGTCCTATCAAACGGAATTCCAGGACGGGAGTCCGAAACGCGCGATGTTTGGCGAGCACCCGACGGGGTATCTCATTTTCACGCGCGAGGGCCGATTGATGGCCCTCATCGAAGCTGAGGGCCGCAAAGCTCCGTCCACCGATGCAGACCGCGCAAGCTTGTTGAAAACCTTGATTGCCTATTCCGGCAAGTACCGCGTCGAAGGCAACCGCTGGACCACCAGCGTCGATACGGCGTGGAACCCGGCCTGGGATGGCACCGATCAGGTGCGTTCCTTTCAGATTGTCGGCAATCGGCTCACGGTCACCTCGACGTGGCAGTCGGCCGTGAATTTCCCGGGTGCGCCTCTGAGTCGTGGCACGCTGGTATTTGAGCGTGTGAAGTGAAGTGCCTCCTATTTAGGCTCGGGTGAAGTGTCTGCTATTTAGGCTTGGGTGAGGAGCCGGCGCGATTATCTGCCGGCCGCTGCACCAGCGCGCCGCCGGTGTAGGGATTGAAGTGATAGCTGCCGGGGAATGACTCGCCCGTCTTGGGATCGAGCGCCGGCGGTAAAATGCTCCCAATCGGAAGTCTGTAGCGCATGGCCACATCCCCGACATGGAGCGTCAACGATCCGTCGCTCCTGGGGTCGGCAAGCGGATGCCCGTCTTTGTCGATGCCGGGGAAAACCAGAAACTCCATGTGTTGGCCCATGGCCCCCATCATGTTCGCCAACAAGGGTCGCATTGCCTGAATGACATTTTCGACGTCCTCGGCGATGGCATCCGGCGCCAGCGGCTTGTATTTGTTGCCGTGTGAGTCTTCGACCGTGGCTTCACCGATCAAAGCCTCTGTGTCCGTGTAACGAAAACTGGCGATTCCTCTTTGAGCATCGACCACGGCGAGCAGAGTGTACGGATGCATCGTGGCGAGATAATCGGCAATGGCTTTATCGGTCAACCGTCCGCTGCTTTTTAGCGTGATCCGCCAAAACTCATCCGGCATCCACATCGCCACGGTGAGCCTGCCGTCTACGCTGCGCGTCAAAGTGAGGTCGCGGATCAGGGCACCCTGATCGACACCATCGGTCGCGGGTGCCGGAGCCGTTTCGGTAGAACGGCTTAGTCCTGGTAGGACGGAAAGGGCGGCGAGGTATGCAAGCAACGCGCCGCGGAACATCGTCCTTCGAGACCTGTCAGGCAATGCCATTATTGTTCTCCCCAGAGTTCGCGCGCGACTACGGAGTCTATCAGACGCGGTGCGCCGCGATGTCGCGCCCGTCATGGCGCAACACCAAGCCAGTCGCTCGGCCCGTTCCGTCCGTTACGAAAGTGATTTGCGCATCCACCGCCTTGTAGAAGAATTTCTTCTCGGATTCCGGATAGATTGGAACTTCGCGTGCTCCTGGCGATTGCGCGAAAAGACCGCCCTCCCGCTGCGTCACGGTCAGGACGACATTCGCCGCAAGCTGGTAGCGTCCGACATAATTGGCGAGAATGTCGGAGTCCACGTTTGCTATTTCGCGCGGTCCTTGCCGAAGTGCAGGATCCGATTCCAGACAAAAGTCTCCCGCGTGCAACCAGCAATTCGGACCCGATCCGTGCACGTCGCGCCGCAATCGACACACCGATCCCCGATCTCCGCCGGCGAGCGCTTTGGCGAGTAGTTCTTCCTCCTCTGCCGATCGAGCCCCCTCACAGTGAAAGATGCCTACCGGGGATGTGAACTTGGCGCTGTACTCGGTCTCGCCTCGCGTCACGAGCAGCATGGAGCCGGCGCCGATACCAGCCATCGTGGGTAAGCCGACGGTGAGCGGAACAAGCAGGCGTCCCCCCACGGCCAACTGGTCGAGCCAGATCGAATGCGGTCGGGTGCACCCGGCGTTGACGAAGATCGAATCAAAGGTACCCAGGTGATCGAGCGTCCCGTTATTGGCAACCACGTTCACCGTTTCATACGACTGCAGATTCAGCTTCGCACGGGCGGCCAGGGTGGGATCGATCTCGACCGCGACAACGCTGCCTTGCGGCCCAACCGCGTGCGCGGCAATCGCGGTGTAGTAGCCCACGCCGCAGCCGATATGGAGAAACCTGTCACCTGCGGACAGCGTCAAGCTGTCCAGGAACCGGAGAAGAGCCAGCGGCTCGCCGTTGTTCAAGCGACGTTGTTCGTCCAGCGCGACCAAAACGTTGTCGCAGAGATGCCGGGGATTGTCGTCGGGGGTGAGCTGATAGCCCTTTGCCATGTCAGCGGCCCGCACGATTTTCCACGGTCCTGGTCCCAGGAAATTCTCACGCGGCACGGACGCAAGTGCCTCGATGAGCCCCACGGACTGGATCTTGCCTTGCTGTTGAATCTCCTGCGCGAAACGCGTGCGGGCCAGCTGCAAGTCTTCTTCGATCATGAGCCCCTCTTGAGGTATGTGCACAGATGTCTGTCTCATTGGATATGCGCTACGACTGGTCGTCCTCGGACAGCCGTGTGAAAATACTCCGAGCGCATGACCCGCGACAGATCATCCAACCGCGTCGATCAACTCATCATCGATCCGCGCTACAACGGTCCGAAGACCAGCGGTAATGGTGGCTGGGTGGCGGGTAGCTTGGCGCGCTTGCTCGGGGCGGGGTCGGTGTCGGTCTCGCTGCGCGCACCCGCACCGCTGGCCGTCCCCTTGTCGGTGCGCCGGCGGGACGACGGCACCGTCACATTGGAGAACGACGGTACGCTGATCGCGGAGGCCGGTTTGGCGCCTTTGGAATTGGACGTACCGAAGGCGCCGGATCCGAGTGAGGCCGAGGCCGCGGGCGCACTGGCGCTCAAGGTTAGCGCACAACGACCGAACGTGCCTTACGCCCATTGTTTCGGCTGTGGTTTTGCGCGCGCCGATGGGCTGCGAATTGTGCCGGGTCCGGTGGGAAGCGACGGGATGGTTGCTTCGAATTGGACAGCGCCTTTGCTGCCAAACGCCGGTGATGAACTCTCCGTCGAGGCGACGTGGGTAGCGCTGGATTGCTCGGCGGGCTTCGCTTGGATGAATCGCCTGGCGGCGGGGACGGCAATCATCACTGCGCGGATGACCGCGGTGATCGATCAGCCACTGCTGGTGGGCCAGCGATACACGGTGATCGGATGGCCCATCGCGCAGGAGGGCCGCAAACTCCACGCGGGAACGGCGATCTTCGACGCCGCCGGCAAAGTT
>Ga0070762_10001275_pt1 | contig 11469 bp, 9 predicted proteins | sample HubBroMetageREF2_FD_66726 | JGI IMG/M metagenome (GOLD analysis project Ga0070762, IMG submission 66726) | Reference soil microbial communities from the Hubbard Brook experimental Forest, New Hampshire, USA - Hubbard Brook CCASE Soil... | ecosystem: Environmental > Terrestrial > Soil > Temperate... | reverse complement strand
TTCGCCGAGAAACTCATCGTCAATATCGAAATGTTCGTCTTCGCGTTCGCTCATTTTTGAAGAAAAGCCCCTGAAATCAATAGCATCGATCAGCTCAAGTTCGTGAAGCTGCGCACTATATCCGATTCTGTCCGGCATTCAACTAGTGCGACAAGATTCCCTGCAGTGTTTGACCAGAAAGCTGCCGGACAGTTTTAGGTTCAATGGCGCGTAATCGTTTATCTTTCCATATCAATAGCTTATATAACATTCGTCATGTCCCGGTACGCACAGAGTCGGCCCGCGCCGGCAGCGCGCCGAGCGCAATTGCCCGATTAACGGCCGAGACGACGGCCAACAGGGATGCCGTAACAATATTGGGGTGCATGCCGGCTCCAAACAGGGTGCGCCTCGAGCGCGTGGTGATCTCTATATAAGAGACCGCCTGTGCGCCACTTCCCTTACCGCGGGAGTGCTCCTCGTAAGAGAGGACGTCGAACGGCAAGGCCACTGCTTGGACCATGGCGTCAATGGGACCCGATCCGTGACCCATCCAAGTCTCGGGGGCGCCGGCATTTTCCATTTGGAGTGTCAGGCGCTCGTGGTCGGCACCGTCCGTCGAGGCGCTCAGTTGATGCCCGCGGTATACATAAGGGCTTCGCGCCGCCAGATATTCGCGGCTGAACAGGTCCCATATCTCCTGAGAAGTCAGTTCCTTACCGGTGATATCTGCTGCCGCCTGCACGACCTGGCTGAATTCGATCTGCAGCCGGCGCGGCATCACCAACTGATAGTCGCGTTCCAAGAGGTAGGCGACGCCGCCCTTTCCCGACTGGCTGTTGACCCGAATGATCGAGTCGAAGGACCGGCCCAGATCCGACGGGTCAATGGGCAGGTAGGGAACGTCCCAGATGCCGCTTCTGGCGGCGAGGCCCTTCTTGATGGCGTCCTGGTGCGATCCGGAAAACGCCGTGAAAACCAAATCGCCGACATAGGGATGGCGCGGGTGAATCGGCAATTGATTGCAGGCCTCCGCGCAGCGCGCGACCTCATTGATATTGGAAAAATCCAACTGCGGATCAACGCCTTGGGAGTACAGGTTCAGGGCCAGGGTCACGATGTCCACATTGCCGGTACGCTCGCCGTTGCCGAACAAGGTCCCCTCGATGCGGCCGGCGCCGGCCATCACTGCAAACTCCGCGGCGGCCACGGCAGTGCCGCGGTCGTTGTGGGGGTGCACGCTCAAGACGCTGCAGTCGCGATTTTTGAGATTGCGCAAGAACCATTCGATTTGGTCGGCGTAGATGTTGGGCGTGGCCATCTCCACCGTGGCCGGAAGATTGAGAATCGACTTGTGATCGGGAGTCGGTTCCCACACCGCGTTCACGGCATCGCAGACTTCTACGGCAAATTCCAATTCAGTGCCGGTGAAGCTCTCCGGGCTATATTCAAAGGTCCAGTCCGTGTCCGGCTGCTGTAAGGCATGTTCGCGCACCACACTGGCACCCCGTACCGCCATATCGATGATTCCCGCACGGTCGGTGCGAAAAACCACGCGGCGCTGAACCACCGAGGTCGAGTTATAGACATGCATGATTGCCCGCCGCGCCCCGCGCAGCGCCTCATAGGTACGGGCGATGAGTTCGGGGCGCGCTTGAGTCAGCACTTGGATGACAACATCGTCGGGGATCAATTCCCGCTCGATCAGTTCGCGCACAAAATCGAAATCGGTTTGCGATGCGGCGGGAAATCCAACCTCGATTTCCTTGAAGCCGATTTTCACCAACATGTCGAACATGCGGCGTTTGCGCGCCGCGTCCATGGGCTCGATCAGCGCCTGATTGCCGTCGCGCAAATCCACGCTGCACCACGTGGGTGGTGCGGTGATGACGGAGTTCGGCCAGCTACGGTCAGCCAAATCGATCGGGGCAAAGCTACGATACTTAGAAGACGGATTGCGCAACATAAATTTCTTCCCGCTCAAGAGACCAAGATCGCCGCCAGTACTTGGCGTGCTTTAGGGATGTTTCCGGTCTTGTCAGCGCCGACCGGTGGCGCAATGGGGAGTGGCGCCTAGCGGCGCAGCAGCAGCGCGAGCGAACTTAAGGCCAGGCGGGCGCCGGGCACGAAAGAAAATTTGCTGCTGGAAGAATGCATTGCGCCGAATCTAGCACTGCTCGCGCGCTAGGCGCAAGATCGAAATGATGGAACATAGCTCCGGTACCCATTCCGTTTTCAATCAGACACCGCCGTTGACAGACTACAACCTGTTCGTCAGTGATATGGCGCTTCAGGAGGCTGTTCGGCGCGAGGGCGCATCCTGGGCTGCGCCCGAACTCGAGGTGGCCGGCGCCGAATTGGGCACGTGCACTCTCTTCGAGCATGCCCGCCTCGCCAATCGCTTTCCGCCCGTGCTCCATAACTTCGATGCGCAAGGGATGCGCATCGACACCATCGAATTTCATCCGTCGTGGCATGCACTCATGCGGGGCATCGCCGCCCGCGGCTATCACAGCAGCCCCTGGTCGCAAGACGCGGCCGGGCCCGGGGCACATGCGGCGCGCGCCGCGGGCTACTTGATGCAGGCCCAGATCGAAAGCGGAACGCTCTGTCCGACAACGATGACTTACGGAGCAATCGCCGCCTTGCGCCGCGACGCCTGGCTTGCGCGTGACTGGGTGCCTCGGCTGCTCACGCGCGAATACGATCCGCGCGATATCCCCTTTGAGCAAAAGCTCGGTGGCCTGATCGGCATGGGCATGACGGAAAAGCAAGGCGGTTCCGATGTACGGGCGAATACCACGCGCGCCGTCCGTTCGAGCGACGGCTCCTATCGAATCACCGGGCATAAATGGTTTTTTTCCGCGCCGCAATGCGACGCTCATCTGGTGCTGGCGCAAAGCAGCGGCGGATTGTCCTGTTTCTTCATGCCGCGGCGCCTCCCCGATGGAAGCCTTAACGGCATTTATATCCAGCGCCTCAAGGACAAACTCGGCAATCGCTCCAATGCCTCTTCCGAAGTCGAGTTCGTGGACGCGTGGGCGACGCTTTTGGGCGAGGAAGGACGCGGTGTCCCAACCATCCTCGAGATGGGCACCTTCACGCGCCTCGATTGCTGCACGGGAAGCGCCGGCATGATGCGCCAGGCCGTCGTTCAAGCTTTGCACCACGTGCATCACCGCAAGGCGTTCGGATCATTTTTGATCGAGCAACCCCTGATGCGCAGTGTGCTGGTCGACATGGCGCTGGAATCGGAGGCCGCGTGCGCGCTCAGCCTGCGGCTGGCGCGCGCGTTCGACAGCGATAGCCCAAGCGAAGTGGCTTTACGCCGCGCCCTCACCTCCGCCGCCAAATTTTGGGTGTGCAAGCGCGGCTGCGAATTGGCGGCCGAAGCCATGGAGGTGTTGGGCGGCAATGGTTACACCGAGGAGTTGCCGCTGGCGCGAATGGCGCGTGAGATGCCGGTGAATTCCATCTGGGAAGGGTCCGGCAACATTATGTGCCTCGACGTGCTGCGCGCCTTTGGAAAATCGCAAGCGACGCGCGAGGCGGTACTCGATGAGCTGTCAGGCGCTCGCGGCCAGGAGCGGCACTTCGATGCGGCTTTCGAACGATTTGCCGCGAGCATCGCTTCCGATGCGCCGGCCGAAGCGCACGCGCGGCGATTCGCGCAGTCCTTGGTCACGCTCATGCAGGCTAAATTGCTGATCGCCGGCGCGCTCAACTCATCCGCGCGCGCGGCTGCTGAAGGCTTTTGCGCCACCCGGTTGGGCGATGACGGTTGGGGCGCCGTGTTCGGCGCCGGCACGATGAAAGTGGATGACGCGGCAATTCTGGCGCGCGCCTGGAATCAGAACTAAACCCAACCCGTCAGGCGATTGCGGATGATGGCCGCGAGGGCCCGCGCGTGCTCGTCATCGTCGTTCAATCCGGCGACCAGTGTGAGACGTTTTCCGCCCCACTCCAGAAACCGGTCGCGATATTCGATGGCGACCTCCTCGAGCGTTTCCAAACAATCCACCGCAAAAGACGGCGAGGCCACCGTGAGATCACGGATGCCGCGATCCGCCAATTCCTTGATTTTGTCGAGCGTGTAGGGCTGAAGCCAGGTCACCCGGCCGAATCGCGATTGATAGCAATGCGACCACTCCGTCTCATTCAGCTTCAAGCGAGCCACGACCAAGCGGGTGGTCGCTTCCGTCTGACGCTGGTAGGGATCACCCTTCGCCACGTACGCAGCAGGAATACCGTGATAAGAAAAGAGCAGATGCGAGCGCTCGCCAATCGCATCCCAGTGGCGGCGTATCTTACCGCTCAGCGCGTCGATGTAGCCGTCATCCTCGTGATAGTCGTTGATGAAGCGGCTCTCCGGCAACGAGCGCCAACGCTTCAGTGCGCGCTGGGTGCCGTCAAAGACTGATCCGGTGGTCGAGGAGCAATACTGCGGATACAGCGGCAGCACCAGCAGTTTATCGATGCCCTGCGATGCGAAGGATTCAATGGCGCGCGCGATATTGGGGCTGCCGTAGGTCATCGCCAGTTCGAGATGAACCTTGTTCCCGAGGCTCGTATCCAGCAAGGAACCGATCTTGGCCGCGAGCCTCTTCGAATACACGGCGAGCGGCGAACCTTCCTTCATCCAAATCTTGCGGTAGTTGCGCGCCGTGCGCAGCGGCCGGAACGGCAGCACCACCCCATAGAGCAGCGGCAGCCAAATCAAGCGGGAATTATCGATGACGCGCCGGTCGCTCAAGAATTCACGCAAATAGCGCTGAACCGCGAAATACGTGGGCGCATCCGGCGTGCCCAAGTTGACCAGCAGAACGCCAATTCGGCTCGCCGCCGATTTGTCTTGGGACGCCGTGGCGGGTGCCACCGCGTGAAAGTAGGGCATTGATCGGATCCTAAAGCTCAGGCGAGCACACAGTATACTGGACCGGCATGAAGCCCCGTACCGAGAGCTGACAATGATGTGGCTGAGTGCCAACGAGAGCGAAGCGCTGGCCTTGAGCTTGAGCGTTGCGGCTCGCAGTGTCCTCTTGAGCCTGCCCTTGGCATTGCTGTTGGCGTGGGTGCTGACTCGGAGGCGATTCCCGGGCCGGACCTTGCTCGATGCCTTTGTGCATTTGCCTCTGGTGCTGCCGCCGGTGGTCGTGGGCTATCTTTTGCTGTTGCTGTTTGGCGCCCGCGGCCCGATTGGCGGCTGGCTCGAGCGTGTTTTCGGCATCGAACTGATATTCACCCGCAATGGCGCTGCGCTGGCGACCGCGGTCATGTCCTTCCCGCTGATGGTGCGAGCCATGCGCATCTCGCTGGAGACTGTCGATCGCGGGTTGGAGGATGCCGCGCGCACGCTGGGCGCGGGCGCTGTCGATCGCTTCGTCAGCATCACCCTGCCCCTCATGCTGCCCGGCGTATTGGCCGGTGCCATCACCGCGTTTTCAGCCGCGCTGGGCGAGTTCGGAGCGGTCATTACCTTCGTCTCGAATATCCCCGGCGAGACGCGCACGCTGCCGCTTGCCCTGTACACCGCCCTGCAAACGCCGGGAGGCGATAGCGAGGCTGCGCGCCTCGCAATTGTTTCCTGTGCGCTCGGACTGGGCGGGTTGCTGTTGTCCGAATGGTTCGCGCGGCGCGTACGCCGGATGTTGGGACGCTGATGCTCACGGTAAGCGCCACAAAGCATCGCGGCGCATTTTTGTTGAACGCGCAGTTCGAGCTCCCTACTCCGGGAGTCGTCGCCTTATTCGGACGCTCGGGCTGCGGCAAGACCACGTTGGTCAACGTGATCGCGGGTTTGCTCGCCGCTGACTCAGGTCGCGTTGCGCTCGATGGCACGGTTCTGCTCGATACGAATCGCGGCATCAATGTGCCGCCCGAAAGACGTCGCATCGGATATGTGTTTCAAGAGGCGCGATTGTTTCCTCACATGAAGGTCGCGGCCAATCTGCGCTATGCGCTGAGGCGCGCCGCGGTGGCGCCGTTCATCGGCCTGGATCGGGTCGTGGACCTGTTGGATCTTACGCCGCTGATGGGTCGCCGCACGCATGCGCTTTCCGGCGGCGAGCGTCAACGCGTAGCCATCGGCCGGGCCTTGTTGTCGCAGCCGAGTCTCTTATTGCTGGACGAGCCGTTGGCCTCGCTTGACGCATCACGCCGCGAGGAGGTGCTGCCCTATCTGGAAACCTTGCGCGATCAATTGGCCATCCCGATGGTGTATGTCAGCCACAATTTTGAAGAGGTGCTGCGACTGGCGACTCACCTGGTGCTGATGGACGCGGGCAAGACCGTTGCGCAGGGGAACTTAAGTGAAATGAGTTTGCACTCGGGCGTTCGCGCCATCATCGGAGCCGAGGCAGTCGGCGCCATTGTCGACGGCACCGTGCTCGGCACGGACTCATCGAGCGGCTTGACCCGAGTACAAGTCGGTCAGGGAGAACTCAAGGTTCAATTCCCCGAGGCGGCGCCGGGCACCCGGTTGCGGGTGCAACTGCTGGCGCGAGATCTCATTGTCGCCACGGCGCACCCTCGGCAAATCAGCGTTCGCAACAGCTTGCCGGGCGTGATAACCAGCATCGCGAGCGACGTGGACGACTCGGATCTGATTGCCATCGATATTGGCGGCCTTCTTATCATGGCGCGAGTCACCAAGGCCGCCACCCACGAATTGGGTCTCGCCCCGGGGCTGCCTGTTTGGGCGCTGGTGAAGACCGCGTCCTTGCGTCCGCATGTTATTTGACCGGGGTACCAAGATGCAGGATGGCCACTATGTGGTCATCCGCCGTGAGCCCCACTGCCGCCTTGACACGGGCGCTGTACGCCGCAGGACCGGTTTTCCACATCGTGCCGATCCCTAATTCGGTCGCCGCCAGCAACAAATTCTCGACCGCCGCGCCCGCGGCAATCACTTGTTCAATTTCCGGCACTTTAGGAATGTCCTTGCGCACGACGCATCCGGCCACCAGGATGTTCGGCGAGCGCCTGATTTTCTCGCGTTCCAGCTCCATCTGTTCATCCGTGAAAGCAGGGTTTTGATCGCGCCGCGACTGCGCGACCGCGTTTGCGAAAGTCTCCCGCTCGGCGCCATCAACTGCGACGAAGCGCCAAGGCTTCAGACGCCCGTGGTCCGGTGCATGACCCGCCGCCTCCAGCAGCCGCGCCATCTGAGTAGGCGTGGGTCCAGGTCCGGTCAGCGACTTGGCGGTTGAGCGCGATGCGATGGCATCGAATAATTCCATGAAAAAACCCCCAAATAAAACTGAAGAGCAGATAAGCGCGAGCACGCCCTGTGCTTTGGGCTATGATTTGCGTCCGGGATGCCGCGGCGGCACTCCGAAATTATACCCGTACGTCTCAAGGAGCCTTCAATGAACCGTATTGTTTTGGCGTCACTGGCCGCCCTGCTCGGCGCGAGCGCCTTTGCAGCCCCGGTCACCTACAATCTCGATCCGAACCACACCTTCCCGAGTTTCGCCGCCGACCATTTTGGCGGACTGTCGGTTTGGCGCGGCAAATTCGACACCACCTCCGGCAAGGTGGTCTACGACAAGGACGCGAAGTCCGGTTCCATCGAAGTAACGGTCGATATGAACTCCATCGACTTTGGCATGCCCAAGCTGAACGAACACGCGAAGTCGGCTGAAATGTTCGATGCGGCCAAGTATCCCACCGCCACCTTCAGCGGGAAGTTAGCCAAGTTCGCGGGCGCGAATCCCACTGAGGCGGAAGGCACGCTGACCATGCATGGCGTGACCAAGCCTGTCACGCTGAAGATCGATTCCTTCAAGTGCGTTCAAAACCCGATGAGCAAGAAGGAAGTTTGCGGCGCCAATGCCACCGGCACGATCAATCGCGCCGATTTCGGCGTGAATTATGGCGACAAATACGGCTTCAAAATGGACGTGAAGTTGGAGATTCAAGTGGAAGGCAGCCCCGCGGCCTAGGAGCCGGGCTTTCATTTGGCTAAGGAGTCGGTCTCGCGTGAGGGAGGCCGACTCTGTGGTCCCGGCCGCCGCCCACTTCGCCCGGGCTAGCGACTCAGTTTTTTTGCCAAATGCGCGCGCAGCGCATTCACTTGCTCCTGCGACAAGTCGCCCAGTATGCCGCGCCGCTCGGGTGGAATATGCGCGATTGAATCCGCTTGTTCGCCGAACACATAGTGCTCAAAGAACGCCTGCCAAGCGCGCCGCGATTCGCTCGGCAAGCCGCGAATGCTCAAGATGCCATGCAACAGTGCATCGAAGGCCGAATCGACCCGTGAATTCTCACCCAGCGGATCGTGCCACCAATAGTTGACCAATACATTGAGAGGTTCGAGGGATTCCACCCGGTGCCACCATAGCGGCGGGATGAATAGGCAATCGCCGGCCTCGAGCACCGCGACTTGCGCGGCCGCCAGCGCGTCGCGAAACCTAGGATGGCGCGCGAAATCCGGGTCGCGCAGCGACACCATGCTCATGGCCGCTCCGGTGGGAGCGAAGTCCAACGGCCCGACGTATAGATTCGCAACCTGCTCCGGCGGAAACAGCGTAAAGCGCCGCCGGCCCGCCACGACGCAGGCAACATTGTTCCATTCATCCACGTGCGCGGGCGTTGTGATGCGGTTTCCCAACCATATGCGCGGCAGGATGCTCGCGTCGAATAGAGTCAGTGGATTTTCCGCGGTGAATGCCGGCAGGCAATCGCGAAGCAGCGCGCTTTGCGCCGCGACCGCGGGTGGCTTGGGAAACTGCGCATAGCGCAGCACTTGTGCGGCGATCTCCGATAAAGGCAGCCGATTGCGGTGAAAATTAAATCCATCCATCGCGGCGTTATAGCCAATCTGGCCCTCGGCCGGCGGCGCCGTCATCAATGCATCCACCGGCACACCACTGTCCAGCTGCTTGAGGTAGCCAACCAGAGCGGCGGGTGAATCCAGCGATTCTCGAACGGCGCGCCAGTGGCGCACCAATCCGCGCAATAGCGCGGGGCGCTTGTCCGGCAGTACGTCGCGCCGGATTTCCTCGACGCTCAGACCCGAATACTCTTTCACCAAAAGTAGACCTGCAGAGTCCGGCCGCCGCGGCGCGGCGGAATGTTGTTGAGGACTTCCCGATGATCTCGATAGTTCGCCGCGCTGCGCTCGAGCAAGTTGTCGATTTCCGCGATTCCGAAGGTCTTATCCTGAGCTACAGGCGCGCGCATGTCGCCCGGCGCCGGGAAAATGCCCATTCCTGACATGATGGAATACCAAGAAAATACCGGATAGCCGCGCCCGAGCGACTGCTTACGCACCGCGGACGCGATGCCATTGCCCGACATCCACAGATTCAGCAGTTGTTTCAACGGTTCCGACACATTTCGATTTGCCGCATTGGCGCGCCAATATTCGCTATCGGTTCGGCTGTTGGTCTTGTAGTGGGTGACAATGTAGTCGCGCGTACCTTCGAAATGTTCGTTGACCTGGGTGTTGAAGCGCGCTTGGGCCGCTTCGCTCAAGTCTCCTTGCTCGAGACAATCGACGAAGGCGGCCGCGGTTTGCTGAATGAACAGCAACGCGGTCGCCTCCAACGGCTCAATAAACCCTTGGGACAAACCCACGGCAAGACAGTTTTTATTCCAGTGCTTGGTCACCCGCCCAATTCGCATTTTGAGATGCCGCGCAGGCGTATCGGAATCGAGCAGCCCCAGGCGTTCGCGCAGCTCCGTTTCCGCCTGATCGGCGGAACAAAACTGCGAGCTGTAGACATAGCCATTGCCGAAGCGCTCGGTGAGCGGGATCTTCCACGCCCACCCATGCTTCAGGGCGGTGGAGACCGTCTCCGACGGAATGATCTTGCCGATGGGGGTCGGCATGGCAACCGCCGCGTCGTTGAATAAATTTTCCGCGAAGCTGACAAAGGGCGTCTGCAACGCCTGATTGATGAGCAGACCCGCAAATCCGCTGCAATCGATGAACAAATCGGCGCAGATCGTCGCGCCTTCCCGGGTGCTCACCGAGGCAATGGCGCCATGCTCATCCAGGTTTGCGTGCGTGACGTGCGCCGTTTGATAGCGAACACCGCGCTGCAAGGCTTTCTTGTGCAGGAACTGACCCAATAACACCGCGTCAAAGTGATATCCGTGCCAAATGTCGAAGGGAAATTGCTCGGCAGGTTTTGGCGCCAGATGCTTCCGCGCCAGGCGGGCTGCGATAAAAAATCGATCCGGATCCGCGCACGCGTCGACCCCGCGGATTCTGGCGTCGGTGTTGTGTACGAACTGAGTCATCGTGAGGTTGTCGAGCATCGAGGCAAAGGGATGGAAGTAGCTGGCGTGACCCGGTTTGGTCGACCAACCGTCGAAGGTGATGCCGCACTTGTAGGTCGCGTGGCATTCGGGCATCCACTCCGCCTCTTCGATATTCAAGCTGTCGAAGAATCCCCGCAGCCACGGCGTCGACCCTTCGCCCACACCGATGATGCCCACGCTCGGCGACTCCACCAAAGAAATCTCGACGCCCTGCTCGATGAGCGAGCGCGCCAAAATCAGCGCGGTCATCCACCCGGCCGTTCCGCCGCCGACGATTAAGATGCGGCGCACCGACCGCGGAAGCGCTGACTGCCGCGCTTGCCGCCGCGCGGACTCCTCCGGCGTACGATTGTAAACAGTGGCGGTATCGCTCATGTTCTCCCCGTGCGGGTCAGGCCAGCAATTGGCGCAATGGCTGCGCCCAATCCTCCGCGGATCCCGCAATCAGCAACTGCAGGGAGCCCGTGGCAGGACGCGCGACCCCGCGGATGCCCAGTGCGCGCAGCGCGGGCTCATCGACCAACTTGGGATCGGCAATGCCCACCAGCACGCGTCCGGCCCGGGATTCGATGTCTGCCACGTTGCGGCGCCCGCCGAGCGCGGCCAGTAGCGCGGATGCGTCTGGACGCTGCACGGCACTCTCGCGCACGGCACCCTGCCTCGCGGCATCCTCGCGCGGGGCACCGTCCCGCACGGGGCCCGGCCTCGCAGCGCCCTCGCGGATTGCATCCCGGATTTCACCCGCCACTTGGTCTGCGATGGGGCCCAAGACCACTTGCAAGCCGGTATTGGAGGAGCGCAGCAACCCGCGCGAGCCAAGCCGTACCAGGGCGGACTCGTCAATGGCCCGATTGTCGATGAGGCTCAAGCGCAGTCGCGTGGTGCATGCGGTGACCTCCGTAAGATTGCGGGCGCCGCCCAGGGCATCAACAAACGCTGTGCCGCGCGCGCCAAGCGTGAGAGGCGCGCCCGATGGGGCAAGCGTATCGTCGGCCCCGCGGCCCGGCGTCGATAGGTTCAAGCGCACGATGCAGACTCGAAATACAACGTAGTACAACACGAAGTATCCGATCCCGATCGGTATGAGCAGCAGCGGCCGCTGCGCGTGCGTGAAATTGAGCACGTAATCAAAGAGTCCGGCCGAGAAGCTGAAGCCCAAATGCACGCCGAGCGCATTCATCAGCACCATCGCGAGGCCGGTCGCGAGTGCGTGCAGACCAT
>Ga0070762_10001272_pt1 | contig 11477 bp, 11 predicted proteins | sample HubBroMetageREF2_FD_66726 | JGI IMG/M metagenome (GOLD analysis project Ga0070762, IMG submission 66726) | Reference soil microbial communities from the Hubbard Brook experimental Forest, New Hampshire, USA - Hubbard Brook CCASE Soil... | ecosystem: Environmental > Terrestrial > Soil >... | reverse complement strand
TCCATCCCCGCAGGAAGAACTTTCTTCAGCCCGAACACCCTCTGCTTTTCGTCAAATGCATATTTGTTCCGGCTGCCCTTCGGAGTCTCAATCACAACCTGGAGGTTCGCTTCGTCTGGGTCAAGGGATTCGAGCAAAGAGGGATTCCCCACCGATGCCTTTGTCTTTTTCTTTTTGCCCGACATCTATTCTCCCCGGTCCCAATTCCCAGCCACGCAGGACCGACAAGTCCACAGACTATACCAAGCCCAACGGCCAATCATTCCCAACCCTGTCGACAACAAAGCCGCTAACTTGCCTTACGCTCCGTCTGCCCCGTTTTCCTGGCCCGCACGTTACCTTTCTTCTTTTCTCTTGGGTTTGAAGACGAAGCTGCGAGACTCTTTCTCAGCGCGCTCCCAATATCGATAACCATGGACCGCCCAGTTTCTTTCCCGATTTCGACTGTCTTGCCATGCTGCTTGGCCTCAATCCATTTGCGCAACTTCGCTTGGAATTCATCGTGATATTTATTGGCTTAAATGTCTCAGTCATTGTCTCGACGAGCTGCAGGGAACTCCCTTTCGCATTGTTAGCTAAAGGCTCTTCCAATCACATCAGGTAAGCGCTGTAGGAGCGCGGCTAGAGTCCGGTTCGATAGACCGGAATGAATTGAGGAAAATAGGCAGACCCGGTGGAAAGCGCGAAGTAAAGACTGGGGCCCACGGTCAGTCAGCGCTGTTTCTGATTGGAAGCTGATGAGCCCTCTATTTATGCCCACTCGATGAACCCAGCGCCTATCGTACCGGATTCACCCGATAGCTCATTGCAAACGCATTGGTATGTTGTAGGAGTACTCCGGACTTCTCAAACTACCGGGAGGAAGAATGGAAGCAGCGGAAGAAAGGTATAAAGTTTTTGTAACCAAGGGGACTCAGCGTAAGGATCTCGGCGAGAAGTCTGAAACCGAGTTGTACACCTACTTGAATACGCGACCCTTGGGGTGCTCTGCGGCCGGCGATGTTTTAGCCCGTCTGGTACTGCGAGAGTCAATGACGGTATCGCTCAAGAGAGCAGGAATAACTGAGCAGGTGGAAATTTCCCGCGTCGATCAATTGTAAATCTATCATCGGAAAATATCGGAAAAGACCTGAGCTCTGAGCGCGGAAAGTCAGCCGCCCAGTGTCAGAATTCTCGCAATCACAATCTACAGCAGATGTTTTCCACCCCTACAGTATTCCCTGTATAGCAGAAATCGTATCCCCTAGTACTATACCGCGATTACGTTAATTAATTAGAAGTAGATAAGCTACGGCTACGCGTGTGATTTGTTCGGATTCGTCTCGCCTTGAGCTCTGTGTTAGGCCCCACTCCGGCGCCAATCGGACGCATTTGATTTGTAGTGTCGAGGTCAATGTGACATGCCCAGTCGTGCCAACCGAAGAACCGCCGGTCTCTTGCCTTTAGAGAAGACCCCCACGGGCATTCCAGGATTTGATGAGATTAGCGAAGGCGGCCTCCCCAAGGGGCGCACGACGATCATTTGCGGCGGGGCTGGCTGCGGAAAGACGATGTTAGGGATTGAGTTTCTAGTTCGCGGGGCACAGGAATATAACGAGCCGGGCGTGCTCATGGCTTTCGAGGAAACACCGGAAGATATCGCTAGAAACGTTGCGTCATTGGGCTTTGATATCGAGGACCTTGCGAACAAGAAAAAGCTGTTTCTTGACTATATAAGCGTCGAGCCCCATGAGATTCAGGAAAGCGGAGACTACGACTTGGAAGGTCTATTCATCCGCTTGCAGAGCGCCGTGGACGCCGTAGGTGCCAAGCGCGTGATGTTCGATACGCTCGAGGCTCTTTTCTCAGGCTTCTCGAACCCCGGGATTCTGCGAGCCGAGTTTCGCCGGTTGTTCCGTTGGCTTAAGGACCGCGGACTGACAACTGTCATCACGGCCGAGAGGGGCGAAGGTACCCTCACGCGTCACGGTTTGGAAGAGTACGTCTCCGATTGCGTGGTTCTCCTTGACCATCGAATAAAGGATCAGATTTCGGCGCGCCGCCTGCGCATTGTAAAGTACAGGGGCACAAAGCACGGGGCCGATGAGTATCCGTTCCTGATTGACGAGCGCGGAATGTCGATTTTGCCGCTCACCTCTCTGCAATTGCAGCATACCGTGTCCAGCGAGCGCATTTCCTCGGGAGTACCCGATTTGGACGAAATGCTGGAAGGGAAGGGGTATTTCCGCGGCTCGAGCATACTCGTCACAGGGACCGCCGGCAGCGGCAAAACCACTCTCGCCGCCTCGTTTGTCGATGCTGCCTGTCGAAGAGGTGAGCGCTGCCTCTATATCGACTTTGAAGAATCCAGGGATCAGGTAGCACGAAACATGAATTCTGTTGGCATTGATCTCGATCCATGGTCCAAGAAAGGGCTTTTGACGCATGAAGCTTGGCGTCCCACGCAATTTGGCATAGAGATGCATCTCCTTCGCATCCACAAACTCATCGAGAAGGTGCAACCGCATTGCGTAGTCATTGACCCCATCACGAATCTCATGAATGGAAGTACTGACAAGGAAGTCTACTCCATGCTGATGCGGTTACTGGACTTCTTGAAGGTTGCCGGAATTACAGCGATTTTCATTAGCCTCACAAGCGGCGGCACCGAGTTGGAGCGGACTACAGTCGGAATCTCTTCCTTAACCGACACGTGGATCCTGCTGCGAGACTTGGAGTTAAATGGAGAGCGTAACCGCTGCCTCTATGTCCTTAAATCGCGCGGAATGGCCCATTCGAATCAGCTTCGCGAGTTTGTAATCACGGGTCAGGGCTTAAGACTCTTGCCAGTTTACATCGGCCCGGGCGGCGTCCTGACGGGATCGTCGAGGGTCACACAGGAGTCCGCGGAACGTGCCGAGGCCGTTCAAAAACAGCAGGAGATCGAGCGCAAGCAGCAGGATGCCGCGCGCAAGCGGCTTACGATACAGGCGCAAGTGACCGCCCTGCAGGCGGAACTCGATGCCGTCGAAAAAGAAGAAAAGACCCTCAACCGGGAAGAGAAGGATAGGGAAAAGCAAGACAGAGAAGATCTTGACAGATTGGCAAAGAGTCGCGGTTCCCGATAGTCTGGAGCAAATTGGCGACACGGGTTTGAAAATGCATCTGAGACTTAGAAACCGGAAGCGGGCGCCACTTGAAAACTAAGGAAAAAGTGAAGAGTTCCAAAAAGCTGATTGAATTGCGATTGTATGTCGCGGGACAAACTCCGAGGTCCTTGGCGGCCATCACCAATCTGAAAAAGATTTGTGCCGGAGACTTTGAGGAAAATTATCACATTGAAGTGATTGATCTGTTAAAGAACCCGGCCTTGGCGCGAGATCATCAAATTCTGGCCATCCCCACACTTGTCAGAAGCCTTCCTGTTCCTATTTGCAAGATAATAGGCGACCTGTCAGATACTGAACGCGTGGTGGTGGGTTTGGACATCCGGAAAGCAAAAGGGAAGAAAGCGACGGTCAAAGCACACGCCGTAACGGGGGCTCGGTAGGAGGCTCGGTTTTATACATGATTCTCCTGATGTCAAAAGAAAGCTCCGAAGAGGATCATCCCGAGGCACTTAGGCAAACCATTGAAAAACAACATGGATATCCGGAAGAAGAAGAACTCTCGCCGCTTATCGCCAAGGACTCCTTCCTCTGTCCTTAAACCCCGCCCGAACGCCGCCGAAGCGGAAGAAATCGTGCTTGCCATTCGCCGCGGAGGAATCGATGCCCTGGTAATGCAGGGCGCGCAAGGCGAGAAAGTCGTCACGCTGCAGGGTACGGAGCATCCATACCGCGTGCTCGTCGAGTCCATAAACGATGGCGCTGCCACTCTGGACGCGGACGGCATAGTCCTCTATGCCAACAGTCGGTTTGCTCAAATCTTGAATATTCCCGTGGGAAAACTGACCGGGAGCTCGCTGCATAACAATTTATCGGCTGGGCAGAGCGACAAGCTAAAAAAACTCATACGGCAGGCGCTTCATCGCAGCTCAGCGGCAGAGCTTACTTTGGATGCCACGGAGGGAAGACCCAAGCTTGTCCGATTTACTCTCCGTCCGCTAAAAGACTCGGATATTCATAAAGTAGGCGTGGTTGCCACCGAACTGACCGAGTTGGTGGAAGCCAATGAAGCCTTGAAGTCCAATGAGGAATCGCTAAGGCAGCTTTCCGCTCGGTTGCTGCAACTTCAGGATGAAGAGCGGCGCCACATCGCGCGCGATCTGCACGATGTCACGGGGCAAAAGCTTGCCGTCTTATCCATGGCCTTGTCCCGCGTTCTCAACCGGCCCAATGGCAACCTGGACGCGGACTCACAGCGTGCGCTTACCGAGTCCCTGGCTTGGAGCAAGGAGGTCGCCGCCGAAATTCGCACACTTTCTTATTTGTTGCATCCGCCTTTGCTGGACGAATTGGGGCTGTCTTCAGCCGTCAAATGGTACTTGGCTGGATTCACAAGCAGAACGGGCATCCTGATGGAAACCGAGATTCCCTCCGATATTCAGAGATTGTCGCCTGACGCCGAAGTTGCCATTTTCCGCGTCCTCCAGGAGAGCCTCACAAACGTGCATCGGTACGCTGAAAGCCCGAACGCAGTCGTCCGGATGGATGTAACCGCCGACGAGATCAAACTCGAAATTCAAGATTTTGGGAAAGGCGTGCAATCTTCCAGGGCTAGTTCGCCAAATGGATCGGTCGCACGTCTTGGCGTGGGCATTCAAGGCATGACGGAACGCATGCGCCAACTGGGAGGCAAGCTAGAAATTACATCGAGCCCCAATAAAGGGACTTTAGTCGCAGCCACGATTCCCCTTTCCAGCTTGGCGGCAATTCCCCCGCAGTCTTCCGCAGTCTTGGTCTCTACATCTTCAAATCTCGCTTCCGAGCTTGCGGGACCGGTTCAAAACACTTTGCGGAAGCGAATACTCATCGCGGACGACCACGAAATGCTTCGTCGTGGCGTGAGAAACACCTTGCAAACAGAGCTGGATCTTGAAATTTGCGGCGAGGCTGTGGATGGACAGGACGCTGTCGAGAAAGTGAAGGCCCTCCAGCCCGACTTGGTTATTCTTGACATCAACATGCCGGCTCTTAATGGCCTCGTTGCTCTAAGACAAATACTAAGGCTTCGCCCGCAGACAAAGGTTTTGGTTTTCTCCGTCCACGATTCCGATCAAACGGTCAAAGAGGTTCACGCGGCGGGCGCTCACGGCTTTATATCCAAAGGCAAGGACTCCCAGGATCTGCTGAGAGTTGTACGAGAGATTCTGAACGTAAAAAGTCTAACCGCATCCGCCTCTCCCGTCCCGAATTGATGACTCTGCAATAGCCCTTGGGGTTTGTAAGGCTTTGGTCTTCCAAAGCCTACGCAACCCTGTCCAAGCTGGAAGAAACTGTGTGGCAAAGTATGCACAGCCCGAGGCGCTTAATCGTTTTTGATTGTGTGACCTTTGAAAAATGCCGGTAATCGTGGGCGGTGGCTTACGGAATGAGCGTCGCGGACGATAATTTCAATTGAACAGGCGTTGTGACAGGAAAAAGATCAGGACCGTTGTCGCGGGGAAAATCACACTCGCAAGTGACAGAAACACTTCATAAGCTATCGTCTTTGGGCTCCTCGAAAGGATGTGGAACACACTCTCGAAAAGCCCAAAGACAAGTTGAGCTGCATCAGTGAGCCCCTTTCACAAGCTAGGGCGTTACGTGGACGCTGATGGCGATGTTCGAGCCATTGTCCTGACGATAAGTGACGTCAGCAGTCGAACCCACTTTGAGGCTGCCCTCGATGGTGGTGTTCTTATCAACCGTAAATGACATTGTGCTGGAAGCCGCCGCGGGCTTTTGTGCATCTTGAGAGACGGAAGTCCCAGAGCCGACGGTTAGAGTGAAAGAGTTCTGATCAACGGAAGCGATCTTTCCAGATACGGATTGCGTCTGGGCAGCAGCCTGCTGACCTTGCGGAGTTTGATGCGTGTTCGCCGGTGGCAGTGCCAAAGCTCCCGCTACGAGAACCGTGCCAGCCAACGTAAAAAACCCAAATCGCCATGCGTTCTTCATTTCCCAAGCCCTCCTCGAGATTTGTTTGGCCAGGCACCATCGAGGTTGCAGGAGCTCTGCCAATCTTCAGCTGGAGAGCGGAATATGAAAACTTCAATTGGGTGAATGAGTTAGCGGCAGTAAAAAAATGCGCAGCACTGTGTTTACTAGTACCAGAACCGGAAATCTCTTCCTGTCGAGTAAATAATCTGGCTAGGTAATTTATTGCGCTGGATTTACAGCAATCCTGGTATTGCCGGAAACATTCGCCTTAGGCAATTCTTTCATTTCTGCCTTGGTGGCTGTAGGCGCGTGAGATCCGGAATCAAAAATGGAGCTATCGAGAGAAGCGGTTAGGGGATAGGATTTTCCGCCTTCTGTCAGTTGCGTGAGCAAAAGTTCATAGCGAAACCCTTCGGGATGGTTTCGGCTTCGCAGCAATACGAGGAGACCGCGCACCTCTGAATCAGAACGAATCACGACACTGTATCCGGTCGCGAGGTCCGACACAACCGTGCCTCGAAACTCACTGCCATCGCGATCGATGCTCGAATCGATGGCGCTGAGAATCTTAACGTGCACAATAGTTCCCTGAGGTAGGACGTCAAGGGGATCGGCATCCGTGTGTCGGAGACGTGTCTGCAAGTGAAAAGTCAGAGTCGTTCCTGCGGGAACGCGTATGGGCTCGATTCCCGAGCCCGAAACCTGGGCGGAGGTGTCGGCCGCAAATATGCCAGCAGCGCACAAGACAACAGCAAGGAAACGAGACATGGTCTGCCTATCCTGGGTGGAGAAAAGTGCCGAAACTACAGTGTAAGTTGCCGCCAGAAAAGAGTCAAAGGAAAAGGGGAAAAGGGCAGGTCGCCATCTCTCGCTACAGCAAATCGACCCCTGTTTTACAGGCTCTCTGGTATGGGCAGTTCAGGTTTCTTCGAGCAAAGGTGGGTATGCAAGAGAGCATTAGCTACTACGATGTTAGGCGTAAGCTGGTCCGCCTCTGCTCTTTTGTACCGGCCGGCAGGCACAATCCAGATAAACAGATTGGTAGGACCGGATGACGCAACCTGGTTTTTCTTACACACTCAATGCAATGCTGGAGCCTCTTTGTCCGCGTGATAACACCGTCATGCGATATGAAGCGAGCGGACTTCCCTCGGGCACCGACAATCGACCTTCCTATCACTGCGGTCACGAAGGATGCAGCGTTCGCTATGATCTGGGGAACGGATATTTCACTCTTATAGGAATGCCGGACCGCATAAATTCTGTTGAAGAGCCCGGCGTGAACACGATGAAATGCGAAAATCACGGGACGTGGATGTATCGCAGGAGAGACCTCGAAACGGAATCAGGCGCTGCATGGTGTTGCGGGGTAGAAGGATGCGGCTACTGTACTCAGACCGGGACGAAGGGAAGTTGGGTCAGGACATAGAGCAAGCGGCGGCAAACGGAAAGTCCGCGGCCAGATGTTTATCCGGAAGGGAAAGGCAACCCGCAATTCTGGCGTCCCAGCCGGCCCCCAACAAGTCTATTCGCCGTGTTTTGCATATTTTTCTGCAATAACTTGTCGCTGATCGGCACTATGTAGTTCCGCCCTTGCAGCCCGGATGGCCGCATTTGCAATCAATATCGGGAGTTTTTTCCATCGCTTCACGCTGAGGACTGCAATACTTGCTTTTGGGGCCCGCCATACAGCTACAGCTCGGAACGCAGGGATATCATCGGAACTTCGCCTGCTAATCCAATTTTTATCGCGGATCGTTACTTCGTCCTTCCAATCGCAACCGGCATTGCGAATATCATCTTGGATCGTGTGACAGCTCGTAAGCTGACGTCCTTTGGCTAAACCCGCTGAAGTCCTCGTAGTCATTTGCACAGTTCGCTAGCGCATACCCGGCGGCAGCATCTTCCAGTTCTTGAGGAACTCAATGATGGAAACCCGGTCATACCCATTTAGCATGTCAAAAGCTTGTCGCGACGCAACTGTTCCTTTTACCGCCAATTAAGATCGCCTCCCCATGACCGGGAATAACGCGATCTGCGATTTCCTTGGATATGAACGGTGGAAAGTCCCCTGGAGCTGACCAAAAGAGGTCCGATCAGCGGTATAGAAACTCCCGCTTCTCATGAACCAGCAAATCGCGAACCTCGCAATCGCTACGATGCAGGATTTTCGCATCCAGTTGCCAATCCTTCCGCAATGAACGAGGAAATTTGAAACTACAGGATTTAACCGAGAGACACAGACAGCAAGTTTTGGTGGAATTGTTTTGCGGCTGGACGAAAAGTTTAGCGGTTCGCGTTGCAGTCGCAATCAATCCTCGAGTTGTTGTGCCGAACTAGCGAGCAGTAATTGGCCCGAAGAGCGTATGAGGCAAGCATCCAGAGCTTGCGAATCCGTCATGCGGCGAATTCAAGATCTTCGGGCTCTCGTTATTGTGGCCTTTCAGAACCCAACTGATCGGCAACTTTTCGATATTGGCTAAGCGCTGGACCCCAGTAGGGAAATGCGGGTTCCGTTAGTCATAAGGCGAAGCTACGTGCAAGTTATCACAAGCAAGGAAAACAACATCGAGTCTGGTTGGTTTGCGCTCCGCACACGCCACCAGCATGAAAACAGGGTTGCGACGGCCCTTCAAAGCAAAGGGATCGAAGCCTTTCTTCCCACCTACAAGTGTGCAAGGCGCTGGAACGACCGCATGAAGGTGTTGTGCGCCCCGCTCTTTCCCGGTTATGTCTTCGCGGCCAATTTCGAGGGCAGAAAACTGGACGTCCTGAACACACCTGGTGTCGCGGCAATTGTCAGCGTTGGCGGGGTTCCGGCGGAGATTCCGGGTGGCGAAATTGACGCCATTCGACTCACTATCAAATCTCAATCAAACATCCAACCTCATGAATATCTGCGAAGTGGGGACGCCGTTCGCGTAACGCAGGGGCCGCTTGCGGGACTCGAAGGAATCCTGGTTCGCAAGCGGAATTCGTTGCGCTTGGTCGTATGCATTGAATTGCTTGGCAGAGCCGCCGCCGTCGAAATTGACGGTATAAGCCTTGAACGCGTTAGGGGTTCGCGGTCCCCGTCTCTACCTGTATAAGGCCCGATCACAAAACCATGTTTCTTCAATTTTACGGACTAAGAGAACATCCATTCGGCGTGACGCCGGACCCGCGCTTTTTGTACTTGAGCCCCTCGCACCGAGAAGCCATCGCCTCGCTGTACTGCTCGATAGAGAACGGCCGAGGATTTTCCTCACTGATCGCAAAGCCAGGAATGGGAAAGACATCAATCCTTTTCCGGCTCCTGGAGACGTTGAGGTCGCGGGCGCGGACGGCGTTTCTCTTCCAATCTGATTGCAACTCGCAGCAGTTGTTTCAGAGCTTGTTGCTGGACCTTGGACTCGAGGTGACCGACGACCTCATTCGAATGCGAGAGTCACTGAACCGCTTGCTTTTGGAAGAGCGGCTGGCCGGACGGCATTTTGTCGTTGTCGTCGATGAAGCGCAAAATCTCAGCGCAGAAGCTTTGGAGTCAATACGGCTGCTATCGAATTTTGAAACACCGACGGAAAAACTGATTCACATTGTCTTGGCCGGGCAGCCGCAATTAGCCACAACCCTGGCGAGACCGGACATGGTGCAGCTTAGCCAGCGGGTTTCTTCCGCAATCAGGCTTGAGCCGCTCTCGTTTGAGGAAACCAAGGCTTATGTTCATCATCGGCTCAGCGTTGCCGGTCGCAGAGGTTCCGACATCTTCACAGACGACGCCTATGCTCTAATTACCCAGCTTAGCGAAGGCATTCCGCGGAACATCAGTAGTATCTGCTTTCAGGCTATGTCGATCGGCTGCGCGCTGCGGAGCGCTAAAATCCATCCGGGCATAATTGCCGAAGTGGCAAACGATCTTCGCGCTCCACGCGAGGTGGGTTCCGCACCGCCGGTCCCGTTGGGGGGGCCTCTGACCGATCCACCTTGGAGAATTCCGGAATTGCCACTAAATTCGCTGGCTCCGCAGCAGATGCCTCTGCCCAGGCGCAGGCTTTGGAAGTTTGGGCTTGCGATGAGCGCTTTGGCACTGGTTTTGCTTTTCCTGTGGCCGGGGCCGTTTTCTCGTTGGAGACTGGAATTGTCGCCAAAGTCTAAATTGATCGAGCCAGTGGCCGAGAGCAAGATTCCACCGGCAGAGGCAACGGCGAAATCGGTGGAGACGGCCTCTCCGATTGCGCCGACGGATGAAACGTCGTCTCGTCCGACGGCGTCTGTTGCGCCGAATGGGTATGCCCAGCCAAGCGAAACGCTTCCATCTTCAACGAGTCTGACCGCGGCCCATGCGACGACTGCGACTCGGCCCCACACCACAGCGGCCTTTCCCGCTATACGAAGCAAAGAACTGCGAGAGCGCCCGACAGTGCTAAATATTGCTCGAAAACAAGATTTCCCGCGCGTTATCTACCTCGAAAGATCAGAGTCGCTTTTCCAGGTGGCTCTGGAAAACTATGGGAAGTCGAATCGGGAACTTGTATACCGGATTCAAGTCGAGAATCCTTCCTTGACGGATCCTTTCATGACCTTATACAAAGGCCAGCGTTTAGTTTTGCCGGAGCTTCCGGCCTCTGATAGAGGCGGAAAACAGAACTGATGCTGACCAATCCAGTTGGGTTTGAAGCGGCTCTTGCGGATGGCCCATTTCTCAATAAGTGGCAGAAGTTTAAGTCAATCCTGTCTCTCAATCAAAAATAGTACACGTAGTTCTTTCAATCCAACGGTTGAGGGCCAGTTCAACTTCAAATGCCTGACCAGTCCTCGCTGAAACCAGTCCCCGTGATGCCTTTCTGAGTTTGCATTCGGTGTTGCCGCGAACAAAATGGAGCAAAAAATGAGCACCCTAAGTAAAGTTCTGAGTGGCAGTGTACCTTTCATCCTTCTGTGTGGAACGCTTTACGGTCAAGTGCCGCAAGATGCGAAACCGGAGGCGGTTCCCGGAACGGACAGGCAGAGCCTCATTGCAAAAGACAGAGACGGCGTCGAGCATCCACAGCCTGCAGAACGGAATCCACGTTACCGCATTAATCGCAGCGATGTTCTCGTAATCACGTTTCCGTTGTCTCCCGAGTTCAACCAAAAAGTGACCGTCCAGCCCGATGGGTACATTACCCTGCAAGGCGCCGGGAGCACTAATATTTTGGGTTTGACTGTGCCGCAGACAGTCGACGCGATCAAGAAGGCGTATTCAACGACTCTTCACGATCCGATGATCGACGTCGACCTCACAGACTTCCAAAAAGCCTATTTCATCGTAACGGGGCAAGTGACAAAGCCGGGGCAGTACGATCTGCGATATGACCTCACTGTCTCCGAAGCAATAGCGCTCGCTGGCGGCTTCATGCCTACGGCCAAAACCAAAGTGTATCTCTATCACCGTTC
>Ga0070762_10001271_pt1 | contig 11483 bp, 8 predicted proteins | sample HubBroMetageREF2_FD_66726 | JGI IMG/M metagenome (GOLD analysis project Ga0070762, IMG submission 66726) | Reference soil microbial communities from the Hubbard Brook experimental Forest, New Hampshire, USA - Hubbard Brook CCASE Soil... | ecosystem: Environmental > Terrestrial > Soil > Temperate... | reverse complement strand
CATACTGGGAGTTGATGGTCATGCTTCTCGTGCTCACAGATGAAGACATTCTGCCGTTGCTCGACATGCGGGATCTGATTCCGCTCATGGAGGAATTCCTCCGAGCGCGTCATGCGGATGAAACGGTAACGCCGCCGCGTCATACCGTGGAGTTTGAGCCTTTCGGCAAGCTGGTGTTCACCATCGGCGGCCTTAACAGCGGCGATCGGGCGCTGGCGGGGTTTCGCGTCTACGATACATTTCCAAGTCCGGACGACGCGTTTGATGCACAAACAGTTGCGGTATGGGACAGCAAGCGTGGCTCGCTGCTGGGACTGATCGTGGGTTGGGCTTTGGGTGAATGGCGAACCGGCGCACTCGGCGGCGTTGCCATCAAACATATGAGCCGCCCGGACGCACGGCGGTGCGCAGTTCTCGGCACCGGAGGGCAAGCTCGCACGCAGCTTCTTGCCGCGGCGGCCTGCCGATCGCTCACCGAAGTCCGGGTCTATAGCCGCGACCCTGAGCATCGGCGAAAATTCGCGGCCGAGTTGGCAACTAGGATCGAAGCCGACATCCAACCGACGGCGTCGGCACGGGAAGCCGTCGAGCACGCCGACCTCGTCATCAGTGCAACCAGCTCCAAAACGCCGGTGCTCGAAACGAAGTGGCTATCCCCAGGGACGCACGTCAACGCACTGGGTCCAAAAATGTTGAATGAACACGAACTGCCCACAGACATCGCCGAACGGGTCACGCTGCTCGCTACAGATTCCATCGAGCAGGCGAATGGCTACCATCAGCCGCATTTCCTGGCCGCAAGCGCAGTCTGGAACCGTCTACAGGATTTAGCGACCTTGGTGGCCGCGCGCACATCGCCCCGTTCCGGCGACGACATCACTTTGTTCTCTTCGTGCGGCCTTGCCGGCACCGAAGTTCTCGCGGCCGCACATCTGCTCGAACGGCATCGCTTGGCAATGAAGTAACCTCGGTAACTTGATTCCGACTCGCGAACAAACGCAATCTGTAGGCAATGCCTGAAGGAGTGCAGCGTTACAAACGCACCAAGATGGTGCTGCCGTTGCGATTCTGGCCCAACGTCGATAATGGTCAGGAATGTGGGCCGCAGCTTGCTCACACGGTGGACATCAGCCCTGTCGGCGGACGGCTGGGAGGAATTCGCATTCCACTGCAAGCGGGTCAAAACATCCTTCTACAGCGAGGCCAAAACAAGTTTCAGTTTCGCGTGATCTGGACCAACCAGATCGGTCCGGACGAGATTCGGGCTGGCATCGAGTCAGTGTCGTTCGAACGAAGAATCTGGGGAGTCGATCTCCCCGACGAACCTTTAGCTGCTGGCAGCGTCCAGGCGAGAGATAATCTTGCGATGTCAACTCCGCACTCGCCTGCGGCTCCGCATCGAGAGCGTCCTCAGCGCCGTTCGGTGCGACCTAACGATTCGCTTCTTGCGAACCTGCGGATCCGCTTTATCGCCGTCGCCGCAGGCCTACTCCTGGCAGTTTCGTTACTGACATTCGTCGGCTTTCGCACTCTAAAGAACTCGGAGCAAGCTGCGACCATCCCGTTGCCAAGAACCACTCCGCCTGTGTTCGTGCCTGCGCCTGTAGTTTCAAGTAACCCGAGACCTTTCGGAGACGTCAGAGTGATCTTCGACAAGAAGGAAGCCGCCTCCAGCTCAAGTCTTCTGCAGGTGGCGGAAGCGCCGCAGGGTCACGTGATAATTCCGGACGCTCCCAACGCCAATCTCACGGGAAAGGTCGGCATGAACGTCGTGATTGCGACCGCGCCGAGTGAAAGAAATTCAGGTATTGGGCGGCAATCGGATCTTGGCCCTGGCCGCCGTTCAGGCTGTGAGGCTCTGGCGCTACGCTCATCATGAATTGAATGGCGAAGCCGTCGAAGCTGAAACCAGTGTGACCATCAGCTTCCATGGGCAGGACGCTGTTTCCATCAGCTTTCCTTCTGCTCGCCGCAACAACGGGCTCGCGCTACGTCCGGCACTATCGCAACCAGGTTCGACCCACGGCTAGAACCGATAACCTTCTACGCCTAAGTCGCGGCTCCTACCTGACGCACTGAGTCACGGAACTGGAATCGCGCCTCTAGAGAATTTAGCCATGACCGGAGAGCTGCTTCGGAAGTCTTTTCGATATGCAAGAAGCGTAAGCCCATGGCGAATGAGTCACTCCAAACAATATCCGCTTTTGCGTGAAAGGGCTGAGGCTCGACGCTGGGAATGGTAAAGTCCACCGGAACAACTCCTTTGAAGCGCACCGGATCAGCCAGTTTGACCGCCATTCCGCCCTCGCTGATGTTCCTTATCGTGGCGCTAACCGATTGTCCAAGCGGGTTCTGAATCCACACCGGCAACTCTACGTCGTACCGGAAATATCTGCGATGTTCGCGCTCCATCTTAGGAACAGCCTGATCCAAAACGCGACGCAATCGGCTCTCATCCGTCGGTTTGCAGAGAACGAAGTTGGCTCCTAAGTCGAGAATCGTTTCCCTGCGGGTCGAATCCTTCAAGACCGCGACGATCAAAGTTTCCCGATTCGAGCGGCTTGCTCGCACACTGACGAGTACTTCCGTTCCTCCGGCAACGTCATCACAATCGATGATCAATCCATCCCAATGACGGCGGGAAGCAAGTTCGATAGCGCTTGCGGAATCCTGCCGAAGATCGAGCGACACCCCACGTCCGCTGCAATTTGCTTTGATTTGGCCTAACAGAGTGGGATCGCAGGTCACCACCAAGCAATCTAAGCCCATCCCCTAATCCTATCGAATTCAGGGATTAAGACCAAAGTGACAGACGTGCATGGTCCTTGTAGCTTGTGCTTTGGTCGAGGGGAATGGTTAGCAGCCAAGCTTCTCACCACAGTGTCACGGTGGACACAAATCTAAATTTTCTCTGCGTCTCTATGGTGAAACGTGCTCACCTCTTTCTGCAGCGGGTGTCAATCTAGTAGCAGGCCGAGACCGAGTTCGCGAGATGGTATTCGCGAATTGCAGTTTTCTTACCTGAACCGGGGGCATGTATGAAGAAATTGCTGTCAGAGGCGGCGGATCGAGCCGCGCGATATGTGACCGAGATTGGCAATCGGCGGGTAGCGCCCTTGCCCGAAGATGTGAGGCGATTGGAAGCCCTGGGCGGTCCGCTGCCTCTGTTGCCATCAGATCCGGCGGCAGTCTTGGCGCTGCTCGACGACATCGGGTCGCCTGCGACTGTGGCGACGGCCGGCGGCCGCTACTTTGGGTTCGTCATCGGCGGCGCGCTACCTGCTGCCCTGGCGGCAAACTGGCTGGCGGGAGCCTGGGACCAGAACACGTCTCTGCGTGTGATGTCGCCGGTTACGGCAAAGATGGAAGAGATCGTTATGTCGTGGATGTTGGATCTGCTGGCTCTGCCGTCCGGGTCGGGCGTGGGGTTCGTTACCGGTACTACGATGGCAAACTTTTCGTGTCTGGCCGCGGCGCGAACCGCGTTGCTGAAGCAAGCCGGGTGGAATGTCGAGGAGGATGGCCTTTTTGGAGCGCCGCCGATTCGTGTCATGGTGGGCGAAGAGGTCCACATCTCGGTGCTGAAGGCGCTGTCGTTGCTGGGGCTCGGACGCTCCCGGTTGACTCGCATTCCGGTGGACAGCCAAGGAAGGATGAGACCGGAAGCGCTGCCTCCACTTGATGATCGCACCGTGGTTTGCCTTCAGGCGGGGAACGTAAATACCGGTGCGTTTGATCCCGCGGGAGAGATTTGCGCGCGGGCGCATGAGGCGGGCGCGTGGGTGCACGTGGATGGTGCCTTCGGCCTGTGGGCCGCCGTTTCTCCACGGTATGCACCGTTGCTTAATGGCGCCGGCGAGGCCGACTCATGGGCGATCGACTGCCACAAATGGTTGAATGTGCCCTACGATTCGGGAATCGCCGTGGTGCGGGAGCCTCAGCATCTCCGTACTGCGATGACGTTGAGCGCCGCGTATCTGCCAGCCAGCGAGTTCCGCGAGCCTTCGCGCTATTCGCCTGAAGGCTCGCGTCGGGCTCGCAGCGTTGAGTTGTGGGCCGCCATCCGGTCGCTGGGACGCAGCGGCTTGCGGGAGATGATCGAGCGAAATTGCCGTGCGGCGCAGGTCTTTGCGGGAAACCTGCGCAAGGCTGGATTCACCATCTTGAACGATGTTGTGTTGAACCAGGTGCTGGTCTCATTCGGCACTCCGGAAGAGACTCGAAGGATCATCGCGGAAATTCAGAGCGATGGGACATGCTGGTGCGGGGGAACGCAGTGGCAGGGCCATACCGCGATGCGCATCAGCGTGTCGTGCTGGGCGACGACCGACGAGGATGTGGAGCGCAGCGTGGAAGCCATCGTCAGGATCGCGAATGCCGTAAAGGCCGCAGGCCAGTCCCATCAAGAATGCCACTAATGACGATGAGGGTATCGTTGATCTACACCTCAAAGCGGCGGAGTAAACGGAGAATGTGAAGTGAATTCGTCAAGAAGAAAAAAGGCCCACCGTCGAGGGGGTCCCGGGCGGGCCAGAGCTTAACATGGCGCTTTGTTCATCAGTCTAGTTGCAACTTGAGCATCATCTTGCTACTCAGGCTGGTGGCGAGTCTATTGTCCTTTAGTCTAGTTTGGTTATACGTTCGTACTAGATTGAGCGCTTGTTGGGTTCTCAAGAAACGGATCTATGGCTCGCCGGCGCCAATTGAGATGATTGCGGGGAGCCTGATCAATCTGCCAGCTTTGTTATCCTCCCAGTTCATGGACAAACTCAAGGAGTGCATTATGGAACAGACCAGGTCGCCGAAACGGAGCGAAGGGGCTTACTTTGTTGAGCCGGAGCAATTTAGGGTCTGGAATCGTTCGGGCCAAATTCTCTGTGGATGCAAATCGCGATCGCGCGCATCGACCATCGGTTAAGACTCGCAATGGCCTGATTTCAAGGCATGAGTAGCGAGTTGCGCGCATACTTGTCTTTTCGCTGCGCTTCGGTCGGGATGACGGAGTTGGTGTGGTGGGGATGAGTCCTTACGGCGCGGCGCTAAAGTACTGCCGTGTTCTTTAGATCGGGACGGAGCTGCCGATAGATTGAGAGTGAGCAAACTGATTTCCCATGTCGCTTAAACTGCTCCCGGCATCCGTGAATTCGGTCGACACGCCCGATGTGTCAACCAGCCTCGTGCCTCTTACTCAGAGAGCGATCACCACGCGGGCCAGCCAGATTAGTCTCGTTCCGTCCACCGACGCTTTCGCTTGGTCGTCTTCGACTCGCCGGGGCGGGGCAAGTCGCATTGACGGAACGCCCGTAGAGGATTCCCACAGCGATGAGACGGGAGGCTCAGGGTGGGGGTATCTCTCTGAATGGGCTTGGGGCCATTCTGTCGAACACACGGCGGTCGCCCATTACCTTTTTTATGCGGCCGATGTCGCTGCCTGGAGCGGGCGGCTCATTAATCTGTACGCTTAGCAGCAATCAGATTCTACCCTGGCGATCTTGCCCTTCCTCACTGCGTTTTTAGACATCCTTTCGTTAGCGGTATTCTTCGTGCCAGCCCGTCATCACTGTTTGCCGGCTTTTCCCGATTTTCTTATTTATTCCCGCTTATCTCCTGAAAGATGGCGTGAACTATCTACTTGCCGGGGAAACTGATGGCCTATAGACTGTGCCAACTCCACAAGCGTCCGCTTGCGGAGTATCGTCCCGAACTCGGAGGAAAAAACAATGCTGCGGAAGAATATTAAAGCTGCGCTGGTCGTCAGCGTACTGTTCGTGTGTAACGTATCCATGTTCGCTCAGACGTCCGCCAGTTCGGCGGCCGTTCCGGGTGCTGGCGCACAAACGAACAATATTAAGGACCAGGACATCGAGATGCTGCGGGCAGACTTGCGCTCACAGCGGAAGCAGATCACCGCACAAAACATGACCCTCACCGCCGACGAAGCCACCAAGTTCTGGCCTATCTTCGACCAGTACAGGCAGGAGGCCATTAAACCCAATGACGACCGCTGGGCGCTGATCAAGGACTACGCAGATAACTACAGCACCATGACCGATGCGCAGGCGCAGGATTACATCAAAAGATCCACGGCCGTGGAGCAGCAACTCATCGCATTGCGTATGAAGTATGTTCCGGTGTTTGAAAAAGCTATCTCGCCCAAGAAGACGGCGTTGTGGTATCAGATCGATCGCCGTGTCGACCTCCTGATAAATTTGCAGTTGTCTACGGCGATTCCGATGGTGGACGCCGGCAAGTAAACTTTGTAGAAACTTCCGAAGAGTTCGAGAGCCTGATTCCATCCCAATGTTCGGCGCCCTCAGGATGGGCAGCAACTACTCACGTCAGCGGGCGCTTATCGTAGTGGAGTGTCTTTGTGGGTTCAGAGTACATACACCCGAAGCATCCACCAGATCAGGAATATTGCGACGAGGGCTCCAGCGATATGAATTATCCAGTCGCCAAATGTTTTCGGTCTTCCAAAATTGAACATGAGGCAATGGTAGCAGGCCCGTCGGCTAAATCCTCGGCCTACTAAGTGACTCGCAGGTCCATCCTGAGGAGCGGACAAAGGCCCTACTGGACGGAGAAGGCCAACAGCACATTGCCGGAGATATCGTCGCCGAATACACCATAGCCCGATCCTATAAAGAGCATCCCGCCAGCGATGGTCGGGCCAATGGCGCCAAAGGAGCCGCCCTTAGCCTGAACCTTGTTGACGGTCGCGAACTTGCGTGCCGTTGCAAATTCCCAGAGCTTGCGTCCGTCCTTTGTGGACAGGGCGTGAAGGATGCCGTCCCATCCGCCCACAAATACGACTCCGGGAATGGCTGATGCGGCAGCGGACATGCCCGCCCGGTCGGCGCCCGCGTGCTTCGCCACCATCGGCGTGAACCAGACACGGGCTCCGTCCGCAAGGCGAAGGGCTGCCATCCCGCCAGAAGTCAGGCCGAAATAGGCTTGTTGCTCATCTGCAGCGCCGCCCCAGACGAGGACTGGATTTGGGCGAAGTCGCTTTTTCTCGACGTTTACTTTCCAGATCAGTGCACCCCGGCGGTCAGGATCGAGCGCGAATATGTTTCCGCTCTTTTGAGCGGCAAGCAAGATGCGATGGCCGTCGGGTAACTTCCGCAGAATGGGAGAAGCTCCGAAATCCCAATCTAGACCGACAGCTTTCGGGCAATTGTCCGAGCGTTGCGTTGACGGTACGTCGCATCCCATCAGAAAAGAATCCTTGTCCGTCGCTTGAAAGGTCCAGAGAACGTCTCCCGTAGTCATGTCCAAAGCTACGATGGCATCAGACGTTGGGGCGGCAGGCTCAGTCTCAGAATCGCCTGTTCCGACGTAGATGGCATTTCTTTCGGCATCGACGGTAGGAGCAGTCCAAACGGAGACTCCGGCTGGCGCGAACTGTTGTATGCCTGCTGAATTCTTGCGCGTCGGTTTGGGCTCCTGGGGAATAACGTAGGTCTTCCAGACTTGGCGGCCATTGTTCGCATCCAGGGCAACTACGCTTCCTCGGAAGCTGCAACAAGGATAATCTTTGGCCGCGGCCGCAAATTCCTCGAACGACGAAACCGGCACGTATAAGCGTCCGCCGTAAAGCACGGGCGATCCAGTAATGCGCGCCGTGAAGTGATCTTCGACGCGCGTGCTCCAAAGCAGTTTGCCAGTGGAAGCGTCGAGAGCGTAGACATTCGCCTTGGCGTCCCCGAAGAAGACAGCATATTTGGTGGATCCTCCAGAGTCGCCGCTCACGGACCCCAGGCTGAGAGCGCTTCGTACCGAGGCTTTGGCACGGAACGACCAGTAGACGCAGCCGGTAGCACCCTCGAGCGAGTAGATATATCCGGTATCTGTGCCGACAAAAATGCGACCTGAGGCGATCGTCGGTTGGCCAGCGGCAGCGGAAACTCCGTGCGGATATCCGAAAGCCCACTTCAGCTTCAATCGTGGAATCTGATCCGCAGTGAGACCCGCCATCGTGGGCTGAAAGCGGGTGTTCGCGACATCGGCTCCCCATCCGTTCCATGCCGGGCCGTTCGCAGGATCGGAGAACGCGGGATTGCTCGCACAATGATTCGGCATGTAGGCGGCATCGCCCGCTTCGGCGCTACCAAAAGGGTAGGCGCTGAGCGCCTCGGCGACACGTCGCTTCGCCGCGTCGCTCAGCTTCTGGCCTTGAATCTTCATCGTCCCGGTAGTGAGCGCCTCATAAATCTTTTCCGGGAGCATTTGGCGAAGTGCTGAAGGATCAGGCGCGTGGTTTGTGGCCGACGGATTTCCGTGACAAATTACACAGTGCTCTTGAAAAATTCCGAAGCCGGACTCGGTCCCGAGTGGTTCTTCTTCTTTAGGTTTCGCTTGTGCCCATACAAAACTGGTAATCGCCAGAAATATCAGCGCGTAGCTTAAGAGCGGACGAGATATTTCCTTTCTCGCAAGCATAAGGTCTCGTCCCTGTGACTTAACATCCCCCGCATCAGCCGAACGTGAACGCAAACGCTTGCACGCCTGGATCAAGAAACTCGATTTCGAACGTCCGATCTTCTACTGCTCCCTTTTGCCGGATGAGCTGATACAGACGATGCTCTTGAACCGTGCCAGCACCGGTTGCGTCAGTGTCGCTGCCGTGATCGTCGCCGGGGGCCGTGCCATCAAGCTTGACTCTGAGACGCACAGGCTTGCCATTCACAGTGCCGAGCACAAGGTGAAGGTCTCGCGCATGAAATCGAAAGTCAATCTTTCCTGGGGCCGTTTGAAGGACCGCGTCCTCCGGACCCACCTTCCAGACTCCCGCCAATCCCCATTGGTTCAGCGAAAGCCTTGGTCGCAGGGTATATGCCTTGCGCGAATCCTGTGCTATGGATTCAGCGGAGGCAAAGTGGTCGCCGCGGCTGTATCCGATATATGTTTCGGCGGAGCGCACGTCTGCATTGTCGGGAGCTGCTTCGGCACCGCTAGCAAAAATATTGATCGCCCCTGCTGAGAGCGCCGTTGCGCCGTTCTCCTTGAGAAGTTCCTGGATTACGCGTTCAGATTCGTCGTATTGGCCCTCGCCGAAGTGGTGATATCGGATTCGTCCCTTTCCGTCGATGAAGTAGTGCGCCGGCCAGTATTGATTGTTAAAGGCACGCCAGATTTTGTAGTCGCTGTCGATGGCAACGGGATAGGTAATCTTCAGATCGCGAACCGCCTTCTCCACATTAGCGCGTTCTTTTTCAAAGGCGAACTCCGGCGTGTGTACGCCAATGACGACCAGGCCAGCGTCTTTATATTTCGCCGCCCACGCTTCTACGTACGGCAACGCGCGAAGGCAGTTAATGCAGGAGTACGTCCAGAAATCGATCAGCACAACCTTGCCACGAAGAGAATCGCGAGTCAGCGGCGGTGAGTTGATCCACGCGACAGCGCCGCCCAGATCCGGCATGGCTCCTTCGTCGTCAAGAACTGGTTGAGACTCGGCCGCACTCACGGGAAGAATTACGTTCTTTCTTGTACCAAGTGCGTTGATCAAATTCGTCTCAGCACCAGTGGTGTTCACAAAAGAAAACTTGGTCAGTAAATTTGTGTCCCAGCCGAGCGCGATGGCCACTACTCCCAAGATTACGGCGACGCCGAGAGCGCGGCGTATCCAGACTTCAAATGATAAAGAGCGTTTCATGGCGGAAAACACCTTGCTGCCTGCAAGAAGAGCAATTCCCAGAGAGGTAGCGGCGCCGAGCGCGAAGGATAGCAGCAAAAAGGATGAGCGAGCGCCTGGACCCTGAATCGCCGCGCCGGTCAAAATCAGCCCGAGGATCGGGCCGGCGCAAGGGGCCCAAAGAAGTCCGGTAGAAATTCCCAACACGAACGACTTACCAACGCTGCTCTCCGTTGACGGAGCGCCCTGAAGCCGGCTTCCAGCGCGAACCAGCGGCCGGGTAAACGCTTCTGCAAGCGACGGGAAGAGCAGACTGACGCCTAACAGTAAGAAAACGAGCATCGCGACGTACCGTCCGCCTTGGTTCAGTCGCACCACCCAGTGCCCGCCAAATGCTGCTGCGATGGCGACGAAAGAAAAGGTCAGCGCCATACCTGCGAGCAACGGCAGCCCAGAACGGCGAAACGGCTGGTCTGCGCGCGCGAATACAAATGGCAGCACTGGAAGAATGCAGGGGCTAAGAATGGTCAGAACACCGCCAATGAAGGCCAACAGGTAGAGAAGCATAGTGTTCGTTTATTCCGTTCTCACGGACATTGGCAATTTCTCACTTCGCGGTTATCAAATTAGATGCGCCCGCAGTTGAAAAGTTACGGAGCCACTAAGTAATGCGCGGTCAAACTACCTGGCCGAGTCTACGCATGGCTTAGGTGCGTCGCAAGATCTGGCACGAGGTTTGCGTCCAACGTGCATGCAAGGTGCTCGGCCAGTTCAGACGCTTGCGTACGAAGTTCGGGCACGGCGATAGTTTCCCACAGATAGCCCTTTCTTGCCGGGCCGATGACAAAAGATTCGTCGATGGCAGCACGGATTTGCTGATCTGGCAGTTTCAGAAGTAGCAAGATCCACGTCCCCGGGGTGAGGGCGAAAGACGAACTGACAATAAATCCGTCCTGACCGGTTTCGCCTGAGCGAGGACATTCCATTCCAGCGAGTTTGAGCTCAGACTGATGGCGTATGCCAATAGAGGCGAAGATGGGTTACTGTTGTGAGATTGCTACTTCACTCATTCCCGGAGCTGTACGGTGATGTGTGCCGTAAGAGCGATGCCAAGGAAGAAACTTGCATGGGCGGCATTCACCTCTCATCCCGACCTATGGTTCGCAAGTATCAGCGCATGCTGGGTGGCCTTGCTCTACCGGCACGTGATCGGTGCTGCATTCGTCTATGATGACGTTGCCCAGATTCAAAACAATTCTGCTTTATCGTCCTGGCATTCGGTTGTCAACTATGCGCGCGCCGCCGTCCCCTTTAACACTGAATTTCGTGGCTTCGGAGGCTCTTTTTACAGGCCGCTATTTTGGTTCAGCCTGGCCCTCGATCACCGGCTCTGGGGCCTGAATGCAACCGGCTTTCACTTCACGAACCTTGCGCTGCACTGGGCGAACGGCTTATTCGCATTCCTGCTTCTAAAAAAGCTACGCGTTTCGCTTGTGCTTTCCGCAGCTGTTTCTATTATCTGGTTGAGCCTTCCCATTAACTCCGAGGTGGTGGCGTGGATCTCGGGCCGCCCCATCTCTCTGGCAGTTCTGTTCCTGTTGACTGCATTGTTGAGCGCGGAGTGGTACCTGCATTCGCGCAAAATTGTGGCACTGTTCGGTTACGCGATGGCATGCTTGGCATCCCTTCTCTCGCATGAGATCGGCATTCTGACGTTGCCCATGACGTGCCTGCTACTCTATGCCGCCAACTCCGTGCGCCGGTGCTGGCTCGTACTGCCCGGCCTTGGACTCGTCGTCGACGCCTTCTATCTTTGGATCAGACATATCGCAGGTGGACACCTTTC
>Ga0070762_10001264_pt1 | contig 11512 bp, 9 predicted proteins | sample HubBroMetageREF2_FD_66726 | JGI IMG/M metagenome (GOLD analysis project Ga0070762, IMG submission 66726) | Reference soil microbial communities from the Hubbard Brook experimental Forest, New Hampshire, USA - Hubbard Brook CCASE Soil... | ecosystem: Environmental > Terrestrial > Soil > Temperate... | reverse complement strand
TCATCGAGCCTGAGGAGGTCGACGATGACCGCACGGAGCCTCGTGTTCTTAGCCCTGGCCTGCGCGCTTACGGGTTGCTCGGTGTCCGGCGAACAAACGCGGCCCGACATTCCAGCATATCCGACGTACGGCATTGGGCCGCTCGTCCAGCAGAAAGGTAAGGGCGCGCAGTGGACTGCGTTTACCCCACACACCATCGGAGCGTTGGATAGCGCGATGGCGCTCGGGCCGGACGGCAACGTCTGGTTCATCGACGAAGACGCTGACAGACTCGCACGAATATCGGGAAACGGCGCGGTCAAGGAATTCTCTTTTGAGAGCGTCGCCGGTGGAAGCGGCGTCTCGATGACGGTGGGCGCCGACAAGGCGTTTTACATCGGCGACGAGTCCTCGAGTATCATCCGCATGACCGTTAAAGGAGCGGTTCAAGCGTTTCCAATTCCTAGCGGTGACGCAACCTCGACCGACGGTATGGCCCTTGGTTCCGACGGCAACGTGTGGTTCGCGGAGTTTAACCACATCGCCAAGATCGCGCCTTCCGGCAAAATCACCGAGTTCGCTTATCCTCCGGGCTACTCGACCAACCAATACGGCGGCGTAACCACCGGTTCCGACGGCAACGTCTGGTTCGCCGAGTCGTCGAACAATGCGATCGGCCGAGTCGTTCCGTCAACGGGAAAGGTCACGATGTTTCCTATTCCGACGTGCACACCGGCGGCGGTCGTGCTCGGAAACGATAAGAACGTTTGGTTTTTTTGTCTCTCGGGTGCGCCGCTGCTCGGGTACGTCACGCCGAAAGGCAAGGTCGCAACGTTTGCGATCGGCGGAGCGTTCGGCTCAAATGAAACCGAGCAGTTCTGCGCACGCGGTCCCGACGGCGAACCGTGGTGCGCGAGTGGAAGCGACGGCACGGTATTCCGAGTCGACACCTCGTCGCACACGGTGACGAACTTTACCCCGCCTCTTGGAGCGGGTGTTCGGCCCGACGCCGTGGCCCTCGGCTCCGACGGCAACCTCTGGGTCGATTCCGTGGGCGGTGATCTCGACGTGCTCGTCACCAATCCAATGAAAGTCACACCGACTAAGTTATCGTTCTCCGGCTCCGGACAAGAAAAGACCGTTTCGGTGAGCGAGACGGGCACGAGCAGTTGGACGGCCAAATCGAGCAACACCGGGGTCGCAACGGTCGCCCAAGGGAGTTCCAAGTCGTTGTTCAGCGTAACGTCGGTGGGAAAAGGGCGCTGCAAGATCACGATATCCGACGGTGTCGGCAACAGGGTCGCCGTCAAAGTAACCGTGATGTAATCGGCTACGCGCTATGCGTCGGTGCAGCAGATGCTCAAAACGTGGGCGGTGCCGGGTTAAACCAGGCGATACCGTTTGCGTACAAAACCCTCTAGGGCACCCCTATCGGACGTACGAGCGGCGCGGAAGGGCACGCGGTGACGGCGGCGTAGTGCCTTTTCATGGGTTCTCTCGGGTTTCGTCTGCTGCTCGTCGCGACCGCGACGATCGCGGCGACGCCAACTCCAAGCGCAACAGCGCCGCCGCAAATTTATCGCGTCGTGAGCCGGCCGCTGTGCAGCGAGCTTCGCCAGCGGATCAAGCCGGCGATCGGCATGATCATGGAAAACGACGCAACCATCAGAAAGAGTCCGGAGCTTTTCAAGCAGTACAACACCGCGTCGCTCTACGGAAGCGATCCGGGAGCGGGGCAGAGCGGTCCGGGCGGCATGGATCCCGGCGGGTCGTCAAATGGGACGCAGGAGATCGCCTTGCTTGGACTCGAGAATCTGATCCGTCCGATCGCCAACAATATCATCGCGATCCAAACGGTGCTCGATAGCCCCGAGCTGCGCACGACCACCGGACTCGCAGACGACGACAAGCGCCTGCAAGACATTCGCCAAAAGCTCCTCAAGGCGCTGGCGGCGCAGAACGCGTCGCTCGATATCATCAGCGGCTTTGTCGATACGCAACAGATGGCGAATCTGCAGCACGCCGGCGAAGCGTACATCGGCGAGATGAGTCAACCGGACACTCAAGGGGCAAGCTCCTCGACCCCCGGACCGAATCCGCTCGCGTATAGTCCGAACTATGCCGGCCTCCCGCCAAATCCGTATTCGATCGACCTCGCGACGGTTCCAGGCCTTACGCTGGGTTATAATCCCGTGACGCGTCTAATCGAAGCGCTCGGCTGGACAATGGGTCAGACGGCAGGGCGCGAAAACGACGCGGCGACGGCCGTGATGTCGAGCGCTGCGCTCTGCGCCGCCGTTCCCCTGGCTTCTCCGTCGCCCTAAGAGGAAACCAACTCGACTGTCACGACCGCGCCGCCGACTGTGGAGTTGGCGATCTGCAACGTGCCGCGGTTGGCTTCGACGAAGGCGCGCGCGATCGCCAGCCCGAGCCCGGTGCCGTCCCGCTGACGCGCCGTGTCCCCGCGCCAAAACCGTTCGGTCGCATGGGCGAGTGCATCTGACGTAAAGCCCGGTCCGTCGTCGGCAATTTCGATTCGCACGAAGCCGTCGTCCCGCAGCGAACGCATGCGTACGGTGCCGTCGTCGCGGCCGTACCGAATGGCGTTGTGGGCGATTGCCAGCAGCGCGCGCTCGAGCGTAGCTCGATTGGCCTGCGCGAGCATCACGCCGTTACTCTCGATGCGAATCTCGATGCCGCGCGTCGCAGCGGTGGCGCGCACGCGATCGCCGAGGTTGCTCAAGAGTTCGTTGGTATCGAGCGTTTGTTGCTCGCGCGCATCAACTTCGGCCCGCGCCGTTGCCAGCAGCTCGTTCACGAGCTCTTCCAGTCGCGCTCCTTCACGCGCGATCGACGCCAAGGCGGCTCGATACTCGTCGCCGGTACGCTCGCGACGCAACGCGAGCTCGGTTTCCGCTCGTAGCACCGCCAGCGGCGCGCGCAACTCGTGCGATGCATCGGCAACGAAGCGGCGCTCGCGCGAGAACGCGGCTTCCAGTCGCTCCAACATGCGGTCGAAGGAAGCACAGAGGCGCCCGAGCTCGTCGTTGCCGTCGGCATTCAATCGACCCGAAAGCTCGTGGCCCTCGATTCGTTCGGCGAGGGAAGCGATGTGCTCCACCGGCGCGAGCACGCGCCGTGCGACCCGGCGCGACGCGATCGCCCCGAGGACGACCAAGAAGAGACCGATGAGCACCGAGAGCATCGCAGCGGTTCGGTCGAAGTCGTCGATCCACTCACTCGACTGCCACACGGCGACGGTTCCAAAACTGTGATTGTCGCGCGTTACGGGGACCGTGACGCGTTGCGAGAGCGCGGACTGCGCCGCAGTGGGCGGGGTATCGCCGGCGATTTGGCGTCCGGCGGCGTCGTAGACGCCAAACGGCGTGTCGGCTTGGAGGGAGTTGAGGGTTCGCAAATCGCTGGGATCCAGCGAGATGCGGCCGTGATGCACGTCGACCGTCGTCGCGATTGCTTGCGCGCCGGAGTGCAAGCGGTCGACGAAGTTCGAGCGTAGCGTGCGGTCGAGCACGACGATCGAAAGGCTCGCAAAGAGCGCGGCGGTGACGGCGACGATCGCCACGACGGTCACGGTGAACCGCGTACGGATGCTCACGGTATCTCCAAGCGATAGCCGAGGCCTCGCAGCGTTTGCAGCAGCTGTGGTTCGCCCCGCTCCGTGAGCTTCTTGCGCAAGCGGCGGGCATAAACGTCGAGGACGTTGGAGCCGCGTTCGCTCAAGCGATCCCAGAGACGCTCCTCGAGCATCCGGCGCGTGACCGTTCGTCCGGCGTTGCGCATGAGAACTTCTAAGAAGATGCCTTCCTTGGCCGTGAGCAGCAGATCGCGGCTGCCGCGGTGCGCTTGACGAGTCTGCGCGTTAAAAATCAAGTCGCCCAACTGCAGCACGCTCTCGATCCAACCCGCGGGACGGCGCGCGAGCGAGCGTAGGCGCGCTTCGAGCTCGTCGAACGCAAACGGCTTGCGCAAGTAGTCATCGGCGCCCGCATCGAGTCCGGCGACCACGTCGCTCCCCGCGTCTCGCGCGGTCAGAATCAAGACCGGAACGCGCTGACCCGATGCACGCAGGCGGCGCAAGATCGAGAGGCCGTCCTCGAGCGGGAGATTGAGGTCGAGCACCATCGCGTCGTACTGCGCGGCTTCCAGATACTCGCTGCACTCACCGCCGTCGGCAAGCGCATCGACGACGTGTCCATCCTCGACGAGGCCGCGGCGGAGAAGCGTTCGCAACGGGGCATCGTCTTCGATCACAAGAATGCGCACCGCTCGACCTCTACGACGCGGGGCCGGCTAGGCCCTTAAGGGCTCCAGCGCAGTCGCTGGACCCAGTCGCCCTGCGGATCGGCGTAGACGATCCAGATATCGTTGGTCGTTTCGTCGATTCCGACGGTGTGAACTCCGTTGTGGCCGGTATCGAGCCTGCCCACGACGCGTGGCGCAGATCCCTTGCTCACGGCGATGACCGTAACAATTCCGCGTCCGGCGCAGACGACGAAGTCCCCGCGCGAGCCGGTATCGCACTGATCGATGTGCGGCTGAACCTGCACGTCGCCGACGTGCGTGCCGTCGGGCGAATAAGCGGAGAGGACACCGTTTACGCCTCCGACGATCACCTGATCGGCGGCAGGCGAGAAGACCAAGGGGTGATTGTCTGTAAGCTGCGGCGTCTTGACGACTTTGACGACTCGCATCGCTACGGGATCGACGACGGCAAAGCCGCCGCCGTTCGCAAGGTTCTGGTAGAGCGTTCCGGTTGCCGGATCCACCGCCGGTGATTCGAGATCGTCGGCGGGCATCGTTATCGTACCGAGCAGCTTCATCGTTTGGGAGTAGATCACATAGACGGAACCGCCACCGTCTTGGTCGGCGTAGATCCGTCCGCGAGCCGGGTCGTACGCGATGTCGTCGATGTTCCCCGGGACGGTGACGCTGGTAATGACTTTCATGCTCGACGGATCGACTTTCGAGAGCGTCTGGTCGGTGCCGTTTCCGGTGAAGACGGTGCCGGAGTTGGGATCTACGGCGACGCCGTGCATCGGCCCGACGTCAACCTGGTCGAGCACCTTGCCGCTCGACGTATCGACGACGAGCAATCGTTTGCTGCTTGGATGTGCGGCGTACGCACGGTGATGCACCTCGTCGATCGCGACGTAATCGAATCCGCTGAAGATCGCAACGGGCTGCGGCGGTGCGGCTACTGAAATCGGCATGCGGGACTCCTAATCTGCGGCTTTCGCACGGCGTGGGCGCGGCGCGAAGTTCGGCGGAGGTGCCGACGGCGCATTCGGCAGCGCGACCGGTTTAATTCCAAGCGTCGCGCAGTTCATTGCTGCGGGCATCGTGTTGACGACCGCATCGGGGATCTCGGCGGCGGCCGCCCCAATGGGCGGCCTCTCCCCCGAGAGGCGCGCAGGATCGAAACCGGCGAGCAGATCGGTAACGGCGGGATTGGAGTCGCGAGGACCTGCAGGCATGTAGGGCTGCTCGTCGGGCAGCGACGCCAGCGACGGCAGACCAAAGAGCGTTTCGGCGAATTTCAGGACCGACGTCTGGTCGCCCGGGTCGGGGACGATTGCCCCGCCGCGCGCGTAGGGCGAGATCACGATAAAGGGCAGTCGCGGGCCGTCGCCGCAGGGGCGCTTATCCGGGCACGTCTCGAAGTGCGGTGGGGGAACGTGATCGTAGTAACCGCCTGGATCGTCCCACGTGACGACGATCGCGGAATCGTTCCAGTATTTGCTTCGCGCGATTGCATTGACGAACGTCGCGACGAAGGCTTCCCCGATTTGGGCATCGGTGTCGCCGACACCCGGATGATCGTCGTCGCCTTTATAGTTCGCTTGGACGTACGGATCGGGATTGGCCGGCTTCCAGCCGAAGTTGTTCTGCGATCCGCCCTTGATATAGAAGATTCCTGAGTCGGGCAACGTGCCGTTCCGGAGCCGATCCAACATCGCATGGACGTCGTGCACGTTCTTCCAAAAAACATCGTTCTGCCGCAAATAACCGAAGTATTGGGGCGCGTTGTGGTGCGTTTCGTACCCCGGCAACGCGACCGTGGGCGAGACGTAGCCCTCCTGATACCAGCCCCAAGGAATCGGCGCGCGGCCGCTCGCCGCCACGGCGGCGAGATCGTGCGCCACGCCCGAGGTTTCGTTGAGCGCATGCGCGGCATCACTTCCCGCGAGCGCGAGCATCAAGGTCGCGTAGCGTTGCGGAATCTGGTGCCCCTTATCGGCTTCGGAGTACGGACCGTAGGCCGGGTCGAGGTCGTTCATGATCGGAACGCCGGGCCCGCTCTCCGTACCTTTTGCATCGGTCGCCTGGGCGGGATCGCGCGCCGATTGCGTCTGCCCCGCCTGCCCGGCGATGAGCGAGACCGCGCTGGGCGTCGAAGGGCCGGCGAAGGCGCTGAAAATATGATCGTAAAGGGCGAACGTTCGCGCGTACTTCCACAGAAACGGAATCGTGTCGCAATCGTAGTGCGCCATCGTCACCAGACCCACGTCGCGGGCTCCGGCACGACCGAACTTCTTTGCCGATAGCGATTCCTGCGTCGCGACGAAGCGATCCATCGCGCCACCGTTCATCTTGTCATAGATGACGACTCGCCCTTGCGCGGGCGACTCGGTATCGGGGTCGCCGATGCGAAACGGCGTAACCCAGGTTTGGCCGATGGGATCGTATTGGCGGAAGCCATGGGCTTGCGCCTCGGCCGTCGCCAGATTGTCGGCACCCGGAAACGTTCCGAAGTAATTATCGAACGAGTGGTTCTCCTGGTAGATGACAAAAACGTGCTTGATTCGTGAGCGAAGTGCGGCGGCCGGATCGGGCCCACTTGCGGAGGCGGAGGGCGCCACAAGGCAAAGCGCTGCGACAGCTGCGAGAGTGCGCGAAAGCATCCCCGCAATATTACGCCTCGCAGGTGAACTCTACATGAAGTGACTCTTATGCCCGGGCTTAACGCCCGCATAAGTTATTCATAAGATTCGTGCCCCATTGTCGGAGGATGCGATCGCTCGTCATTGCCCTATTGGCACTTCTGGTGGTAGCGGTTCCCGCAGCGGCCGCCGGCGGGACGACCATTTCGGGCCGAATTCTCGATACTCAAGGCGGTTTGCCGGTTGCTAATGCCACGGTCGAACTCCAGCGGAACGGAGCCGAGGTCGCGACGGGCCGCACCGATGCCGGCGGCAACTTTCGGATTCTCGATCAGCCGCCGGGAACGTATGCCGTTTACGTGCGGGCCGCGGGCTACCAGACGACCCGCATCGCGCCCGACCTGCTCGTGAGCGCCGAGCTCGCTGAGGTTTCGTTCCAGACCGCCATCGCGCGCCAGCCGCAAGGACTCAAACAGATCGGCTACGTCGTTACGGCCGGGCGAACGGCACTTCAAACAACGACGACGATCAACACGCACATCGACACCTCGGTCATTCAGAGCGAGAACTATCAGCGGCTCGCCGATGTGTTGACGACGGTGCCCGGAGTCATCACCTCGACCAGCTCTTCGGTCGGCGACGATATGACGCTCTCGATCCGCGGTTACGATTCCACCGAGACGGCGACGTTGCTCGACGGCCATCCGATCGGGCCTATCGGTGCGTTCGGCGGCGGGTACAACTACAACGTTTCGCCGTTTTGGGGACTCAGCGGGGCCGACGTGATCTTCGGCTCGGGCGCCACCGGCCTCTTCGGAGCTACGACGATCGCCGGCGCAGTAAATTTTCAGACCATCAACCCCACGCAGCAGAACCACGTTTCGGTTACGCAAGGCGTCGGCAGCGACAACAAGGCGATGACCGGACTGCTCGGAACCGGAACGCTCGGCAAACTCGGCTATGCGATCGCTTGGGGCAGCCAAGGAACGACGGGAAACTTTCCCGGCGGCTTCATTCAACAGACCGCGCTGCTGCAAACCAGCGTCGTGAACCCCGGAATCGGTCCGCCGTTCCGGCCGTCGTCGAAGGCCAGTCCGCCGCCGCCCGACTTGACCAACGCCAACGCGTTTAACGAAGTGAACTACTATCCGGTCAGCGGCGGGTACGTCCAGCGCAACTTCGTCGGCAAGCTGATCTACGATTTCTCTCCCAAGACCACGCTGCAGTTCACGACCTATTCGGCCCAGGACTGGTCTAACTCGACCGGCGAAGGCGACAACGACTACGAAACCTTTCCGTACGTGCTCTATGGAGCGCAACAGACGTTGGCGTCGATCGAGGCGACCAAGAAAGGTCTCAACACGATTCTAGTCAACGGCAAGCCCGAATCGTGCCACGACAGCATCGCGGTACTCATCGGTAATCCGCAAGGCTACACGTGCATGACGCCGGCGCAATATGCTGTCAACTTTTACGGTCCGTTCGGCGGCAGCATCGACCGCTGGCGCACGCTGGGCGACGTCGACTACGACGCCCGCGCGACGCAACAGCTCGGCAGTGGGCTGATCACGCTCGAAGGGTTCGACGACAACTACAATTACAACGAGCAAAAAGGCCCGGGAGTGGCGATCGGACCGTATGGTCCCGGCCCCAACTATCTCGACCTCTACGGCAATCGCGGCTATCTGCTCAGCGACGACTTTGCGATGTCGAAGAACGATTTCGCCTTTGGGTATAGCTGGCTGCACCAGGCCAACACCAACGGGTCGTTCCCCTACACGCTGGCGAACGGAACGACCTACAATACGTTTGGAAACAACCCGCCGCTCTATCTCGCGACGGCGAGCTACTTCGTTCGCGATACGTGGACGCCAAACGACAAGTTTTCGGCGTTCGGCAGCTTCTGGCTCCAGCGATCGCTGGATACCTCGTCGACCCACTTCGATCCGCGCGTCTCGCTAGTGTACCGGCCGGATAACGCGGACGTGATTCGCCTGACGGGCGGGCGTTCGTACAGCGAGCCGGATCCGTCGCTGCTCGCATTTGCGCCACCGGTCTACGGGGCGCCGTCGAGCATCAACTGCCCCCCGGCAACGAGCGGATCGGGAGCGCTCGTCTCGATCGCCTCGGTGGCTAATCCGACGCTGCAGCCGGAGACCGCGGGCGACCTGGAACTTGCCTACGGCCATCGCTTCAACCCGACCACGAACGTTCAGGCCGACGTCTATCAATCGCTCGAGAGCCAAGCACTGCTCAACGGCAACGTATCGATCGTCGGTTTCCCGGGGATTACCGTTCCACAAGATTATATCGACAAGGCGCTCGCGCGCCTCAACTCGTGCCCCGGCCTGCATCCGACGATCCATAACCTCGCGTTTACGACGACGTACAATGCCGCGTCGGCGCGGTATCGCGGCATCGTGCTTTCCGCAAACACGGGCATCACGCGCAACGTTTCGTTCGACGCATCGTTCGACATTCAATCGGCAGCTTATCTCGGCGTTCCGCAAGATATTCTGATTGCGAACACCGCACTGATCGACGGCGGCCAGATCTACGGCGTTCCGCTACGACAGGGCACCGCCGGCTTGTCGTACCAAGACAACGGCGGCGTCGGGGCGCGACTCGATGCGACGTACATCGGGGGCGACAACTCGTGGAATCGCAATCCGTTTTGGTTTGCCAATGCCAGCCTTTCGAAGACCAGCGGGCAAATGAGCGTGAATATGGGTGTGTACAACCTATTCAACAGCGTCGCACAGCGCTATGGATATATCGGCTACGGCGTCTATCAACCGCAAAACTACTATGGCTCGGCAGCGCAGGGCGGCCCAACGAGTGGGATCGAGCAAAGCAGCGAGCAGTACGGACTTCCGTTCCGCTCCTACTATCTGACGGTCAAAATCGGAATCTAGAAGGGAGGTGAACCCGTGAAACTTACTGAGATTCCCCCAGTCGACGAGTCGGTTGACGACGACGAGGACGACGATGACGACGATGACGATGAGAACGACTACGGCGGCGAGACGATTGTAGCGTCGCCGCGCAACGCCAAGGCGATCGCATTGCGCTTGGTGTCGCAGATATAAGCGGCCGCCGCGCCGTCGCGTGCGGCATTCGCCGCTGCGAGCAGCTTCGGCTTCATGCTCGAACGGCACGCGTCGCTGCGCGCGAAGCTCGCCGCTTCCTCGGGTGTAAGCCGCTCGATTCCCGACGCCGGATCGTCGAGATCGCGCAGGACGCGCCGGACGTTGGTCACGAGCACGAAGGCCCCAGCGTGTAATGCCGCCGCGATTGCGCCGGCTGCGAGATCGGCGTTGACGTTGTATGCGTGATCCGCGCCGCGCGCCAGCGCCAGCGGCGCGACGACGGGGAGATATCCCGCGGTCAAGAGCGTTTGGATCAGCCGCGTGTCGACCGCCACGATCTCGCCGACAAAGCCAAGATCCTCGCCGTTCTCACCGAGGGCGCGCTGCGCGATCAGCGTGCCGGCATCTTGGCCGCTGATGCCGGCCGCTCGCACTCCGAGCGCCATGAGCTCACGCACGATGCGCTTGTTGATGTTGCCGCAGAGCACCGCCTCGGTGACCTCCAGGGTCGCCTCACTGGTCACGCGTTGGCCGGCGATCCGGGCCGTGGCGATTCCACGCCGCGCCAACGCCGCGTCGATCTCCGGCCCCCCACCGTGGACCAGGACGATCGCTTCGCCGGCTTGCCATCGCGATGCCAGGTCCGCCAGGATGGGGTCGCCCTGCGCGCTCGCCGCCTCGGCCATGGCGTTGCCACCATATTTGACCACGAGAGTTGCATATTCATGCGTCATATGTATAAATATACATAACGTGTACGCAGTAGCGCCAGCCCCCTCCCCCGCCGTCCCGCTCACCGGGCGCCATTTCCTAAAGGTCGACGATCTGAGCACGGCCGAACTGCGCGGGTTGCTCCGCCTGGCTCGCTTTTTGAAGGAGCGTCCCAGGCGCGAACAGAGCACGCTGCTCAACGGGCGTACCGTTGCCCTTCTCTTTGAAAAGCCCAGCCTGAGAACGCGCGTTTCGTTCGAAGTGGCTCTGACGCAGCTCGGCGCGAAGGCGCTCTTCGCGCAGGGGTCGGAGTTTGCGATCGGTTCGCGGGAGACACCCGAAGACGCCGCGCGCGTGCTCTCCCGTTACGTCGACGCCGTCGTGATCCGCACGCACGATCACGGGGGACTGCAACGTTTTGCGAGTGCCGCCGGCGTGCCCGTCATCAATGCGCTCTCCGCCGAGTCGCATCCATGCCAGGCGATCGCCGACGTGCTCACGCTCGGCGAACGCTTCGGCGAGGTCGCCGGTTTGCGCGTTGCCTACGTCGGCGACGGGCGCAACAACGTCGCCGTGTCCCTCGCGCAAGCGGCGGTCATGCTGGGCGCATCGATCCGTTTCGGTTCGCCCCCGACGCACCGGCCATCGGAAACCTTTCTCGCGCATCTCGGTCGCCTCGGAAAGCCGGCCGGCGGCAGCGTTCGCGCCTTCTCTAATCCAGTACGTGCCGTGCGTGGCGCCGACGCCGTCTATACCGACGTCTGGACGTCGATGGGTGAGGAACGGTATCGCGAGCGCAACGATGCGATGCTGCGTCCCTACGGCGTTACC
>Ga0070762_10001263_pt1 | contig 11520 bp, 24 predicted proteins | sample HubBroMetageREF2_FD_66726 | JGI IMG/M metagenome (GOLD analysis project Ga0070762, IMG submission 66726) | Reference soil microbial communities from the Hubbard Brook experimental Forest, New Hampshire, USA - Hubbard Brook CCASE Soil... | ecosystem: Environmental > Terrestrial > Soil >... | reverse complement strand
TATTCTTCGACGGGTCCGCATGGAGGAGGCTGCAGTGAAGTCGATCCGCCTCGCCTTCGCCGGCGCCTCCGGTACCGGCAAGTCCACGCTCGCGACCTACGCCGCCGACCTACTCGGTCTCCCGCTGAACCCCGTCGGATCGCGCTCCGTCGCCGCCGCGATGGGCTTCGCGAACCCGTACGACGTCGACCGGGTGGGTCTCCGCGCGGCGTTCCAGTGGCGCCTGCTCACGGAGAAAATCTCGTGGGAGAGAGACCACGAGTCCTTCGTGTCCGACCGGACGGTGCTCGACAACTTGGCGTATCAGGTGCTGCACTCCGTCCACTCGGTCACGTCCTTCACTCTCGACCTGGTGACGGCTGGAGCGCAGCGGTACACGCACGTGGTCTACTGCCAAGGCGTGTTTTCCGAAGCGAGCACTGACCCCGCGCGCGCCGCGGAGCCCGCCTACCACGCCATCTACGACACATTCCTCGACGGTCTTGTCGCGCGATACACCTCGCCCGTAACACAGAGGATCTTGAAGATCAGCGCGCGAGACCCCGACGAGCGCAAGCGGTACTTGAAGATCTTCCTGGGTCTGGTGGACTCTTGATCCGGGTCGCCCTCCTGCTCTCGCTGACCGGCTGCTCGTCCTACTACGCCGCGAGCGGCCGCTCCGCCGCGCAGGGCGCGCTCGACGACCTGACGGGCCCCGACGCCGGCGCCCGGTACGCGGCCGTCGCCACAGAGGCGACGCGAGCGGCTCGCGACGAGCTGCTCGGCCCAGTGACGCGCGCCGACGCGACCGCGCTGGTCCACGCCGCGGGCCAGCAGGCACAGGTCGAGGTCTCCGGAGTCGTCGGGGCGGCCGGCGAGGCTGCCGCCCTGCACCTCGCCGCCATCACTCGAGCTGAGTCGAGAGAGTTGCGCCTCACGATCGACGAGGCGCTCGGCGGGGCGACGCTGCGGGATGTCGCCGCCCTACGCGAGGATCTCGCCGGCGCGCCGCTCCGGGCCGACGTCGACGCGCTGGTGGACTCTGCGGCTCCGCACCTCGCCGCCGCGATCACGACGGTCCTCTCCAAGGTCGTCGTGCCCGTGCAGGCAGCGGCCGACGCGGAGGCCGGCAAGTGGCGACCCATCGCGGTGGCGTTCGCGGTCGGCTGCGGTCTCCTGCTCCTGTGCCTAGGGTTCGCGGGGTGGCTGATCCGGGGACACCAGGCGACGATCCGAGCGCTCGCGGCGAGGCGCCCGTGAGCCGCCACCGCGTCACCGACGCCGTCGACTCCATGCTCGGCACGACCTCCTCGGGTCGCGGCGACTCGGTCCGCGTCAACCGCGCCGGCGTGTATTCGAACTTCGACGCGCCGGACCTGCCGTCGACCACGATGTTCGACCGGTGCTCAGACGGCCGGCATGAGCGACTGCGGGGGACCCGGCGGTGCACGGGGTGCGGTCGGACGCGCAACGAGATCGAGATCGAGGAGGGCGTGTGAGAGGATCCGACGCCACGAAAGTCGCGTTCATGATCACTACCGGCGCGTTGCTCATCGCGATCGGGGCGTTCCCAATGAGTCACGACGGCGTCCAGATGCCCGTCGCACTGCGCATCGTCACTCTCGCTTCTGGGGCGTGGACGTTCGCCGTAGCTGGCTGGATGGCCGCGGATCCGCGAGATAGAGAATGACCGCCATCGACGAACTCGCCCACAGGCTCGAGATCGAGGCCGAGGCACTACGCGCCGTCTCGCCACTGCCCGCCTCGATCGCGTGCCAGCTTCTACTCGACCTGGTGATCAAGATCCGCCGAGCGGCGGACGTACCGCAGGCGATCGTCGTCTCCGCACACGACGCCCGCGACCACGAGCCGGACCTGCAGGCAGCGGCACCCGAGAAGAAGTCGGTGAGGCGCCAGGATGTAATTTTGGCGTTCGTCCGCGAGCACGGTGAGGTGTCGCGCGGAGCAATCTACGCCCACGTCGCGAGCGCGCTCGGTGAACCGACAGAGCTCTCGCGCAACCGCACCTACCAGCAGATCCGGCACATGGTGACCAAGTTCGAGCTCCTCGACGAGAACGGCCTGATCTCGCTGCGGTCGCCGCCTGCGCTCTCGGTCGTCGGGGGCTCAAAGTGAGAGAGTTCGTGTCGCACTGGCACAGCCCCTCTGGAAGAGTGACCACGGATATTCTCGTCCGGAGAACGAAAGCCGGATCAAAACGGCACCTCTTCTTCGCGCGAGCTACGTGTGGTCGATGCATCGTCCTGCGCTACGGCGACACAGCCGTCGAAGCGTTCAACCGCGTGCGCGAGTGCTTCGGCCTGTCCACCGTGCCGCCGTCCTATCGGAGACTTCGGTGCCTATGACGAGCCTGAAGACGATCGAGCTTGAGATTGCTGGCACGAGAGACCTCGCGCTCTTGGCGGCGGACGACTCCATCTGGCTCGTGGTCCCGATCCGGTGGTGGGACCTGTCTACGATCGTTTGGTGGCTCTTTTGCCCTGCGGACCGCAGCGCCAGGGTGAAGCTCACGGTCAGATCCGACAGCGACACCAGGGTCGTGAGCTTTCGAGCGGTCCGGGTGGCCTCGAGACACGTCCGCGTGGGGGCTCCACCACGATGACCCTCCCCCTCTTCCCCTCCGCGGAGCTCGCCGAGCGCCCGCACACCTGCCACGCGCGCGACTGCGAGACGCCGGTGCCGCCGGAGATGCTCATGTGTTTCGCGCACTGGAGACTCGTCCCCCGGGTCATTCAGCGCGCCGTGTGGGCGGCGTACCGCGTCGGCCAGTGCGACGACAAGCGCCCGAGCGAGGCGCGGCACCGCGCAGCCGACGCCGCCATCGGAGCGGTCGCCCGCAAGGAGGGTAAGCCGCTGCGCCCGCAGGAGACGGCCTCGATGATCGAGTTCGGGCTCTTACCACCGGAGAGATGACGACCATGATGATTCGACTGATCGACCACCTACCGCCCGAGGACCTGGCCATGCTCCAGGCCCTCTATTCGCGAAGCGCTCAGAGTGTCTCCGTGCACCTCGACAGGGTGGCTGCTGGCGGCTCCTCGCGGTTCATTAAGGACTACGTCGCCGGGTTCAATCACAAGTCCATCGCCGACTGCGGATCGACGACACTCTTTATCGAAGGCGTGAGCCTGCTCGCTGCCAAAGCGATACAGGACTGGCCGCTCTACTCGGGGCAGGAGACCAGCACGCGCTACATCGACATGAGCCAGCAACCCATCGTCGACCCGATCGGCACGCCCGCCTCGAAGGCGATCCTCGACCGGTGGATGACGTTCTACGGCGAGAACCAGGACCGCGTCGGGGGGCACGTCATCAAGACGCACCCACACAGAGACGGCGATGACGAGAAGTCATACGCGCGCGCCGTCATGGCGCGCGCCTTCGACATCCTGCGCGGCTTCCTGCCGGCCGGCATCACGACGCAGCTCTCCTGGCACACGAACCTCAGGCAGGCCGGCGACCACGTCGCGGGGCTCGTGCACCACCCGTCGCCCGAGATCCGAGCGCTCGGTCTCGAGCTCCGTGCCACGCTGGCGAAGGCGTACCCGGACAGCGGCTTCGGGCAGAGCCTGCCGTCCGTGAGCGGCGTCGCGGCGTCACCGGATGCACTGGCCGAGCGGACGGCGTGGGAGGCCAAGGTTGCGGAGGTGGCGACGTACTTCAACGTGCTCGAGGACTGGAGCGACCGGGACATCCGGGGGACCGTCAGCGTCCTGGACGTCGGCCTGGAAGACGTGCGCCTCCAACGCCTGCGCGCTGATGAGCGCGACCTTCTGAGGACGCGCCCGCGCGGCTGCGCGCTGCCGCACTTCATGGCGCGCGTCGGTCCTGTTCGCCTGGACGGGTGGCTCGACTTCGGGTCGTTCCGGGACCTGCAGCGCCACCGCAACGGTGTCTGTCAGATGCCGCTCTTGACGACGCGATTCGGGTTCGAACCCTGGTACCTCGAGCAACTCCCGACGAACGTCCAAGAGAGTGCGCAACAACTCATCGAGGAGCAGACCCGCAGCATCGCGGCGATCGACGCGCCGGACGTGCACAAGCAGTACCTCACCCCGCTCGGCTTCAACGTCCCGATCCGGTGCTCGCACCCGTTCCCGGCGTTCGTGTACCTGATCGAGATGCGCAGCGCCAAGACCGTGCACCCGACGCTGCGCAAACTCGTGTTCAAAGCGATCAACGGGTTCCGACGATCGGGGATCGCCAAAGATATCCCGATCGCGCTCCACGTGGACGAGGACCCCGACGACTGGACGGTGCGGCGCGGCGCGCAGACCATCACCCGTCGCGAGCCAAGCGAATGAAGACCGAGATGACTCAGTACGAGCGGTCCCGCGCCCTGCGCGAACAGCTCAAGGAACTCTTCCCTGAGCTATCGCGAGCGCACGAGAGTCTCCGGAAGCTCCTCGACGAGGCCCAGAACGGTCCGCCGGACGGCGACAGCGACGGGAGCATCGACGAGATCCAGTACGCCCATCTCCGCAGCATCGAGCGCAACCTGCAGGCCTTCCTCGCCGCGCAGCTCTTCGACCGGAGGGTCCCGTGACCATCCGCAGGTCCGCCACCGACGACGCGCACCAGCGCCGCCTGGCCTGGCGGCGCTGTCCTCGTGGCCTTCGCACTCGCCGCGGGCGCAGCGTTCGTCGCGCGGTACGTCTTCACCAGTCCGTGGCCTCCGGCCGGGATCAGTGACGGGGTCGAACCGTGACCTACCGAGCCAAGGACGAGATCCTGTGAATCCCATCGGCCTCACCCGCGCCGAGGAGGAGAGTGAGCGCGCGCCCACGGTGTCGACCCCCGATCGTACCCAGGCCCCAGAAGGCATCCTAGCGTGCGCCGTCGTCGTTCCGCCCGGTGTTGCTTGCGGCGCTGCGGCCGAGACGTGGATCCGGTGGCCGCGGGACCCCGAAGCGGCGAAGACACCGGCGTGCCGCGAGTGTGGTGGACGGATGCGCGAGATCGCGCGGTCGCACGGGTCGGACGTCGCGCTGGAGCCACTATAATGATGGGTTTTCCGTGGAAGCGCCTGTTTGGGCGCCGCCGCAACGCGGCTACGCCGGAACCGATCTGCAAGGCGAACGACGCGGACTGCTTTCCGAGTCCGTCCAATCCAAAACCGTTGTGCCCTCGCGGATACTGCATGGTGCACTGCTCGTGCGTCTGTCGTGGATCGTGCGACAATAGGCTCGCACAATGCTGAGGTAGAGGTCCAAAAAATGAGCGAACAAGCCAAGCGCGCGTACGAGGCGTACTCGAACAGCCTCGGTCACGTCATCCCGAAGGCCGTGCCGTGGGAGCACCTGACGCCGCGTACCCAAGAGGCTTGGCGCGAGGCGATCGCTGCCGCGGTCGACGAGCCGCAGCCTCAAGAGACGACGACAAGCGTCCAGGTGCGCCTACTCGAAGAGATGAGCACGGCGTCGCTCGCGAAGAAGATCAAAGCGATGCTCCCGCCGGACCGCGGCTTCATGCTCTGGACCGTGGACTGCGGCCATGGCGGCAACCTGGCCTACGTGGCGACAGTGAACCGCGAGGACGCGATCCGCGTGGCTCGTGAGTGGCTCAAACACAACGGGGCGCTGTGAACCGCACCGAGATGCTCGACTTCCACGGTGTCAGTCGCTCGGTCCTCGAGCAACGCATCGTCGAGCTCGTCGCCGCGGTTGACAACCTCGAGAAGCGATCCGAGGACCTCAAGACTCGCCTGCTTGGTCGGGTCGAAATGAACTCGCGCACGGCCATCGTTCACAGCGAACCGATCTGCCTCGGTCGACTGGACGCCTACCGGACTGCGCTGGCCGACTTGCGGGAGATCCTCCTATCATCCACGTGATGCACCGTCCGAACCCACTACTTCTGCTGCTCCTGCTGCTCGAGTTCACCTCGCGCGCCGGAGCCCCCGTCGCCATCAACCCGGACGCCGTCGAGGCCGTGTTCGAGCGGCCCGGACATCACGCGGACATCCGACTGCTGTCGGGCGCGCTCGTCGAGCTCGCGAATAGCTACGCCGACGTCGTCAGCAAGCTCCGGAACGGCCCGTAACTCACGCCTCGGGCGGTAGCTCGACGACGAGGCGACAGATCTCCTCCTCGGTGCGAGCGCGCCCGCCTGCGAGCGTGTTGCCGAGCGTATTCGGGTCGCGGAGCCGCTCGCGCAGGAACGCGGCGCACCGGGCGCAGATCCGACCGCCGCCGACTTGCGAGAAGTGCGTCGCGACTGCCTGGCAGCGGGGACCACCGAACACGTCCGGGTCCCTGAGCGCCATGCAGCGCATGGGATCAATCGCGGGCTCTCTGGGCGACAGCGGGAACACGACCAACTTGAGCGCACGCCAGCGCGTGAACCCGACGACCCGCGCCGAGAGATAGAGCGACGGCCCGTGCCGAAGCATCCGCCAGAGATCCCTCATGAAGGTCACGGGGACCTTCTCAGCCATCTTCCTGAACTTCATCATCACTCCGGTTCGCGCAGTGCTTCTGGTTGACCCGTTGCTGATAGGACCGGCGTCGGGACGTCCCACTCTCTGCCAGGTTGACGGTGTGTGCTGGCCAGAATCGCGAACAAGCGCTGCCGCCCCAGCCCTCGGACCGGTCCCACATGCTCGCGACGAGCGGCACAGCGAGCCCGGTACGTCACGACCCGCCTCCCATCTCCTTGAGCTTCGCGAGCGCCAGTCGCGTCGCCTCCTCCGGCGACCCGCCGGCGGGCGACGCGCACCGGTTCGCCTCCTCGACGGTGTCACACCGCTTCACGCAGATCATGTCTTCGTGCGGGCCCGTCCAGATGCCGGCATGCCAGCGCGGGCCGATCGCGCGCGGCGTCCCGAACCGGTGCGCGAACGGGTGCGGACCCGGGTGCGCGTACCAGATGTCTGTGAAGCCGGCCTCATGGAACTCGGCCCATAGGGCGTCGTCGCTCACGGCATATCCACTGTCCCATGAGGCGAGACGGCCCAAGGCGCCACGGTCACTCTCACGTCGATCGCTGTGAGGAACTCATCGAGCGTCGCGGGCCGTACGCGCCTGAACCTCGTAGTCTGGTTGCCTGGCCCGACCCCGACCCCCTCGATCAGCGAGGTGAACACGTCCAGCGTCCGAGACCACCGCGTCCGATACGTCAGACTGTAGTAGGCGACGCGCGGCTCGAGGGTCGCCTCGTCGAGCATGACGGAGTACACGACGTACTCGCCTCCCACGTCCCAGTGCGTGTAGACGTGACCCACGAAGACGCCGGCATCGTGGCACCGTTCTGCGAGCCTGGACTGGGCTTCGGTCTTGTCGTCGTGGCTCATAGCGGCCTGATCACGAGACAGCGCGCGCAGTGCTCGTACTCGGCGTTCCACGTCTCTTCCATCGGTTCCCACTTGTGCTGGCAGACGAACAGTCGGCCCGGAAAGATCACCACGTACCGATTCGCCCAGTAGTTCCCCTCACCGCCACCCTCTTCGCGGAGCCACCGGACAACTTCGCCACGCACCTCCCGCGCGACCCGCTCGAACTCTTCCGCGAGGTCGTCCATCGCCTCGGTGGTCGTGAAGTCGCGGTGCCGCCGGCAGAACTCAGCCGCGCGGCGCTGGTGCTCTTCGGTGACGACGAGGACGGCATCGCGCTTCTCGGTCATTGAACCGGCTCCAGACTCTCGACCGAGCACGGCTGCATGACGCGCAGCAGACTGCGGTCGCGAGGGTCCGCCGGATCGATCCAGGCGACCATGACGAGCGGCGCGCAGCCGTTCACGTTGATCTGCTGAACATGCCCGATCGTCCCCTCGGGTACTTCCTCGCCGGTGCCGTAGAGGATGGTCTCGACAGCGCGTACGCGCTCGCCGGGTGCAAACCGCTGCATCAGTCGTTTGATCCGCTCGTCCATCGCCGTCACGATCGCACCGCATCCACCATGACGACAGCGACGACTTCGACGATCACGACAAGTTCCTCTGCGCCACTGGGATCCGGATCCCCTTCGCCTGGATCGCCACCATGAGCCCTACCTTCTCCCGGAACGCCTCGCTCTCGTAAAGCATGCGGTCGACCTCCTCGATTTGCTTTTCAGATGCGGCGGTGGCGACCGCCTCCCACGAGGTCTTCCACGTCTCGTAAGGCACGTCGACGACCCCAACGCGGATGGAGAACTGTTTACCCTGGGTCATGAGCACTACGAACATCATCCCGCGCGGCTCCAGACCGCCCGGAGATTCGTCCGCGTTCTGGTGGAAGAAGATGTCGTCGCTCTCGAACCCGAACCGCCGCAGCGTCTCGAAAGTGCCGATCGCTGCGCGCATCGCGGGGTGGATCTCGTCGTAGGTCATGTCCGTACCCGCTTTGTTTTCTTGACTCGCTTTGCCGTCGCCAACGCCTTCCTCTTCTTCGCTGCCGCGAGCTTGCGCTCCAGCGCCTTGGCTTTCTTTCGCATCCGACTGGCCCGCCTCTCGAATCGATCGGCGCTCTTCCGGAGCTGCACAGCTGTGTAATTGCGGCGCAAGTGGCGGAGTCGGTGTCCGCGGCGCCCCTCGCGAACCGGCGCGTCGTACGAGACCCCCACCCGGCCGTCGCGGTTCGTCCGCCGGATGTGCAGGACATTGATGTGGCGCCGCCGCAGTTGCCCGCTCAACCGATCGCGAACCTCCGCGGGCGTGTTCGGGTGGATCGCGAGCGCCGCCTCGACGATCCGCACGATCTCGAGAGTCGACCCCGACCGACGCCTGTAGCGGTACCTCATTCGGAGCCGCGAGCGCTTCATCGCCGCCACCACCAGCGCGGCGGCCCGCCGCATCACCTCCTCGAGCAGCGACCACGTCGCCGCGTCGTTGCAGACGATCGCCGCGATCGTCGCGTCGACTTCGTGGACCGCCGAGAACTTGCTGCTGCCCACGTTCGCGAACACTTCCGCGAGCTGCTCCGCCGAGGCGGTACCCGCGTAGACCTGCGCGATCGTCGACCCTGGGTACCTGTCGCTGCACTCGCCGACCCGCTGCAGGATCGTGAACAGCTGCGGTCCGTACGCCTTGGCGAGCGCCAAGAGACCTACCCGCTGGTCGGTCGCCGTGAACGCGACGAAGTCGTCCTCGCCGGGGGCCCAGTCGCCGCGCGGCACCATCAGGCACACCTTGTCGAACTCATTGCCGAGCGGCGCCTTGCGCTCGAAGAAGAAGAAAGTGGCGTTCTGCGACGAGTAGTCGTCGAAGTACCCCTCGCGCAGCATCGCGATGCACCACCGGGTGCCGAGGCCGTAGTGGACGCTCGCCTGCTTGTTCATGATGTGGCGGACGACGATGTCCGCCGAGTCGTAGACGACCGCGGCCTCGACGGCCCCATCGATCCGATAGAGCCGCTCGCGCTTCTTCTGCTTTCGGTCCCGCGCGCGCTTCATCGTGAGGAGGCGGTCGCGCAGGCGGGCGAAGTCCTGTGGCCGGTAAGTGTAGACGTCGGGGTGGATGCACTCGGTCGCGTGCCGGTGCGCTGCTCGACCACCCACTCGCTGACCGCGGAACCGGTGGAAGAGGTCGAGCACGTCCGCGATCTCCGGCGCGAGCGCCTGCTCCGCGGCGAGCATCCGGCCACCCCAGTCGAGGTACTTCTGGTTGCCGGACGGGTCGCGGGCGGCGAGCAGGTGGACCCCGTTCTCGTGGTTCGGGTACTTCGCGAGGACGAGGTCGAGACGGGTGCTCATTTCTTCGCCTTCAGCTTCTCCTTGAACGCCGCCCTCGCCCGCTCGCGCGTCAGCTCCGGGATGAGGTCGACCACCAGCTCGTTCATGGCCCGCATCGCGACGGCCCGCGCGTCGACCGGCCGCACGATGACCGCGCCGCCGCCGACGTCCACCGTGAACGGTTTGCCGCCCTCGGATCCGACACCGAGCAGCACGGCCAAGCCCGCGCGCATCATCGGCGCATACCGCCTGAGATCCTCGGGTACCTCCTCCTCGGCGGCGTCGAGGACCCCCTCGAGCGCGTCGACCGCGCGCTGGTTTGGGACCGCGGCGCGCGCGGCGGTGGAGACGGTCGGGAGCTTCTTCTTTTTCCTCTGGCGCTTCACGGGTCACCTCTCTGGGCACGAGCACCGGACCCATGTCCACCCCGGCGGGGTGGTCAACCGCTGCCGGTGGTCCGGGCACACGATCATCATGTAGGAAGCCGGGTTGAAGGTCGCGTCGACGCACGGCCTCTCCGCGTTCGCCGTATTGCAGTCGTGCACCCAGAACGCGATCGTAGACAGGACAGCGAGTCCCCCGAAGATGAGCATCTTCGTGATCCACTTCTCGTGCGCCTGCTGAACCGATAGTCTCACGTCCTCGTCCACGTCCGCACCTCCGATCTTGTCACACTGATGGTTCGTCCGGCAGCGGGATGACCCTGTCGCAGGTCGAGCAGTAGACCGACCGCTGGTCGAGTCGCGTGGGCTCCGGACACGAGCACCAGCCGTCCCTGGCGGCGTTGTACTCGGCGACCCGCCGACGCGCGGCGCGCACGGCCGCCGGGTCCGGCGCCCTGCCGGGCAGCTTCTCGCCGCGCGCGATGAGTACGAGCAGCCAGTTGACGAGCGCGACCAACTCGGCCTTGCCGTGTCGGTGGCCGACCATCTGCATCGCCACGCTGTACTCGTCGTGCGACCTGCTACGCGTAGGAAACGCCGCCCTGATCTCATCGGTCCACTCGTCGGGCTTGTCCTCCCAAGTGCGCACCGCGCGGAGCCAACCCAAGACCGAGACGCCCCCGCGCGGCATCCCGAGGAAGTCCACGATCGCGTCGAAGCTGCCGCATGTGTCCGCAGTTCTCGAGCGTGCACGGCACGCGGTCGCTCGGCGATACCGGACCGCTCTTCGAGAGCGTTCCTGCCGCTGGCGCGATCAACTCGTAGCAAGACACGCACACGTGCCACTTCTTGGCGTACCCGTCCTCCCTCGGCGGCCCTACGAGTACCGCGCCGTACTCGACCTGCGCGTGGCCGCAGAGGTCGCACGGGGGGATGCGCGGCGACTCGTCGGTCATCCGATCTTCCTCCCCTCCGGCACCTTCACGCCCCGCCTCTCGAGCGCCGCCACCGCTCGGCCCCCGAGCTCGTGAGCGCGCACGTGGTAGTCGACCGCGTGCTCGGCGCACCACCAGACGCCGTTGCCCAAGGCGATGACGGCCGGCTGGTCGCAGGTGCGCGCCAATTCGCCGCTCAGGCGCAGGGGGACGCACGTCCGGCCGCGCAGGAGCTTCGCGAGCCAGTCCTGCAGGTCGTCGTAGAGCTTCGGGTACTCGACCTCACACGACGCCGCGTACGCCTCGAGCGCGACGAGCGCGTGCCGGTCGTGCGTGAGGTCGAGCACGAAGTAGTCGCACCGCTCGTGCTTGCCGCCGGCACCCGACGAGCCGTCCGAGCGGCGCACCACGTACTTCGAGTAGAGACCGCGGTCGCGGTCGGGATCGTCTCTCATCGCGGCACCCTCGGTTCCTGGTCCCTGACTCGGACCGTGATCGTGTACTCGCCGACCTTCTCCCTGGCCAACGACGCCACCGAGAGCGGGTGCCAGTGCG
>Ga0070762_10001261_pt1 | contig 11536 bp, 5 predicted proteins | sample HubBroMetageREF2_FD_66726 | JGI IMG/M metagenome (GOLD analysis project Ga0070762, IMG submission 66726) | Reference soil microbial communities from the Hubbard Brook experimental Forest, New Hampshire, USA - Hubbard Brook CCASE Soil... | ecosystem: Environmental > Terrestrial > Soil > Temperate... | reverse complement strand
GGGTCCTTCAACACGGCTCTAGGCGCCCTGTCCGGCCTGACCAACGACTCGTCAGATATGACCGGTACGAACAACACCTTTATAGGGATCGGAACCGCTATCAGCACTGGAACCGTCAGCAACGCCACGGCTATCGGGGCCAATGCCGACGTGGCGGAGAGCAATGCCCTGGTGCTGGGCAGCATTAGCGGCGTGAACGGCGCCACCGCCAGCACCAATGTCGGCATCGGCACCACGACTCCCCTGGCCGCACTAGATGTCGCCGGCGGAGGAGGAGTGCGCACTTTCATCGGCAGTCCCAACTGCGGCGGCTTCGCCGGAATTGCCTTCGGCGTTAGCGGCTTTAATTCGTGCCAAAACTACTCCGTGGCGGGCGATGGCACGAACACTTTTATTGCCGCTCCAACCGGACAGATTCTTTTCCGTGTGGATAAGAACGCGTACACGGCTATGTTCATTGGATCTAGTGGCGCGGTTGGAATCGGAACCGTCTCGCCTGACAACAGTCTTTCCGTGAATGGCAACGCCGACAAAACTGGCGGCGGTTCGTGGGGCACTTTTTCCGATGGACGGCTCAAGAATCTGAACGGCAGCTTCAACACCGGCTTGAGTCAAGTCTTGAAGATTCACCCCGTGCGCTATCGCTACAAGGCCGACAATGCGTTGGGCCTCCACGATTCCGAGGAACACATTGGCGTCGTGGCGCAAGACGTTCAGAGAGTGATTCCAGAGGCGGTGACGGAAAACAGCAAAGGCTACTTGATGGTTAACAACGACCCCATCATCTGGTCGATGCTGAATGCGATCAAAGAACAGCAGGGAGAATTCCGGCATGAGCAGTCTGAGCTGGCCAAGGCTCTGCGTCAGATCCGGCAGCAGCAGAGTCTGCTTCGTGCACAAAGCTCAGCGATGCAAAAGCTAGAGGCTGAGGTCGGCGAGGCTCGCGAGACCTTACGAAAGGTGAGAGCGCAGGTCGCCGCGTCTCAATCTACTTTGGTAGCAGCGAAGTAAACCTAGTGAATCAGCCAGCACAGTATTGCCGCTCGGTCTCGGGCGGCTTTTTTGTGGGAAGTCCTTCCTCGTCGCCTACTATGGACCGATACTTGATGCAAACCGGCGTGGCTGTTGAAAAAGTACGTCAGCAAAACATCCGTTTGCTTCGGAGCATGCCCCGAGGACCGTGCTGCAAAACAACCTGAACTGAAGACCGCTTTTGGAGGAGAGCGCGATCACCAAACCTCTCGAGGGCTCAGGCTCTCGGGTCTATTTCTGTTTCTGGGCTCTGATGTCGCAAGAGTTTTGAGATGAGCACGATCTACCCAAACCAGTGCAGCCATCAGTTAAGTGATTTTCGCAGGTGCAAGGAATCACCCAAAGGCCGAGCACAGATGAGACGGGATGTGCCATCTCGCGAAAGCATAACTCGGGACAGAAGGCTCGGCCGAGCGCCAGCGATTGTATGCCTGACGTGACGAAAGTCAACCCAGAACCATTCGGTCGCGCGGAACGTGCTCCAGGCTCATCTGGGATGGTGATAACTGAGCACGGTATGCCCGATCATTGACAATGATCTCGTCGACGCGGTATCAGACAATCAGGCGTGCCTCGTCATAGAAGTCCTGGCGCTGATTTTAGGCAAAGGCTAATCTGGAGACTCAGTGAACATTATGCTTAAGAAGATGAAAATATCGATCACGGTATTCTTGGCGCTGGCTTCAGTGCTTGTCAGCAATCTCTTCGCGGCGAGCGGCAACGATGCCGCCGCATCGGTTCCTTTGGCATCCATTCTGACGTTCTCCACAGAAAACATCGGTCGCCAAGGGCACTTCTATGTGGGCGGTAAGTGGGTGGGTGGACCGGGCAAAGAGAGAATGCGCGGCGCCATGTATGTTGAGGTATGGGTACCGAAGAAGATTCGGCATCCGTATCCGATTCTTTTTATACAAGCGGGAGGAGGGCAGAGCAACATAGCTTTGCTGCAGACTCCAGACGGGCGGCCGGGCTGGGCATACGATTTTGTGAACGAGGGGTACACCGTCTTCATGATGGACTTTCCAGGAAGAGGGCGTTCAGCTTATATCCCGGGCGTTGATGGCGATTTGATTCCGCCTCGCACCGCAGAGCACATGGAGGAAGTTTGGACGGGTGGGCATGCGCCCACGAATCCGCAACGGAGTTGGCCGCAAGCCAAGAAGTACACGCAGTGGCCAAGCGACTCGCCGAACAAAGGAAAAATCGGCGATCCCGTATTTGATTATTTTGCGAAGACCGAACTCGGGTTTCCGTCGGCCGACGATATGGAGCAGCTTTCCGCCGATGACCTGGTACAACTGGTGGATTTGATCAGCCAACCGGTCATTCTGCTCTTACACTCGAGGTTAGCCACCTCGGGCTGGCTTCTCGCCGATGCCCGACCGAAATTAGTGAAGGCGATCATCGCTGCCGAACCATGGGGCCCTCCGATTGAGAATGCGGAATTGGATGCGAGAGGTCCGGGTCACGTGTGGGGCCTCACCAATTTCCCGATGCACTACGATCCCCCGATCAAGGAACCATCTGAATTGCAGACCGTTCGCCAGGATAAGGCCGATGGGCCGGATCTGATTCCTTGCTGGGTTCAGAGAGAGCCTGCGCGCAAACTTATCAACCTTGAAGCTATCCCGGTCCTCAATGTCTCGGGGGAGGCAAGCTATCACCGCCCTTATGCCCACTGCATCGCAAAGTGGCTTAATCAGGCGGACGTAAAGACCACGTACGTAAATCTGGAAGATGTCGGGCTACCGGGTAATGGCCATCAGATGATGTCAGAAAGAAACAGTGCTGGCATTTCAAAGTACTTTATGAGCTGGCTTGATAAGAATGTGCACTGAGTGAGACGGTCTCAAGCTCCATTTGACCGTCTTCCAGATTGACCCACACGCCGCTGTGAATTGAAAATTGACAAGTTCGCCCCGTGCCGGTGCTTCCGTTTTGCAACCCGGTTGGTTCAGTCTGCGCAGCATAATGAAAGCGCCGCCGTCCGCCTTCAGGAACGCTTAATGTGTTTTGTGAGGTCTGTCCTTGTTTCTCTGCGCTTTCTAGAATCGCCGCGAACTGCGGCGAGAACTCCTTATCAGCGCCGACATCAATCACGACGGCATCGTCAATGACCGCCCTGCCGGCACGCCGCGCAACACCATGCCCGGCCCCGGGCTCATCAATCTCGATCTCAGCCTTTCTCATGACTTCGCGCTCTCGAGAAAGAAGAAAGAGGCTAAGGGTGGTTTCCGTTTCTCTGGGTTCCTTTATCGTTCTGAACCACCCCAACTACCTTACGTATATAGGGACAATCTCATCTCCGCTGTTCGGACAGCCGGTTGCGGCCCAGCCGCCGCGCCGCATGCAGCTAGACGTTCAATTCAAGTTTTGATTCTGGGGACTCTGGATGCGAAGCGATCATACGTCCATCCGGATGCTGCTTGGTGGGGGCGGCCCATCGGATTAGAAACTGACGCGCCGGGAAAGCTGCTCAAATCGTTGATCGGAATGAAGATCTTCAAGTTCGGGGTCCAATTTCAGAAAAGCTATTGAGGTGGATCGATCCTCATAAGCTTTCTGCAACCAGCTAATGGCGTGATCACTTTCGCCAAGTCCGGCATAGACTAGTGCAATTGCATATGCGGGCACGTACGGCTGATCGGTGCGTTCTTCCAGTTCCTGCAGGACTTTGCGCGCCTGGTTCAAGTTTCCGGAGATTGCATAAGCATGTCCCAGCGATCCCTTATAACAAGCGTCGCCGCCGGAGAGGCTGACCGCCTGTTCCAGTTCCGAGATCGCCATTTCGTAGGATTTCTTTTGCTCGTAGGCCCTACCCAAGCGGTAATGCGTGCGCGGGAAGGTAGGATCGATCTCGATCGCTTTTCTAAGGATTTCAATTGCCTGATCAGTCTTACCGGCAAGAGACAATGTCCATCCCGCGTTGCTGCCGATAATCAAAGAGAGTGGATCGTCCTCCAAGGCGCGCTGTGCCTCCGCAATCGCCTCCGGATACCGACCCATGGCCGCGAGGGTTTCACCGTACCAGGAATGCGCCATGGCGTAATTCGGATTGTCGGCTAGGGCGCGACGGAATTCGTTGGTCGCGTCGCCCCCATTCCAATCATAATAGAAATTGATGAAACCTAACGTGGCATGGGCTTCGGCGAGGCCATCGTCCATTTCCAGAGCTCGCTTTGCTGCGTCTTTGGCGGCCGGGAAAGCCTCTTTCGGGGGGAGCACAGCGTAGAGCCCCAGCGTGCCGTAGGAATCCGCGACCCCAACGTAGGCTTCGGCAAACATCGGGTCGAGAGCAATTGCCTGGCGGAAGTATTCCAGGCCCTTTTTCATCCCCTTGTCAGTTCGCTTGTTCCAGAAATAGCGTCCCTTGACGTAGGCCTCGTAGGCATCTGGTCTTTCTGTGGGGCGTTTGGTAAACCGGCGAGTCTCTTCTCCCGTAAGTTTCAAACTTATGGACTGGGCAACGCGCTCCGATAACGTGTCCTCCAGGGCAAAGATATTGGTGAATTCCTTGTCGAAGGTTTCGCCCCAAAGCTGCACGCCGTCGCGCACACGGATAAGCTGTACCGTCAGGCGAACGCGACCGGGCTCTCGCTGGATACGTCCGTCCAGAACAGCATCGACGCCTTGCTCCAGACCGGCTGCTTGGGGGCTTAGATCCTGTGCCGCATACTTCTGAATCGCGCTGGTCGGTCGTACGATAATCTTCCCAGTGTCTCCCAGCCGATTGATCAGTGCATCGGCCATCCCCAGCCCCAGATATTCGTCACCGTGTTTCGTCCCCAGCATTTGGAAAGGCAGAACGGCAAGCGAACGAAGCGTTACCGGTCCATCGACCTGGCTCGCTCCTCCTGTACGTCGGGGCGCCAGCCTGACCAGAAGAAGTAAGGCTCCCGCGGCCAGTGCAACCACCACAATGCGTCGGATAAGAACCCTCTTCGCGGTGCCGCCGGAGACCGAGGGCACAGCCTCCGGTAATCGCTGCGGAGCACCATTTCGTTCTCCAGACGCATGAGGTTCGTCGAGCCGCGGCGGGGCTGGCATCCTCTGCGGCTCACCGACCTGGCGGACATTAGCTACAAAACGATAACCTCGCTTGGACACCGTTTCTATGTACTTATGGAGACCGCGATCGTCATTCAGGGCTTTTCTCAGGAATGAAACAGTGACCGAAAGATTGCCCTCTTCGACTATCGAACCGCGCCAGACGGTCTTCAGCAATTCTTCCTTCTCAACCAGATGTCCGCCCTTCTCTACTAAGACCACCAGCAGGTCGAAAGCTTTGGGAGTCATGGGGACAGGCTGACCGTCGCAGAGGAGGAGACGTTCTGGCGGATCCAGCTGAAACGGACCGAACTCGTACAAATGCTTGACCGAAGTTCCCATTACCATCAAAAAAAGAAATCCTTAAGATTTATTTTGGAGATTCTACAAGACTTTCCCACGTCCACACTACTAGCGTTCCTGTCGCAGTCATAGAAAATTGAAATGCCTCTGGGGAAGGGATTATAGCTCACTTAAGGTCCGGAAAAACCGATAATCGAGAGGGGAAACTCAGGGGGCTCAGCAATCCGAGTCGGAAGCTCTGAGCACTAGAAAGAGTTACGAATAAGGTTCGGTCGCGTTTAGCTAAAGTAAGAATGAGGGGGTATCATCGTGCGCAATCGAAGTTGTTGGGAAAGTCTTGCGAGCGCGTTTGTAATATCCGTGGCGGTCGTTCTGTTGGTAACGCTACCCCCCTATGTCCATGCCCAAGTATCGGGCGCAACTCTCACGGGCACGGTGACGGATTCCTCGGGCGCGGTTCTGACCAACGTGCAAGTCTCGATCAAGAACCAAGCCACAGGCGAGGTCCGATCCGTCACCGTCGATTCGGCAGGTTTCTATTCTGCACCCAATTTGCTACCTGGAGTTTACGAGGTCACCTTCACCTCGATTGGTTTCGCTACTACGGTACAGAACGGCCTCACGCTAACGGTAGGCGCCCAGCAACTGCTTAACATCAGGATGAAGATCGGCCAAATTAATGAAAAAGTTGAAGTGCAAGAGCTTGCCCCCACGGTGGACCTAACTACTTCCACAGTCGGTGGCTTTGTAGGTCGCAACGCTGTCGTTCAATTACCGCTGAACGGACGCGATTGGACGCAACTCGCCACGCTCCAGCCAGGAGTCGACTCAGTCGGGTCGATTCAAGCGAATACCGGGTCGCCAGACCGGGCTCGCCGAGGCTATGGAGTGCAAATGACGATCTCCGGTTCTCGCCCCACGCAAAACAATTACCGTATCGACGGAATTAGCGTAAACGATTATACGAACGGGGGCCCGGGAAGCGTGGAAGGCTCGACCTTGGGCGTTGAAGCGGTGCAGGAGTTTTCCGTTCTGACCAGCAACTACTCCGCGGAATATGGTCGCACGTCCGGAGGTGTGATTAACGCGCTGACCAAATCGGGGACCAATACTTACCACGGCGACATCTACGAATTTCTGCGGAATAGCGCGCTCGACGCCAGGAACTATTTTGACCCGGCCCAAATCCCAGCCTTTCGCCGGAACCAGTTTGGAGCCTCCCTTGGAGGCCCGGTTGTGAAGGACCGCACATTCTTCTTCGCGGACTTCGAAGGATTGCGCGAGAACCAGGGCATTACCGCGACCGTCCCAGTTCCTTCGCTCGCCGCTCGGCAGGGCATACTATGTTCGATCCCACAACCGGGGCCCGGCGGTTGTACTCCTCACCGAGTCACCGGGGCGTTCGATCCCGATCCAGCTACTGGAATTGACAAAGCGGTTTTGCCTTATTTGAGCTTATGGGGCGCGCCCAACGCGGGATTAGTTGGCAATGGGGACGTTGGCTTTTATTCGTTCACCGCTCCCCACATTACATCAGAGAACTTTGGAACGGCACGCCTCGATCATCGATTTTCGAGTTCTGACAATATCTTTGCCAGCTACCAATACGATTCCGCAAACTCCACCCAGCCTGATCCCGCGAACGACGTGCTCGTAGGAAACACGACCGGACGAGCCTACGTCGCTCTCGAAGAGACTCACATTTTCACCTCGCAGCTGATCAATTCCGCGCGTTTCGGATTAAACCGGTCTCTTCATACATCACAAGCCGCAAATGCAATTAATCCTCTGTCCGCAAACCCAGCCCTGGGGGAAAGCCCTGGCGCAGACAACCCGCAAATCGATGTGCCACCCTACGTATCCATCCAGCCGGGTGCAAACCAAGTCGAGCACCTCGATTTTTACGAGAATTCGTACCAGGGCTACGACGATCTTTTCCTTACGCACGGAATTCACAGCTTGAAAATCGGTTTCGCCGTGGAACGAGTCCAACTGAACGCTTATGATCCTGCTCCCTTTGGAGAAATCGCATTTGGCACGCTGGCGGATCCCGCGAACAACGGTTTTCTGACGAATAACCCGATAGTTCTTTTTGCGCCACTCCCCAGTGCGCCGTTCATTCATTTCAATTTTCGATCCAGCATCTTCGGCGGCTATGTGCAGGATGACTTACGCTTGCGCCCCAATCTGACACTGAACATCGGATTGCGTTATGAAATGTCGACGGTCCCCGCAGAAATTCATGGCCACCTATCGGCTCTGCACAGCCCGTTTAACCAGACCTTTCAAGATACGATCGTTGGTTCTACCGTCTTTAGCAATCCTACCTATCGCAACTTCGAGCCTCGAATCGGTTTTGCGTGGGACCCCTCGGGAAATGGCAAGACCTCAATCCGCGGCGGGTTTGGTCTTTTCGACGTCCTTCCCTTGCCCTATTTGTTAGGGCAGTTCGCAACCAATACCGCTCCCTTCACCGAGAACGGAACGGCGAACAATCTGCCTCCAGGTTCGTTTCCAACCGAGGCGTTTAACATTCTCGCGAATAATGCCGCTAATAATCTCGGGTTGCGGATCCCGTACATTCAACCGAATCCAAAGCGTAATTACGTGATGCAGTGGAATCTGAATATACAGCGCGAGCTGGCGCCGAATCTCACAGCTATGGTTGCTTACGTCGGATCGCGCGGGGTACACATGATATTCCGAGCCGACGACATTAATACAACACTGCCGATCAACGGCTCGACACCGCCCTATCTTTGGCCGACCCCCGGAACCGGGACGCAGATCAGCCCCGATATCGGTCGAATGGATACTCTCCAGTGGAACAACGATTCCTATTTCGAGGGGTTCGAAACGCAAGTTGAAAAGAGAATGAGTCACGGGTTTGAGATCCAGGGAAGTTATACCTGGAGCAGAGCCATCGATGGAGGCGACGGCTCTATCGCCAGCGACTCGTTCGTCAACTCGATCCCCGCACTCTTGTATTTTCTTCCGGGATATCGTCGCGCCCCCGCCGACTTCAACATAACCCACAATCTAACCGCCAACTACTTGTGGAATATTCCAGCCTTCGGTTCGTTGCAAGGTCCATTTGCCTGGGCTAGAAAGGGATGGCAATTAGGGGGGATCATGCAAGTAAAGAGTGGCTTGCCCTTCACTCCGTTGATTGGTGGAGACCCGCTGGGGCTTAAGAGTTCGGCTCCCTTCGCCTACCCGGATCGAATCACAGGAGGGGGCTGTTCGACTCCGGTCAATCCAGGTAATCCAACTAACTATATCAAGCTGGGGTGTTTTACTCTGCCTGCCTCGACTCCCTCAATCGCAGCCAATTGCACACCGTTCGCACCCAATGGCGTGACTGCGGTTGGCACCTGCGCAAACCTGCTGGGCAACGGTGGGAGAAACGAAATCTATGGACCTGGCCTGGTCGACTTCGATTTCTCCGTGATTAAAGATACTAAGATCGGAGAGCGTTTGGATGTGCAGTTTCGCGCAGAGATGTTCAACATATTCAATCGCGCCAATTTCAACCCGCCACTCGTGAACCAGGTGTTGTTCGGCCAGGATGGATCTCCGAATAGCGCGGCGGGCGCTCTTGATTCCACCTCAACAACCAGCAGGCAGGTTCAGTTCGCGTTAAAACTTATTTTCTGATTGGGCGATCCACGTCGATCCGGTGAATGCGAACAACTGCGAGATGTGAATCGCGGAACCACAGGAGTCTGGAAATGTCGACAGCCGCGGGTCTGAAGACGGTACCGTTCCTGATCGGAGGGGAATGGATCCAGGACACGTCGTCTCACATAACGCACGTGAACCCGGCAACGGGGGAAGTGAATTACGAAGTTTGCGCCGGCACTGAAGCCCACATCGACGCAGCAGTACAGTCCGCCCAAAAAGCCGCGAGTAAGCCCACCTGGCGAAATATGTTGCCGCACAACCGGGCGCAAATACTGAACCGGATTGGGGATCTGATGATCGAGCGTTCCGACCTGCTGGCTCGATGTCAGATGCTCGAAAATGGAAAGGTATGGAAGGAATGCAAGAACCAGGTCATCAACGGCGCAGCGACCTTCCGGTACTGTGCTGCCGCTATCGAGACGCTCGGGTCTGAAATTACCCCTCCCCGTGGAAATTATGTGAGCATGACGGTTTACGAACCGTGGGGGGTGGTCGCGGCGATCACGCCCTGGAATTCGCCAATCACTCTGGCGTGCAACAAAATCGCCGCGGCGTTGGCTGCCGGGAACGGTATTGTCGTCAAGCCATCTTCTTACACTCCGACCTCTGGAATTGAGTTGGGACGAATCGCTCTCGATGCGGGCGTGCCTCCAGGCGTGCTGAATGTAGTGCCAGGCCCGGGAGGGAAAATTGGCGACGCACTCGTCACTCACCCGCTGGTACGAATGATCTCCTTTACCGGAGGGACCGAGGTGGGACGAAGGATCTCCGAACTGGCGGGGAAGAAAATAATTCCCGCCGTGTTGGAGCTGGGTGGAAAGTCACCGCACATCATTTTCGCGGACGCGAACTTGAAGGCAGCGGCGGAAGCGGCAACGGTTGCGATCTTCGAGGGAACTGGACAATCATGCACTGCGGGATCGCGTCTGTTCGTAGAGCGCAAAGTCTACGACGAAGTAATTTTGATGATTGTGGAACGAGCCCGTGCACTGCGCGTCGATTTGCCGGATGCTCCTGGTGCGCAGCTGGGACCCAGCGCGAGCTTTGAGCAGCGCGAGTTCGTGGAAAAGACGGTTCTGGACGCGCGCAAAGAAGGCGCCCAGATCCTTCTTGGAGGCGCCCGGCCATCCGATCCGCGCCTGGCAAAGGGCGCGTTTTACATGCCGACGATCGTCGCCGGGATCAAGAACAACTCGAAAATCGCTCAGCAAGAAATTTTCGGTCCGGTGCTGTGCGCCATGCCATTCGATGACGAAGACGACCTCGTCCAGCAGGCGAACGACACAACTTACGGTCTCGCTTCGGGGATATGGACCGCCGATTACAAACGTGCGTGGCGAGTAGCGCGCGCTCTCGAAGCAGGAATGGTTTGGATCAACACCTATAAGCAGTTCTCAACCGCAGCTCCATTTGGCGGATTCAAAGATAGTGGGCTCGGCCGCGAGAAAGGCTTGCAAGGGATCAGAACTTACCAGCAGGTTAAGACCTTGTTTTGGAGCATGTCCGACAGCTTCGATGGCGGCTTCAGCATAGCGAAATAAGTCAAAGGGAACGCATATGAGTAACCGCGAAATCCAACCGGCTCGCGTGAAGCCAGCGTCGAAGGGAGCTGCGTACATCGCGGACTTCCTCATCCAGCAAAAGGTACCGTACGTGTTCGGCGTATGCGGTCACGGCATCCTGGGACTGCTCGACGGATTGTTCGACCGCCGGGATGAAATCAAGACGATCTCCGTTCACCACGAGGCGGCGGCTGGGTTTATGGCCGAGGCGTATTTTCGCATCACCCAAAAGCCCGTGGCTACCTACACCTCGTGCGGCCCGGGTTCGGCAAACCTTATCCTTGCGATCGCAGCCGCCTTCGCTGATTCCTCAGCGATGCTTAACATCACCGGTAACGTACCCACCGGGCAATGGAATCGAGGTCCTTTTCAGGAGACTGGGAAATACTTCCAGGGCGATTTCGTAAACGTCATCCGCCCGTACGTCAAGCGCAGCTTCCAACCGACGCGGCCGGATATGCTGCCGCTCGCCCTTCGTCAAGCATTTGCCTTGATGACCAACGGCCGGCCGGGACCAGTGAATATCGATGTACCGCTCAACGTGTTTGTGGAGCCCGTGGACGAGAGCGCGTCGCAATTTGATAATCACTGGCCCTCCTTAGAGTGGTCGCGAGCTGCAGCGGATCCCGCAGCGCTCGACGACGCGGTGCAACTCCTTCAACGTGCGGCGCGTCCGGTGATCGTCGCCGGACATGGAGTCGAGCTGAGCGGGGCAGAGCCTGAACTGCTTATGTTGGCGGAGGCCTTTCAGATCCCCGTCGCGACCACGCCATTTGGAAAAGGAGTCTTCGATCCGCGACACGCTCTAAGCTTGGGCCCAACCGGTCGCAACGGGTCATACATGGCCAATGCGGCGTGCCGGAACGCGGACGTGATCCTGGCACTCGGGACACGGTTTGATGACCGGG
>Ga0070762_10001260_pt1 | contig 11538 bp, 8 predicted proteins | sample HubBroMetageREF2_FD_66726 | JGI IMG/M metagenome (GOLD analysis project Ga0070762, IMG submission 66726) | Reference soil microbial communities from the Hubbard Brook experimental Forest, New Hampshire, USA - Hubbard Brook CCASE Soil... | ecosystem: Environmental > Terrestrial > Soil > Temperate... | reverse complement strand
CTGGGCAGCGGCAGGGGCACTTGCTCCTGCACGCCGGAAGACGCTGACTTTTAATCTTCCGACGTGAAGGGCAGTCTGGCAGGACTGGAGTGGCTCCGTCGGGGAGATTCTTCGGCCAGGCCAGATCGAAGCATTCCGGACGCCGGGTTTTACACTCGGCGTCCGGTCTCTAAATTTACCTTCCTCCCCCGGAACAGAGAAAAAGTTCAGGAATCCTAACGTTTGAACCCCGAAAAGAGGAATTTCTATGCTTACCAAGCAAGCCTTTGTCGCACTTGTACTGGGAACATCTCTTGCGGCTTTTTCCGTTCCCGCTATCAGCCAGGATAATTCAGACGTGGTGGCCGAGATTGCCGGCCGGAAGGTGACTGCAAGCGAACTGGAGGAAAAGGAAGCAGCCAAACTGCTTCAGGCCCGATACAAATACTATGTCGCCGAGCGGGATGCGCTGGAGCAATACATCGATGATCAGCTATTGGAAATGCAGGCGAAGAAGGAAGCTGTAAGCCTTGATGAATTATTCAAACGCCATGTTTCTACTAATGTGCAAGAACCGACAGAAGATCAGCTCCGTTTCTATTACGAGGGCGTACAAACCGACGAATCTTATGACGAGGCGCGCAGCAACATCATCAATACCGTACATCAGCTGCGCATGAAAAAAGCGCGGGACGCCTACATCGCCGAACTGCGAGGGGAATATGGGGTGGTCGTTGAGTTGAGCCAGCCGAGTGCCCACGTCGAGCTCGCGAACGCCGCGAGGCTGGGTTCTGAGAAAGCTCCGGTGCAGATCGTCGAATTCGCGGACTATGAATGCCCTTACTGCCAGAAAGTGAGCGGAGATCTCAACCGGATCCGAGAGCAATTTGGCGATCAAGTGTCAGTGGTCTTCAAAGACTTTCCTCTTCCCATGCACCCGTTGGCTGCGCGAGCGGCCGAAGCCGCGCGCTGTGCGGGCGACCAAGGCAAATTCTGGGAGTTTCATGATGCGCTGTTTCAAAACAAGAGACTTCAAATTCCGGACCTCAAACAGCAGGCTCGCGACTTGAAGCTCGATGGCGCGCGCTTCGATCAGTGCCTAGATTCCGGAGAAGAGATTGCCACGGTGAAGAAGGATTCGCAGGAGGGCCAGCGGCTGGGATTGCTGGGTACACCGAGCTTTTTTGTCAATGGTCATTTCATGAGCGGGGCCATCGGATACGTGAAGTTGCGCGAAGCGGTGCTGCAAGAACTGTCGGGGACGATCAACGCCAAGAAGCAAAGCGCTGCGTTGGTGCCCTTGAAGGACGCGGCAGAGAAGAACGATGCAGAGAAGAGGTGAGATGTCATCTTCAGAGTGCAGTGGCCGCGCCGCCTCGCCCGGTGTTGCCGGTGAATTAGCGCCTGAGCTGTTTCGTGCTTATTCTTTGCTACTTAACCTTTACCACTCGTCCTGGCCAGTCATGGCTTGTCGTCAGGCTGAACTTTGATTCGTGAACGATCGACCGCCATGATGTAAGGAACAGTGGCCATGGTGATCTTTCCGGTGACGCACACGCGCTTGTCCTGGTATGCACCTTGCGCCTCCTCGGGGTTTGTCCCGGACTCGGATCCGAATGTGACAAAGGAGAATGCCGCATGCGGTTCAGGCTCGTCGAGGTAGAAGGTTACGGGCTTGCCGTGGCCTGCGAGCCCGTATCTGGAAATCCTGCTGTCCACAACCTTTCCGCACACGATCACTGTCTCGCCACCGTGGTTCTTAACCTCGGCGCTGGTTATGCGCGGCGTCGTCGTCGCACTTTGAGCAGCAGCAAGAGGCAAAAGGCCCCCTATGCACATCATCACGATAAGGGTTTTGCTATTCGTCATATTTTAAGTTCCTTGGATTGGCTGACCCGTAATGCCAGCAGAATTTGGGACGTGGGCCCGGGGGAAGGACTCAGGCATCCCGAGCGACATCTAAACTGAATTCCGGCCGGGCGTCAATTCTCCTTTTGGCTAGGCGGTTTCGGGATTGTTAACCGGAAAGCCTAACTCGTTTGGCTAAGCCACCTGGAGAGTTGCAAGAGGATGCAACAAGAAGTAGTTCCTGTAAGCGCTGAGTGGTGTGAGAAGAGGTGATCGTGAGGGTTAGTCGCGGCGTGGTATGTGCGGTTACGACATGTCTGTTGTCCGGTGCGCTGGCGTTGGCACAGGGCGATCAGAGTTCGCCCCCGCTTGCCTCGACAGCGACGGTGCCGCGCCTGATTCGCATCCGGGGAGCGGTGCGGGATGAGGCTGGGCAGGCGCTGAGCGGCGCGATTGGAATCACCTTCGCGTTGTATGCAGACCGGAACGACGAGACAGCGGTCTGGAAGGAAACCCAGACCGTACAACTGGACTCAAGCGGGAACTATAGCGCGCTGCTGGGGGCGAGTAATGACGAGGGCCTGCCGCAGGAGGTTTTCTCGGCAGGCGATGCACGGTGGTTGGGCGTCCGGCCGGAGGGGCAGACAGAGCAGCCGCGGATTCTGTTATTGAGCGTGGCTTATGCGTTGAAGGCGGCGGACACAGATATGTTAGGAGGTAAACCAGCTTCGGCCTTCATGCTCGCAGACAGTCAATCCTCATCGGTATCCTCGGCTCAGGCGGCAAACGGCGCTCAGGCAGGGTCTGCGATCTCGTTACGGGCAGTTACCAGCGGTAGCGGCATTGCTGCGCTGCCTTTGGCGGCGGCGACAACCTGTGCAACCATTACCAGTGATGGAACCGCCACGGCCAACCAGATCTCGAGATTCACGACCCCCTGCAACATCGAAAATTCAGCCATCTTCGAATCGAGCAGCGGCAGCATAGGGGTTGGCAACATCAGTCCGGCGGCCAAGCTCGACGTATCCGGGACATCCATCATCCGAGGTACCCTGACGGCGCAGGCAGGAGCGGTTTTTCCTCCTACCGCTGTGGCCACAACTACGCAAGGATTCAACTCCAACCCCTTAGACCTTGAGGCTGCGTCGTACAACACGACTTTGCTGAGATCGATCGATTACATCTTTCAGTGGCAGGCTGAGCCCACGGGAAATGATTCTACGAACACCGGAGCAACCCTGAACCTGTTGTACGGTGTGAGTGGAGATGTTAGTGAGACTGGGCTTTCGATCGCAAAGAACGGGATTCTTACTTTCGCGCCCGGGCAAACATTCCCGGTCGGCGGGACCGTCACCAGCGTCAGTACCGGCGCAGGCCTGACGGGCGGACCGATTACCAAGAGCGGCACCATCAGTATTGCAGCGGGCGGGGTGACGAACAGCATGCTGGCAGATTCTTCCATCAAGGTGGTGGCTGGGTCCGGATTGTCGGGGGGAGGAACAGTGGCGTTGGGCGGGACGGTCACGCTCACCAATGCTTCCCCTAGTTCGGGAGGAACGGTCACTAGCATCAGCACTGGCGCGGGGCTGACGGGCGGAACGATCACCAAGACGGGCACGATCAGCATTCCTGCTCTCGGGGTAACGAACAGCATGCTGGCAGATTCTTCCATCAGGGTGCTGGCGGGATCGGGGTTGTCGGGAGGAGGCACGGTGGCGTTGGGTGGTTCGGTTACGCTTTCCAGCAATATCTCGGGCGCGGCGGATGGCATGGCTTACTTCTCGAGTCCGACAAATGTGACTTCGACGGCCGCTCCCACGGACGGCCAAATCCTGATCGGGAGCACAGGCGACGCTCCGGTGCTGGGCACACTCACGGCGGGCCAGAACATCAAGATTGCGAATAACCCAGGATCAATCACGATCTCCGCGACGCAAAGCGGGCTCCCGTTTTTTATGACGGGTGGAGGACGAACCGGGGGGGCTCAGGCTGCGACCGAAAACGTTACCGCGCTTTGGGGTTTCCTGTTGCCTTACGCCGTCACCACTACCCAGATAACCTACGAGGTGATAACCGCAGACAATACGGCGAATGAATATGACATCGGCATCTATAACACTTCAGGGAAGCTGCTGGTGGGGATTGGGGCTACGAAGGGAACCACCTTTGCATCGTCGACCGGTTTCCGCACGCTGCTTTGGACTCAAGGTTCGACCGGTCTTGCGGCCGGGGAATACTATCTTGCATTGACCACGAATTGCGCGAGTGCTTGTGCTCAGATCGCGGCTGCGACTGGCAATGTCAGTTTCGCCGTCGACGTCTCGGCTGGAGCATCCACGGGCGGAGCCTTGCCATCCACGATGACCGTGCCGGCCCAAGTGTGGGCTATGGGAAATCAGCCAACGGCCGTGATCCATTAACCGCCCGCGCGCAGGGATCTTGAACAGAAAGATCACTTCGGTGCGAAACTTCTTTGCATGCCTTGGCTGTTGACTTGGGCCTTGTGCTCTCATAATCTTCAAGGCCTCAGGCGGCGTTCCCTGGGGAATTGAGGAGCAATGGGTTCTGATCCGCTGAGTTCCGGTTCGCTTCCGTCGGTCGCGACAACGCTTTATGCTCCCACCAGGAACCTGCGCCGCATTGGGTTGGCGCCGTTTGTGGCCGTACTTTTCGCCTACTGCGCCGGCGGACCTTTTGAATTGGAATCGATGATATCGACCTCGGGGCCGGGACTGGGGTTGACGTTTCTTCTGGTTGTGCCGCTGCTGTTCTCCGTTCCGATTGCTTTGGCCACGGCTGAAATGACCACGCTGATGCCGGTAGAGGGTGGGTTCTACCGATGGACTCGGGCCGCGCTCGGCGATTTCTGGGGATTTCAGTGCGGATGGTGGAACTGGACTGGCACCTTTCTGATGAGCGCCTCTTATGGCGTGGGCATGGCGGATTACCTCGAGTACTGGTTTCCCATGCACTCGCGCGTCGAACACTGGGGCGTCGCTTTTGCGTTTCTACTGCTGGTGGCTTACCTGAATATTCGCGGCATTCATCTGGTGGGGAAACTCACTTTGATGTTGTTGTTGATGATGGCTGTGCCGCTGGTGGTTTTTGTCGTGCTGGGGTTTCATCAGGCGCAGTTCAATCCCTTTCATCCGTTCTTCCCGACAGATAGACCGTGGCAGGGAGCGTTCGGGGTGGGACTGGCGATTGCGCTGTGGTCGTATGCGGGTTACGAACAGGTTTCTACGGTAATTGAAGAAGTGGAGAATCCGACGCGGAATTTTCCCATAGGACTGGCGATTGTGGTGCCGCTGGCGATAGCGATTTATGTAGTGACGATGGCGGCGGGGCTGGCGGCCTTGGGGAACTGGCAGGAGTGGCAGACTGGATATCTGGTGACGGCGGCGCGGTTGATTGGAGGGAATTCGCTAGGGACGGCGATCTTTGTGGCGGCCGTGGTGTGTGCTTTCGTGCTACTGGATAGCACAGTGCTTTCGGTGACACGCATTCCACTGGCGATGGCGGAAGATGGATACTTTCATCCTGCCTTGGCCAAGGTGAGTGCGCGGTTTGGGACGCCGGTGCGTTCGATTCTGCTGTCGACGGCTTTTTGCGCGGCCCTGGCGGTGTTTACCGTGCCGCAATTGATTGGAGTGTACGCGTGGACGCGGATGGCGACGTCGATCCAGACCGTGCTTTCGTTCTGGGAACTGCGGCGGAAGTATCCGGATGCGGCGCGAAGCTTTCGCGTGGCGGGGGGCACGGTGGGGGCGATGTTGATTGTGCTGGCTCCGACGCTGCTTTTCGCGTTCGCGATGAAATACAGCGATGCGCCTACGCGAAAATGGGGATTGCTGAATCTGGCTTCGGGCCCGGTGGCGTACCTGTGGATTTGGTTTCGGCGTGGTCGTCGAGTGGCAACGCAATCTGAGGTGGAGGTCTCTAAATAGAAGAGGGCTGGAGGAGTGGAATGGCGAAAGTTACACAACTCAACGTGAACGGGAGCACGCTCGCGGTCGATGCCGAGGCGGATGCCAGCCTGCTCGGCGTGTTGCGCGATCAACTGGATCTTACGGGAAGCAAGTACGGGTGCGGCGAAGGGCAGTGCGGCGCTTGCACGGTGCTGATCAATGGAAGTGCACGCCGATCTTGCATTACCTCGGTGGGAGCAGTGCGCGACCGACAAATCACTACGATTGAAGGGCTCGCCGTCGGCGAGCGGTTACATCCGGTGCAGCAGTCTTTTCTTGACGAGGCAGCGATGCAATGCGCTTATTGTACGTCGGGAATGATCATGACTGCGGTGTCGTTGTTGAACGCAAATCCGAATCCGTCAGAGGCTGAGGTTTGGCATTTCATGGAGGGCAACATCTGCCGGTGCGGAACTCATCCGCGCATCGTGGCTGCGGTCCGGAGTGCAGCGGCGGTTTTGAAGGAATCGCGACCCTCAAGGAGTGCCGGCAATGAGTAATGATCGAGTTCTCGAACGTTTGGATCTCGAATTTCCGCTGGAGCCTGAACGCTATGAACTCAATGCTCGGCCTGCCTATTACTTCGAAGTCGACCGGCGGGAGTTTTTCAAGTTCCTGGGTGCGGGCATCCTGATTGTCTGTGCGTTGAAGGGGGTGCATGGGCAGGAATCTGGTTCTGGCAAGCGAGGGCCGGGCGAGGAACTTCCTCAGGACATCGGAGGTTGGCTGCATATTGGCGAAAGAGGCATCGTTACTGTGTATACGGGGAAGGTGGAAGTTGGACAAAACATTCGAACATCCTTGAGCCAGGCGGTGGCGGAGGAGTTGTTGATCGGCGTGGAGAAAATCCAAACCGTCATGGGAGACACGCAACTTACACCCTTTGATATGGGTACCTTCGGCAGCCGGACTACGCCAACCATGAGCCCCCAGCTCAGGAAAGCGGCGGCTGCTGCTCGCGAGCTACTGATGGCATTTGCTGCGGCCGAGTGGAAAGCCGATCGTCGGCGGCTGATCGCGGCTGAGGGCAAGATCACAGATCCACAGAGCAAAAGATCCGTGGAATACGGAGCGTTGATCAAGGGGCAGCAACTTACGCAAACTATCGATCCCGGAGACGCACTCTTACCTGCGACGCAGTGGAAGGTGCAAGGGCAATCGTTGGGTAAAGTCGATGGACGAGACTTTGTTACCGGTAAACATCGGTATCCGATCGACCAGAAACTGCCGGAGATGTTAAATGGAAAGATTCTGCGTCCTGCGGCGTTCGGGGCGACGCTGGCGTCAATTGATACGCGAGAGGCGGAACAAATTCCTGGCGTGACCGTGGTTCGCGACGGTAATTTTGTCGGAGTAGCAGCGCCGAGTGCGGAGATTGCCACGCGTGCAGTCGCTGCTTTGCACGCGGAGTGGAAGTCTGAACCGCAGCCCTCGGATAAAGAGCTGTTTGAATACTTAAAGAAGACGGCGACCGCGGGCGATGACCCGACGGGGGATGGGTCACGCTATGAAGTTGGATTGGTGGAAAAGGCTCTGGCTGCGGCCGATCATCGACTGCAGCAGACCTACACCGTTTCCTACATTGCACATGCGCCGCTCGAACCGCGGGCTGCGCTGGCGCAGTGGGAGGGCGACAATCTGACGGTCTGGACAGGAACACAGCGGCCCTTCGGAGTGCGCAGTGAATTGGCGGAGGCGTTTCGGATTCCGGAAGAACGCGTACGCGTGCTGATGCCGGATACGGGATCGGCATACGGGGGCAAGCACACGGGCGAAGCGGCAATTGAAGCGGCGCGACTGGCACGGGCAGCGAAGCGGCCGGTCAAACTAGTGTGGACCCGTGAGGAGGAATTTACATGGGCTTATTTCCGTCCCGCCGGCGTGATCGAGGTCACGAGCGGAGTGGCTGGGGACGGTGCGATCGAGGCATGGGAATTTCATAACTACAATTCCGGCTCGGCGGGGATTCGCACATACTACGACGTCCAGAACCAGCGGATCGAATTTCATGCCGCGCACTCGCCCTTGCGGCAAGGATCGTACAGGGCGCTGGCGGCAACGGCGAATCATTTTGCCCGGGAATCGTTCATGGACGAACTGGCGCATTTGGTGAACATGGATCCGCTCGAATTCCGGCTGAAGAATCTGAAGAATGAGCGGTTGCGCGACGTGTTTGCAGCGGCAGCGAAGAGATTCGGCTGGGGAGGCGGGAAGAAGGCTGCAGGACACGGGTTCGGGATAGGTGGCGGATTCGAGAAAATGGGGAATGTGGCAACTTGCGCGGAGGTCGCGGTGGACCGAGCATCCGGGGACGTTCGCGTGGTTCGCGTGGTTACCGCTTTCGAGTGCGGAGCGATTGTCAATCCTGACAATTTGCGGAATCAGATCGAGGGATCGAACATTATGGGACTTGGTGGGGCCCTTTTTGAGGCGATCGAATTCGAAAACGGGCGGGTGTTGAACGGAAGATTCTCAAGCTATCGGGTACCGCGGTTTAGCGATGTGCCTGTGCTTGAGACCGTGCTGCTCGACCGCAAGGATATTCCGTCGGCCGGGGCCGGGGAATGTCCGATGGTCGGTTTGGCTCCGGCGATCGGCAATGCGATTTTCGATGCGACGGGCGTGCGATTGCGGTCGCTGCCCATGGTTCCGAACGGGCTGAAAGGTTAGTCTTCAGGCAATTTCCATTTCTTCGCGGTTTCGCGCGGTGGTAGGATATCGGCCTGCTCCAAGATTCCAGACGCAGACATTGTGAGGACACATTGCAGACACTGGAATGCAAATGACGAGAGCCTCTCGAGCTGTGGCGTCGCCGCGAGTTGTGTGCATCGAGGACTTCCGTCCGATCGCACGGGCGCGGGTGCCGAAATCTGTATTTGACTACCTGGATGGCGGGGCCGAGGGCGAGGTCACGCTGCGGGAAAACTGCCGCATATTTAACGACGTGACTTTTCGGCCGCGGCATGCGGTCGAGGTTGCGAAGTGCGATTTGCGCACTCGGGTTCTGGGGCTCGATCTGGCGCTTCCTTTTTTGCTGGCGCCGGTCGGCTACAGCCGGCTTATGCATCCTGGAGGGGAAGCGGCGGCAGCGCGGGCTGCGGGCCGGGCGGGGACTGGTTACATTCTTTCGACGATTTCGGGACACAAGCTGGAAGATGTGAAGGCGGCCTCCGCCGGACCGGTTTTCTATCAGCTTTACCTGATGGGTGGGCGCGGGGCGGCTGAGGCCAGCATTGAAAGGGCGCGAGTGGCGGGGTTCTCGGCGCTGGTGGTGACCATTGATACTCCAGTGTCGGGGATTCGCGAGCGCGATTACCGCAACGGGATGAAGGAACTGATCAGCGGCGGCCCTCTGGAGAAAATTCCTTATCTTCCGCAAATTCTTTCGCGTCCGGGATGGCTTATTAGTTTCTTGCTGGATGGGGGCGTGCCTCTGCTGCCAAACGTGGTGGTGCCGGGCAAGGGGCCGATGCCGCTGGTGGACATCAACGCTGCGCTCGCAGAATCGACTGCGACCTGGGCTGATTTCCGCTGGATTCGGGAAATCTGGCGAGGGCCGATCGTGGTGAAGGGCGTGCTGACTGGGGACGATGCGCGCCACGCCATCGATGCCGGAGCGGCGGCGGTTTCGGTTTCGAATCATGGTGGACGGCAGCTGGATGGAGTTCCGGCTTCGTTGCGGGCATTGCCCGAAGTGGTGGAAGCGGTGAAGGGCCGAATCGAGGTATTCATGGATGGAGGCATTCGCCGCGGCGCTGACATTGTGAAAGCTATCTGCATGGGAGCGCGGGCGGTGCTTTGCGGTCGCGCATATGCGTACGGGTTGGCCGCAGCGGGTGAGGCTGGAGTGGACCGGGCGATTGAGATTCTGCGAACCGATCTGGAGCGGACTTTGCGGCTGCTGGGAGTTGCGTCGGTTGCGGAATTGGATCGGTCTTATGTGAATGCTCCGAAGACTTGGGAAGTGGGCGGCTAATGCCGCGGTTGGTTTTATTTGTTTCGTGCGGCGCGGCTGAAGCCGAGCCCTTTCAAAGCAAGTAAATTTGTGATCTCGGTTGCGCAGCTGACTCCGTTCGTTAGGGGTGGTTATGCAGTGGACTCAGATCTACGATCCGCTTGGGCACTGGTGGCTTTCCACGCTGGTGGCGGGGCTTCCTATCATTGTTCTTTTCGGGCTGCTGGCTGGGCTTAAGGTGAAGCCGCACTGGTGCGCGATTGCCGCAGCTGCGACGGCAGTGGCGGTTGCGATCATCTTTTTCAAAATGCCTGCGGCGCTGGCTGGCATGAGCTTTGCCTATGGCGTGGCGTTCGGAGTGTTGAAGATCGCGTGGATCGTTCTGGCTGCGGTTTACCTTTATGACATTTCGGTGGAGACCGGGCAATTCGAAATCATGAAGGAGTCGATTGCCGGCATCACCGCCGACCGGCGGCTGCAGGTTTTGCTGGTGGCGTTTTGTTTTGGTGCGTTCATTGAAGGCGCGGCGGGATTTGGTGCGCCGGTGGCGATTGCGGGGGCGTTCATGATTGGGCTGGGGTTCAGGCCCTTTCACGCGGCTGCCTTGAATTTGATTGCGAACACGGCGCCGGTGGCCTATGGCGCGATCGGGACGCCGGTTCATAGCCTCGCGGCTGTGGCGGGACTGCCGGAATCCGATATCAGCGCGATGATTGGACGGATTCTTCCGTTCACTGCGGTGATCGTTCCTTTCTGGCTGGTGCGGACCATGGTCGGTTGGAGAGAAACCTTTGAAGTATTGCCCGCGATTCTTGTGATTGGGCTTTCATTCGCGCTAACGCAGTTTTTCTGGTCGAATTACGTGGACAGCAATCTTGTCGACATCATGGGAGGTGTAGTTTCGATTGTCGCGGCTTTGATTTTCCTAAGATTCTGGAAGCCGAAGAAGATTTGGCGATTCGATTATGACGATAAGCCGGTTGCGGTCCTGGCCCAGACGGGAGAGGTCGCTGACCAGATGGGCGGAGAATGGGCGGCCGAGAAATTTGACGGATATGTAAAGCCGCGCAGTTATACCGCGGGACAAGTTTTGAAGGCGTGGATGCCGTTTGCGATTCTCTCGCTGTTTGTGCTGCTTTGGGGATTGCCTAAGATAAAACTCGCGATGAATCAGGCGACCACGCCGGCTTTCAAAGTAATGCTTCCGGATGGCAAGGTGCGGCCTGGTCCGGCGGGATGGGATGTGCCTCTGCTGCACAACGCGATTTCGCGCGCGGCTCCGATTGTTACCAAGCCCACCCCAGAGACGGCACGATACGATCTCAACTGGCTCTCGGCGACCGGGACGGGATGTTTCTTTGCTGCGATCGTTTCCGGATTGCTGCTCGGACAGGGTCCGGTGCAACTAATGAAGATCTTCTGGAAGACGCTGGTGCGGATGCGGCTTGCAATGATTGCGATCTCGTTCATGCTGGGGCTGGGTTATGTGACGCGATATTCGGGGTTGGACGCAGTGCTGGGCCTGGCGTTCACGCGCACGGGATGGCTGTATCCATTCTTCGGAACGTTTCTGGGGTGGTTGGGAGTTGCTCTTACCGGGAGCGATACATCGTCAAACGTGCTCTTTGGGAGCTTGCAGCGAATTACTTCTCAACAGCTGGGCATTGATCCGGTGCTGATGTGCGCGGCCAATAGCGCGGGAGGAGTGATGGGGAAGATGGTGGATGCGCAGTCGATCACGATTGCCACGGCTGCTACTGAACAGGTCGGGAATGAAGGGATTATTTT
>Ga0070762_10001259_pt1 | contig 11542 bp, 15 predicted proteins | sample HubBroMetageREF2_FD_66726 | JGI IMG/M metagenome (GOLD analysis project Ga0070762, IMG submission 66726) | Reference soil microbial communities from the Hubbard Brook experimental Forest, New Hampshire, USA - Hubbard Brook CCASE Soil... | ecosystem: Environmental > Terrestrial > Soil >... | reverse complement strand
GGCTGTCGAATTGATTTTCGCGCCGGGGTTTTCGACCACTTCAGAGATATCCGACATCTCCGGTCGTGGGATCGGAATGGATGTGGTGCGCTCGACGATCGAACAGATCGGGGGCAAGGTGTCGCTGCAAAGCAAATCCGGTATCGGCACGACGGTCCAAATCGATCTGCCGACGACCATCGCCATGTCCCGCATCATGGTAGTGGAGACCGGGGGCCAATTCTTCGGGATCTCCATGGACGCGATCTCGGAGACGGTGAGAGTCACGCCTGACCGCATCAGCCAGATAAAGAATAATAACGGCTTCGTTTTCCGTGACCGCGTCGTGCCGATCGTAGCGCTTGCCGAAATCATGAAGCTGCCCACAAAAACGAAGGACACCACGGTCGCGAAGCTTCTGGTTGTGATGGAGGCTGCAGGCAAGATTGCGGCGTTGGAAATTGACGCCATCCATGATCGTCTCGACGTGGTGCTCAAGCCGATGCAGGGGCTGCTCGCAGGAGCACGGGGCTATGCGGGCACGACCCTGCTTGGCAGCGGGCAGGTTCTGCTCGTCTTGGATATCAAGGAGTTGTTGCCGTGACCGTTCGCAGCACCGACAACGGCACGCTTGTCCTAGAGGGCGTATGCCCGGTCGAGGATGCCGAAGTCCTTTTGCAGTTGTTGCAAACGATGCCTACTGCAGCGCTGGATTGGACACCGTGTCGGCAACTCCATACCGCTGTCCTACAGGTCGTCTTGGCTTCAGGTCTAGTTCCGCTCGGCCCGTGCGGAGACGCCCTGGTAGAGCAGTGGCTCGCGCGGGAGCCTTCGGAGGCAGACGACTAAAGGTCGATAAGCCGGTTCCTCGATGGAACGAGTAGCGCCGTCAACCATTTACCCTGTCCCGACTAGGCGTTAGAGGTACGAATGTCAGCCTTCAACCGATAGCCGCCGGACGGTGGCTAGCCGCCCAGCCGTGAGAAAACTCAATGCAATACAAAGTCTTGGTCGTCGATGACAGTAAGCTCGCTCGCATGGTGATGGCGAGTGCGCTTCGGCGTGTCCGGCCCGAATGGACGTTGGTGGAAACCGCGAACGCCGACGAGGCGCTGGCGGCTGTGTCAGCAACTAAAATCGACATCGCTTTGGTTGATTTCAATATGCCGGATACTGACGGATTGGAGTTGGTGGCGAGAATCCACAAGGCCCATCCGGACATGCCCGTCGCAGTCGTTTCTGCGAATGTGCAGGACGAGATCATAGGCCGGGCGCGAGAGCTAAATGCCGGCTTTATTCCCAAGCCGCTGACTGATGACGCCCTTGCCGCATTTCTTTCCGGCGCCGCACTTCGTCTGAAGAAAGTGCCTACATGAGGTCGAATGCAACCGACCTAACCGAAATCGAGCAGGACGCACTCGCCGAGATTGCCAACATGGGCGTCAGCCGAGCTGCCAACAGTCTGCGTCAAATGGTCGGTGAGCAAGTATTCTTGTCGGTTCCCACGGTTGAGATTGTAACCCGTCAGGCAGCGTCGAAACTTGTAGAGCGCAATAACTCGAAGCGACTGGTCGCCGTGCAGCAAACTTTCGAAGGGCCCTTCTGTGGCAAGGCGCTTTTGATCTTTCCTGAAGCCCAAAGCCTCGAGCTGGTGCGATCTATTGTCGGCTATGAGCATTCCTTGGAGGACGTCATCGATCTGGAGCAGGAAGCTCTTGCCGAAACGGGCAACATCATCTTGAACGGCTGCCTTGCGACCATTGCGAACATGTTGCACCGAACGATGCGGATGTCGCTTCCGTCTATCGTTCGCGGCGACGGCGCAACCTTGTTTGGGAATGGTGCTTCAGGAGAACAATACGTTCTCTTTCTCTATATCGATTTTAACATCAAGAAGCGCGATGTTGGGGGTTTTATCGCCCTGCTGATGGATCTGCCATCTATCGCGGCACTAAAAGAAATCGTCAACGATTACGTCAACGACATCCAAAGGCATTTGCCCAGTCATGTTGGATAAAGCGACCGATTTATTGGTCGGTCCGGTGTTTGATGCGGTCGACATCGGCTTGGTTGTGCTCGACAGCCAGCAATGCATCATCGGCTGGAACGAGTGGATAGCCCGCGTTTCTCGGCGTCCCGCCGAAGACGTATTGGGAAAAAATCTATGCGACGTATTTCCCGATCTGCGCAACACCCGTCTGCCTGCTGTTATCGAGGATGCATTTCAGGCCGGCAGTTCGAGTATTTTGACACACACCTTGAATACCTTGCTTCCGTTGCAAGGCGACGGTGGAGAGCGACTACTCCATAATATCGTTGTGCGTCCGGTTTTCTCTGCACCTGCGAAATATTGCTTACTGCAGATTACCGATGTCACCGTGGCGGTAATCCGGGAGCGGCTTTTACGTGAACGACAAAATGCGCGCTATTACGCGATTGTGGATTCCGCGCCGGACGCAATCATCACCATCGACGATAGTCGGAAGATCCGATGGGTCAACGGCGCGGTCGACGACGTCTTGGGTTACAGTCACTCCGAACTGCTCGAGCAGAAGATCGATATCCTATTGGAGCCGGAAAACGTTCTTTTGCCGATTTTGGCGAAGACTAACGGCCGTGAGGAGACGCGGACGGCGGTATCGGTTGTCGGTCGATACCGGGACGGAAAAACCGGTCATTTTGACGTCTCCATCGGCCATTGGCGTGCCGACCGGCGTGATTTCGTGACGACGATTTGGCGCGATGTAACCGAGCGAGTGATCGCCGATGCAGCGCTACGCGATGCGCGCGACGCGCTTCAGCAAACCAATGAAGAACTGGAATCTCGTGTCGAACAGCGTACTCGCGAGCGCGAGACAGCGCTCCGGCAGCTGCACGAATCTCAAAAGATGGAAAGCATAGGACAGTTGACCGGTGGCGTAGCCCACGACTTCAATAATTTGCTGGCAGTCATCTTGGGTAGTCTTGGACTGCTTAAAAAAGCTGTCCCGCATGATCCGCGGGTGTCTCGATTCCTCGATCGAGCGATTCAGGGCGCAGAGCGTGGCGCAACGTTGACGACGCGGCTGCTGGCCTTCGCGAGGCGGCAGGAATTAAAGGTCGAGCTTGTCACTCTGCAGAAGCTAATTCCGGAGATGCTTGATTTTTTGCGGCATTCGGTGGGTCCGAACATCGATATTCATACCAATATCTCGCCGGACATCAATGCGATCGAGGTCGACGCAAACCAGCTTGAGTTGGCTTTGATCAATCTCGCCGTGAATGCGCGAGATGCCATGCCGGAAGGCGGATCTCTGACGATCACTTGTCACAACGAGGATGACGGGAAGAGAATCGGAACAGCGCGGGATGGTTTTGTCTGTATCTCCGTTACAGATACTGGCGAGGGAATGAATGAAGAAACTCTGGCCCACGCTCAGGAGCCGTTCTTTACCACCAAGGGTGTTGGAAAAGGCACCGGGCTCGGTCTTTCGATGGTGCACGGATTCATCGCGCAATCCGGTGGGATGATGCGGTTAAAAAGTGAGCTGGGTAAGGGAACTACGGTCACGCTTCGCCTGCCGCGCGCCAGAGAAAATCCAAAGGCCCCCATAGCGAACATCGAGCTATCGCAGCTAGCCAAGCCGAAAAATTTGCGCGTTTTGCTCGTAGACGACGACATATTGGTAAGCATGGGCGCCGCCGACATGCTGCTTGACCTCGGGCACAGCGTTACCGAGGCCCAATCGGGGAGCCACGCCTTAAGGCTCTTAGAATCTGATACACCATTCGACGTTGTGGTCACTGACTATGCTATGCCCGGGATGAATGGGTTTGAGCTGGCTCAACGAATTAAGGAAAGAAATTCGAGACTGCCGGTCATCTTGGCGACGGGATACGCCGAATTGCCGGCCAACAGATCGATCGAATTCGAGCGTCTGTCTAAGCCATACACGGCGAAGGACTTGGCGGCAGCCCTTGAAAAAGCTGCAAACTCTTAAGTCTATACCCCGGCATTCGGAGGCCATTTAAACGGATCATCAAGCTATTGCCCTTTGGCAACAAAGAATCTCGTGTCCCTATTCTGCTCGGAAAAGGATCTATGTCTTGAGCGAATCCAAACATCGTCAAATCTCGGTGCTGCTGGTCGAGGACGAAACACTCATCAGAATGATGATGGTCGACATGGTCGAGGAATTGGGTCACATCGTCGCCGCTGAAGCGTCCAACATCCAAGAAGCTTCGGCGTTAGCGCAGACGGCAAATTTCGAAATTGCGGTTCTAGATGTCAATGTAGGTGGCGAGAGGATTGACCCCGTGGCAGAAATTATAGCTAGCCGCGGTCTTCCGTTCATCTTTGCTAGCGGTTATGGGGCCATAGGGGCTCCCGAGAAATTCCGTCATCACCTCATTTTGCAAAAGCCATTCCATTTGGAGCGGCTGGGCATAGCTATTGAGGAAACGATCACGGAAAGTGAACGGCACCGCTAAGCCGATTGTCAGTCACAGTATTGCAGATAAAGCGGTCTTCTGTCGCCAACTTCTTTACGCGCGGAAAAATACGTACCAAACCACGCCCAGAATCAAGATAGCCAATCCCGTCGAAATGGCCATAAGTAAGAGTATCGACGGTCCAGGATTGGCTTGCCGCGCTTCTGTAGGTGTCTCGATAATCACACCGTGTTTTTTGACGACCAGTTTCGTGCCCCGGGATCGCTCGGGTTAAATCTTTGGAGCGCAATAGGCGCGATCGAATACCGAAGTGAGTTCGATGTCTACGGTCGACGTTTCCGCCGGAGTGTTTTCGACTGCATTGCGCAAGGCTTCATTGTTAGCGTCTAAGCCGTCCGGCGTTTCGTTCGCGCCGTTGCCTGCGTCGTTGCGACGCGGGGGGATTTGCCTGCCGGCGCCTAGATCTGTCGTCGCTTTTTTGTCGTCCATGTAAAAAACCTCCTGATACGTGACGCCGCCCCGCCACGATTGTTCCTGTGCTTTTGGGGGCCCGCGCGGTAGCTGCTTAGTGCGTCGTCAATTGGGGGCCTTCGTTGTGTAACGAAGGCCTCGATGGCGATGGTCTAGCGTTCGGAGGGATACAAATGGTTTGCGGTCAGTCTTGTGCCGATGGGAACAATAAACGCCGAGTGCAAATCGAGGAACGAAGCCGGCTATCGTCGGTTCACTCCATTGCTGCAACATTTCCTAGGATCTCCCGGATTTCGTGCACGCACCCCATGAGGTATGAGCATGACCGCAGCCAGATCCATTACGCGCCTTCGCCAATCTCTTCCCGGCCAACACCCTAACCCAAAGGCGACCTCTTTTGCGGGGGCTGCGGCGGTCACGGTAGGAGCACTGGCTGCACTTGCTCTGGTCAACCGTTATTTCGCGAAGAAAGCGGTGCATGATAATCCGCCCGCCGGCCGCTTCCTCGACCTCAACGGCGTTCGGATTCACTACGTCGAGCGGGGTTCTGGCGAACCTCTGGTTCTTCTTCACGGTAACGGCAGCATGATCCAGGATTTCGAGTCGAGCGGTTTGATCGATCTCGCTGCCAAAAGTTACAGGGTTATCGTTTTCGATCGTCCCGGCTTTGGCCACAGTGATCGCCCGCGTAACGTCGTTTGGACGCCGGATTCGCAGGCCGAATTGTTCAAAGAGGCTCTTGCACGTCTGAGGATCTCAAATGCTATCATTCTCGGCCACTCATGGGGCGCATCGATTGCAGTTGCGTTAGCCCTCAAGTATCCCGGCTTGGTTCGAGGGCTGGTTCTTGCGTCAGGATATTACTATCCGACACTTCGGCCAGACGTCGTTGCGCTGGCCGTGCCGGCGCTGCCGGTCTTTGGTGACATATTGAGCCATACGTTATCGCCTTTGCTCAGCCGTGCGGCATGGCCGCTGATGTTGGTGAAGATCTTTGGTCCCCACGCCGTGCCAAAAAAGTTCGGAGCGTTTCCGAAGGAAATGGCCCTGCGACCTTCCCAGATAAGGGCATCTGCCGCAGAATCCGCGATGATGATCCCGGACGCCTTTAAATTCCGCCGTCAGTATACGGACTTGAAGATGCCGGTCGTTATCATTGCTGGCGACCAAGACGGGTTGATTGACATCGACACCCAGTCGGCCCGGCTGCATTCCGACATCTCACAGAGTCGGTTTCATCGCCTTCCAGGACACGGGCACATGATCCAGCAGACTGCCACAGATCAAGTGATGTCGGCGATAAGCGAAGTAACGGCGGGCTCGGCTAAACTGTCGGCCGCCGAATAGTCGGAGGGCCTAACGTCTCGGGATTGCTTTATGAGGTGATGCAAGACTCCTATTCCTATTTGGAGGTTTTAGGACGTTGTAGCGACGAGGGCTGATCGTCACGGGCAGACTAGCAATGGTTCCCCGATATGAAAGAGGCCGCCAATTGAGGCGGCCTTACTTCGTCAGTTCGCGGACTTCGCCGGGTTTGAGATTTGGAATTGCCTCTTGCTCTGGCGTTAGACGTCCGTCTGCGATTGTGGCGGTCCAGCCTACAGGTACAGCACAGAGAACCAGAGTTACGGCTTGATCCGGTTTAGCTGCTGCGGCCCAAAGCAGCTTTTTCGGAATGCCCGCCAGGCGGGCAGCAATCTCTTCCATCAGGGCATCGCCAAGGAAACGGACGATCCCGCCGTCGTCGCCGAGACGATGTCCAAGCCGGGCGTGGTGCTCGTCCGCAAGTTCCACAGCCACACTAGGTTCCTTGAGGCGATGCAGTTCGGACGATCGTGACGATGACACGTCGCCTTCGGAGATGTCGCATTCAGAGCGCCGTCATAAAGCTTTCGCATCGACCCGGTATCGGCCCGCCAGCGTTGGCGACCCAAAGTCCGAACGATCCATCTAGCGTTTCGGTCGAGGTGGCCTGCCAAAAAAAGTTTGCGGCCCTTTGAATGAAAAAAATGGATTTTTCAGTAGTTCTGGACGAAATGGCATCCAAAAAGACGGGTGAAGGGAACGAGCGTCGACGGTCGAGAGGTGAGCATAGATCGACCGTCGGCACTCTGCTTCCTATCGGCCTACTCGGTATTCTGCTCAACCGCGGCTGGCATCTTCGCAACCGACATCAAACTTCGCGCAATCTGATTCAGTAACTGGTCAGCGTTTTCTTCCTCTGCCAGTGATTTTGAGAGCAAAGCTACGATGGCCGTGTGCCGGGCTTGCTGCGCGAGATTTTTGGCTGTGGTGTAACCCGAGATTTCGTAATGTTCGACGCGTTGCGCCGCGCCAACCAGCGCGAGGTCGGCGAAGGCATCTTCCTTTTCCTCGCCTTCCTTCATAACTTCCTGACCCTCCTCGACAAGGCCCATCATGCCTTTGCAAGGCTTGGCACGCGCTGCTTCACCGAGTAGCGAAAAGCACTCGTTGAGCCTTTCGATTTGCTGCTCAGTTTCTAGAAGATGCTCTTCAAAGCACTCCCGCAAGCGGTCAAAACGCGCCGCCTTTGCCATCTTTGGAAGGGCCTTGGTCAACTGCTTCTCGGCATGGAGAATATCCTTCAGTTCGTCGACGAGAAGTTCGTTGATGCCGTCCGTAGAGAAGGATGGCGCGCTTTCTGTCTTGATTGTCGCATTCGGATCCGAGCCGTTAGGTGACAAGGCAGGTGATTTCATGAACTCCCAATCACCGCCTTCATTCCAGGGCCCCCTAGTGTCGATTTCACCTTCGTCGCCCGCGCCCGTGGAGTCGTTGAAGAATTGATCTACGAGACCCGGCGTTGGAGCGAGCTTTCCGATTGAAAACGCGGGCTTCTTCATGCTCTCGAGCGCGGCGGAAAAAGCCTTCATGTGCGTGATCTCACGCGTCATAAGAAACTGCAGCGCGTCCTTGCTGCCAGCATCGTCGCAAAAATTGATGAGCCGCTCATAAACGATTTTGGCGCGTGCCTCAGCTGCAATATTGCTGCGAAGATCAACATCCAGCTCTCCCGTTATTTTCAGGTAATCGGCGGTCCAAGGATTGCCCTGCGAGTTGAAGAGATTGACACCGCCGCCGCCTGCGATCGCGATAAGCGGGTCGGCCTCAGCCTTCTCGCGATCGAACTTCATCGGTTTGAGGTGCATGCGGGCGAGGCAGCCAACGATTTCGAGATGGCTCAGCTCTTCGGTCCCGATGTCCATCAGAAGATCTTTGCGGTCGGGATCCTCGCAATTCAGGCCTTGGATCGAGTACTGCATGGCTGCGGCCAGCTCTCCGTTCGCTCCGCCGAATTGTTCAAGAAGCATGTTCCCAAAACGCGGATTGGGTTCGGCGACGCGAACGGTGTACATAAGCTTTTTGACGTGATGATACATAGAGTGCCTCAGAGAGTTGCGGGGGAACGTTGACTACCAAGTCCCCTTGGTCAGCTACGTTCCTAATCCATTCTGAGGGACATACGTCAGAGGTTGTTCGCAGCCGTCCCCTCTGTTGGGGATTAAGTTCCTCAGTGAACGCCGGGTGAGCCCGTCCGCAAGGTATGGGATGTGTCAGGAGCGTCTTAATTCGAAACACCAACCTTTATTAGGCACTCCACTGCCAGCCGATCTATTGGTTAGGCATCGCCGCTGCATCGGCCCATGTGGCGTCCCGATAGCAGGCGTTTTTACTAATAGCAGCCGGTTTGTCCTTGAACGAACCGGACAGGAACGAGTTATCCCGCAATTAGGCGACACTTGCTCCTTCGGCGATCTCTCGAAACAACGATGTGCCTATGACGTCAGTTGAGCAGCCCGTAAGAAGAACGGCCCACATGGAAGAATGGTGGAGCATTCTAGCTGCTCTTGCCGGCGCCGTAGCAACTACGTTTTTTCTGTGGAACGAGCTAGGTTTTCAGCCTTCCAGTGATCTAGCCTGGGTTGTTCCGGGTTGGTTGGCGTTGGCATACGTTCTCATCCAGATGGCGTGTTTGCTAACCTCGGCCACTCAGATACGGGCTCTTGGGGTGGTGGACACAATCGTGGCGATTGTTCCTGTGGTCGCTGCCATTGTGACAGGCGTCGAATGGGGGCTCGGTCGGCTCGCATTGTCGCCGTTTCAAATCAATGTTTTGATGACGATGTTGGTAGCCAGCATCGGCGAATTTTTACTTACGATGTGGACGCGCTTCTCGCTCAATCACCGGACAATCAGTGTCGAATAAGCGGTGATATCAGAGGGGGCCGTTCAGTCTGCGCGTTTCAAACCAGGCGAAGGATGACGAATGAAAGAGGCCGCCCACTGGGGCGAGGCGCTACTCTTGCTCAGGATGCAGGGCGCGTTTCTCTGCTTCGTGTTGCTGGATCAATTCGTTGATGCCTTTAGCGGTGCGCTCGTCATTTACGTATGTCGCGAGCCACCTGTAGTGATCAATCTTCTTGTCGATCTCAATGCACTGTTCGCACATCCCAGTTCCCGCATTCGCGCGTCTATGACTAACTATGAGTAAGACGCAGAAGGGGCGGCTTTGTTCATCTTCGTTTCGGTTCACTTGGTAACGCGAGCCGGGACAAAAGGGGTCAATCCCCAAAACCAAAAGCGACCACTAAGGATAAAAAGGGATGGAAAGGGGCCAGTACCCACCGCCGGGTGCTGGGAGGGGAATTCGGACACTTAAAAGAACAGCGCCCCCAAGCTTGAAACGATGCTCGGATGCGCTGCTTTTGGAAAGCTGAGACAGCTAATCCCCAGCCCACAATAGGTACGGATGAAACGCGAAAAGGTTCACACTCAACAAAGGCAGATTAGGACACTAAGGCTGGCGGAGATTTTAGGGTGGAATTATTCGGAAGATGCTATTCTAGGTTGCCCGCGATCCGCTAAGCCCCTTACAACCCGCTCGCGGGTAACGGCCCCGGTTCTAGACCGCCGGGGCCGTTTTATTTGACACTCGGGAAGGCAGATTAGGGCACTAGATGCCCTTGAACGACAAGGTTGGTCCAAGCTCGTTGCCTTCGGCGGTGTGATTGTAGACGACGTCCAGGATTACTTCGAGACCGGTGCTGTGAAGCTTCGAAACCATCTCCTTGAATTCACGAAGGCTGTTGGCAACGTCGGCCGCGCAGCGCGGGTCGGGCGCGAAGAAGCCGATGGTGTTATAGCCCCAGTAGTTCGTTAATTTCTTTTCAAGCAGATTGCTGTCGTTCGGAAGTGCGGCTGGTTGTGACTTAGGTCTGAAATGCGCCTGATAGCGGACGTCAATACGTCCGCTGAACTCCGTCTCGCAGATCATAAGGTGAAACCACCAAACCCTTTAGCGCTCGCCCGAGTACGACCGTTTGACTTTGCTACCGTTTGACCTGAATGCCCCAGCTATGGACCGGCCACGATCCGTCTGCCTCGTCTTCCAGTGTAAAATGCAAATCCTTCTGCTGCTTGGCATCTAGCATTCTGTGCATGTCGGAAAATTGTTCGCGAGTGACCCTGAGGGACAGGTTGAGTGAAAGAAGACGTTGAGAGCTAAGAAGTCGTCCAGCATCTGACCACTCCGGCTTCATGGGGGTTGGAGCAAAGATCATGATAACGCCCGGCACGCAAATCGCGCCTCCGGTGAGGTAAGGACAGCCGGCATAACGATGTAGCTGAATTCGACGGACCGCCGTGGGGGACCGTCCTGCACGGCCTGTCCCAAGCTAATAGTATAACCGCCCAGGTTTCACCTTGCCAGTTGCCGGCTTTGATTTCGGGCGGCTTCACAAGCGTTCTTTTACGGCTTCACAAGCGTTCTTTTTTGTTTTGCGGACCGCACGAACCCTCCTGAACATCACTGCCGTGGAGGAGTAAGTGACAAGGTAAACCGTCGAACGTCACGACACCAAAATCGTGGCTGCGAAATAACCTTGTGGGTGTGCCGACGTCCAAGATGACTTCTGCGGCAAGGAAGCGCGACGGACGTCGAGCGCGGACATATCGTTTGATTGCAAACATTGTTCCTACTCGCTGAATGGAACCAATTTCCCGCCACTCGATCTGGTCCAGCCGACGAGCGGGCGCTGCAAAAATGTCGCATAGCCCGACAATAGTCTCCCTTCACGTCGGAGCCCGGAGTTTATTGACCACTGTGGCCGGTCGATCCTCTATGGATCGCATGACGGAAGGTATTGAACCCATGGTCATCGAAACGCTTCTGTTTGTCCTGTTCGTCGTCCTCGTTGGTGCCGCCGTCGTGAAAGCCTACGAGTGGCACCAGGATGTTCTGGACGGCCCGTACATGAAGGCGCTTCGATAAAAAACAGAGGCCCCGATGACAGCCATCAGCTTCACCCTTGGATCGCGCCAAATCCCAGCCGCCATAACGGCTTGGCATTTATGCACGGTCATCATCCCGAGACGCACAATTACCGGTCGGCTTGTGCGCGGACAGGTCTGGCGGCGTCACGACGGCCGTCACTGGTTATATAAAAAATTCATCGCTTAGGGTTGGCGTCGCGAACGCGTGGTGGAGTCTTCGATGACGAAAACCGCCGAACGCACGACGATGGCAGCGGAGCCCTCGGTAAAAATTCCCGCCTACTTCGGCGGTTGCAATTCGCCTTTGAGCCAGCCCATCGCTTCGCTTGTCCCGAGAGGATCAGGCCGGTCGCACTGCTCGCATCGC
>Ga0070762_10001258_pt1 | contig 11543 bp, 11 predicted proteins | sample HubBroMetageREF2_FD_66726 | JGI IMG/M metagenome (GOLD analysis project Ga0070762, IMG submission 66726) | Reference soil microbial communities from the Hubbard Brook experimental Forest, New Hampshire, USA - Hubbard Brook CCASE Soil... | ecosystem: Environmental > Terrestrial > Soil >... | reverse complement strand
CGGCTCATCGGGCGGCTCAGGCTCGCAGAATCCGCCACAGATCGCGGGCTCCTGGGAATTTCTTGCGACCTCGAGCCAGTCGCCCGGCTATGCCACCTTGATCGAAACCAACCTTCAGCAAAGCGGAGGGAATCTTTCGGCTGCGGGGACAGCGCAAATTGTCGCGCTCGGCAAACAACCGTCCGGCGCCATAACGATAGGTGGCAACTGCCCCGGCAATGATGTGGACAGCGCCAGTGGAACCATATCGTCCAGTAAAGCGATAACCCTAACCCTGAATGAGGGAGGTAACGTATTCGACGCTACGGGAAATTACGCCGCCTCCTCTCCTCCAACCATGACCGGCACTTACAATTCGACAAGCAGCGCCTGTCCTGATTCGGGAACCTTCACCGGGTACATAGCTGCACCGCTGAGTGGAGCATACGCGGGATTAATGTTGCTCCCAGACGGCAGTACCGATAATGCGGTGGCGACGCTTTCAGAGGCTTCGTCCGCTTCATTATCAATTAACTTCGTTGTCTCTGGCTTCGACAATGGATCCTTCACTCTTACAGGTTTTGTCGTCGCGAATACGTTCGCGGTGCAAGGGGAAATCTTCGGGTTCCCAGTGATGATTGCGGGATACTACAACCCCACTGCAAAGACCGTTGAACTAGCTGCGTATGCGAATGGTGTCTACACCCCGGTAGCAGATCTCAGTTACCAGTAAAGGGTGTAAGGGTCCGAGGCGGAGATGTACCCCGCTCAAGCTTCGCTTGGGCGGGGGTGTTCAATCATCACGGAATCTTTCGCCATTGACACCTAATCCGAGCGTGGCTCCTTGCATCGCCACCCGCGTGCGATTTGATCCGCGAGCTGTGGCACAATGGTTGGAATCGTTACTGGAACGGAGCGCTAGAAAGGAAAGATTGTGAATAACACCGGTTTCCGCATTCGTCCCGACAAGCAGAGCCCGCCCAAGCAGAGCTTGAATGGGACGACGTGAAGTCTAGATTAGAGGTTTGAGTTGGGCCAGCCCCCTAGTTAGTTTTCGTGAGATTTGTAGATGCGCAGCTTGACACCACTCTCTTCCTGAATGACAATTGTCGCGCTCGAAGGTGCGATGTTGCACTGATCGCACGGCTCGCAGTCGGGCAAGACCCCGGGAGCATTCCACGGTGGTCCCATTAATTCCATCGAGGAGGCTCCATGTCACACAAATCCTTCGCTCACGTCTGCAATCTCAACGTTGTTTTTCTGTTCATCGCAGCTTTCACGCTCGTGACCGCTCTTGCGGCCTCGGCTCAGGAGACGGGCTCAGCTCCGGACTACAACCGGCCGTGGCAACATTTTGCCCAGTCGGGGCTCAGCGCGCCGCAGAGTGACGAAACACTTTCCCAACCTCCAGCCTTAGGGCCGGTGAATTTTCAGAAAGCCGTGCCTTATAAGACGAGTGGATATAACCCTTACTCGGTCGCGATTGCAGACGTGAATGGCGACGGAAAGCCCGACCTGATTGTCGCGAACGAGCAGCAGAGCAAGACCGATCTTGCCGGTTCGATAAGTGTCATGCTCGGGAGGGGCGATGGAACGTTTCGTCCGGCAGTGAATTACAGCTCCGGTGGAGACAGCGCTTATTCCATCAGCGTCGCCGACGTTAACGGCGACGGGAAGCTGGACTTGGTGGTGGCGAATGGTTGTCTTGGAAGCGATTGTTCGACGGGGAGCGTGGGAGTGCTGTTGGGAAAAGGCGACGGAACTTTCAAGAAGGTGGTGACTTATAGATCGGGCGCGGCATCAGTTTTCGGAGCGCACGTGGCGGTCGGTGATTTGAATGGCGATGGCAAGCTCGATCTCGCGGTCGCAAACACCGGATCGGGGTGTGGTAGTGGATGTCCAGAAGGCTTGATCGGCATTTTGTTGGGGAACGGCGACGGGACGTTCAAGAAAGCAAAGACCTACGCCACCGGTGGATTCGATGCCATCGGTTGGGTCGAGATCGCGGACGTAAATGGCGACAAGAAGCCCGATCTGGTGGTGGCGAATTACTGCGACACAGAATGCAGTTATCCACCGGTGCAGGGATCGGTTGGCGTACTGCTCGGGAACGGCAACGGAACATTCAAGGCGGTTAAAACCTATCCGTCAGGCGGAGACGGCGCCATTTCCGTAGCCGTAGCGGATTTGAATAAAGACGGCAAGCCAGACATTCTCGTTGCGAATTGCGGGCCTGAGGCGTGCGGCCCTGGCTCTCCCGGGGGCAACGTTGGAGTATTGATGGGGAATGGCAATGGCACCTTTAAACCCGTGGTGAATTACCCGGCGGCGAATTCGCCGTTCGACGTGGTTGCGGCCGATGTCAACGGAGACGGGAAGCTCGACATTGTAGTGTCAAATTGGGGCACGCCGAACGCGGGCACGAATGATGGTGCCGTTACGATTCTGGCGGGCAAGGGAAACGGCACGTTCCGACCGGCACAAACCTTCCCATCCGGCGGAGCCGAAGCGCCGGCGGTCGCGGTTGCGGATGTCAACAAAGATGGTCTTCCGGACATCGTGCTGGCATGCGTGGCGGACAGTTTGAACCAAAGTTCGACGGGCGCGGTCACAGTGCTGATTAATAAAACCAAGACTGCACCTCGCTGAGGGGACTGGTGCAACCTAGACCTCCTTCACAAGCCGAGAAGATGGCGAATTGAACCAAACCCAATTCCCAGCAGGATCAGGGGAATGATCTTGAGTTTGAATCTGTGGAGCAGGAGAAGCGAGAGCGTCACCCAGACCAGTGAGATTATATTGAGTTGCCTCGGATCCACGACCCCTGACGGAAAGATTACGGCTTTCCCTAGAAAGAGCGTCAGGTCAAGAATCGCGCCCACCACAACGGCGGGGATCAGCCCCAGGACAGCATCAACCATGGGCTTGTTCTGGGTTTGCCAGCACGACTCCAAAAACAATGACGCCGAGCATAACCACAAGCAGCGACACGTCAAAGAAGAACATCGCCGCGAACGTAGCCGCTGCCACAGCACCCTGCAGCGGCCCCCGCAGCGCTCTTCTGGCAAGTCTCAGCAGAGCGACTATCACCAGAGCGATGACGGCGGGTTTTAGGCCATCGAACATCGCAGCAATCCACGGCAAAGTGCCGAATCTGACATCGATCACGCTGAGTGCCAGCAGAACAAACATCGAAGGCAGCACGAAGAGCGCTCCGGCAACAATGCCGCCCCGCTTGCCATGCAGCTTCCATCCGATATAGATCGCAAGCTGCTGCGCTTCAGGCCCAGGAAGGATCATGCAATGGCTCAGCGCATGCAGGAATCTCTCATTGCTGATCCACCGTTTCTTCTCGACCAACTCGTCATGCATGATGGCGATGTGAGCGGCTGTACCGCCGAAGCTGATCCATCCCAGCTTGAACCAGAAACGTAGCGCCGCTCTGAAGCAAGGTCGCTGCGGCGCAGGGAACCGTTCCTCCCCAGGCATTCCAGGTCGCGAGAGCGAGACGCCGATAAAAGAATTTCCAGAATTTGTAACCATCAAGACATTATAACATCATAATAAGTATGTCTCGGCTCTTCAAGGTTCGCTCGGTTTGCTTCGAGCGTTTCATGGCTTCGACAACGCTTAACAAAGAAGGAGCTTTACGAATATGAACGTACTTCACCAATCATCGGACCGAGAAGGGACCCGCTTTGAATTCTTAAAACGATTCTCCGTCGCGCATTGGGCTCCTATCCCACTACGGCTGATTGTTGGCTATGGTTTTATGGAGCATGGCTTCGCGAAACTGTCCAAGGGGCCTGAAGTCTTCGCGGGCATCCTGCACGTTATCGGCGTGCCCGCGCCTCATCTCATGGCGTGGCTTACCATTCTGACCGAACTCATTGGCGGCCTCGCAGTCTTGCTCGGAGCTTTCGTTTCCCTTGTGAGTCTACCGATGGCTGCACTTCTCTTCGTGGCGATCCTGACCGTCCATCTACCCTATGGGTTCAGCTCAATCAAGCTGATTAGCGTAACGGCCGGACGCGCCCAGTTCGGCCCGCCGGGCTATGAGGTCGACCTGCTCTATCTTGCTTGCCTGGCGGCGCTTGTATTCGGTGGTTCTGGGCCGATGGCGATCGACGAATATCTCAGAAACAAGTGGCAGCCGGGCCTTCGGTAGGACATACCGTCGCGAGTTGCGTCAATGAGAAACCCTTCGGACTAGACGTGTCACGAACCGGACGAGATCTCCCCGGTAGTACAGCCTCTCGTAGTCGACTGGACGGCTGCCCGTCGAATAGGAGGTTCGTTCAATGCGAAAGATCGGGCTCCGTGGTTTCACTTTTAGCGCCGCGGCGACCTCGGCCTCAGCTGCCACGGCGTCTAACTTGTACTCGGCCTCTATCAGCGGAACATTGTACTTGCGTTCGAGGAGGGAAAAGATCGGCTCGACCTTCAGGTTGTTGCTCATGACCTTCTTACCGATCTCCAAGGGCAGGTAGGTCTCGTCGAAGGAGAGTGGAATGCCATCCGCCAGGCGCACCCGACGAATTCTGACGACGCGCTCGCCCTTTGTCAGCGCCAGTTGACTCGCTACGGTCGCATCCGCAGTCACAATTTCTTTACCGATTACGCGGGCCGTCGGCTTGCGGCCAACTGCGTGCATATCCTCCACAAATCCGCTCAGTTCTGTAAGCTCCTGTGTGATCTTTGGCGCAGCGACGAATGTGCCCTTGCCGCGACGAATCTCGACAATGCCACGGCCGACAAGGTTTTGAATAGCCCGGCGAACGGTAATGCGGCTGACTCCGAATCGTGCGATGAGGCTATCTTCGGTCGGCAGTTGGTCGCCGACTTTCAAGTCTCCATCGGCGATCTCGCTGGCGAGCACCGTTTCGACGCGTGAATAGAGATGGGATTCATGCCCGACCGACATGAAGACATTGTAATGTCCTATTGTTACGAAGCCCAGACGCCGGGTTGCGGCTTCTGAGCGCCGCAATGCGGGCAGCTGCATTCCTCGACCTTCGGTGACACCGGCCAAACTTCGCTACTCTACATTCGCGCGCATGTTTCGAACTGCGACCAGGCCAATCGTGTACAATTCTCCCGACTCGGGTTCCGGAGTCCTGCTGATTCCTATCGCGTGAGAACAACCGAAAAGTAGGAGGTAATGGAATGAAGCGATCCTCACTTGCAGTGTGGGCACTGAGCGGAGCCGTATTGCTCGGACACCTTTCGGCGGTTGCGCAGGACGCCAGTGCGCAGGCAGCTGTGCCGCAGAGTTCGCAAAGTTCCACGAGCCAGAATTCGATGAGTCAGGATATCGATCTTCTGCGCAAGGACATCCGCTCACAAAAGAAGCAGCTCATCGCGGCCAATATGCCTCTCACCGATACCGAGGCCCAGAAGTTCTGGCCGGTCTACGATCAATACACCGGCGAGCTGGTGAAGATCAACAACGACAAGTACGCTCTGATCCAGGAGTACGCGCAGAATTACGGGAACATGACCGATGCTCAGGCCGACAATTGGTCGGGCCGTTTATTGAAGGTGGATGCGGACGTCACTGCGCTCCGGCAAACGTATTGGACGAACTTCCGCAAAGTTTTGCCCGCGAAGAAAGCAGCTCTGTACGAGCAGATCGAGCGCAGGGCGCAAATGCTGATCGAAATTCAGCTGGCGTCGCAGATTCCGCTCGTCCAGCCCTAGCGGACCGCATTAACGCTTGCTTGAAAACGCTCGCGGACGAACTGCTTCCCAAAATGGGAGCGGCCTGTCACTTTCCCTCATTCTTACCTTGACTTCCGTGCAGACTCTGAGATAATCCTGTAACTGTACACTCAGCTCAGAGATAACACGAAGAACCGCTAACTCCTTTGTTCGGAAGATTTTGCATATAAGTCCTTCCAACTCAAAGATCTGCAGGGTAGTGTGACCCTAATCCCATGATTCCAAAAGATCAGGGGGGAGGGGGTACCCGCTAACCAAAAAGTAAACCACCCTTTCCCAAGCCAAGTGGTGCAAAATAAATCTGCGGACGAGAATAGGAAGCAGTAATGAAGAAAGAAACACGAGTTCGCATACGCAAGAACGGAGAACTCCAGATTCCTGCCGCGCTTCGCTGGGCCAAGGGAATCTTCGCGGGCGAGGAAGTAATCGTGTGCTTCGAAGGCAACGAGCTGCACATTTCTAGCCTGAAAGGGCACATTGCGCGTGCCCAGCGGCTGGTCCGAAAATACGTAAGACCCGGAACCCCGCTCGTTGACGAGTTAATCGCACAGCGACGTGGGGCAAAGCCAGCATCAAAATATTAAAGATCATGGGACGAAGGAATAGAACTCGCGTCGGTTTGGTCTTGGCTGCCCTATTCGTCCTGGCTATTCCTGTCTTTGCTCAGCAACTCGCCAAGCGCCTGATCCTGAAAGACGGTTCCTACCAGCTCGCTACCAAGTGGGAAGTCAAAGGCGATCGCGTCCGCTACCTGAGCGCGGAGCGCGATGAATGGGAGGAAGTGCCCAATTCGCTGGTCGATTGGCCGGCTACAGACAAATTCGAAAAAGAGCGCGCCGCCGGTGTCCCTACCCCAGAAGCGGTCGAACTCGACAAGGAAGTCGAAGCCGAACGCCGCGCCGAGGAGGCCAAGACTCCGCAGGTTGCCCCCGGGCTGCATTTGCCCGAAGACGGCGGAATGTTCTTGCTCGATAGTTTTCAGTCCCAGCCGCAGCTCGTTCTACTGCAGCAGAACACAGGGGAAGTCAATCGCAACACGAAGACAAATATTCTGCGTTCTGCCATCAATCCCATCGCCAGCGGCAAGCAGACCATTGAACTCGATGGCCTGCACGCCAGCGTGCAGGCGCACGCGGCGGTGCCTGCAATCTATATCGACTTCGATCAGGATCAAGGTTCGAATGCGAGTTCGCAGCGGGGGCCCCAACAGCCGCAGCAACCGGAACAGCCCTGGGACCGCTATCACATTGTTCGCGTCCAAACGAAGAAGGGCAAACGGATCATTGGAGATATAAAAATTAATCCGTTGGGAAAATCCACACAGGAGCAGAACCTGGTTCAAACCACGTCGCTAAAGCTGACCGGAGGCTGGATCAAGATCACGCCGGTGAATGCCCTTGAACCGGGAGAGTACGCGGTCGTCGAAATGCTGGGCAAGGAAGGAATGAATACCTACGTCTGGGATTTCGGGGTCAATCCGGCGTCTCCAGCAAATGCGAACGCGCTGACACCCGAACCGCCGGTGGCGCAACCGGAAAAGCCAAAATAGATGAAGATCCGAACTTAATACATTGCTGCTGCTTCCTGAATCCTGCTCCACGCCTGCTCAACATGGCGTTTCATTGTGTTGGTCTGCCCGACGCAGAATCGCAGCGTGAGCCGATCGTTGAGGCGAGTGTGGGTCAGGTAGAGATCGCCGCTTCGATTCAGGCGGTCCATCAGCTTTTGATTTACTTCGTCGCCGCCCTTGTGACGGAAGCAGACCAAGTTGAGCGGTGCGGGTGCTGCGACTTCGAAACGAGAATCGCTTCTGACCCAACTTGAGAACTGCTGCGCCAGTTCAACGTGGCGCCGAACGTGATACTGCAAGCCTTCGATACCGTAGTGGCGAATCACAAACCAGAGTTTCAGCGCGCGGAAACGGCGTCCGAGCGGAATCTGCCAGTCGCGATAGTCAAAAACCGCGCCCGATTCCGTGGCCTTGTTGCGCAGGTATTCCGGCAGAATGCTTAGGGTCTGAATCAGCGATTTGCGATCGGCCACGTAAAAGCAGTTGCAATCGAAGTTGGTGAACATCCACTTGTGCGGATTGAAAGTGTAGCTGTCGGCAAGTTCAACTCCACGATGAGTGTGCCGGAACTCAGGGCACAGCGCGGCCGTACCAGACATCGCGGCGTCGACATGAAACCAAAGATTGTTTTCGCGGCAGATGCGTCCAATCTCGGGCAGCGGATCAATCGCATTCGACGAAGTTGTGCCAATCGTCGCGCAAACAAAACAAGGAACAAAACCTGCGCGACGATCACTTTCAATTTGTCGCGCCAGCGCGTCCGGGCGCATCGCGAAGTCTTCATCGACATCGATGAGTCGCAGATTGCTCAATCCAAGCCCGGCGATCTGAACATCCTTCTCAATGGACGAGTGCGCCTGCGATGACGTGTACGCGACCAGCTTGCCGTCACAGCCTCGCTTGTTGCTGGCAAAATTGGTGGCGCGTTCCCGGGCAGCCAACAACGCGCACAGCGAAGCGCTCGAAGCGGTGTCCTGGATCACGCCGCCTCCCGTGGCAGCCGAGAGAAACTTCCGCGGAAGATCGAGCATTTCAACCAGCCAATCGAGAACATGGGTTTCCAATTCTGTGCAGGCGGGGCTGGTGGCCCAAAGCATCCCCTGGACTCCCAATCCCGACGAAAGCAGATCGCCAAGAATCGCAGGCCCCGATGCGTTGGCGGGAAAGAAAGCAAAGAAATTGGGCGACTGCCAGTGCGTTATGCCGGGAAGAATTAGTTTCTCGATGTCTCCCAAGATCGCCTCGAAAGATTCGCCGCTCGACGGAGGATTGGACGGCAGAGCAGCCCGAATCTGACCCGGCTCGGCACGCGACAGCACGGGATATGATTCAATCCGCGCATAATAATCCGCAATCCAGTCCACAACTGCGTGGCCATGCTTGCGGAACTCTTCGGGAGTCATGTGAAATGTTTTCTCGTCGGCCATTCGGGTCTCCGAGTTCTTAAACTACTCGCGATTCCATGGTGAACCTTCGTGTCCTTTGTGTCTTAGCCTCTTGGCTCTACGAAAGCTGCCCGTAATAGACGAGCGTGTTGTAGTCAAGCGATACGTGTCCGTTGACTTGATGCGCGTCAAAGATGCGCTGCAGTTCTCCTAACATAGGTTTGTAATTTGCATCGTCGGGCGTTGGCGTGTACGACGAAGACAGAAGTCGGCCTTCAAGGCCTGCGTAGTCAACTTCCTGACGCATTTCGAGTGTGCTCGGCGCAAACGGCGACGGTGAGAAAAATTCGGCGATCTCAGCTGTGGTGCGTTCGTGTCGGACTTCCTGATAGTCCGTGCCGTAGGTCAACAGTAATTGTTCGTATTCGCGAAGAAAAGGCGTCGAGTCAGTGCGGCGCTCGTTCCACAACAGTACGCACCAGCCGCCGGATTTGAGGACGCGGACAAACTCGCGGCGAGCTTTTTCGCGATCGAACCAGTGCGCCGCCTGAGCGGCAGTAACAATTTCCACGCTGTGGTCGGGAAGCGTCGTCGCTTCGGCCGTTCCGTCGACGCTGGTGAATCGTGGATAACTCCGCAGGAACTGTTCCCCGGCCACCCGCATTTCTGTATTTGGTTCCACACCGAAGACACGATTGCCATTTTCCAGCAGCACTCGCGTGAAAATGCCCGTGCCAGAGGCGATGTCCGCAATCACGGAGTCGGCTGTTAGACCACATTCTTTTTTGAGGAGGTCGAGAACTTCGCGCGGATACCCGGGCCGGTAGCGCACATAATTATCGACCCGGGAAGAGAATCGTTGAGTAGCATTTTGGACAGGCATACTTGCAGTTTATCGCTTTCGTGGCTGTTGTTCGCAGGAGAACATCAGCGCCACACCGCAATCCGCATCACATCGAAGTGATGGTCATACGTCCACACTTCCAAACCCAACCTGCCCGCTAGGGCAGCAACGGTTGCATCGAACAGAGTGATGGATTGGTCTTTCAATGATTGCACCTTGACAACCGCGTGCCGATAATCCTCCGCGCTGGGATTGACCAGAGCGGCGCCGGCCATGTCGTCCAGCCACTGCAAGGCCGCGCTTTCGCCCAGGCGAAACCGCACCAGCGTGTAGGCCTCGAGCAGAGTCGGATAGGCGACCATGATTTCACGGTTCTCGTCGGCAAGCTTGCGCAGTTCTCGTCGCGCCCGCTTGTGGTGTCCGTCGTCCGGATCAGTGGCCGCATACAGCGGCCCTGTGTCGGCCAACACCGCAGGTCTCACTTATGCGTCTCAGCTAGATGACGGTCGTGTTGCTGATTGATGTCAGAGTGTCCACTTCCTCTTGCGGCTGGCGTGATGGAGAGCGTTCGCCGCGCTCTTAAGTATCCTCGCTCGCGCAGATATTGCCGCAAGGCCGCTTGTACCACAGTGGTCAGCGACGGAGGCGCCTCCTGGGACGCAAGATACCTCTCCACTGCCTTGGCCAGATCGTCGGGGAAAGTCATGGTTGCGCGTTTCATGCATGTAAGTATATCACCAAGTGGTGAAGTTGGTGTTGAACCCTTGTGGACCTCATATTGTTGGTTTGAGATGAGATCTGTGCCGCGATCGACAACCCTTAATGCCGGGCCAGCTTTCGCGAATCATGTACACTGACGTGTTTCACCATGAAATCCCATGACCTTTCGATTTGGCTCTGGTTTGTTTTGCAGCCTGCTAATGTTGGGTGTTCCTCAAACTCAAACGGCCCAGGGAGTCCCGAAGTCCTCTCCCGCCATTTTCGGATTCCGAAATAGCACGATCGAAGCCGAACAGGAAGAGAAATTTCTCGCCGTGCCCGATCCAAAGCTCGCCGAACAACATCTGCGCGTCCTGACCCAGGCACCGCATGTTGCGGGTTCGCCTGAAGACAAAGCGACGGCGGATTACGTCGCACAAAAATTCCGCGAGGCTGGCCTGGATGTCGAAACCGTCGAATACCGTGTCTGGATGAACTACCCCACGGAAATCAGCGTCGACGTGACCGCTCCCTCCGACGTGCACATGCACGGACCAACCCGCGAACATGTCGAAGGAGACTCCCTCGCTGACGATCCACGAGTGATCACGCCATTCAATGCGATGTCGCCGTCGGGCGATGCCGAAGCGGAAGTGGTCTACGCGAACTACGGTACGCCCGAGGATTTCAGGAAGCTGGAACAATTGAAGGTGGACGTGCGTGGCAAGATCGTTCTGGTGCGCTACGGGCAGAACTTTCGTGGGGTGAAAGCGTTTCTCGCTCAGGAGCATGGCGCGGCCGGCCTTATCATTTACTCCGATCCCGCCGACGATGGCTGGCGGCGCGGTGACAAATACCCACAAGGTCCGTGGCGCCCTGATTCCGGCGTACAGCGCGGATCCATTGGTTATATGTTCGAGTTTCCCGGCGATCCAACCACGCCCGGGATCGCCTCTCTCCCGTCGCTTTCCGACGCCCAGCGCACTGCGCCCGGGCAATCCGCTCAGCTACCGAAAATCCCTACCACTCCTTTGTCGTATGGCGATGCATGGCCCATCCTTGAGCATCTCGGAGGCCCGGATTCACCGCGCGACTGGCAGGGCGCGTTACCGTTTACTTATCACCTGGGGCCCGGTCCGATAAAAGTGAAGATGCATCTCAAACAGGATTACCAATTCCGCACTATTTGGGATGTGATTGGGCGAGTGCGCGGACGTGAAAATCCCGACGAATGGGTTGTCGCGGGCAATCACCGCGACGCCTGGGTGTACGGAGCGGTTGACCCTAACAGCGGCACAGCGGCGATGCTGGAGGCCGTACACGGGCTGGGCGAATTGTTGAAATC